>Ga0208644_1000707_pt1 | contig 29675 bp, 34 predicted proteins | sample VirMetDEL_Nov_18_FD_184517 | JGI IMG/M metagenome (GOLD analysis project Ga0208644, IMG submission 184517) | Aqueous microbial communities from the Delaware River and Bay under freshwater to marine salinity gradient to study organic matter... | ecosystem: Environmental > Aquatic > Marine >...
ATCATTGATTTCTCTCTCTAATGATGTAACTCTACCTGCTTGGAATAATCCCAATATAAATATTCCTGATATTACTCCAATGGATAAACCTAAGTATACCCAACCTAAAATTTGTAATGTTTCCATTTTAACTCCTTAATATTATTGTTCCTGGATTATCATTCCAGAAGTCATCTTCTGTAAATCCGTGTTTCTTTACTATTTCACGAACTATTTGTTTCATTTTATCACTTTTTCCTGTGATTAGTCTAATAGGGAAATTTCCCATATTGTAATGTAGAATCAATAAGTTTGCTAACTTGTCTTCTACTTCTTCGTGTTTAAATCCGTGTAAATCAAGTTCTGTCATCTTTCTTGACCTCGTACAATCTGTCAAAAGATTCTTTGTCTAATTGTTTTTTATTCCGAAAGAATTCTGTTGCTACTTGTTCTTCAGTTTTAAGTACTTGGATTACATCTACTACTTCTTTTGTTCTTTTATTTACTAAGTTGAACTGCATACTATATTGTCCTCTTGGTGTTCTGTCATTTTGTCTATGGATATTTCGAATATATCTAATTCGAATTCTTGTCCTTCTTCACCACTATCTTTGATGATGTCTGGTAATTTTTGTAATATATTAAAACTTTCTTGTGTGAAATCCCAAGGATTAAATCTAACTCTAATATCATACATTGGAATACCTGGTAAGTCTGTATGTAATTTTTTATCCAAATGATAATCTGTGTTTGGTTGTTCTTCTTTGATATATTGTTCAATCTCTTCTGCAGCTGGAACCACCATATAACCACACCAAGGTTCTAATGTTCTAATTAAATTCACATCTGCAGCTTCTGTTAATTCAAATCCAATATCATAAACTGGTGATACAATTGGTTTCATCATTTGGTCGTGTTGAACTGCCGTTCCCCACTTTCTAATAAACTCTCTCATATTTTTGTTCGTAGTGTATAACCACTCCGGACTATCTTTTCCGACACCACCACCTGCCATTGGATTAAATCTTGAACCTCTACAAGTCATATGATAAACCAATCCTTTCCAAGTCTGAATGAATTTCACTCCATTTAAATGTAGTCTATTGAATATATCTGAATCCTCTTTGGATTGTGGTCTGAACATATAATCGTGTCCACCGATTTCCTCAAAATCTTTTCTTGTGATTGCCCAAGGTGCGAATACTCCTTCAGTAGTTTCTTGTGTTGGTCTGTATCTATTAAACCAATCTAATAATTCTTGTTCTTTTAGTTCTTCTGGTTCTAAACCGAAGTCTTGGATTATCTTTTCTGGGCCAGATGGATGAAGTGGGGGCTCAACTCTTGTCAATGATACCACTACTCCTTCTTTTAAATGTTTATCTATTTCCTCTACTGCGTTTGGCATCAAATACATATCCGAGTGAAAGAAAAACAATCTATCTGTCGTTGCTACATTATCTACCAACTCATCATACAAAATAGTCAATCCCCACCTATCAGGGCCTGGATTTCTATAATACTTGACAAGATTATCTTTTTCTCCTATTTCTTGTAACCACTCCCAAGTTCCGTCTGATGATGCGTCATCTGCGAAACAAATTTCGTGTCTGTATCCTGCATTCTTTCTTATTGAATTATAACACATTTTTAAATATGATAAGTTATTCCTCGAAGGAATAATGAACGAAATTGGTTCCATTATTTATTCTCCTTGTCCCAATGTTGTAACCACGCTTCTTCTGAATAATACTCTTTAAATCTCCATAGTGTTTCTTCTGAACACTCTTGGTAGAAAAACTCATCTTCATATAGTTTTCTTAGTATTCGTTTTGCTCCTAACAAATCTCCAACTTGGACGGTTGTTTGTGGGTGTAGAAGTTCTTGTGTGTCAAGTCCTTCATATCCTATAACTGGTGTTCCGTGCCAAGATAAGTTCATACTAAATGTTCCAGCAGCATGTGTTCTCATCAAGTGAACTCCAACTTTATATTGTCCAATATGATTTATCCACTCTCTCCAATTCATATAAGGTAGATATTTAATGTCTTCAATCATTTCTTCTTGGTCTTGTTTTCTACCCATTGAAACACCATACAATTGTTCATCTGGAATTTCGGATGCTACTAAATAACTATCCATACCACCATACCAACTAACGAAATTACCACCCAATAATATTCCGTCTTTATACAATGAACCAGATTGACTATCCAATCCTTCTGGAATCATCATTGACCTCATCACTCTTACATCTTTACAACCTAATCCTTTGTAATATCTAATGTCAGACATATTATGACAATACACCCAATCTGCTTCTCGTAAACAATTTAAATAATGTATTTGGTTCTCAACTGAATAATCTTGATAATACCAATGTGGGCCTTCTTGCATAACTGCTACATTTTCACAATATAGTTTGTATTTGTATAAGTCAACCTTTGGATTGTTTTTCGGAATAATTACAATTCCCAAATCATATCTTTCTGTTGGTGAATCATTTAATGGACACCACTCAGCGTCCAACATAATTGACCAGCCGAATTCCGTTCGTGCGTTCTCGAAGTCTCTTGGAACTTTACCTCTAATATTTGATTCACTAAAAAATATTACTTTATCGAACATATTATTCCCTCATAATCTACAAATTTCATATCATAATCTGACGTTTGGTATTCTCCAGGCGAGAGTCCAATTTTCTTTTCTAGCTTTAAAGTTCCATCTTCTATCATTTTATCAACTGCTTTTTTAACCTCATGCATTGTGGATAATCCGTAGTCATCAAAAACAATGTATTCTGGATTTAACTTTAGTGCATTACTAACATCACTAAAAACATTATTATATTTGTGGATGCAATCTATAAAAACAACTGATACATCTTTTAACAAGTCTTGTGGCCAACCCTGTTTACTATATGAATCCATTTGAATATAATTTATGTTATCAAAATTATGATTTATTTCATTTCTAATATTAACATCATATAATTTAAAATTTTTACCACCCTTTAATTCTTTTTTTACAATCCAATCATTTCCTGAATCATCTTTGTATGGTGTCCAATGGTTGTTAACATAAACTTTCTTGAATAAAAAACTTAGCACTCTTGAAGTTAAACCTATGTTAGCACCAACTTCATAAACATCTTTATCTTTATATTTGTCTCCGAAAAAACTAATCAAGTCTCTTTTGAACTCATTAGATGTTGTATCTCTATGACTAAACTTATCTTTTTGTAAATTTAATAACGAGTCAAGTGGATTATCGGACTTACTATATAACTCCACATAGGTTCTTTTCATCCAATATTCGATGTGTCTCGGTTGTTCATTTTTTCCAGGTATTGCATTAAAATGATATATCCAACCGGCATCAAGAAAAGTTAACTCATCTGGCCACCAACTATATCCTGGAATATGCAATAAGTTCTTGTTATATAAATCACCAAAATTATATCTTTCAGGTAAAATATTTTTATTTACTTTATGTTTTTTAAGTAAAAAGTTTATTATAGTTTGTCCTGTACTTGGTATTGGTAAGTTTTGATATTTTTTGTTTAGTCTAATGTCATTTATAGTATCTATATTTTTAAGATAAAAATCTTTAACAATGTCTTGAAACCACTTATGTTTTTTGTTTAAAATAACAAAGCCCGAATTGTGATATTCCCATACTTTTGGTTTTTCCTCATCAGGAAATAAATGTTCTCCCCAACCATTTATACCTCTTAAAACCCAATCATAACAACCATTGTTCAAAACTACCGAATATTCATCATTTGTTTCCTCAAAAAAGTTAGGACAATCTGGATGAATTATGGTGTCTGAATCAACCACTGCAACTTGATTATAGTCTATATCATTATATTCTAATATGTCCAATACCCACTCTCTTTGATAGATAACTGGAAAATCCTCTACCTCTATAATTGGTTCAGTCCACTCGATAACTTTAATGTCATCATATTGTTCCGCCCATTTTTTATAACTTTTTATTGAGTATCTATAAGGTGCATTTCTTCCGTCCCCACAATCTATGTTTGGTATGAATATAATGTTCTTCATTGGTTCATCCTTTCAATTAACATTTTTGAAGCTCTAACACAAGTATCTATTTTACCACTAAACAAACTATACACATTACCCCCCTCGTGATTAACTAATGTTGGTCTGGCATCATCGTGGTCTCTATCTTTTAACACGGCTCTTATTGTATACATTGAACCTATGTGTTCCAAGTCTGCAAATTCATCTCCAAAATATTTTACTCCACTTTCAATAAATTTATCAATGTTAGTTATTTTTGGATTTCTAATTAAACCTTTATTTAAATATGGTTTTAGTTCATCACTAACGATAGGTTTTGTTCCAACATTTGTTTCGTGTATTGCGTGAACAACATTTCCCAACACAAAGTCATCTCCATACGGGTCTAAACACATAAAAGGGCCGTCCATTATCACGATACTTGTGTCATCAAAAAACTTAGGTAGTTTTACGACTGGTTTTTCACACACTTCAAACTGATACTCTTTCTTTTTATCTCGTAGTTGATTTATATTTGAATATGTAGCCAAAACTATGACATCATATTCTTCTTTGTATTTATCTAACTCTTTTATTTCTGAGTTAGTATGAACATTTATATATGAACCCCACAATTTATTCTTCATATTGTTTTGAAGTAAATTAGGATTAAATAGTTCTTCATCAGCCACAATGGTCAAATCACAATTTGGCATTGGTTCTCTTTCTTCAAATGTTAAGTTCATATCGTTTAAAAATTCTTTATATTCATCTGCACTTACCAAACTATCTTCTGATGAAATTGAATACATATGAGTTATATCTCCGTTGACAACACAATCTTGATATTTTCTTTTAAATGAATACAATCCGTCTAAACACTCTTGTGCAGTTTCTTTACTTCGTGGATAATGATAACCTTTGTGTAATCTATATTGATTGATTGATGTCGCCCCACACATAATATCATTTGATTTTTCTTTTACATCAACCAAATAACCATTATTACTCAATTCAATCGCACTTGTTAGTCCGAATATTCCACCACCCACGACTAAGGCTTTTGGTGATATTGTATCTCTAACTTTTTGAGATAGTCTAATGGCATTTAATGATACTTTTCTATTGTATTCATAGTTAATTCTATTTGAGAATATAAAATCAAACATTGTTTCTATTGGACTTCCAACATAACTTATCATATCTGTTTCATTTACATAATGTAATTTCTCTTTTGAATATCCGTACTTAAATTCACCAACTCTTCCGTCCTCTAATTCTATTTTGAAATCATCAAGTTGCCCCTCGATAGATTTTATTTCAAAGTTTGTATCCTCTACCCACATATAAAAGTGATGATATGCCAATCTGTCTAAATAATTATAATCTTTTTGATTTGGTTTTGTCCAAACAAAGTAATTCATATCATCGTAAATAGGATAATCATCTCTCCAAGTAAACACATCATCAACATATAATTTTACTTTAAACGAATCTGCAATTTCATACAACTGAACTGCACTATCATAACTTAGTGTTAATGGTTTTTCACAAAATACATTTTTACTTTGTGATAACCAATACTTTGTTTGTTCGTAATGTAAATCATTTGGTGTAGATATGATTATCCAATCCGCCTCATTTGGTTCTACAAAACTAACCATAGATTCAATGTTCTTTTTTAGAACATTTCCCCACTTACCATTTCCTATTATGTGAACTTTTGTTTTCATCTACTCAGTAATTCTATATCGTTTTTGACCATTCTTTCTACCATATCATCAAATGATGTTTCTGGTTTCCACCCTAATTCACTTTTTGCCTTAGATGAATCTCCTGCGAGATAAAACACATCTGCCGGCCTCATAAATCTTGGGTCTTGTCCTACATACTTAGTCCAATCGGATACTCCAATATGTTGAAATGAACTATCTAAAAATTCTCCTAAACTTCTTACTTCACCAGTAGCGATAACAAAGTCATCTGGTTTGTTTTGTTGCAACATTAACCACATCGCCTCTACATAATCAGGTGCATATCCCCAATCTCTTTTGGTATCAAGATTACCTAAATATATTTTGTCTTGTAGTCCTAAGTGTATTTTTGCAATTCCGTCTGTAATCTTTCTTGACACAAATTCGTGTCCTCTTCTTTCAGATTCGTGATTAAATAATATTCCACTACAATTAAACATATCATAACTCTCCCTATAATTAATTGTAATCCAATGTGCATACAATTTTGCAACTCCATAAGGGCTTCTCGGATAAAACATTGTCTTTTCACTTGCGAACTTCTCCATTTTACCAAACATTTCTGATGTTGATGCCTGATAAAATTTTACATCTTCTCCATACTCTCTAATGGCTTCCAATACTCTTAAACAACCCAAACCTGTTACATCACCAGTTTGTTCTGGTGTATTCCAACTCTCCCCTACGAAAGATTGAGAACCCAAATTATATACTTCGTCTGGTTTGGTTTCTCTTAATACACGAACAATAGAGTTTTGGTCTGTCAAATCTCCATTTACGAATTGAAAGTTTTCATTACTTTCTAAGTGTTTTGTGTTTAGTCTGTTAGGTGTTGATGAACGTCTTTCCATACCGAATACTTTGTATCCTTTTTCCAATAGGAAATCTGCCATATGACTTCCGTCCATACCTGTTATACCTGTAATTAATGCTCTTTTCATTTTTCTAAGTCCTTATATTCATAAAATTTTCTATTTGTTTTACTGACTAAATTTTGTATATTTTCATCTGACAATCTTTTAAACTTATTAAACTTGTCGTTCTTTTTATTACCGAAAGAGTTTGGATTGTTTTCATCTAAAACATACAACCTTTTATTTGGGTGTCTTCTTGCGTGAACCTTTAATAGATTTTTAAATACAAATTGTTTGTAGTCTTGACCCATTAATTTTTCCGACATAATAGACATTCCGTGGTCATCATTGTAAATCATACAAGAAGGAATATTAACACCAAACTTTATCAAGTCTGATGACATTACTAAACAACTCCCGTCAAGTTTTGGATAATTAATTACTCTTATATCTAAGTCATCTACTTTAGAATTTATTTCGTTCATTGTTTCTATTGGTAATAATGACTTTGCCTGATTTAAATTATTGTGTTGGTTATCATCATCAACAAACTCCACATCAACATAATCTATATGAACGGTGTCGTCCCAACTACTATCCCACATTTTTCTATCACCGAAACAAGCAATATATTTATGTATTCCGTTTTCGTTTGTGTATTGAGATAAAGTTTCTAATCCGATAAATGCTTCTTTTGGAAAGAAACTATCTGTTTCACCCCACATAACATAATCTACTTTTTTACAATAATTGTAATTTAAATCTCTTCTGTAATCTGTATGAAAATAAAACTCATCTTTTTCTACTTGAAAAGTATTTACCTCGTATCCAAGTTTTTTTATTTTATCTACACCTTTGTAAAACTTATCAATTATTCTAAATTCTTCAATCTGAGTTGTATCCATTTTTTCTAAGTGTTGAGATAAGTTCAAACACAAGTCAATAATAATATTTTCTTTATTTTCAATATCATTATCAAGTAAATTTATTAGTCCGTCAATGAAATCTTTATACATTTCAATTTCAAACCACATTACATTTGTTCCGATTACATATTTGTTATTTAATATCATTTATATCCTTTACTCTTTTTATTTTATCGTATGCCGGATTATCTCCGTCTGGGTCTACAATGGTTAATTCAACTCCTCTACTTTCTAAGTATTCATATAGTCCTTTGGTTTTCTTTGCTACCATAAGGTGTTCATTAAGACCTGCTAATGTTTTGGTATTTTTATATTCTATATCGTCATAAAACCAATCATCTTGTTTTTGACCAGACTTGATTGTGTTTTTAAATAAATCCCAACCAATCGTTACGATTTTATCACAACCCATATATAATGCCAATGGAATAGCTAATTCGTACATTGTACCTGGCCCCCAAGGTCTTGAAAATCCTTTATTGATATCAAGTCCTTCCCAATAATCACTATGCGACATTGTGTTTTCTATTTTAGGAACTCCGTCATTGAGTTTGTAAGTGTCTAAAATAAAATCTACTGGAAAATTATCTATGATTGTGTATGGTTGTGATTCGTCCCAAACTGCCCAACCAACAATGGTGTCTTGATTTTTGTAATTGTATTGAGTTAAATTACAAAAGTTCAATAAATGGAAATCAGTTATTTCATCTATTATGTGTTGTGTTTGTTTGATAGACAATACCAACTTATCGTTTAACAATGATTTTAAGTTATCGGTTGAGAATTGATTAAATGTTGGCCCTGATGTACAAATGTAAGCTGTTTCACCTTTATATACATCTTTCAATACACCAACTCTATCGTATTGTTCTTCAAAATCCCACATTAATTTTTTGAGTTCTTTTGTTTTATCCTTCATATCTTCTCTTTTTTTCCAATTCTAAATCTTGTAGTTCTTCAAATATATTTGAAATAGACTTTTCTTTTATTTCTTCTAATCTATATGGATGAACATTTAACATACCGCATATTGCTTCTTTTGTTCTTTTCTTTCTGGTTTCGTCTGTAATGTAAACATCTAAATATTCAAACAAACTATTGAGATTAAATTGATATCCTTTGTTCAATGATAAATACAATGTAAGTAATTCTAATCTTAGATTACCACCACCTCTTCCGATACCCGTGTAAGTTCCGTCAACCATATCTGCTCCGTTTTCAATTGCAGTAATGGTATTTGCCATACTCATTGACATATTGTCGTGTGAGTGGAATCCAATCAATACATTTGGATTCATATTTCTAAATATAGTGATAATCTTTCTTACATAGTCTGGTGTTAATGCTCCATAACTATCTGCGAAACATAAAAAGTCTAAAAAGTCTTCTGTTAATAGTTTTTCTCTAATCTTGACAAATGAATCAATGTCAATGTATGATGTACAAATAACATTTAATGAAACCTCATATCCGAGTCTTTTAATTTCTCTACACATTTCTAATGAATCATCAAGTTGTTCTTCATAACTACAAACTCTAATCAAGTCAATGTCTGTTTCTGAACTTGGGATTAGATTTTTTATATCGTATCTCCAAGAATCTATCATTACTGATATTTTACAATTTGGTTTCACATCATTTTTAATTTCACTAACCAAATCAAATGGAATATTTTTCCATATACCAGCATCTTTTTTTACAAGTTCTGGATTAGTCAAATAACCTATTTCAAAATAATCATATCCAACATCTGAACTTGTTTTTAATGCTCGTTTCACATCTTCAATTGTAAAACTGAAGTTGTTTTCAAATCCACCATCTCTAATGGTACAATCCAAAACCTTGACTCTTTTTTTCTCTATTTGTTCTTTGATATTCTTTTCATAAATCAATTCTGCTATGTTAAAATCAAAAGGAACATCAACATCAATACCTTCAGTTTCTGTTAGTTCATACCAATAAGGATTATCTCCAACTACATATTTGTTTTTAATCATCGTTTCTCTTGGTAATAAACAACCACCGAAGTTTAATCTAAATACTGATTCCATATCTTGACTTCTTGGACAATTTAATGGGTCGTAGTTTAGTGGTTTATCGTCTTCCCATAAAAAGTCTTTCAAGTAATTCATCGTAACCACACTATCATATTTACTATCAAGATTTCTAAATGTGTTGATGATGTCTTCATAAGTTTCAGATTTAACTAATGGGGAAGTAACTGGTGTGTATAAAATATAATCTGTATCAACTTGTTCTGCTATGAATTTTAAGTTTTCACTACCTGGACAATCATTACTGGTGTAATAATCTGGTCTTCTCATTGGTGTTACTCCGAGAGTTTCTGCCAATGAATACATTTTATCACAATCTGTTGTTACTACTATTTCGTCAAGATTTTTGACTTTTTGAAGTGTTTTGATTTTGTTTTCTAATAAACTTGTATCATTAAATGGTTTAATGTTTTTGTTTACTATTCTTTCAGAACCTTTTCTTACCCCGATTACTGCCGTGATTTTTCCGTTATTCACTTGTAACCTCGTTTATGTAATCTTCTATATTTCTTGTTGGTTCATATCCGATTAATCTTTTTGCTATCAATGTATTACAAAGAGTTTCTTTTGCTTCTCCTGGTCTTGCGTCAATATACTGAACATTCCAACTAAACATATCTGCCAATTCATTGATTGAGAAATTGTTTCCTCTACCTAATTCTATTTCGTCCCAACAAGTTTCGTTTTCAGATGTTAAAATTAATCCGTCCACAATATCATCAATGTGAGTAAAATCTCTTCTTTGGAATCCGTCTCCTGTAATAGTTAGTGGTTCTTGGTTTTTATATTGTCTTTCGAATATTCCGACTACCGTACAATATTCTCCCTCGGTTAATTGATGTGGGCCATATACATTATAAAATCTACAAATCGATACATTGACTCCGAAATGCTTTTTATACAATAAACACATATCATCTGCAACTACCTTTGAAAAAGTATATGGATTTTTAAACTTACCACTATGAACTGATGATGAACCTGCGAAAACCATTCTTGGTTTGTTTTCTAATTCTTTAACCCACTCCAAGATATTCATCGTTCCTAAGATTCCAACTTCTAATGTATTTGCTGGTTTTTTAAATGAAGGTTGTATTCTTGCTAATGCACCTAAATGATAAATTACATCTGGTTTTTCCATAAAATAACCAAAATCTACAACATCTCTAATATCACAATCATAATAAGTACAACCCTCTTGTTCGTTTTCTTTTTTACCTGTTGAATAATTGTCAAGACTAACGACATTGTGTCCGTCTTTTAATAATCGTTTAATTAGATTTGTTCCTACAAATCCTGCTCCACCTGTAACCATTATATTCATTTTTACTCCTAAATAATTGTATCGTATAATCTGTTTTGTTGTTCTTGTTTTTGAATTTCTTTTTCGTGTTTTAAAGTTAATTCTTCGTGTGGTGGTAAATGAGAGTAAGTTTTTGCTCCGTCTATCACCTCGTGAACTGGTTTAACCCATTTAATATCATCGGTGTTTCTAAATATTCTTGCTTGATAATCTGGAAAGTTAATCCACCCTTGTTCAGTTTGTCTCCAATGCCAAAGATTTAAATGAAAGTCTGTAATACCATTCACGATATTAATTCTTGGAACCCATATTAAATCTGTATCATTGATTTCTAATATTTGTGGTAATTGTTCTATAAGTATTTTGTTAGGTATTTCATCTGCGTCAATGTGAAATATAAAATCTCCTGAACAATGTTCTTTTGTATAGTTTTTTAATTCTGCAAAGTCTTTTTTAAAATTAAATGTAATTACTTTTAAATTTTTAAAATATTCTCCATACTCATATTTTTCCAATACCTTTTCCAATGCATTAAAGTCATCTTGAACAATACTCTTTTCCCCAACCTTTGAGATATCTCGTGTAACCACGACTTCATCGTCTTTTCTAATGTGTTTAGAAAGATGAAATAATAAATTATCCAATTCTTTATATTCATTATATACGGTTATTCCATAACTAAGTTTCATCGTAAATCCTCAATCTTTTTAATCGTTTCATTAATTCTTTTTTTCAATGCTAAGTTATCTTTTGCTTTCTTAGGAAACTTTTGATAACTATCTAATAAAAATACTCTTCTTTTTCTACACTCTCTTAAAAAGTAAGTTCTAAAGATATCATTTTTCTTTAAAAATCTTTCCAGTAATTTGTAAATGTCTTCTGCTGTATTTTTGTCTGCTCTATCTGGGTTATCTCCAACCTCTACAACTCCCTCGTCTAATGTTAATCCACCATAACGAGAAATCAACGTGTTAAAATTTCTAATATCGATTGGTGGTCTTAACAATGTGTCTAATTGTAATCCCACTACAAACTCTACGATTCTACCTGTTGACTTTTTTCTATAACGATATTTTGGGTCAATAACCAATATTGTTCTTTGTTCACCTTTTGATGTTCCTTGTGATTTATAAACAAACCTAACTATTTGTCCTGGTTGTATTTGTTGCCAAGTGGTGTTTCTCATAAATCTTTAATGATTCCCATTTCTTTACAAGCATCTAAGAACTCATATTGTCCATATTCTTTTGCATTTTCTAAATCTAATGTGAACTCGTGTCCTTCATATTGTGGGTCTTTTTGTTCTTCTGGTGTTAACTTACGAACTTCTACTAACTTCCAGTTCCAGTTATTTTTTGTCCCGTCTGGATATATCACTCCTAATTTACCCATATTCAATGTTGTTGGAATCCAACTAATCTTTCTATCGTAATCAAAAAACACTACATCACGAACCAGTTGTGTTGATTTACTAAGTAAGTTATTAAATACTTCTGAATCTTTGGTGTATGAAGTATTACTGGTAAACCCACAATTAAAGCACATATATGATTTAAAGTTTTCAATTTGATTGATATCTTCTTCAAAACATTGTTTGTCATTTAAACAATTTGGACAAGTTATTTTTCTTTCTGCCATTTTATACCTTTTTTAGTTTTGGAAGTTTTACATCACTTTTCTTAACCAATTTAGGTAACTTTAATGCTACTTCCTGTGGAACACCTTCTAACATTTTATCAACAATAGATATTAATTTCTCTTTCATTTTTTCGTGTGAAAAGTTTTCTCTATTGACTATCATTTGTTTTTTACCACGAATTTCATACTTTTTGTAGTTTTTGTAAACCTCTTTCAATATCTGAAGTGCTGTTCCGTAGTCTACCGTTGACCAGTATGCTTCTTGGTTTTGATATTCTTTTGGAAATGCACTATTTGGAACTTTGGTCATTGTGTGTGGTAGTTCAATTGTGTATTCTTTGTCCAAGAAGTCTGCTTGACCTGTTGAGATTGGTGCTATCAATGGTTTACCACTAAATGTTGCTTCTAACATTGGTCTACCGAATCCCTCTCCGTGTGTAAAGGTTAAATGTGCTTTCACTTTTGGGTGATTGTACATTTGGTTCATTTCCTCGTCTTTTAAATCTCCGTGCAATAAATAGATTTTAGGTAAGGTTTCTGCTTTCACTTCCTTTTTAATCATATCTATTTTTTTCTTCATTTCATTTCTATCCATAACTGAGAAACTTGCACTACTGGTTTTCATAATTAGTGCAGGTGGGTTTTTGGTATTTTTAAATGCTTCTAAAAATACTTTCAACATCATACCGATGTCTTTTCTATCTTCACCCATATTTCCTTGTAACCAATGTCCTACGAATAGAAAACAAAAGTCTTCTTTGATTTTATCAAATTCATTTTTTAAATCTATTGTTGCTTCGTTAGTAACTTTATATATTTCTGGGTCTGCTCCTTCAAACAATACTTCTGTTGGTTTTTCCATTTTTAGTGTTCCAACTTTTTGTCTCGTTTGTTTGTCAATTCTATCAAATGAAGCGTTTTCAAATGATTCTTTACTAAACTCAGATGTAAAGATAGTCATATCCATACGATTTACACCCTCCACCCAGTCTGCTGGTGGAAGTGTATGTTCAATACCTGCTGTGATTCCGATATTCTTTTTACCTAATGGTTGAAATTCATTTGGAATTACAATGTGTAAATGTAAGTCTGGTTGTCTATCCATTCTTGGTTCTGGTAGTAATCTTTTGTATATTTCTAAATGATGTGGGTTTTTGTCTTCCAAAGCATTCATCGGTGTTGCTCCCCAACGAACTGGATTAATCTTAACATCATATTTATCTGATTCGATTAATGCTCTACAAATATCTCTTGAGTGGTTTCCATATCCACTACGAGTTCCTACTGGTGCCGTTACTAATACTAATGGTTTGTTCATACTTCAAATACCTCATATCTTTTTCTTGGTGTCCACTTTTCAAATGCAGTTTCCATATGGTCTATAAATAATTGACACATATGTCTTGCTGACATCATTGCTTCATCACTACAAACAAACTCGTGTCCTTTGAATCCACACTCTTTTCTTTCTTCTGGTGTCATATTGTAGAAATGTTCAATACAATATGATGCGTCAACCCAATCACATCTATCATCAAAAATATATGGTGTTGGTGGTGAACCTTGTAATGAACGAACTTTTGGCCAAACTGGTTTTACCCACTCTCCGTGAGTTAGTGATTTATTGTTCTCCCACTTTCTCCAATCGTGTAGTGATTCAATGTCTGCGTAATCTTTGTAAGTTAATAATTCATCACTCAATCTAAATCCACATTGGTCTTGTAAACCACCCGTAACATTAACCACGATTGGTGTTCCTGACATTAATGATTCACAAGTTCCTAAACCGAATCCCTCGTTGGATGCCAAGTTAATCGTTACATCACAAATGTTATACAAATAATTTAGATGTTTGTTTTCTAACTTTTGTGTTGAAAATATAATGTTCAAGTCTGGACACATTTCTTCAACAACTGCCGGTAAGTCTGTTCCGTTTCCGTCAACTGGTTGTGTATGTAGAACGAATGCTGTTTTATTTCTTTTTTCTTTTGGTAGTCTGTATGCAAACTCTCTAAATGCCATAATAGTATCTGATGTCATCTTTCTTCTGATGTTTCTGTTTACATACAACATTGAAAACTCAATGTCTTTTCCTTGAAATAGTTCGTTTTTCATTTTGTTCATTTCCAATCTTTCTTTTTCATCTTTGACTGGATAGAACTGAGTTTCATTGATTCCGTGTGGTATATAAGTTGAGTCCCAATCTGTTCTTGGTTTATCTTGACAAACATTTTGCACGATGTTGTGTGTTTGTTTCGAGATGTTCATAATTAAATCACAACTTTCATAATATGGTTGATTCCACATTGGATATGGTAAGTCGTCCCAGATGTTGTAATAAAAAATCGGTATGTGTTGTCTGATTTCGTGTTCCATTTGATACAACCAAATCCAAAATCTTGGGTCGGTGTAAATCATAATAGCGTCTGGTTTTTCAATCTGCATTAGTTGTCTTAAAATATCTGGACTTCCGTATCCATCTACTGGATATATTTTTAGACTTGCGTCCTCGATACCAGTTTCCTTTCTAACATTATCATTCATATCGATAACTTTACCTTGGTCTGGGTGTTTGATTGCTCCACCGACTTGAACCCAATCATATTTATCAAGAGTTCCCAATACAATCTCTCTTGACATTGTACCGACACCACTTGACATTCTTAAGTCGTCTGAAAACAATAATATTTTCTTTTTATCTCTTCTTTGAACTTCTGAAACCTTTTTTAATTTTGGTAATTTCATTAAAACCTCTTAATATTTTGAACCTGATTCTTCTAAGTTGTCATATTCTAAAATAGTATTGGCAAATTCTTCGTTGTGGACGAATAAATCAATACTACGATTGACTAACTTTTGTAATGAAAAGTCATCACGAATAGACTTTTCTCTAAACTTTCTATATAACTCGTCAATGACTTTTACTGATGTTAATTTTTCTTCTTTCATAATTCCTCGAATATATACATATATATAATAAATAGTCTGTTAATCTAAAATAACATACTTTTTTTCAATTTTTTCACAATATTCTAATGCGGATTTTGTTCCGTTGGTAATGACTCCGTCTTTACAAAATGCCACCACTTTATCTGAATATTTAACCAAGTCTTTGTTTCGTTTGTGATAATAACCAACATTATATGGTTTTCCATAATTGTAAGCTTCCATTACACAATACATATTGTGTGTTTGGTGTTGTGGTGGAAACTCACTATAAGGTATTTTAAATTCTAATGCGAACCTCTTGGCATATTTATCTGCTCCGTCTTTGGCACCACCACCTACGATTTCTACATCTGGGTGTTCCATTTTTAATCGGAACATAAAGTTCTTGATTTTGGTTTTATTAGTATAGGTTCGACTTCCGATAATTGCTATCTTCATTAGTCGTTTCGTTTCTGTTTCCTAATTGGTTCTGGATTTAGTTCGTCTTTATTGACGAACTCATATGTTTTTACGAAGTGTTTTAATCCATTTATAATATCTTTTGGATTATCATATTCATATGCAAATCTATAATATTGTAATTGTTTAGAACCCTTTGGTCTAATATCGTAAGTGATAAAATGATTCTGGTCATCAGTTAGTTCTGGAATAATAATTATTTTAGTGTTAAATTGACTTTCATTTTTCCAATACTTAATAAATGGTTCAAGGGTTTTTAAATCTACCATTTCTCTTTCTCTATCATACCAAAAATATAATGGAAATGGAACACCATTTAGATAATCCATTTGTTTGATTTTCATTAACTCTTGAAACACTTCTTGTTCAAAATCTGTTGCTAAAAAATCTGTTACCTTTAATCTTAAACTTGGTTCTGTCATTATAAGTCCTTACACATTCTGCACTTTAAGTGCTTTTCACACTTTTCATATTCGTTTGCTATGATTTTACCTTTGTCATCATAACACTCATCTATGAACTCTTGTAATCTTGTCATAACTTTATTGATACTTGGTTTACCACTTGCTGGTGAAAAGGATTGTAATCGTTTTTGTGGATACATCATATTTTCATACAATCTTCTCTTTAATATTAAATATTCAACATCTATTTTATCTTCTGATATTTCTAATTGTTTTGCCATAAAGTGTTTATACAATAACAACTGATTAGTTTTGTTCTTGTCGGCTTTCATATATTTGTTCCAACCCATTGTAGATGATTTAATATCAATAACTTTCATACGACCAGTTTTCTTGTCGTGTAGAACAACATCCATAAATCCAACAAATCTTAATTCTTTTGGTAGTTTGTAATTCAAGTTCATCTCGATACCAACTAATTCAGTATCTTTCTTTTTGAAATAACTACCTTTTCTTTTCAAGAACTCGTCAATGATTGCAAATCCGTCATTAGTAAATTCAGTCATTTCTTCTTTCGTAACTTCAAACTCATCTCCATATTGTTCTTTGGCTTCTTTGAATAATTCTTTCATACGATATATCAGAATATCGTGTAATGGTAATTCATCTGCTTCTTTGATTGTTCGTTCATAATAACATACTAAATATGCTTGAATAGTTTCGTGAATAGCACTACCGAACAAGGTATAAATATTACCTTTGAAAGTTTCTGCTTTATCCACATAATTTGCTTTCCAAGTGTAAGGACATTTGTCCCACATTGAGAACTGACTATAACTTATTTTGCCCATTTACCCCTCGCTACTACTTGTGCCATAACTCCATAATTTGATATGTCCGAGAAACTATCTGTTGCTGGTTCGTTGTCAACCGCATTTCCCGTATCTCTCATCAATAATGTTTTTAATCTCTCAATTTTGTCATTACATCTGAACCAGATTCCTAACAACGATAATTTAATGTCTTCTGGTGTTTTTAGAATTGTTCCGACTGCGATGTTTTGTGGGCCGTAATCATATTGTTTTCTACAAAACAATTCATATTGGTCTCGTTGAATCTTTTTAAATTCTGATGTCATTTCAGGATATGTGTTTTCCATATATCCAACGACATCATCATCTCCGTTAGCATTTCCATATGCTACCTCTACTGGCATACCTTGTGTCGGGTCATATTCTTGACCGACATCATCAATAACTTTTGTTGGTGCGTCTTTAATCATTACTTACTCCATATTTTTTTTAGTTGTTTTTCATCTACACCATATTTGGATACGATAGAATATACAACATCTTTACCCATAATGTCAAGTGTTTTTTCAATATTTTCTGAACTATCTTCAAAATACTCACATAATATGTCCATAGCCCACTTTTCTATCTTGGATTTTGACTTAGATTTAGTATATTTTAAAAAGGTTCTACCCTTTGGTATCACATCTGTGTAGAATTGATATACTGACTTTGGTTCTAATTCCCAATATCTTTGGATTTCATTTACGACCTCAATCCACTCTGGTTTCATTGATAGAAATCTATGCACCATATAATTTGACCAAGTTTTTTTATCGGCATCAGAAATCTCTTCCCAATAATTTGGGTTCTGATTATTTGTAATTTCTTTTATGTGGTCAAATAGTGATTTTGTTTTCATAGTGAATAACCTTTTAGATATAAATAAATAGTTGACTTATAAGTCAAAATGACAAAAATCTTTGTTTTGTTCGTAAAAGTTTTTTAATTCTTCCCAATTGCCGATGTTTTTAAAATTATCTTCGGTGTTTAATTTTACACCTGAAAAGAATCCATACAAGTCTTCATAAAACAATACTCTTGAGTTTCTGTGAGATTTTAGATATTCTATGGTGTTGTTTGTTATTTCTTTGATACCTATGATATCTTTTTTTATGTCATCAATTGATATTGTATCGACTTTTATTTTGTTGTATTGTTGTTTTTCTTTTTTCGTTAGAGTTTCCACCCCAAAATCTACTGCTCTCCACTTTTCTGTTTTCTTTGCGAGATTTAAAGATAGTGATTGTAAAAATACATTTCTTCTTGACAAAAAGAAAACCATATCGTGATAGTCTATTATATCGTTGTGTATTTTTTTCTTAGGATAAACACCAAACTTAATTCCAAAAGTATCATCGTTATCATACATTTTATCAAGAAATTTATCTACACCCATTGAGTTTATAATCTTTTCCGAGTGATTAAATTCTGGTTCCCATATAAATTTTTTAGATGAAATCTCTTGTAGTGTTTTACAAAACTCAGTTGTTCCACTACGACTACAACCCAATACCAATACTTTATTTAAATGCATTTCCTAACATCCAAGTTAATACTGAATATCTAACACCACGAGTCAATGGTGATACTCTATGTCCTAAATAAGATGGAAACAAGATAAGACTTCCTTTTTTTCTACTACCGACTGCTGTGTTTTCACCTGTTTTGTCAGTCATACTAAACTCAAAATTTCCTCCGTCATAGTCATTTTCATCAGACAACTGAACAATGGCAGTAATTTTACGAACTGATGTTTCTTCATTTCCAATGTCTAAATGCCAGTCATATTTTCCTGTGTCTTCATATCTCAACATACGAACATTAGAAAACTCATTTGCTATGTCAAAATTAAAAAATAATCTATTTGCCATTTCACAAGCCATCATTAAATTTTTATTTAAATTAAATCCGTCTGACAATACAATTTCTTCTGAAAATCTTACTTCTTGGACTTTACGAACATTTTCATTTACAATGTCTGCTCCGTTTCCATTATAAGTTCCTGCTACGGTGGCTTTGTATTGTTCTGAATTATCAAACATTTTGATTAACTCATCACACCTTTGTTCAGTCAAGAAGTCATCTTTGTGAACTACAAACTTAAAGTTTTTCTTTTGTGTTAGATTTTCTATCATCTAAAATGGTCTCCAATAAATAACTCTTGTAAAACATATCTTATTCCTTTAGTAACTGGTGTTACATTGTGAGATAAGAATGTGGGAAATATAGTTAATGAACCTTTTAATTGGTTCATTGTATACCACTCTTTTGTATGTTTATCTTGTATTCCGAACTGAACTTCTCCACCCTCGTATTCACTTGGGTCTGTAAGTTGGACAATCGCCACAAGCTTTCTATTAGAGCAACTACCTGCATTAAAATCTGTGTGCCAACCATAAAAACCTCCTTGATGATACTTGATAAGTTTTAACTCGTCATCTGCTCCGTCTATATCAAAGTGAAATACACCTTGATTTACCATTTTAACTACTTGGTATATTTTATCTTGTAACCATTTCCAATCTCCGTTACAATTATCTGGTCTAAATCTATTATCTGGTTGGTCAAATAAATACCATTCTTCCGTTACTCTTATTTCTGGTATGATTGCCGCTTCTCCTTTTTCACCACCAACTCCACCCGGAACCATTTGTTCTGTTGTGGTTATTTGTTCTATTAATTCATCACACTTTTCGTGTGATAAAAATGTAGGTATTTGTATTGAGTATTTAAAGTCATTGTTTAACTTCATTTAAAAGTGTTCCCTTCTGCAAATGTTATTAAAGTGTATCTATCTTTTTCACTAAATTGTAAAACTTTGTGTGCTGCGAAAGCTGGAAATATAACTATTCTACCTTTTTTTACATCTATGATATTACCCCAAATGTCTAATTGTCCTCCCTCATAATCGTCATTTAAAAATATAACTGATGTAAGTTTTGTACAAGTGTTTACAACCTTTCCGTCTCCTGCTGCAAAATCTGAGTGATACTCATCATCTACGACAAATGTATCTACTGGATATAATTTTCCACAAGAATGTTGAATGCCAGATATATCAAATTTATATACTAATGTATTTGATAAACTGACAACTTTCCATATTTTATCTATTAAATTTTTGTTTTGAGTTACTACATTTTTACAATTATGTAAACTTCCCCATACAAAATTGTCCGATTTAATATTTTCATCAATAGATTTTATTTCGTTATCACATTCTTCTGATGTTAAGAAATTATCTCGAACTAAAAACCATTTAAAATTGTGATTATGTATCAGACTCATCAGAAACTAAAACCTTATTTGCGAAATAATTAACACCACTATCCGTAGAGTTTATGTTGTATGTTATTTCTTCTTTATTTATAACTTCTATGTGGACTACTTTTAACTTATTTAACTCATCAGTCAAAACTACATCTCCTATTTTTAGTGGTCTGTAATCTGAATCTACTTCAGAATCTCCAACGATATAAAATGGGTGGTCATCTGTTGCTGTGATTGTAGAGTCATCATCAAAAGTATAAGTTACTATATTATCGTGTCTTATCTTTATGACTTCTAAAACTTTTGAGTCCTGAATTTTATTATTCTCAACATCATATGTTTTTATCATATCACCAGGTCTAACTTTTATGATTGGTTGATATGTTCCGTCTGATAATGTAATCATAGTGTCATAAGTGAAACAAAATGAACTATTATGACTAACTATATCGTGTGCTACGATTGTTCCATAGTCTTGATTTAGTAAATTATAAGTGATATGTTTACCCTCAATTTTTTTGATTTCGGTAATTTCTACCCAACCATCTAAATCTCTTACATAATCTCCAACCTCTACAACACCATTACCACCTGCGTGATTTGGATTGTGTCCGTCAATTGTTGACCAACCTTTATCTTTTAATAAGAACGGGTGATTTCCTGTTGGTTTAAGTGTTTGACCAGATTCTAATGTTAATTCATAACAATCATCGTGAAGTTTTTTCATAATAGAGTTTACTTTACCTTCTTTAAATTCATTATTTTCTTCATCAAAGACCAATACACTTTCTCCTAATTCTATTTCGTCAATTCTTTTATAATTACCCTCTCCCATATTAATCACTTGGTCTGGCATAAAGCAGAACTTATTGTGAACCAATACATCATTTGCGAAGTAATTGTGATTTGTTTCTATTTCTAATGAATAAGTTTGTACTGGATTTATCACTTCATCTAAACCTGTGATTTCTACTTCTCTTAATTCTCCGTTAAAATATTCTAAACATTTATCACCAACTTCTAATTGTTCTGATTCTATATTGTATCTTTTTTCTGTCCAATTAGGTTTATATGATGACCAACCTTTTCCAATTACCCAATACGGGTGGTCAAACGTGTTTTTGGTTTTTTTATCACCAAAACTTATTTCTATGATATCAGCGTGAGTTGGTGTTTCGATAGACAATACTTTACCTACTTTAACTTCTTGTGTATCAAAATCATAATTTTTAACCTCATCTCCGACCTCAATAAATTCTATTGCTTTTGTAGTTCCGTCCCCCATTGTGATTGGTGTTCCTGCTACAAAACATTTTGGTGGAATATTATGAACCAAGATATTTGATTGGAAGTATGTATCAATGTCCTCAACATCAAGTGAATACCAAGTAACGTCACCAGAACCCTCAGTTATAGAAGTTATTTCAGTTTCATTACCACTCGGGTCTAAAAAGTAATCACCTACTTCTATATTGTTTGGTGTTACCCAAGACCAAGTATCTCCTTGTTTTACAAAATATCTAACATCATCATTTAATTGTTGTACATTATAAGGTGCTTTGATACTACCATTTATTAGAATATGTCCATAAGACATTGTTTTCATTACATTTACCACAATAGAACCTTGTGTTGTAGAACCAGATAAATCTGTCGCAGTGTAAGATAAATAATTTTGTGATTCATCTGGCATACCAAGTGGTTGATATGATGTTACGACATCACCAACTTCTACATCTTGGACTTGTTTTGTGGTTCCGTCATACATACTGATTAAACTACCACTTGCAGATGTTTTTCCTTGTTGTGATATAAAATTCCAACTATCTGTATTGGTTGGATTTAATTTAATGAATTTTCCAGCGTCTCTTTCTGCAAAAACTATTACTTTTTCTGGTGTCATCATAAAATCAACTTTACCAACACCTAAGTATTCTTGTCCGTCTCTATAACTCCCACTATGAACGATGTATTGTTCTATTAAAGAACCATTATCAACTCCATTTTGATAACTTGCACTTGTTGAGTTGTAAGTGTAGAAACCAACTGCGTTAGACTGAATACTTGAGTCTACTGATGGATTTTTAATAACATAGTCTGGAAAATTATTATTTGGTGTGTAAGAAGAAGTATTAAACAATGGTATCAATGAAGAACTCATAGGTGAATTACCCAAAATTGTTCTAAATGTATTTTTATTAAAAGAACCACTTACAATGTTTAATAATGTATCATCACTATACCAAGGTGTTTCGAAAAATAAATGAAAACTACCTGAATATTGTGCTTGTCCTCTTTGTGAGAAATAAGTATGTGATGTATTCATTTGATACTCAAATGTTACGGGAATATTATGTCTTGCAAAACTCGAACTAATTAAACCTTGTTGTATATAAGTTGGATTTTGTTTTTTACCTGCCATACCATAAACAAAACACTTGTCATAACTTTGTGATACTGCATAGTCTGCCATTACATCAAAATAACTTCCTGTTTGCATTGCTGCACTACCAACGATTCCGACATTTGTATTAAGTTCTACAAATTTTACTTCGTTAGAACCACTTTCTACAATGTAATCCATACCACCAATAATTGCGGCATTAGAAAGTGATGGCCAACCACCTGCACTTCCTGTTATATGATTGATAAATTCTATTGTTTTTGATTGTACTGACATAATTCTTTCCTATCTATAAATATCACTTTTCTTAATTTCTTTCCAATTTCCTTCTTGTTGTAGTATTGGTATTGCTGGTTTGTTCCAATCTTCTACAAATCCATAAAAAATATTATGATTATTATCTTTTAAATAATTAAAACGACAATTCATTAATTCTGTTCCAAGTCCTTGACCTCTAAAATCTGGACAAACATATCGGTTTTTTAAATATGGATACTTGTAATTCCAATCTATGAAAGACCAACCCTCTAAAACTATTTCTCCTGTTCTACCACTACCGAATAAAAACATTGTCCAGTTGTTTTTCATACGATATTCTAATTCCTTAATGTCAAATTCTTTCCAAGATTTACCAAACGAATCTTTAAAGTTATCCAATTCATACTCAATTGCTTTTAATTGGAATGGACTGAAATTAAAAGAATTAAAAACCAAATGATTTTTAGTATTCTTATTTTTGTATTTAGTTAAATCTACTTCGTAATACATTTTTTAGTTTTTCTGCATATCTTTTGTGTGATTCTTTTCCTGGGTGCAATTTATCTTCTACCAAGTCATATGTTTCGAACTTTACATCAAACATTTCACTTGGTAAATCTCCGTCCCAAGTTCCCCATATAATTTTATCACGACCAACAAATTTATTTACAAAATTATATTGGTGTAAAAAATAAAAATAGTTATTATACTCATTAAAATCTACAAATTCTTTTAATTCCCAAGGTTTATAAACCACTCCATTATCATCAAACCAAGTTCTTCTAAAGTAGTGTGGAACCGTAATGATAAATATTTGTCGTCTTGATTCTGGTATGTAAACTTCTGATAAAGTCTTGACTGCGAAATCTAAACCTGTTCCACCTGCACCATAATTATAAACTGCTGTGTTTTCTTCTCCGAGTAAATGAGTAAAAGTTTCGGTTTGTTCTACACCCCAACCATAAGTCCAACTACAACCAAAAGTATAAATTTGTTTTTTAGCATTTGGATTATTGTAAATCGGGTCGTGTTGTCTTCCACCCTCTAATCTACCAAAATTATTTTCATAAATATTTAACGCCCTCTCTGACCCATCTTTATTTACCCTATAATTATCATAGTAAAACTTTTCTACATTATATATTGTTTTTTTATCCATTGAGTAATATTGGTTTAGATTTATAATCTCTCGTTAATTGCTTTTTAGTAGGATATGTAAAGTTATATTTGTACAAACCTGTAATGATTTCTTCATAATTATTAATTTTTTTAATTAATTTATTATTAAGATATAATGAAATACCTATATTTAATTTTTCTACATTAATCGTTTCACTACCTTTTCCAATTCCCCAAGCACTTGGATAGTTTTCATAAATGTAAATTGGTTCTGTATTCCAATGTGATATGTCGACTCGTAAACCATACTTTACACCAATAATTCTTGCTTGATACAATAAATTTTTTATCTCTTGATAGTTAGGTGTTCCGGTCAATATAATATCTACATCATTGGTTTCCCAATCTTCTAAGAATCCACCCGTTAACCAAACTTTATAATTGTTAATTTCTGGTAAAGATAAATACTCATCTTTCCAATTATTAAACATTTCTTGAGTTGGTAACCTTTTATTTAGGGTAAATTCTAAGTTACCTATACAAAACTTATCCTGTTGTTGATTCAAGACCAGTTCCCTCTAACATCTTTGATGGGACGGTTCCACAATTTCCACAACTAAATACTTGTACTGGAACAATTGCTTCTTTACCTGTTGGACTCATCAATGCAGATATTTTCTTTAAAAAGAAAGACTGAATAAATGATGCGTTTCCACACTCTTGACATTGAACCGTATCTGCTTTTGACATATCTAATTCCACCTGTTTTGGTGGTGCTGGATTTGGATGACTCATTTGATACTTCCTATGATTTCTACAAACATAGCCATAATGTTGATTTCTTTATCCACTACAACTGCGTCTGATTGTTGATATTTTGATAAAATCAATATACACTCTGCGATATGTCCTGTTCCCCAATCATCAATCGTATCAAACATCAACCTAAACAAATCCGAAAAGTCTGTAACTTTTGAGTCTGCTAATAATTGTCTAATGTTTTGAAATGATGATTTCTTGTCTTGTGTTTTCAATATATCCAAGACTTTGGTTTTGTAATCGTTTTGTGTGATTGTGTTTTCATCAATTGTTAATTTACCATTTACAACTTGTCTTTGAGAACCATTGATTACTCGTCTGATATCTGGATAACCACCATTAACTATGGTTGCGATATCTTTAACATCATACTCAATGTTTTCGTTGTTCAAGATGTTTGCTAAATGTTGTGCGACTTGTTTTCTATCCGGTGGTATAATCTGAAATGATTGACAACGACTTTGTATCGGGTCAATGATTCTTTCCACATAATTACAAGTCAATATAAAACGACAATTCTTAGAGAAAGTTTCCATCAAATTACGAAGTGCTGCTTGAGCGTTTGGTGTAATGTAATCACACTCGTCCAAGATAATCACTTTCATATCTTGGAAACCTAATGTTGATGCGAAGTTCTTTACTTTTTCTCTTACGACATCAACACTATTCTCGTCGGATGCGTTTATGTATAGATAATCACAATCAATATTATTGACCAGTAGTTTGGCAAGAGTGGTTTTACCAGTTCCTGCCCTACCGAATAAGAGAAGGTGTGGTATATCTCCTGATTCCAAATATACCGACACCTTTGATTTTAAATGGTCATTACCGATGTAATTATCTAATTGATTAGGGCGATATTTCTCAACCCAAAGTGAGTGTTTTACACTCTCCATTAGTTAACTGCCTGTGTTGATACCAAGAAGTATTCTGAATCATAGTTATCGATTGAGAATTTAATTCTTGATAAACCTGCGGAACTAACTTCTAATGTTGCACTTTCACAATCTTTGTTTGCACTTAAGATTGAAGCGAACATATTTGCATTGAACGAGATTGGTTCAATGTCGGATTGTTTTGTGGTTTCTACTGGAATCGTTACACGATTAGATGCGATTGACGCATAACCAATAACGATTTTAGTTTCTCCGTTTTCAGTCAAGATAGTAAAAGTTTCTGCTTCGGATAAAGCACCTTTACCACTAATAAATGTGTTGACAAAATATGGGTCTACCTTGATACCTAACTCAAATGAATCTGGAAGGTTCTTTAGTGCAGGTGGTGTTGGTATAACTGATAAGTCTGACAACATATATTTAGACTTTGTTTTTCTTTTTGTATCTTCGAACTCCATTGAAATAAACTTATCTCCTGATTGTGATAGATTTACTTCAATATCATCTCCCAATACTGACAATAATGATGATAATTGTCCTGTGTTGTACACACCTAATTCACAAGGTGATAGATGTGAGAACTTACTCAACACTACACTACCCACAACTGACTTATCACCTGAGATAAATCTTGTTGATAATGAATTGCCGTTTGAAGTCCATTTAGTTGATTTAATTTCTCCACCCAAAGTATATTTTGTGATGAAGTTTGTTAACTGCGATTTGTTCATAACCATTTACTCCTATTATTTAATTATAAATATAATGTTGTTTTTTGAAAACATAAATTATTTTTAAAAGAACCTACTCATTGATGTTGTTGTGTCCTCTACTCCACCCCAGTCTAATGCTTTGTAAAACATACCAACCTTTTTACTCATAGCTTGTTCATACATTTTGTTATGGTCAATGTAGTTTTTAATTAATTCTAAAATCTGTGGTGGGTCTTCATAACCTTTGTAAGCTATGGTATCGAATCCAAACTCATTTTCTTTTAAATACACCCACTTGATTTTGTTTCCATTGGTAATCTTGGAATATCTTTTACCCTCATACCAATAATCAATCAGAGAATTATAATTAATTGCTGCTTTAACGTGAACTGGTGTTCCTTTTTTATACTGAGAAAATGCGCTTTCAGAATCCTTAACTTCATACTTTCCAATACCTTTTACACCGATTGGATTTGCCATAACATCATAATGTAATGAAGTCATATTTCTTTTAAATACTGATATTCTTTCATCAATCTTTTCTTTTGGAACATCTGCCAAAATATCATCTAATACTTTTTGTAGTAAGTCTTTCATAGCGACTGCGAAATTACTTCTAATGGTATCCAATCCTTTTACATGCGTTTTGTTTACTTTTCTACCCGCATCATTTATGATTCGTAATCCATATCTTTTCTTTGTAATGAACAATCCTGTTTTTGCTACCACCTCTTGTTTAATATCAAATACATGCTTGTCTACATTACAAAATTTCTTACCGAAGTAATCATATGATTTATTTAAAAAGTCTTGTACTTCCGCACATATCTCCATAATTCTTTGTGTCATCATTGTTTCGGTTAGTTCTTGATTAGGGAATCGTTTCTCAATCAATGGAACTGCCGACGCAAAAATAGAGTCAGTATCGATATAGATAACATAATCGTCGGCTGTTCCGAGTTCTTTATTGTAAAAGTGATTAGTAATTTTTTTACTGAATTTAATTAATTGTTGTCCTGTTGTGGTGGTGGCTTCTGCATTATCCAAATCATAAAATCTAAATACTGGTAATCCCAATACTCCGTACAACGAGTTCAATACAATCTTTTGAATGTGTTGTCTTCTATCGAAGTATTGTTCTTTTTCTTTATCACCTTGTTCGTGGAACTTCTTAACAAGTTTTCTCATCTCGACTCTTTCATTGAACCATTTTTCTAATAGTGCCGGAATCAATCCTTGTTTGTCTGTTCGATAAATAATACCATTAGAACTAATCGATACATCTGCTTCGTCCAGATATTGTTGTAGTTCTGGTTTAGTCATCTTACCCATTTCCTTACCTTTTTTATTTAACATTGTGTAAGTTTTCTGAGTTTTGTTATTGATGAATTCTTCCTCGTTCCAACCCGTAACTTTACCGACTTTAGTTTCTGGTGAAATGTTCAATGAACGAATCACACTCGGATACATTGATGTGATGTCCAAGTCATAAACCCATTTGTGTTTTCCTGCTTGTGGTTCTTGAACATAAGCACCTGTGAACTTATCATCATTTAATTTCTTTGGTCTTGGTGGTTTGTTAGGTGCCACAACCCCAATCTTTTTTAGATAAACTAATATCGCTCCCTCTAACCAACGACTCGACATATTGATATCTTCATAAGGAACATGCCCTAAGTGAGCAATACCACGAGCAATCTCAATAAAATCTAATTTTTTGTCCAATTCAACCAAGATTTTTACATCTCGAATATTGTAATCAATAAATGTTTGTAAATCATTATCGTATAAATCATTTAGTGTTCCTGTATAATCAACCTTTTTCATACCGACTTCTACTTCTCCGATATAATCTAATCGATAACTTGATTGTTGAGTAAATGTAAATTGTCTATATAGTTGTAAATAATCTAATGATGAAACACCAGCTATTGTGTGTTTCTTTTTATATTCTGAATAAATAACTTGTGAAATCGGTGATAAAAGGTTTGCCACTTCTGGGCCCAATACCCTAACCGCTCTATTATACAAATAAGGAATATCAAAGAACTCCGAGTTCCAACCACTAATAATCGTAGGTCTGATTTCTAAATACTTTTGGAAAAACTGATTTAACATCTCGTATTCAGTTTCATATATTTCTACAACTTGGTCGTCTTTGGTATAACTTTTTAGTCTGTTTTTTGGGTCAAATACATAAGTGTAATACTTTTCTGAAACACTATCATATAGTGCGATTGATGTGATTGGGTTTTGTGCTTTCATCACATCTGGGAATCCCTCAGTTACCTCTACCTCGATATCAAAGAACATAATTCTATGACCTGTGGATGCTTCATCTGAATCTCCGTATTGGTCTACTAAAAATCTTGTCATTGGTGGTACATCTGATTCGTGAAGTGTTGGGTCGTCTTTGTCGAATTGTGTAACTTTCTTTAATCTATCTCCGTATAAAGAAACGTGTTGTCCACTTGGGTGTTTGACATATGCATATTTTCTAAATGGGATTTCTAAATGTCCACGCTTGTCGTCCCAAATGTGCATTTTCATTTTCTTTATGTCCAAGAATATGTTCTGATAAATAACTGACTCCTTTTGTATAACTCTATACTAATAAGTATAATGATTAAATTTGTAAATGTAATTTATTTTGTTCGGAGGCGACATTTCTGCCGCCTCCTTTTAATTAGAAGTTGATTGTCAAACCAACATTAGCATATCTTGGTGTTCCCAAGAATACTTCTGCGTTATGTGGTAAGTGTTGTTTACTACCATATCCATTGTATTGACTATTATCAACTGCGTCTTGAACAAATACCTCATCAAGAACATTAAAGATGTGTCCTGTTAAAGTCATATCTAAGTCATTGATTTTTGGTAATTTGTAAGACATATGTAAGTCAAGTCTTGAGTAACCTGGGGCTTCCCAAACTTGAGCTCTGTCTGCGTCAGCGTCTGACCCGTCAAATTCACGAGCAGATGGTGACCAGTCTG
>Ga0208644_1000708_pt1 | contig 29670 bp, 44 predicted proteins | sample VirMetDEL_Nov_18_FD_184517 | JGI IMG/M metagenome (GOLD analysis project Ga0208644, IMG submission 184517) | Aqueous microbial communities from the Delaware River and Bay under freshwater to marine salinity gradient to study organic matter... | ecosystem: Environmental > Aquatic > Marine >...
TCTTTGAAAGGTACTTAACAAAGTATATTGAATTAGATATTGACAGAGTTGTGATTGAGGAGCCTTTGTTGTCCTCTAACAACGTATATACCGTTGCTACATTACTTAGGTTTAATGGTATGATATCTAAGGTTACGGAAGAAGTTTTGGGTGTTACACCTGAGTTTATTTCATCTAACGATGCTAGACGTTACGCTTTCCCTGAGTTGGAACAAGTAAGAACTCACGACAAAAAAGGTAACCCTTATAACGAAAAACAAATGAAAAATAAAAAACCTGTTTTATTTGGTGCTTATCCGTGGGATGTCGATAAGAAAATGATTGTTTGGGAAAAGGTCGCTGAATTGGAACCACATATTGTTTGGGAATATACACGAAACAACACCTTAAAGAAAGAGAATTTTGACATGACAGATGCGTACGCTACCGTACTCGCAGTGTTAAATCGAGATAAATTGGGAAAATAAAGTTTTGTAATTTAAAAAATTATTAGAAAATCGGTCTTAGTACCGATTTTTTTTTATCTTTGTACTAAACTTTAAAATAATAAAAATGCCAGAATTAGCTGAAGTTAAAATAATGTCTGAGTACATCAATTATGTTAATCAAGAGGAAACTTTTATTGGTGTAGAGAAATCCAAAGAAAACAAAAACCCTAAAATAGAAGTACCTTATAAAAGATTTAAGGTTTCGGCTAAAAGTAGAGGTAAGGAATTGATGTTGACTATTTCAGATACCACTACTGAGGAATCAAAAAACATTCTTATGGGGATGGGTATGTCAGGTAATTGGCTTTTTATAGAAGAAGGACCAACACCTAAACATGCTCATTTAGTTTTTTATACTGATTGGGGTGGTAGGTTATGTATGGTTGATTTTAGAAGGTTTTCTAGGTGGAAAGAATCTAACCAATGGTCTGATAACCGTGGTCCCTGTATGTTAACTGAGTGGGATGATTTTGTCACAAATTTAGAAAATAATTGTGACAGAAAAATATTTGATAAACCTATCTATCAACTAATGTTGGACCAAAAATATTTTAATGGAATGGGTAACTATTTAAGAGCTGAGATTTTAGATAGGGCCAATCAAAACCCATTTGTATCATCTAGAGAGGCAATCCAAAATAAACACATGTTAAAATTGTGTAAAGATATTGTTGTTGAAGCTTATCAGTTGGGTGGTGGTCAATTATCACAGTGGACTAACCCTTACTTTAACGATAAACAGACATTTAGACAATGGATGCAATGTTATACTAAGAAAGAAAAAATAAAAGATAAAAGTGGTAGGACTTTTTGGTTTGATTCAAAATTTTTAGATTTTAATTAAATAAAAACCCCTCACATGAGGGGTTTTTTGTTTTTAGTCGTTATGTATAAAGTATTTGGTTTTCTTACCAATAACTGTTTTACCGATTAACCTTTTCTTTTGACTTTTATTGTAAACATCAACTAACAACTCTTTATAAGTTTCATCATTACCATAGTTTTTGTAGTCTATATCACTCCTATAAAGATTTATATGTTTTAATAATATCTCAGTATCTCTATCGGACCAACCGTCTATAGACTCAATCAAACTTAATATAGACCTAACATATCTCCTTACGTTAATATTTAGTGGTAATGTATCTTCTTTCATGAATTGTTTAAGTAATTCACACTTAATCACAGTGTTATTGTAATCATTTTCACTAATATTTAAAGTACCGTTTTTAAAATCTTTAGTAACTTTACTAGTCCAACCTGTAGCTATAAACAATATATCTGAAAACGTTAAAACTCTAACCGATTCATCTTCACAGTTTGAACCGTAAGAGTCAATTAATTTTTTTAATCTGTGATAAGACTGATAATCTTTTTCAGATTCTTCGTTAGTATATTTTTTTAAGAAATCTTTTAAAACCCAAACTTCTGAAGCGGTATTCATTAAAGATATATCATCAACAACTAAATTATTGTTCACAATAAAATCAATAGGTTGACTTAATTTAACCAAAGACTCGAATCTATGTTGACCTTCGTAAATATAGTAATAACCATCTTCGTGTTGTTTTACTAAAATTGTTGAAGCACCAAAAATGTTTTTTTGACTTAGAGACGAAATAAGTTTGTTTTTATTTTTTAATGAGATATCCCTGTTTGATGTCAGGAATCTAAATAGATTGTAATTGTAAGTTCTTAAAATTTGTCCTACCTCTTTAACACCGAATGTGTCTTTTAGCATTTGTTCTGTAACCATTTCGGCGGTTAAACCATTTTCTAAATTTTCCATATTTTTATTTTTTTTTATTAGACCCTTGGGTCTCGTTTATTATTTATATCCTAATTTTATGTTAAATAATTGGATTGTGAAGGTTTATGGTTATTTTTTTTATTGCCAATTCAAATAAATTACTTATATTTGAATGTATTAAAAATTATAATATGGGAGAATATAAAGATTATATGGGTAATAAGTTATACCCTAAGTTTTATTTAGGTGGTTTTAATAATGAAATAACTATTTGTGGTTTATATGTTGAAAGGAAACACTTACCTAAGTGGTTACCTGATTTTATTAGGTTAAAAAGAGTTTTTTGGTCGGTAACTACGGATAACTTAGAAAAAGTCAATAAATGGGGTGAAGAGGATTTCAAATCACTGATATTAGATACGATTTATTCGTATAGTAATTCACATAATGTAGTTAGTAATAAATTAAAAAACATCAATAAAAAATACTTCAAATAATGACAGACAATAACAAAACAACAGGTGGAATTGGATTAGGAACTTTATTATTCTTAATATTTTTGGTAATGAAGTTGGCAGGAATCGGAAGTGTGGCTAACTGGTCATGGTGGTGGGTAACAGCACCCTTATGGATACCAGCAGCAATAGTAGTAGGTCTTGGGTTGCTAGTTTTAATTATAACTGTTATAAAAAATTAGAAAAATGAACAGAAAACACCTAACTAATCTAATGAAAAAGATTAAAAACATGGATGAAGCAACAAAAGTAAACTTATGTATCATCGGTTTTGGTATCATATTACTTTTACTAATAAAACACATTAAATAACTAAAACAATTAAGAGAATGACAAATAAAAAAATTAAAAAACTAGAGTGTCTGTATGAAGAGGCAAAATTTTACACGAATTTATACTACTCAACTGACGATGAAGATAAAAAAAGAACTTTTGTGTCGCATTTTAGGAGTCCTATTTTTGATGAGACTAATGTAAAAATATTTAAAAAACCTTATATTAGTTTAGCGGCTTACAACGGAGATGGTCCTATAACGGATGAGCATTGTAACGGTAGGACTAATATGGCTAAAGTTATTTTTGAAAAAATACATAGTGGTGACATAAATAATTTTGATGAGTTCTTACAATTTTTAATAGATTACGGTTATACTATAAAGATACTAAGAGGAGAAAATACTAGAGTAAAAACTTATTTAGAACAAAATACTGATAAAAATTTTATAGAGGCTTATAGTGATTTAGGTATTGTTCTTTGTGATTTAAACGGTAACGTTGTTGAGGAACCTAATTTACTAATACTATAAACAAACACTTCAAACTTAAAAACAAAAGTATTATAATTAGTGTATGGAAAACAAATCCCTTTTACTAACTTTAATAACTGAAGTTTTAGGTAGACCTAAAAAATCAAACAAACACAGAGGACAATATTCATTTATTTGTCCTACTTGTGCTGCTGAAAAAGACGACAACTACGATAAAGCTAAACTTGAGGTAAATGTTAAAAGGGGTGTTTATAAATGTTGGGTTTGTCATGAATCACACGATACCCACGGTTCTATAAAAAAATTATTAAGTAAGTTTGGTGGACCTAGTGTTTGGAAGAAAGCTAAAAAACTAGGTATTGATTTTAGTAAGGATACTAGGAAAATAACTGAAATAACAATTGAAAATTTACATTTACCAAAAGGTTTTATTCGTTTTGAAGATTCCAACTCTAATACGATGGTACACAAACAAGGATGGAATTATTTAACCAAACAACGTAAACTAACCCCTGAAACCATATATAAACACCAAATGGGTTATACTTTAGATGAAGAGTATTCTAATCGTATCATAATACCATCTTATAATGAAAAAGGTGAGTTAAATTACTTCACAGCACGTAGTTGGTTACCATATAGTAAACTAAGATACAAAAACCCTGAAGTCCCTAGAGAAACGATTATATTCAACGAACACCTAATAAATTGGGATGGGACTGTTTATTTGGTTGAGGGACCATTAGACCATGTTGTAGTTCATAACTCAATACCGTTGTTGGGTAAAGATATACCTGATAAGTTAGTTAAAACTTTAATGGATAAATGTACTGGTCACATTGTTGTTTTGTTAGATGGTGAAGAAAAAGTGTGGGATACAGCTAAACGTATTTACTCTAAAATAAACATGGGTAAATTATACGGTAAGGTTAGAATAATAAAATTACACGACAACATGGATATCGGTGAAGTAAATGAAAAGTTCGGTAGAAAAGGTGTTGTTGAAGCATTACGTACACAATTTAAATTAAAAGAAAGTAAGATATGAGTTATTTGGTAGCTAATTTACCCCCTGTTGAATGTTATATTAAAAAAGAATACCTATATGATTTTGAGAAAGGTCATGGTGAGTTTGAACCTTGTTATTGGGTTTCAGTAAAATCTATAAAAGGTAAGGCTTTATATATTGAATCACTTTTAACAAATTATGGGGCGTTATATGATAAATTACCGATTTCAGCTTACGTTTGGAAAACTGATATTAAAAAAGATGAACAATTACCGTTAGATTTTTTGGAAATATGGGACGCGTTTAGTTATAATATAACGGTCATTGAAAAATCCACTCTATCAAAATTAGATTGTCAGGTTTATATGAAAGATAAAAAGTTTCATAAAGGACAATATATGTTTACAATAGATAGTTGTCACTCAGAACCTAATGAGTTAGATGTTAGTTTATCACAAACACCAAACGAACATAAATCATTCAATATAATTAAGATGGATAACGGACAGTTTGCTGCACAACCAAATAATAGGGTTTTATTCCATGACCAATCCTTAACACCGAAAGGCATAACCAAACCCGATTTTAAAGTTTCAACACATGAATTTGTGTGTGAACAAGGTCATAAATGGGTGGCTGACGATAGTTATTTTTATGAAATAGAAGAAAGAGATGGGATTTAATAAAAGGTTTATAACTGAAGATAGTTTAAGACAGATATATAAAAATGATGGGTATCAGTTTTTAGTAGATAATATAACTAAACCTGATGCTTTATACATTGGCGACGAGTTCTCAGAGAAAATAGTTGATTTGGTTTACAAAGGTGACTCTGAGGATGAAATAAAAAAAATAATGGAAGAAAATGGGTAATAGAGAAGAATTAAAAACATTATTAAATGACAAGGGAAAAACTACTTAATATATCTAAGGAAATACGTGAGATTGTTGATGAAAAACAAAAAGAGTTAGAACTTTCATTTATTGAGGACACTCACACTTATTATATTAAGGATTTGGATGGTAAGATAACTACTAAAATGCCAAGTGTTTCTTCGGTAATAAAACATTTTTACACACCTTTTGATGATATTAGTAAGTCCTATGATTTATCTCAAGGTTGTTTAATGACACAAGACGATATACTAAAAGGGTGGAAAGCTAGTGCTGACTACGCAACCAATAAAGGTTCAAGGGTTCACTACATTTTAGAAATGAAACTATTAGAACAATATGGTTCTTATAAAGAAGTAAGACAACCCATTTTTGAGTGTGATGAAAAACAAACATCTGATGGTGACATCATGATTCAAGCTGGTATGGATTTTATAAAAGAAATGCATAGTAGAGGTGCTGTTCTTTTAGATACCGAAATGGTTTTAGGTAGTGCTAGGTTAGGTTATACAGGCCAACCCGATAAAGTTTGGTTGATGTTGGATAAAAATGGTAATTTAGGTTTTGTAATCACAGACTGGAAAACGAATAAGCCTGAAAACTTTGAAGTAAAACCATTCACTGAGAAGATGTTATCACCGTTCCAAGACTATTATGATACAGCATTAAACCATTATATGATACAATTACCACTTTACGGTAGATTATTGTTAGATATGTTAAAAGGTACTAAATACGAGGACATAAAGTTCTTTGGTTGTGTTATAGTTCACCTAATGAGTGAAGGTGTACACAAATACGTTGAATACAGAGTTCCTAACGAATTTAAAAACATAGTCCTTACAATGAACCCATTACCTAGAACAAAAGAAGTTGAGGAATATAAAAAAGAATACGAGTTTAAGAGTAAAAACAGGTTATTTAATTTGGATATGTACTTAGGATTGGTTTAATTTAAAATCAATATTCACTTAAACAATAAAATTATTTAAATTTAAAAATAAAAAACATGAGTAATAAACAAGAATTTGAGATTAAATTAAACGAGGAAGAAACATACGGATTGGTTTCAACTCTAACAAACTTTTACGAAAACTTAGATACAATCCAAGATTATTTTTTAGAGAGAAAGAAAGAAAAGGTTTTGGATATGGAATGGGAAGAATATGCTGAAGAGTTCTTTAATGATTTATCTATTGAACCTAAGGATATGGATATTAGTGTTGAGATTATTGATGGTAAAACTTTCACACCATCAACACAAATCGTAACTTCATTACCTTTAGAATCACAAATTGGTAGGCAGATTACTATGGGTGTTAGAGAAAATAAAACTAACAAATGGTTAGGTTTTATTAGATTAGCTTCACCTGTGTTATCTATTAAACCACGTAACGAGTTATTCGGTGGTAAAATTATGGCTACACAGGTAAATAGAAGTATGTTTAACGGAGCTATTATTGTTCCTGTACAACCATTTGGATATAACGCTTTGGGTGGTAAGTTATTAGCTCTAATTTCTTCATCACATTTAGCTAGAGATTTATGGAAAGAAAAATATGGTGATAAGGTTGAACCTTGTTTTATGGAAACAACTTCTTTGTATGGTGATATTAAAGGTGTCTCACAGTATGACGGTTTAAAACCTTTCGTAAGATATGGTTCTATGACTGAATCTGACTTGTTCTTATTCCCTAGTGAAGAAATTTATATGACAATCAGAGATTATTTAAGACCTATATACGGTAAAGAAGAATGGGGTGGTAATTTGGTTGACCCAGGTCCATCAGGTCCAAAGATGAGAGAATTTAATAAGATTATTTCTATCCTTAAAAACCATTTAAGAGTTTTTAGTAAAAGAAGATATGAGGATTTCCATAAATTCACTAAAGAAAAGATGAAAGCCAAAACTAAGAAAAGGTATTATTACACTAATTTTGGTTATGATAATGTTGTAGAACATGTTATGTCTAATGGTGAAATACCACTTAGGAAAAGGGATAACTACGATAGATATTCTCTAGAGAGTGTTATTGAGTTTTGGAGAAATAAAGCACAAAAACGTTTTGATAAATTAAAAGAAGAGGGTAGACTTAGAAACGAGTTAGAGATTTACACAACAGAAACTCTAAATAGTGAACAACAAATTGATATGGTGAGGTAATGTATTTAGAAATCTCAGGTAGACAAACAGGAAAAACTAGTAGATTGGTGGAACACGCTGCAAGTGAGTTAACCAGAAACATCCACAACTCTGGTTATACTATGTGTATTGTTAGTCCTACTATCTTTCGTGCTAGACATATTCGTGAACTTATTAAATCTCAGTTTAATACTAAGATTAATAACATGAGTCTTAACGTTATACCTGAGTTACATTACCCTAAAATAAAAACATCCACAACCATGATACAAGATAGGGGTTTAGGCCCCATAAATATGTATTATGTCGATGAGTTCGCCTTTATACCTAGTGATAACTTGGCTATGTATGGGAGAGCTTATTATTGTACAACACCTAACGGTGACCATGAGTTTACATTAAATATGTTAGAACACTGTAGGTGGACTGGTGAGTACATAGTTTCTTACGATATATCAAGAGAGTTTAGACAAAACCCATTACTACAAAGTGATGTTGAAGAATTTGATGATTTTTGTATTGAACACGAATTAGAAATGTACCCACACCCCTTTGAGGTTATAGAGAAAAAATTTGGTGTGAGACATATTAAAAAACATAAATTATAATGGAAGATGAGTTAATTATAAAATGGGGTGATGTGGGTTTATTGGTTGATTTAACCGATGAACAGAAAATTGTGTTAGCACCACTATACGAATCAATGGCTCAACACATAATTGGGTTAAATATTATTAATAAAAATTTCGGTGAACGTTCTATAGAAACTTGCATATTCCCAATAATGTATAGAATTGTAAAAAATGGTGGGACTATTAGTGATGTGATGATATTACATCAAAATGTTGTAGATTTCTTTAATACACATGAAGAGACAACGTTAGATTTACAAACTACGTATATGGGTATTGATATTGAAGCTGAGTTATGTGCGTTATTCGTGGAAAACTACTTGAATAACACAATTAATTTAGTTAATAATTTAAAGATTAAAAAATTTATTAAAAGACATAGACTATGATTAAGAAAGTAATACATATCGCTGACATACATATAAGGTTATTTAAAAGACATGATGAATATAGAGAACAGTTTGAAAAGTTCTTAGAAAAGTGTGTGGAAGAAAAACCTGACCGTATTGTTATAGTGGGTGATTTAGTACACTCCAAGAATCAAATGACACCCGAACTTATTGAGATAGTTACATGGTTCCTTAATAAATGTACTGAGATATCTACAACTGTCTTAACATTGGGTAACCACGACTTCCTAGCCAACAACTTGGATAGAATGGATGCTTTAACACCTATTGTAACAACAATGAATAACCCTGATTTGATGTTCTTAAAACATACAGGTTGTTACGAAGATGAAAACGTTGTTTGGTGTGTTTATGGTCACATGGAAGGTTCTAAAAGACCTGATATAGAAGAAGCTAAAAAGAAATACGGTGATAATAAAACTTATATTGGACTTTATCACGACCCATTAGTAGGTTTAAAAACGAATATTGGTTTTGAATTCGAAGATGGCCAAGACATATCTATTTTTGATGGTACAGATATAACAATGTGCGGAGATATTCACAAGTACCAAGTTATGGACTACCACGATACCCCTATTGTGATGCCTTCATCCTTAATTCAACAAGATTTTGGTGAAGACCCTTATAATCACGGTTATGTGGTTTGGGATATTCAAACTAAAGAACATGAATTACATAGATTACCAACGGATTATGGTTTTTATACTTTTAAAGTGGATTCTATTGATGTTGTTGAACTAGAAAACGAGAAATTACAATAATGGAAAATACGATGATACAAGAAAATGTGGTTGAACCTTTAAATGACGAACAAAAAGAGGCTATTGAATCAATAACCGAGTTTATTAAAAGAGGTAACCCTAACGAATGGTTTGTTTTAGAGGGTAAAGCTGGGACAGGTAAAACAACCATCATGTCTAAAGCTATTGAACCATTTTTAGGTAAAAGAAGGGTTGAAATTTGTGCTTTGTCACATAAAGCTAAAAAAGTTTTATGGAATAAAGTAACATCAACACTTATAGATTTACCTGTGGGTCTTGATACGCATAGTGTAGCTGGGCTTTTGGGTATGACTTTAGACATGGAGACAGGTAAATTTACCAAAGCCTTTAGTAGGAAAAAACCACCTATTAGATGGGCAGACATTATTGTGGTTGATGAGGCGTCAATGATTAATGAAGAAGCTCTAATCTACATCATGGACTCTAAGAAACCAAAAGCTAAGGTTATTTTTGTGGGTGATATAGGTCAATTACCACCTATTAGAGAAGAAAGAGACCCGTCTAGTGGAAAACCTAGCCCAATATTTTTATCAGAGAATAAGGTTAAATTACTAAATAGAGTTAGACAAAAAGAAAATTCACGTATTTTACCTTATTCTGACTATTATTGGGATAATTCTGTTTTACATGGTGGTGAAGAAGAAGACCCAGTTCCACTTGAATCTAGAAAAACTGACGAACATATCGTTTTTTCTAAAGACATAGATAAGGTGTTAAAAGAAAATAAAGATTTATTTTTAAAGTCAACCAAAGAAAAAAACAACGATTTAATTAAGGTTATTGTTTATAGAAATAAAACTAAAAAATCTTTGAATTGGTATATTAGGAATATGATATACGGAAACCCAAAAGAATACGAATTAGGTGATATTTTAATCTTCAATGATAACTACTATAAAGGGGACTCTATTATCTTTGAGAACTCTTCTGAGGTTAGTGTATTAAAGGTTACAAAAGGCGAGTTTAACGGTGAATATGCTGGACATATACTAACCGTTACTGATGGTGAAAAAACTGAAAATGTTGAGGTTTTATCAGAGGGTAGTAAACCCGCTTGGAATAAATACGTTGGGTCACTTTTTGAAGTGGCTAAAAAAATACCTAAAGGAATTAAACGTAATAGAGAGTTAAAAAGAGCGTGGGACGCTAAAAACAGGTTCGCTAATATTGATTACGCTTATGTTTTAACATCACATAAAGCTCAAGGTTCAACATATAATACGGTTATTGTTGTTGAAGATGATATTTTAGACGTATCTATGATTGATAACGTTGAAAAATCACAATCTATGTACGTTGGGATAACAAGAGCTTCTAATAAAGTTTATATTGTGTCAGAATTAAACTAATGGAAAAAAATAAAAAATATCCAGATAATATTGTCTATAATTACGAGACAAACGAGTTTGATGCTAATACAAAATCATACCCAACTACTATTGGGAGTCAGAACTTTGATATAGTTGAGGTTGATAGGTCTGAATCTTTTAAAGCTGATAAGTTCTTTAAGAAAAGGTTGGATGAAATAAAGAAAGAGTATGAATCATTGACTAAAATATACGAATCCACTAGGTTAGTTTATGATACAAAATACTCTTTTCAACCCGACTTGGGTGTTGTTTACCATATGTATATAGGTAATGACGGTGAAACTTTTTTAAGTATAATAGACCCTAATCAGTGGGATAGAGAGTATTTAGGTTCTTTTGTTTTACATGCTAACGGAACTTGGGAGAAGGTTGATTATCATGATTAGTCAGAAGTTAAGGGATGAAATATGGGATTATTGTAGACTCAACGACATAACCAATGTTGATGGTTTTATTGAACGTATGGTTCAACAAGGTTATAATGTTGAAAAGTATGGTAGTACCCCTTTTGAAATACCTGAACCTGAGGTAATTGAAAAAGAAGTTATTAAGGAGGTTGAGGTGGTTAAAGAGGTTCCTGTGGAGGTTATCAAAGAAGTTGAAAAGGAAATCATCAAAGAGGTAGTTAAAGAAGTTCCTGTGGAAAAAATAATAGAAAAGATTGTTGAGAAAGAAGTTTATGTAACCGATGATGAAACAGTACAGAAACTACAGGAACAATTAGAATTAGAGATAAAAACAGCTAACGCTCAAACAAAAATAAATGAGGAGTTAGTAGAAGAGAAAAATGCTATAGTTCGTGATAATGATGTTAAAATAAACACACTTAATCGGAAAATTTCCGATTTAACTAGTAAAATTTCACAACTAGAATCAGAATTGGAAGAAGAAAAAAAGAAACCTAAACGTGAGAAAAAAGAAATAAAACCACCTGAAGATTGGGGTGGTGGAAAAAGTTCCATAAACTGGGTTTCTAAAGAAGAACGTGAAGGTAGGGATATCTACGGAGACTAACCCTTTATTAAATAAAATATATTGATTATTTTTAAACAAAATAAAAATCTATGAGTGCAACAAAAACAAAGAAAAAAATTGATATACCTAATAAAGCTAAAATAAGAGTTGTATGGGAAGATTCACCTGAGAACTACACAAAGGAGAGACAAAAAAGAATAGCTTCTTATTTTTCTGAAAAGTACAACAACAATAACGTACAGGTTATCTTTAAACCAAAAAAAGTTGATATTGAAGGTACTGATATAGAAATGACCGTTGCTGATAATGTAATGGATACAGAATACCAAAGACGATTATTCAAAGAATGGTTATCAATAAATAATGTTGATGTTGACTACGAGAGGTTATTAAAATTAGACGACAAGGTTAATGAAAAGTTATCACAAGAAAGAGAAATAGATTATCGTTATAGAAATTGGTTTGTTAAAGAATTAGAGTGGAGTAATTTCTTATCTTTTGGTGACGGTAATAAACTATCTTTTAATAAGTTAGAAGGTATAACCACAATTGATTCCGTACCTGAGAACCAAGGTGGTAAAACAACTTTAACACTGGATTTATTGTTATTCCTTTTCTTTAATACAACAACAAAAGGTAATACAGCTATTAAAATGTTTAACCGTTATCGTAATGATGTTGATGAGGTTAAGGTTAAAGGTACTGTTAATATAGATGGTATTGATTATATCATTGAAAGGAATGTTATTAGAAAATTGAAAAGGAATGGTGTTGATTATACTACTAGAACTGACCTTAATTTTCATAGAATACTACCTGATGGTTCTATTGAGAACTTGGAGGGCGAACAAAGACGTGAGACTGATGAATTGATTAAGAAATCTATTGGTACTGTGGACGACTTCTTATTAACGATTATTGCTGACGCTGATAACCTAGAAGATATTATTAAAGCTAAACCAACAGAGAAGGGTAGAACTTTATCTAGATTTATTGGTTTAGAGGTTATTGAAGACAAAGAAAAGATTTGTAAGGAAATGAAATCATCTTGGTCCAAAGGTTTAAAATCAGACCAATATGATACGGTTACTTTACAAAATGAAATAGAAGGTTTTAAAGAAAATATTGAAACTGAAAAAACTTCTATTGTTTCTAATGAAAAACTTATTGAAGAGGTAACTAAATCTATCAAAGATTCAACTGAAATTAAGGAAGGGTTTATATCACAAAAATTTAAGATTGATAATGATATTATAAACTTAAGACCTGAGGATATTGACCGAGAGATAGAGTCTATCACCGATAAAGGTAAAAAGGTTAAAGAAAAGTTAGATGGCCTTAAGGAAGAGTTTAAGGGTATGGAAGACATTGATTACGATGAAGACCAGCACAACGAACTTGTTAAACAAGAAAGAAATTTGAGGGTTGAATTGGCTGGTTATGAGAGTGACCTTAAAAAAACTGAGAAACTTATATGTGACTTAGAAGAGGGTGAATTCTGCCCAACCTGTAAACAACCTTTAGTTGATGTGGACCATAGTGAAGAAATACAGGAGAATAAAGATAAAATAGGTGATATTAAAAATCACATAACTGAGGTTAAGGAAAAGATTACTGAAGTTAGTGGGTTGGTTGAAGAACAAGATGGTATTAAGAAGAAAGCCGACGAATACTACAAACATTCAATAATGATTGATAAGATTGAGTTGGAGTTAGAAAACATGAGGTTACAACTTAAGGAACAAAACGAACTTAAGAAAAAATATGAGTCTAATGTTGAGAATATCGAAAAAAACAAAGAGTTAGATACTAAGATTTTAGGTTACTCAAGTAAGATATCTAATTTAGAACAAGAAAAAACTTCTTACGAAAGGTCTATAACAATAAGTGAGAGTAGTATAAAAACTTTAACAACTAATATAGAAAAACACAAAGAGTTAATTGAAACCATTAAAGTTGAGGAAGAGGTTAAGATTATATTTGACCTTTATATTAGAATGTTAGGTAAGAATGGTATAGTTAAACTTATTATGAAGAGTGTTATGCCACTTATAAACTCTGAATTAGATAGATTACTACAAGACGTGGTAAACTTTAAATTAAGAGTAAACATAAACGACAAAAATGAAGTTGAGTTTTTACTAACTAACCCTGAAAAAGGTGTTGAGTACCCTATACAAGAAGGTAGTGGTTTAGAAAAGACTGTGTCTTCATTAGCTTTAAGGGTTGTGATGTCAAAAGTAAGTTGTTTACCAAAACCAAACATTATTGTATTTGACGAGTGTTTTGGTAAGGTAGCCAACATAAACTTAGACTTTGTTGGTGAATTCTTTCAAAAATGTTCGGATATGTTCCCTAACATATTCATTATTAGTCATAACCCAATAGTTAAGGATTGGGCTAAAAATATTATAACAGTAAATAAAGTTGACGATGTTTCATCTTTGACATTACAATAATTTTTATTACCTTTGTTGTAGATATTTATATAAAAACAGATGTTATGAATGATTTAAACCGTTACATGTTGATTATAATTGGTGCTTCTAATGGTATAGATAAGGATTTAAACTTTATCGCTGATAGTGAGAGAGGTATTGATTTTGTTGAAAGTAAATTACTTTTTTTAGGTACTTTCTACAGCCCTTATAGTACCCACGAAATACATGAAAAATTAGCTCACAGACCAGCTATGTTATTATTTGATATTACAGATGAGACTAGTTACGGCGTAAACCTACCAACTAAATATTATACAGGTTTATTCCCTGAAGTAGGTGACATTATAAAGAATGTTTATGGTGAAGAAACTAAAGCTAAGAGAAAAGGCAGGTCTAAAGCTAAATCTAGAGCCACTACTAAAACTAAAAAAATAGAAGAATATGATACTATTGATGATATTTTAGATAAGTTGAGTAGGAATCAGTATGATACTGGTTGTTTAACCGAAAACGAATTATCAATCTTAAATTCACAAAATAATGATTAAAAATTTTATTCAAAATCTAAAAGATAAGTTTTCTATTGTTAGTAAAAAAGAAAGACTTAAAAAACACCTTGAATCTAGAGAACTTTTCAATAAAATGGTTAAGGAGGCAAGACAAAATAAATATAAAATTGAGTTAGGCCTTTCTGAAATTGAAAGGGACGGTTATACTTTTAGATTAGGAGATAAGGTTATATGTCGTTCTAATGAACCAGACCCTTTAGTTATTGGTGAGATTGTAGAGTTTTGGGACAACGATGGTAAGTGGACTAATTGTATACCTTATATTAAAGACGAGAACGGTAAGTTATGGGGTTGTATGGGTATTATTAGACCTTACTCAGAAAAACTTATGGCTGAGTTAAAAGATTTAAGACCGTTAGAACAGTGGAACTACTTTGTTGACGAACCTTATAAGTATACACCTAAAAAGATGGACCAAAAAGAAAAAAGATACCATCAAATACAAAAAAACAGGGTTTTTTAGATAAATTTTCATATATTTGTAAAAACAAATGGGTTGGTAAACATATTTATAAAACCCAAAACAGATTTTTAATAATCAAGGTTTCAATAAATTATGACAATTGAAGAATACAAAGAAATATTAAAAAACGGAGAAAGAACTGAGTGGTATGGTGAAATGGTACCAGTGGTACTAATAACACCAGTAGTTAAAGCTATTGCTGATATGATGATAAAAAGTATCAGTGATTTAGAATTTGAACTTGAGGAGACCACAACAGCGACCAAAAAGGCTAGTAAAAAAAGGTATTTAAACGATTTGTGGAATACCGTAAAAATACTACCTTACAGACAAAATGGTTTAATACACGATTTTACTTTGGCTAAATATAAAAGAATAATGGCTGAAATAGAAGAAGAGGAAAAAAAGAATAAAAAAACGAAACCTAAAACAACAAGAACACGTAAAAAGAAAGTAGTAGAAAAAACAGAAACTAAAGAAGACGTTAAAACAGAAAAAATTGAAGAAGAGGTTAAGGTTGAAAAACCTAAAAAACCTAGAACAAGAAAAACAAAAAATAGTAATTTAATATTTGGTAAATAATATGAAAAACATGACAAACACTAAGAGATTTATTGACACATCGGAAGAATCAATTTCAAAATATCTTAAAGATGTTAGAAAAATTGATATGATTTCAGCGGATGAGGAAGCTGAATTAGCTAAACTTGTAGCTGAGGGTGACCCACAAGCTACAGAAAAATTAGTTAACTCTAATCTTAGGTTCGTTATATCCGTGGCTAAAGACTATCAAAACCAAGGACTACCTTTATCCGATTTAATTTCGGAAGGTAACTATGGTTTGATTAAGGCTGCACAAAAGTTTGACCCGACTAGGGGGTTTAGATTTATTTCTTACGCTGTGTGGTGGGTTAAACAATCTATCCTACAATCACTAAACGACAACTCAAGAACCGTTAGGTTGCCAGTCAACATCACAAACCAAATTAGTAAGGTTAAAAAAGAGATTGCTAGATTTGAACAGGAGAATGGTAGAAAAGCTACAGATTCAGATTTAGATATGTCTGTTATGAATCACCCAACATGTGGTTCTCTTAACGATAAAATCAACGAGGATGGTGATGAAGTTTTAGATATCGTATCTGATGATTCATTTGTTAGACCTGATGAAGATGTATATGGTGAGGATGTTCTTAAAGATGAATTAGAAAAAACATTGTCCGTACTTTCTGAAAGAGAGAAGAAGATTATTGAAATGTATTTTGGTATGGATGGTAGTTCTATGACATTAGAACAAATAGGTGACGAATATGGTCTTACTAAAGAGAGAATCCGTCAAATTAAAGAAAAGGCCTTAAGAAAGTTAAAAAACAACTGTACGAACCTTTTTGATTTCATGTATAAATAATAGATAATGAAAATAGTAGTTTTTACAGGGGCAGGAGTGTCCAAAGAATCTGGTATAGATACATTTAGAGATAGTGACGGTACTTGGGAAAAACATTCTGTTAAGGATGTTGCAACACCTGATGGTTGGAAAAAGGATAGAGAACTTGTGTTAGATTTCTACAACGCTAGACGTAATCAGTTGTCTGAGATTGAACCTAATGAGGCTCATAAACTTTTAGCTGAGTTAGAAAAAGAACACGATGTAACCATCATAACACAAAATGTGGACGACTTACATGAAAGAGCCGGTTCAACTAAGGTTTTACATTTACACGGTGAACTTACTAAAGCTCAAAGTTCTTTAGATAATAAATTAGTTTATCACGTTGGATACGAACCAACAAAAATCGGTGATAAATGTGATAAAGGTTCACAATTAAGACCACACGTTGTTTGGTTTGGTGAATACCCTAATAATATTCACGAGGCTTATGATGTTATTAGTGAATGTGATGTATTATTGATTATAGGTACAACGTTATTCATTGAGTATACGACACAGATGTTAGGTTCTGTTAGAAGTTTACATAACTCTAATATGGGAGTGGCAGATGTTTATTTTATTGACCCAAACCCAACAACTATATTAGACCATAGGGTTAAAAACATTAAATATATTAAAGAATCAGCCACAGTCGGGGTTAAAAAATTTATTGAAGAATTAAATGAATTAGTTGGCCAATAAAAAGATTTACCTTATATTTGTTAAAAGAAAACGGGAGCGAGTTTGTTCAGTATCACAGACAACCGATAAGTTCACAAGTTTAGACAAACCCACCGTTTTATCATTAAAGGGACTTAGGTCCCTTTTTTTATTTCTCTATAACTAATTGGTCGGGACCAACCCTAAATTTATTAGAAGGACATTCTCTCCATACAGTCAATATAACTAACTGCCAATACGTAGGACTTATTTTAACTGGTTTTAATGGTAAGGCTAAACCTTTTTCTTCACTTTTAATAACAAAAGATTCACCATCAACTATTTCACCGTAAACGATTTTTTCGGCAATATCTTTTCTGAATAAACTAATGAAATATTTTAATTCACTATTAGTTACGGGTCTAGTATCATAATCATCAATACTTTCACGACCTTTAGCTTTACACCTATCAACAACATGACCTTTATGTTTAATTAGGTCCATAGATAAAACCACATCAACATTTTGAGTTATTTGGTCTATCCTTTTCTCTAATAATAAACTTGTTTCTTCAACAATTATTCTTTTCAAATCCATACTAATAAATAGATGAAACTATTCAAAATAACTTAATTTTTACTATAATTATATTTATATAAAAATAGATTATGAAAAAAATTATTGAATTAGTTAAAAAATACAATGTGTATATTTTAGCCTCGTTATTAGTAGTATTCTTTTTCCGTTCTTGTTCTAAATCGGTTAAAGTCGGTAGATTAGAAAAAGAAGTGGTTAAATACCAAGACTCATTGGATGTAGTTAAAAAACACTCTTTTAATGAAGGTTTAGTTATTGGTGCTGATAAGGAAAAAGAACTTATATTAGATTTTATGGATGACGAATTAAGAAGCCCACAAAATTTAAAAGTTAGAACTAAGTTTGAAGAACTTCACAATAATATCGATAACAACAAACATAGAGATGTTAAGTAAGATAGTAGAAGAAGCTCTTAATGAGGCTGATAAAAAACCGTATAACTATGGTTGTATGATGTTATATTATGACGTTCCTGAATGGTCCGATTATTTAGACATGATTGATGAAGAAGATTTATATCAAGAAGATAACGGCCAATTCGGTTTAGAGGATGAACCACATATCACAGTTTTATATGGGTTACATTCAGACGAGATAGATGACGAGGAGTTATTTAATCACCTACAAAAATTTAACCCACCAAAAGTTAGTATGTCAAACATTTCCTTATTTAATAATGATAATTTTGACGTGGTTAAGTTTGATGTTGAGGGTTCTGAGTTATTTGATATGAATAAAACTCTAACCGATAATTTCCCATATAGTACGGATTACCCTGATTACCACCCACATTCAACGATTGCTTATGTTAAACCTGGTATGGGTGAAAAATATGTTCAGCAATTATCTGAACCATTTGTTTTACAACCAAATAAATTAGTTTATAGTAAACCTGACGGTTCGAAAATAACAAGAGAATTATGATTGAAAAATTAAAAAAAATAGATTGGACTAGGACCATGTTTTTGGTACCAATATTTTTGGTGGCTGGTATTTCCATATCCCATGTTGTTACTTGGTATGATATGGCTAACCCTATAAATTGGGCTGTTTACTTATCTATAGCTATTGAGGTTGGTGCGATGACATCACTTATGGCAGCAACAAAGAAAATAAAAGGTGGTGTTTGGTTCATGTTTGGGTTGGTAACTTTTATACAGATGATAGGTAACATATTCTACTCTTATAAAGAAATTGATGTTAATGGTGAATTATTTAAATCTTGGGTTGAATTGACGGGTCCAATATGGGAAGCAACTGGTACTGATTTAAACGATGTTGTAGGTGTTAGAAGATGGTTAGCATTTTTAGAAGGTGGGTTATTACCACTTATTTCTTTAACAGCGTTACATTTCTTTGTTAAGTATGAAAAAGAACAACCAAAAAAAGAAACTATTAAATTGATGGGTGATAAAGAAAAAGAGGAGGTGTCTAATGAAATAATAAACTCTTTTATACCTCAGGAAAAAGAAATTATCCCTGAAGAAAATTATAGTGAACTAAAACATGAAGAACATTTAGAGGGTGTGGACATAACTGAACTTAATGAAGATAAAGAGGTTGAAAAAGGTAGACCAGTCTCTGACATGACCAAGGAATTAGTTAATCAGCATAAAAAAAAAGTAAAAACTGAAGAGGTATTAGGACCTATTGAAGAAGAAAACCCTTATGATGAAATTTTAGAGGGTGTTGAGGACTTAATATCAAAAACACCTGTTATTATTGAAGAAAAAAAAGTCAAAGAATTACCTGATATAGTTAAAAAAACACAAGAGAAATTTTACCCAAACACAAAAGAAGAACCAACTAGTGTAAAAAATACACAGGTTCAACAAGAGGATTATGATGGTAGAAGACGTGTTATGAGTAACGAAGACGGTAAAAAGATTTTAACTTATAAAAAAAGAAATAGGGGAGGCCAAAGTAGTATTAGTAGGATATAATTTATGAATATAGACAAAAAAACTTATTTATTACCTGAAAAAAATTATTATAAAGCTGAATACACTAAAAAACAAATAGTGGTAGGTCATAGTGGTAGAAAAAATATGTACCATTATTCATCTTGGATAAATAGGTTAAACGGTGAGTACAAAAAGACCGCCGCTTTTACAATAGATAAAGACGGTAAAATATACCAACACTACGACCCAAAGTACTATAGCGATTATATAACAATACACGATATGGCACCTTTTACAATACCAATTGTTTTAACAAACGTTGGTTGGTTAAACAGGGATAACCTAAATGATAGATATTACGATTGGTTAGGTCATAGTTATGTTAAAGAAGATGAAGAGGTTACTTATTCTAAATGGAGAAATCACTCTTATTGGGAAAATTACACTAACGAACAATTAAATTCATTAAGAAATCTAACAGATTATTTATGTGATGAGTTTAATATAAAGAATGATTGTATTGGCCACACCGTTTTTAATGAAGACGTTGATATTTATGAAGGAATAGCTTTTAAAAGCAATTATTATCAAGAGTCAACTGACATTAGTCCAGCTTTTGATATGGATATATTTAAAATAAGTTAAAAAATGGATAGTAGAAAATTTTTGGATAAAATTAGAAAGATGCAAGAATCTGGTGAGAGAATAGGTCTTACTGAAAATATTGGTGTTAAAAATGAAAAAAGTAATTTAATGGAAAATGTTTTTAAATTTCCAGTGATTACTGAAGGTATCGATGATGAAGAGGGTCAAGATATTTCTCCTGACGAACAAAGAGATGAGGAAAACACATTTAAAGATACAGTAACACAATTAGTTGAGTTCCAACCAATCAAAGTTTTTAGACAAAACGTTAAGTGGTCTGGTAGATTAGTTAGAGAAGGTATTAGTTGGGTTTATACGTTAGAAGATTCTATAGGTTGTTATATTAGTACTGATGATGATAGCGTACTACAACTAACCGACGATAATTTAAGATTATTACAGAAAATTAGAGCTTACTACGATACTTGGCAAGACGAGTGGTCTAGTAGACTAACAGGTGGTTCACCAGAACCTGAAGAAGGTGGTGAAGAAATGGGTGGATTCTAATGAAATTAGGTTTAGAAAAAATAGTAATAATTGTTTTAGCCATTGCTTTAATTTTTAGTCTTATTTTAAGACCGTCAAAACCTATTGACATGTATGAGGACGAAATAAACAACCTCAAAGAGAATAACAAAAACCTAATACTATCAAACGATAGTTTAAAAAGTGAAAATATAAAACTAACCGAGGAGATTAAAAACATACTAATCACTATTGATAGTACACAATTAGTTTTGGATAGTAATCAGAGGAAAATAAAAGATTTAGAGGATGCGAAAGGTAATATCGGTAATATTGTTAATAAGCTCAATGCTAATGGGGTTACAAGGGAATTGTCAGAATACCTCAACAGAAGAAAAAAATAGGATAACCACTTATATAACAGATAAAGGTGATACCATGGTATCAATGTCTATTGAAGATGCCAAAACACTATTAGAAGATGTTTTAAATTACGAATATTCGGATAGTTTACTAACTGTGTATAAAGAGAGGGATAGTTTAAATACTAAAACAATTACCTTACAGAAAGAAGTTTTAATGAAAATGGGCCAAGAAAAATTAAACTTAGAACAAATAAATAATAATTTAGAAGAGGTTATAAAAAACAAAGACAAAGAGTTAAAACTAAAAGAAAATACTATAGAAGAACAAAAAAAAGAAATTAAGAAACAAAAAACCTTTAAAATATTTGGTTTATCTGGTAGTGTTATATTACCAATAATAACAGTTTTACTAATACTTTAAAAATGGACAGAAATAATCCACAAATTAAAAGACTAATTGAAGATATTCAAGCAAATACAGATAAAAATATAACATTATACTCAATAAATGGTTGTCCAGCTTGTGAAGAACTAAAAGGTAAATTAGCTAAGTTAGATATACAGTACGAAAACATTGATATGGAAGGTAATGATGAAATGTGGGATAAATTAGAATCCATGGGTGGTTCTGAGTATGTTCCACAAGTCATGATTGAAAGTACCTTAATTAAAGATTACTCAAACGTAAATGAGTTATTAAGTAAGACCATATCGGAGATGATAAATAGAAAAGTAATATTAAAATAAAAAAAACATTATCACTTAAAAACCACCTAATAGGTGGTTTTTTTTATGCACTTAAACATATTTATAGATAAATAATAATATAAAAAATTTTAAAAAAATGGCAAAAAAAGTAGTAAGATACACAGAAGAAGAATTCGTAACATTATTAGAAAATATTGTTAACAGAGTTAAAAGAGAACAAGCTATTAACGAATCAAGAGAAAGAAGAGTTATTAAAAAAAACCGTAGACAACCAAGAAGAAGAGCATAATGAGAAATACTATACGTAAAATATTAAAAGAAGAAGATTTTAGTAAAACCGAAATCAAGAAAATGATTGGTGATGAGTTTGAAAAGAAAATCAAAAGTACTGCTTTTAAGGATGCTGTTAAGGATATTGTACGTACTCAACTTGGTAATGATAAGAAAACGGAAAAAGAGGTTGCTAAAATCACACAAAAGGTTTTAGTAAAACTTTATAAAACATTCTGGACTAGAAGAAGTTTTTGGTCTAACAATTTAGAAAGTATTTAATGGATTTTGAATGGGCCAACATACCACGTAAATTAACGGTGGGTGATAGAATTAAATTAGTTTCTATGCCTGACGACCCTAACCCAATACCTAATGGTGAGATGGGTACAATAACAAAGATTCAAGATAGAGTTGGTGTTATTGATGTTGATTGGGATAATAAAAATTATTCACTTAATTTGGTTTTTAATAAAGTGCCAGGTGATATGGATACTTTTGAAATTATGAGTGAAGGTACCGTAGATAAGTCTATAAATAAATCAATGCCTAAACCAACCCTAACCGGTAATAAAAAAACCGACTTAGGTAAAAAATACGTTAAAAGTATGAATAAGGGTTTGAATAAAGGTAAAGTTAAAGACATTAAAGTAGAACAAGATGAAGTTACTGGTGGTTTAGCTGACACTTTATCACCCGATGATTTAGCTAAAAAACACGGTGTTAGTAAAGAAGATATTCAAAAAGAAATTGAGCTTGGTATTGAGATTGAATTAGAACACACCAATGACCCCTTAATAGCTAAAGAAATTACTATGGACCACATTACAGAATTTCCTGATTACTATTCTAATGAAAGATACGGACTTGTTGCTTCGGAAAAAGGTTTAGAAAAAGAATTGGATGAAATTACTAGTGCTGGAGGTGGTGGTGGATTAGCTGGAGCTTCTGGTTATTCTTATTCGGGACCTTTAGGGAAAAAGAAAAATGAATCTAGAATCTTTAACGTTTCAGAGTTAATGAAAGAAGTTACCGCTACTTACAATAGTGGTGATTATGATAACGTTAGTGAAACCCCTTTTGACTCAAACAAAGATGGGTGGTTTTGGAATGATACAGCTTGGTACGAGGATGGTAAAATTGTTGATGATATAGCACAATTAGACCATAATTGGAAAGACGAACTAATCTCTATTACTAAAGAAGATTTAATTAAGTCCGTTAACTTACTAGAAAACCAAGAAGATATAACTGAGGAAGATTTGGATGAAACAACAACCTTTGGTTCCGTGTTTGGTGACGGTTTTCCCGTAACACCAACATTTGCAGCTAAAAAAGGCCAACATATACCATCTAAGAAACCTATATGGAAAGGTGGTCAAATAGTTCAAAAAATTAAAAACAGTGGCGTTTTAACTGAGATAAATAAAATTAAATACAACAAGGATGGTGACTTTGTTAAATTTGACCCGAAGTGTGTTAAATATAAAAACCAACCATGGTGTAGTCAGGGAGCCATAGACAACCCAATTAAATTAAGTAAAACAACTAGTGATAATATTACTGAAGTTGCTAAAAAACTGGGTGTTTCTGAAAAAGAAGTGGAAAAAATGGTAATTAATAAATTATCAAGATAATTATATATAAAAGAAGATTATGTCAGACTTGAAAAAACTTATAAAAGCCAACCTAACCAACTTATTTGAAGAGAAATACTTTGATGAGATGGAATCAAATTTTGGTGTTGGTAAAGAATCAAAAGGTAAGGAAGAAGAACAGTTTAATGACCTAGAAACTATACAAGATGTAGATTCAGGACAAATTAAAACTGAAAAGGTTCCTGGAACTGAGATTGTAGATAAAACTAGAAAAGAAGCTGGTAAAGAAGCTATTGATTATTATAAAGAAACTGCTAAGAAGATGAAAAAATTTCAAACATCTGATGAGAATCAACAATCACAATCAAGAATTGGTGAGGCTTTAGAAGATACTAAAAAGGTTGACCGAGCTGATAGTGATGCTGAGAACGCTTACGAAGGTGAGGCATACGGAACTGGAATGCAAGGGTTGATGTATGATGATGAGGGTTCTGAGAAAGAAAAACAATTACAAGATAGAATGGACGATTTAAACGACGAAGACCCAACATACGAAAAACTAAAAGACGCGTCTAAAAAGTTTAAAGACCATAAATACGGTGAAAATGAATACCACAATTCACCAAAAGCTAGAGTAAAAGAAAATAAAATGGAATATAAAGGAGTAAACGAAAATAACATATTTAAAGCGAACGGTAAATTAGTTTCTGAAGAACAAGTGATGAAATTAGTTGATAAGATTCCTTCAAGAGTTAAGGTTGACGAGTCAGTATTCGCTATCACTGACGGTGAGAACTACTATAAATTACTATGGGAAGGTGATTTAAATGGTGAAGCTAAAATTACTAACTTTAAAAACGTACACCAAGTAAACGAGTCTATTGATAAAATGAAATCTTTATGGAACTTTGATTCAACAGATTCAATTTCAACTAAGAAAAACATAACCGAAAGTGGTGAAGACGCTTTTAAAAGAATGTTTAATAAACTAAGAGATACTGACGGATTAGTTGGTTAAAAAAAAAATAATAATACCCCTCTAAACGAGGGGTTTTTTTATATAAAACAAATATGGTTTTAAAAAAAGGTAGTAGAGGAGAACAAGTAAAACAACTACAAGAATTTCTAGGTCTTAAAGCTGATGGTATATTTGGTCATGGTACTGAAAGAGCTGTTAAAGATTTTCAAAAAGCTAATGGTATACGGTTTGATGGTATTGTTGGACCACAAACATGGGACTTAATGGGTCTAGCGACAACAGATACATCAGAATCAATTTATGTAACTGAGAACGATTTAACCATTGAAAGGCATTATTTACCTAAAGGTGAATATAAAGAAGGCCCAACAGACAAAGAATATTTATTTTTACATCATACCGCTGGGTGGCACAACCCGTATAAATGTATTGACCAATGGGGTAGAGATACTAGAGGTTCAATAGCTACAGAATTTGTATTGGGTGGCCCATCAATTAAAGGCAATGATTTTGAATACGACGGTAAGATGTTACAAGCTTTCCCCGATGGTGGTTATGGTTGGCACTTAGGTAAAAACGGTTCACAACATATGCACACACATTCGGTTGGTTTAGAAATATGTAACTTTGGTTATATAGAGAATGGTAAGACTTATGCTGGTACAAAAGCGGATTCTTCACAAATAGTTAGATTAGCCAAACCGTTCAGAGGACACCAAGAGTGGCATAGATACTCAAACACACAGATAGAGGCAACTAGAAAGTTGATACTACATATAGCTGAAAGAGATAATATAGATGTTAGGGACGGTTTAATTAGAACGATTAAAGAAAAAGGTGTTGACGCTTTTGAATTTAACGAAAAGGCTTATTACGGTAAAATAAAAGGGATGTGGGCACATACTAATGTTCGTAAAGATAAGACTGATATCTTTCCACAAGCTGAAATGATTGATATGTTATTAAGTTTATAATTATGGTAATTTATAAAGCAACATCTAAAACTAGTGGTAAATCTTATATTGGTAAAACTACCAATACCTTAAAACAAAGGATTGGTGAACATAATAGAAAATCTATAAAATCTAAACATACAAATCATTTCCACAATGCTATAAAAAAATATGGTAAAGATGATTTTATATGGGAAATTTTAGATAGTTGTGATAATGAGATTGAATTAAATTTACTTGAAATTAAGTATATCAATACATATGAGAATGGTTATAACCTATCATTAGGTGGTGAAGGTCAAACTGGGTATAAATATACGGAACAACATTCTAAAAAAATGAGTGAAAGTATCAAAAAAGCGTATGAGGAAGGTAGAAAAAAATCAGTATTCGACACTATGACAGATGAAAGTATAAAAAAAATAAGGGAGGGGGCCATTAAATGGGCTAAAGAAAATACCATAGGTGAAAAAAATGGTATGTGGGGTAAAGGTAAAAAAATAATGATTGATGGTAAGATATTTAATAATATGAGGGAAGCTGCTGAAGAGTTGAATGTACATAAAAAAACAATTCAATATAGGTTGAATTCTAATAACTTTAAAAATTATGAACGTTTATAAAACCAATACTAGAAAAGATAAAACAGATTTATTCCCACAACAGGAATTGATAGATATGTTATTATCTATTTAATTATTTAATATGGGTAGTATATTTTTATTATGGAAAAAAGAATTTTAAATACTATCAACCTGATTGAATATGTTTCTAGACCTATGAAAAAGGAAGATGTGTTATTATTATATAGAGTAAATAATGTAACACCTGAAAGGACAGAACTTTATTTAGACTTTGTTAAATCACTATTCAAACTAGTTACATCGACCTATTTAGGGGATGATATTATGGATGATAAAGAAATAAAAAAACACTTTAATTGGTGTTGGTCAAAGGTTTTAAATAATTTTAGAAAAGAACATATATATTTTGACGATAACGTTGAAATGTATTCTTACTTTAACTCATTGTTTACAGAATTTTTTTATCAAGAAGAAGACAAATCAGAAAGTAATATAAAAGAACTTATGAATTTTTGGGTAAATTCTTTTAAGTATGAACCTATAAAAACTAGGTCAGAATTAGAAACATTTTTCGATTTATACAAACTTTTTGATAAAAGTATTCATGTGTAACCTTTAGTTTTAGTACCCAATCCTTAATATTAAATCAAAAATAAGAGTTTCATGATAGATATAAATGTTATCAACTTGGTTACAAAAAACTTGATACAGTCTAAAGAAGAGGTTGAATATAAGTTAAATAGTTTAACTAATACTGAGGATAGAACCCCTAATAAATTAGAGGTTATAAAGACTACGTTAAGAGAGTATAATAATTTGATGGCTGACATACAATTATGGGAATCTATAATAAATGGTATTGAAGAACAGAATACCGAAAAAACACAGAAAGAAAATGTGTAATAACAAATAATTTTAATTAAAAAAAAATGAACAGATTAGAAGAATTGAAACAGTTAGTAGCTACTTTTGAAGAGGATTACGTAAAATTCGTAGAAAAAGGTAATAAAACAGCTGCAACAAGAGCTAGAAAAACATTACAAGACATTAGAAATTTGTCTAAAGATGTTAGAGTTGAAATCAACGAAGCTAAGAAAACACAAGTAGCTTAATGATTACACCTTTATTAAATAAAGTATTTTTCCTTATGTTTTTTATGGCTATAATGGTTGTACTTAAACACGTTATAGCTATAATAAGGAAACTAAAAGGAGAGGGGTATAAAAAGAAGTATGATGTAACCAAAACGGAACTCGTACTTCTTTGGGTATCCATCTCTTATTTGTTGTCCACGATATTTGTGGGGATTAAAGTATAATTATTATGACAATAGACAAAATATTTAAGGACTTAGACCCTTATCTTCGTGGTATTAAAAAAGCGGATAATTATTCAATAGTTGAATCTAATTTAAAAAATTCTTGGTTGATTCCTTCACACCAAAGTATTAAACACCAAAGTAAAAAAGTTGATGGTGGTCTTACTTACTATATGTTTTACGGTGAAAACAATGAAGGTTTTGATGAAATTTTAAGTTGGTTGAAAACTGACGTTATAGACATGAACATTGAGGTTGAACAAAAAGAAACCTTATTAAAAGAAAAAGTAGCTGAGTTAAAAGAAGTTTTTGAATCGTCTACACTAGAAGAACTTAAAGAATTAAAGTTTACTTCAAAACCTGACGTACTAAAGTTGAATAATACCAATAATAAAACCGAAGAAAAGGCAGAAGAAGTAAAACAAGAATCCTAATGGCATTACCTAAAAATTTTAACCAATTAGAAAAAAGAGTTGAGTCTTTAAATGACTTAACTTTTTACAAGGCATCCTACGAGTTTGAATTCACTGAAGAATTTAAAGAATCATTAAAAAGTGGTGATGAAACATCACAAAAAATATCTGAGCAAATAAACGGTACACATGAGTTTAGTGCTTTAGACGATGAAAAAGCTGAAACAAAGTTAAGGGGTTATTTAAAATCTCTTGTTGAAAATAAAATTATAACAGACTTTGATGTTGTTGAGTTAGATTCAATGACCTTTGGTGAAAAGATTGTTGAAAAGAATTTAGATAAGATATTAAGTAAATAAAAAAAAAAGACCTGAATTTCAGGTCTTTTTTTTTTATTCATAATCTTCATATGGGGAACCGTCCCTATTAACTGATTGTTTAATTTCTTCAACTAACTCCTCAAAACTTAAACCTCTATTTGTATCCATATCAAATGATTGAGACTCACCACCATAAAATTCTTCATCAAAATCACCTGTAACTAAATCAGAATCATCACCAGGTCTAACACATAAACCACGTTTATTAACAATCTCTTCATTTTCATCATAACGATTACTTAATGTAATACAAACCATATCATCTTCAATAAAGGTTTCTAGGTTAGGGAATATAGATTTTAACCTACCCGTTAAATCTTCTTTATTCTCTCTAATCATTCTTTTTCTATTTCTAGATTCTCTTAAAGGTTTTTTATTAACCTTTCTAACAATTTTATCAACCAATCCTATAAATTCAGACTCGTTTAATCTTACAATTTTTTTCATAATATATTATTTTTAATATATAAATATAGTCAAAAAAAAAAGATGCATCTTTCTGATCTTTTTTTTATGATTTATAAAACCTATTTCATAATATTTATATACAAATGGCAGAAGGAAGGACTATAAATATAAATTTTCCCTTTAAGGATAGTGATAAAGGGTATTACTTAGATATGACTGAGACATCTAGAGATGCGGTTAGATCTGATTTATTACATCTTTTATTAACTAATAAGGGAGAAAGACTTTATTTACCAGACTTTGGTAGTGATTTAAAGAAATATATTTTTGAACCAAATGATAAAATCACACATGATGAAATCAAAGATAATTTAAATCAAAATATAAAAGCATATTTACCAAATCTACAAATTAACGAAATAAAGTTTGAGAATATGGATATTGAGGAGTCTATAAAAGTAATTTTATCATTTACAATAACAGAAGGTGTATTTAATAGTCAAGATACAGTAGAAATAACATTCTAATATGAGTAAAAAAATAGAAATAGAAAAAAGTGTTTTATTACAAAAATATGTTTTGGAGAAAAAAACTATTAGAGAAGTTGCTAGTGATTTAGGTTATTCTGTGGATACTATTCGTAAAAGATTAAAAGAATACAATCTAAGTAGAAGTTTTTCAGAATCACAAAAGATTAGGTGTGAAAAATACGGTGTACACAATCAGTTCGAATTAGATTATGAAGTGTTAAATGAATTATACGTAAACCAAAAGTTAAC
>Ga0208644_1000709_pt1 | contig 29662 bp, 42 predicted proteins | sample VirMetDEL_Nov_18_FD_184517 | JGI IMG/M metagenome (GOLD analysis project Ga0208644, IMG submission 184517) | Aqueous microbial communities from the Delaware River and Bay under freshwater to marine salinity gradient to study organic matter... | ecosystem: Environmental > Aquatic > Marine >...
GGTTAGTGTAGCTGCTCTTAAGCATTTGTGCCACTGACAGGGCATCTAGTTCGCCCTCTGTTACCGTTACCATCTTAGACGACCCAGATGTAAACAGGTTCATGCCGAACAGTTCATCACCCTTGAAGCCATCTTTAGTATAGAATGCCTTTTCATCAAGACGACGAACCTTAATTCCCCCACTGGGGTATACATATTCCTGACGATCAGGGAATGTCTTTACACCGTAGTCTTCCATTGTCGTAGCATTGATACCACGCATGGATTGGTAACGACCTGAATCCACAGATTCTATTTTCTTAGGTGTATAATCTATCACATTCATATCATCCCATTCCTTATTCCCACTGGTGGGGTATTTTTCTTTTGCCCAGTCAAACATCTCTCGTCTGGATGGATAACTTGTGTTGCAAGCGTGGCACTTCCCATAACCATCAGTGTTGTAACTGAAAGCATCAGAAGAGCCACACGACACATAAGGACACGGTTTGTGTGCTAATTCTGCCATGTGACTCTCCAGTTTATTTATGATTTACGGCGAGATTTAAACAACACGTTCTTATCACCTTCGCTTGTCAATGTATCAAGCTGCTCACGTTGTCTACGCATAATGTACAATGTTGCATCAGTCATGTTGTTAACACCACCTTGAAACTTAGCCATGTTCTTTTCAACGAACCGTTCTGCATATTCCATGTTACGATCACAGATAGAACCTAGTGCCTCTTGTTCTCCAAACTCATTTGTGTATGGTTTATCTGCAATGTTGAGAAACGCTTGTCGTGCAACGTAATTCTTCGCATCTTTCATAGAACGTCCACCACGTTTGATTAGCTTCTTTGCATTACCAACGCTTGGTTGCATGTCCAAATCTAGACACTGTTGCTTTGCTGTGTTCCATACTGCTGAAATAGTTGTCATATCGGGTCTCCTAGTTTACAACTTTAAGTTCTGGTTTCTCTGTCAAGAAGTCTTGTAATTCTGGTTCCACAAGGTCTAACACTTCCTTTAACGACAAAAACCATTTTGCATAGTCTCTTGCGATACTTAATCCTACGTCATCTTGATCATATCCTTCCATTATTTTATCCAGAAGCACTTGTGCAGCATCTTCTGTATTTCCATTGTACCGCTTACCGTACATCTGTGCGATACCTTTGATTGCACCCATAGCCTCTGACACATTGTATTCTGGTACAGTTGGCATACTTGCCTTACGTTCTTTTACACGCTCAGTGGCTTCAAACGCTGTTATATTCCCACTGTCTAATTCCGTTTTAATATCTTCAAAGACAGGTTCTGACTGCATTTCCTTGTAGTTTGCTTTTGCCTCTTGTACGTCCTTTACTTTTACAGGTTCTGGTGACGACAAAAACCCTTCTGCCAAATCGTCTGGTACAGATGGTGCAGCTAACTCACGTAAGACTGTAAAACTGTTGTGCATACTTTGGTGTGCAGGAAACCGCTCCCCAATCTGCATAAGTTGCAACCTTGTGTTCCTGTGCAAATCAGGGAATTGTTCCTTGCACCACCTACCAAATTCACGGTCACCTTTGTGCATCTCACGACCTTCAAGAAGGTATTTTCCAGCTTTTATGAAATTTTCTACCGCACTTGAAAGATGCGTTCTTACATCATTAGCTACGTCATCAAGTGTTCTCTCTGCCTTTGACATAAGACTATCTAGGTATTCATCGTCATCCATACTTATGTTTCCTTCTCTAGTAGTTTTAGTATACCTAAGCAGAAAACTTAAGTTATACGTAAAGGGGACACTTGCTTATATGTACTTTTTTCGAGTTCTAGCAACCTATGCAACTTAGAAAGTACAGCTTTTTCTCTTTTTGTTACTGCTTGGCGACTTATTTGCAACACTTCTGACACTTCCTGTTGTGTCATATCTTCCCAGAAACGCATCTTCATCAACTTCCAGTCGTCTGCATTCAGGTTAGATACAGCCAGTGATTGTACATAAGCCAACCACTCTTTGTGTTCGTACAAGTCTTCTGTCGATGGTACTTGAGACATATATTCTTCATACTCTACAGAATCACCATACAGTGCCTGTTGTAAGGCTGTAGCAGTCCAACCATCAACATCATCATCAGCGGTCATAGACTTAGCTTTACCTTGCACTGGTACATGTACAATGGCCCTCTTGATGTTGTAGTACTCGTTCATGGCAACGGCTGCTGACTTGTGCAGGATTGCACCATTTGTCTTACCCTCTGCCCTTAACTCAAGGCACTTGATAACACCCTCAGACACTAGATCGTCATACTCTTGCGGATCGTTATATTTCCTCGCAAGGGATCGACACATTTTTATGATATCATCATTATTCATTCTTATTCCTCTCTCAGGCAGAACTCACAGAAATCTGTAGCTGCTATATTCCCACAGGAAACACATTTCTGTGGTTCATCTTCTGTAGTACCAAACTTATATTCTGTTAGTTCATCTTTCTCGTATCTTATATGATCCTCAATAAAGTCATAGACCAACTGCATATCCATGTTAGCTGCTGCACAGTATAATACTAACCTCAGTCCTTCCTCTGCCAGTAATCCACGACAGTGTGCATCCATGTGAAACTTGTATGTGGCACTACCGTCTTCGTGTTCTTCTACTGCCTCTACACCAAGTATTCCTGCATCATTCATTGGTTTTCTCCTTCACGCAAACTAATTGCATTTCCTCTTGTACCTGATCCTCGTATAATTCAAATGCATAAAAGCAATCATACATAGACTTGTACTTATCTATAATTTCCACTGACGGGGTACCTTGGTAAACCCACACTAATACCAGAAACCAAGTCATTCTTCTTGGTCCATCAGTGCTGCCCACGACACAGGGTACAGCTTCAACATTTCACCATAGATCACAGAGGCAACAATGCGTGTCTCTGCTTGTGTATCCTTAGCACAACGTAGCTTACACATGTCAGCCCATGCGTCTAACGATCCAGACCAATACCACGAAGTCATCATGTTCTGTGGTAAGATGGATCGTGCCTGTTCAGGTGCAACACCTTCCTTGATCATCATGTCATAAGTTGATAAGGCATTACGTAAGGTCGCATGAAACATCATTTCAGCTTCTTGGCTAATTTCCATCGGACCCCCTGAACCCTGCTTAGAGTTCTCAGGTTTCTCACGCCAATAAGGCTCATAGAACTCTGGTTCATACTTCACGTAGCGACGACTAATCTCATTCCAACGTAGGAACTTATGTTTCACTAACTGTCGGGCGACAAACACTGGTGCATCCACACGGAAGGTAGCAAACCCATGTCCAAATGGGGACGTATGTTTATGCTTTGCTAGAAAGCTGATTAGGCGTATATCCTTGTCACTGAGGACACGAAATTCCCCTGAGTGTATCTGACCACGCCAGTCAGAAGTATTAGCGTAGGACACTCGTGCAGCACGTACAACCGTAAGGTCATCACCCATATGCTCAATCAGGTCTACGTTGATTTCACCTTTTTTCATCAGGCTGTTCTCCTTTGTGTTTACGTTTTCTGTTAGGGACAGGTTTCTTTTTGTCGGGTACTACCCTTGGTTTGTACTTAGGATGCCTAAGTGCTTTTGCAACAGGGTTTAGTCGTTTTATTTCCATTCCTTTCTCACTTTCCAGTATACCCAACACTCTGAGCAATGGTCTTTACCTATGAGCAGGTCGATTAACCACACTAGGTTGGGTCTCTTGTCCTTTTTCCACTGCCAGTTACGAGCAGAGAATGTTTGGTTGTTGCTGCCCCCTAGTATTACGTTCAACAACACAGATAAGGCAGTGACCAGTCTAAAACAATATCTCGTTATTTTCATCGTAGGGGTTCCTGTAGTAGCCTTTAGCCATGCAGATACTGCGTGAGTCTGTTATTTCTTCTAATGCCTCTATTTCCGTTGTGGGTAGTAGACCTAGTAACATCAGTTCATTTTCCATCTGGGGCGGTATAGAATACGTGTGATCCATATTTCCCTGTCTCCTTAAAGTGTTTAGCCCAATAGGGTTTAACGTAGGTTGCATGATAGTGTGTAGCACCAGATGTAATGTCAGGTACAGTACCATTCAATACATCATACGCAACTAATGTTGCCAATGCCCATGCACGAGGTTCTGTTGGTGTATCAGATTTTCCATCGCAGTACCATGAGAACTGGCATTTGTGTTTACCCTTTTCGTATCCCTGCTTAACGACATCACAGACACTGTTAGGGTATCTATCGGACATTACACGGTTCATTACCACATGGGCTACTGCATATTGTCCGATAGTATGGTCACTACGTGCCTCGTGATACACATTCATCGCAAGGCACATGAGAACACTGGTCATCATGATTCTATCACAATCTGTTTTACACGATTAACATTGAATGAACGCCATGCTTCTTTCCATATGTCAATCACTGGCATGTTCTCTACTTCTTTGAACACTGGACGATCTGGTTGGATCATCATTGCGTCCATCTCACGTTCTTCACCATCAGCCTTGTCAAAGACAACATGGAATGTTCTATTGTATCCAATCTTTGTAAGTGTTTGAAGTACAACATCTTTTGCAACATAGTTAGTCATAGTGATTCTCCTGATTCGTTTGTTTCTAACAATTAACATAGTTGTTTTTGAACTTAACTTCAATACCTATTGCATCTGGATAATGTTGATAAGTTTCCTCTAGGGTATCTGCTACTTTAAAAACATTTTCTCTGAACTTATCATCACTCTGCCAACCACCCATACGAAATGGAATAATAGTTAATAGATGACCAGTTTCATCCTCAAAAAATGGCTTATCTATTGTTTTAACCCATATCTCTGCATCTGCGTATTCTGTGTCTGGAATAATGATACCCATGATGATTCTCCTTTTCTACTGTTCCTGTTTAAGACTGTACGGAATAAATCTTTCTCCGTCAAGTGCCTTTAGTTCAAATTCGCAAGTTTCTTGCAGGTGTTCAGCACGTAGCATAGCAGCTACACGACCATACTTACGACCAACCCATAGGGGTGTAATGGAATGGTCTTTGTGTAAGATAGATATGATATAGTGGTTAGTCATCGTATCCATGATCTTTTTCTCCATACGGTTTTTCATTGTAGCCTTCCATGTATGCTTCTAATAGATATACGTCTGAGGTGTTTGGGTTAGGACGACGACCATAATAAGCATTGATCGCCCCACGTTCATATTCTGCTCCTATTTTGTCTTGGTACATTGCGTTTACTTTACCCATTATGATTCTCCTTTCTGATAACGAACAGATGCCCTTTGGCATCTTCTATTTGCCATGCGTTAAACAGTTGATCATAGTCATCCTCTGGGTGGGCTACATATACTTTGAACCCTTCTGCTAATGCATGAAGTGCAAACTCATCATTATATGTAGTATGTTCAAATACCATTACATCTTTCTCCGTTCTAAAGTACCATTGTCCATCTTCACCTACGTATGGGTCGCCTACTTTCATGTGTACCTCCTAATTTCCACTGCGGGGGTGATTCGTAAGTAGATTACTAATTTCCACTGGAGGGGTCAACCCTAATTTCCACTGGAGGGGTATGTCCTTATTTCCACTGGAGGGGGTACTACCCAAAATTCCAGTCGTATACCCAAATTTGCCCGAATCAATACAAAAGGGTAGGTTCGCTATACCAAAGGATAGGTCAATAGTACGAAAGTATAGGTTGACAGGATATTTAGTATATATACCGATTCGGGTAGTGATTCGTATATCCAAATTTGCTGTCAATGGCACAAAAGGATAGTTGACAAGGGAATCAGGATAGTGTGGCTGAAATACAACGATTCGCAAGTATTTTTCGCTTGACTCGTGAATCCGATTGACGGACGACAGCGAATCAGATAACCGCACGACCGAATCAGTCATTCCCGACAAAAAGAGTCGGCTATGCATTTTTTGCATAGGTGATATGCATTTTGTGCAATACACTTTTAAGGCGACTCCGACTGATTCGTAGATAACCCCAGATCAAACACTGATTCTAGGTCTGGAGTCAATAGGGTCTGAGAGGCTCTAAAACGGCCCTCAGAGTGCCGAAAGCCTTTTCGGGTACCCTAGGTCATAAAAAACGCTTTACCCCAAAAATCGACCCATTGTATAGCCTCTATATACCAAAGGATAGGTTTTATATACTTTAGGATAGGTTTACAGGTCTGGCGAATCAGGCTAAATTGATTCCATCGAAACGACAAAACAAGGAGTCAAAAATGTCAGTAGATATTAAAGAACAGTTGTCACATATTTTAGACACTCAGCGTAATCAAATGTGGACAATGATTGAAGCACTACCGAATCGCCAGTATAAGACTCAAGCGAGTCAGGATTTAGATTTAATCGAATTGTCAAGAAGAATTGAAGCCTACCTTGCAACAAAAAAGGCAATGCAAAAAGCATAAAATAACGCTTGACCCTAGCTAACGAATCGGCTAGGGTCTAATTATCGAAAGAAACAAGGAGTCGATACAATGGAAAAACTAGTTCAAGCATGGATTGAGTCACCAACTGAAAAGAACGCAATGCGCATTTTTAACCACGCCAAAAAGTATCCGTTTTCAGTTATTATGGTTAATTGGCCCTTATATAAAGAAATGAATGAGGCACTAGAATCCCTTAAATAAGGGCTTGACCCTAGCCAACGAATCGGTTAGGGTCTACCTATAACAACAAACAATGGAGTCAAACCTATGAAAAACCTTTTAATCCAAACCGCAGCCTTTTTGATCTGGTGTTTCACCTTAGTGGTCGTATGTTTTGCGCCTTTTGTCTTTGATGGTGCCGAGGCAATCGCCGCCATGTTGTGCGCTACTGTTGCGGCGTTTAGCGTCCTAACGATTGTATTTTGGGAGTCGCTTTAGGGGTTGACCATACCCACGAATCACCGTATATATAACATATCAACACAGACAAAAGGAACAAAACAATGATCAACGACTTTTCACTAACAGAATACTGCAACTCAATCGCAGATGATATTTTCGCAGATGCACCCACATTTGATGACGCTATGGACTGGGCAACAGAGTCCGCAGATGGTAGCGAATACGTTATCTATTACGCTAAAGCACACGACTTGTGCCGCAACTGTGATACGACACAGGGTGAAGAGTTCGTAGCTGAGTGCTTCAGTGATACCCCCATGTCATATGACGACATGGCTTGTCGTATCGCCTACGGTGAGATTTACAACCGCATACAGGCTAGACTCTGGGCAATGAATGAAGAGCAAGCCGCTTAATCTTTCACATAAGTTGACTCCCTAACTGGTCGGCCCTTGGGTCGGCCCTTTTTTGTTCCCGACTCAACTAGTTGGGTATTATTTGAACGCTTGTTCAATACCTATAATTTGAACGCTTGTTCAATTAAACGATTCGTAGAGACCTGCCGATTCGCCCTAAGTGTCAAGCAAAAATGTTTGTCAACCCCTAATTTTATACCAAAGTGTTGCAAAAATGTTACACATTACCCCAAAGTATACCTAAGCTATACCAAAGTATAGTCCAATGGGGCCCCTTGGGATTATCCACCTATCCTTTCGGGTGGTGGTGTATACCCCTACATCTACAACATAAGAAAATTAGTTCAGGTGTGACCAAATGTCACATATACCAAATAGTCACAAAGTTGTAACAAATATTGACAACATCGGCTACCTTCTTAAGAATCACCTACAAAACGACAAAAAAGATTCGTTAGAAAACAACAGTTTATAAAAAAGTTTAAATTTGTGGTAGCAAAACCACGAAAAAAGTACATATATATAAGTGAAGACACTATACTTAAGTATATACATAAGATACTTTCTTATAGTTTAATATACTATCTAGTTTATATATACTTAATAGTTAGATTACTTAAGTTATATACATAAGTATGTTTTGTCGTTCTCACTCAACCAAGACGTAACTTTCCAAGTTGGTTAAGCAGAGTATGGTTTTGCCGATGGGTGAGGACTACTAAATATACTTTTATCCTTGTCGTGATACAAATGATCCCAGCAATCCCATATAGTGAAGTTATAGCCAAGAAGGTTAAAGAGGGCATACGTAATGGTGTGTCTGTTAAAGATATCCTTGCGTCTATTCAGAAGTACCAGAATGCTCCTAGCAGTACGGCTACCTTCTATAAGTTATATGGACAGGATATAGCTGACACTAAAGCTGCTATAGTTGGACAAGTAGGTTCTGTCGTTATACAACAGGCATTAGAAGGAGACTTTAAGTCTCAAGAACTATTCCTACGTAGTAAAGGTGGATGGTCACCAACATCTACAGTAAACGAGCAAGAGCTATCAGAAGACCCTGACACTGATGAATCTGCTATTGACTCCCTAATTACCCTCTTAGGAAAGAAATCCCCCGATGCAACCTCAGACGAAGATAACGGCTGACGTATTACGTAGTCTTCCTGATGAGGAAGTAGCTGCTATCTTAAAAGAGCTAGGCCCAAAGAAAGCGGAAGAGCTAAGACATGATTGGGGATTTTGGGCTAGACCTGAGCAACTGGAGCCTGAAGGTACATGGAACACATGGGTCGCCTTGGCAGGACGTGGTTGGGGTAAGACTAGAGCAGGTGCAGAGTGGGTTCGCCATCGGATTAGAAGCGGTGACAAGATTGTACACTGTGTCGCCCCTACCAAAGGTGATGTCAGACGAGTTATGGTTGAAGGTGACTCTGGCCTTCTGAATGTATGTTGGAGTGGTGATGAGACGTATCGTGGTAAACACATTGGTTATCCTGTTTGGTCTCCCACAAACAATAGCTTAACATGGGAGAATGGTGCTAAGGCGGTATTCTTCTCAGCAGAAGACCCAGAACGTCTTCGTGGACCACAGGCTTACAGTGCATGGTGTGATGAGCTTTGTGCTTGGCGTAATGCACAAGACACTTGGGACATGATGATGTTTGGTCTACGTCTAGGTAAACACCCTAAAGTGTTTGTGACTACTACCCCCAAGACTACAAAACTAATAAGAACAATCCTAGACGATGATAAGACGACAGTCAGTACAGGCAGTACGTATGATAATGCTGCTAATCTTGCTGACACTTTCCTTGATGCAGTCCGCAAAACCTATGAAGGTACACGTCTTGGTCGCCAAGAACTATATGCCGAAATACTTGACGAAGCATCGGGTGCTTTATGGAACAGAACTCTCTTAGCTAAATGCGAGATTGAGAAAGACGAAGTACCACAACTTAGTCGTATTGTCGTATCTATTGACCCTGCTATTACTTCTAATGCAGAATCAGACATGACAGGTATTGTCGTAGCAGGGATTGACGTAAATGGAACAGCCTATGTGTTAGAAGACCATACTGGTCGTTATACACCACAACAATGGGCATCCAAAGCAATACAGTTATATAGAGATCACATGGCTGATCGTATTGTAGCTGAACGTAACCAAGGTGGTGATATGGTACGCCATACACTACACACAGAGGATGAAACAGTTCCTGTAAAGCTCGTCCACGCTTCTAGAGGGAAGATGGCACGGGCTGAACCTGTATCTGCACTTTATGAACAAAGTAAAGTTCGGCATGTACGAGGTTTGAATGATTTAGAAGATCAGATGGTACAGTGGGAACCTTTAGGGTCGATAGGCTCACCAGACCGTCTTGATGCTTTAGTTTGGGCTTTAACCGACCTCTCACTTAACGGATACGCAAAACCACAACTAAAACTAGCGTACTCCAGTGCCAAAGGTTTAATGTAATAAAATGGCAAAGAAACTTTCAGAAACTGAAGCAACCCAGATTTTAGGGATTGCAGGAGAAAACACACAAAACGGTAATATTCGTGCAGACGAGTTCCTACCTGAGTTACGTGGCAAACGTGCTATACGTAAGTATCGTGAGATGCGTGATAATGATAGCACTATCGGTGCTGTTATGTATGCAGTCGAGCAAATTCTCCGTGATGTTGACCTGAAAGTACAAGCTGCCAATGACAGCGAAGAAGCTCAATCAGAGGCTGACTTTGTAGAATCTGTCCTAGAGGACATGGATCACACGTTAGATGACCACATTGCTGAAGCTCTAGCCTTTTTGTCGTATGGCTTTTCTTGGTTTGAGGTGGTGTACAAGCGGCGTAATGGCCCAAACAGCCGATCTCCCAAAGGTAAGTCAAAGTATAGTGATGGTCGTATTGGTGTCCGTAAGATTGCCTCTCGTGCGCCTTGGACTATTTCGACATTTGACATAGACAAGAAGTCTGGTGATGTCTTAGGTATCAACCAAGAAGGTTCGGGGTTTAACAATACTAACTATATTCCTACTCGTAAGTCTCTATATTATCGGACTACAGCTATTAACAATGACCCTTCTGGTCGTTCTATACTACGTAATGCGTATACTTCTTACGAGTACCTTAACAACTTGCAGAGTATCGAAGCTATCGCAGTTGAACGTGAGCTTGCGGGTATTCCTGTTGCTCGTATTCCTGCTGAGTATCTTAGCCCTGACGCTACTTCCGCACAGGCTCAATTTGTCGGAAACCTGCAGCAGATACTACGAGATGTTAAGTTTAACGAGCAAGGATATATTGTCCTGCCCTCAGACACCTACCCCGATAAAGACGGAAGTCCTACCTCCCATCGGCTCGTAGATGTAGAGCTTATGTCGTCAAATGGTAAACGTAACATAGACATTGATCCTATTGTTCGTCGTTACCAGCATGACATTGCTCGTTCAGTCCTTTCAGAGTTTCTTATGCTTGGTGGTGGCAACACTGGTTCGTATGCCCTATCTAAGTCTAAGACAGACCTGTTCCTCCGTGCCTTAGAGAGCTACATCCAAGCTATCGTCGATGTCTTAAATAAACAGCTTGTCGAACGCCTCTGGGAGTTGAACGGTCTGAACTACGACAACATGCCTCGCATTATTGCAGGTGACGTTGCTCCACACGACCTACGTGAACTTGGTAGCTACCTACGCAATCTTAACGGTGCAGACATCAACTTGGCAGACCAGCCTGACATTGTTAACTCTTTGTTGGCTAACGCTGAGTTACCTGCCCTTGATCCTGAACTATATGCAGAAAGCCGTGGACTTGCACAACAGCGTGAACGTGCTTTAGCTGATTATTATGATGGCCCAGATAATAATGTTGTAGGCGCACCACAACAAGAAACAACTACAACAGAAGAGAGTTAATCATGGCAACATTAGCAAATGCCGTATTTGACAATGGATTGTCAACACTGACAACAAACGGCACTCGTATTGACATCTGCACAACAGAACCTACAAGCTACGCAGAAGCAACCTCTACTTACACTCTAGGTAATGATTCTGCATTGTCTATTGGATCACCTGCAGATCGTACTGGTGGTGGTCGTGAAGTCACTGTAGCTTCTGTATCTGACGCAAGTGTAACAGGAACAGGCACTGCTGCATTCTATGCTATTACAGATGGCTCTGCTAACCTATATGCTACAGGCTCTCTTAGTGCATCACAATCAGTAACTTCTGGTAACACCTTCTCTCTAGGTTCGTTTACTATCGGTATCCCTGATCCTGCATAGGTAAACAATGACGCAAATAGTCTACCCTTTACGTGCCAAGATGACGACTGCCACAACTGGTACTGGCTCAACACTTACTTTCGGTAGTGCTGTTGACGGATACCAAAGTTTTGCTGATGCTGGAGCGTCTGGTAAATATATAAAGTACACTATAGAGGATGCTAACGGCAACTGGGAAGTAGGTACTGGTAGCGTTTCTAGTAATGGTGCGCAATTATTTGCACGTAGTTTTTACAGCATCCAAGCTAGCACTAGCAGCGATTCATTCGGAAACCCTACACCTATTGATCTAAGTGGTGATGCGGTAATTTATGCTACAACTGCTAAAGAGGAACAGTCTAGTAGACAATTATTGTATTCTGATATTGTTAGTGACGAAAGTAATTGGAGCTATGATTGGAAAAGAGGGTCAAGTGGTTCATCCTCTAGCAGCGCAACAGAGAATTACACAAAATACGAGGTTTTACTAGATCGCCTTACTCCTGTTTCGGATGCTAGGATTTACCTAAGAATAAGATACAATTACTCTACTTCACTTAATTCTACAGAAATTGGTACTTCTTATCAGGGTCAATATATAGAGACTAGTAGTTCAACAGACTATGCAGCCGCCACAACAGCCTCTGTTCACTACTTGAGTAGATACACAAATGTTGGTGGTGGCACTTATGAAGCTGGTTGGTCTGGTCAAATAACATTGATGACACGCACTTCACCCTATACCCCCACAGCGATACAATATCAACAAATCCATTCTGTTGGCGGTTATGTTAGTAGTTCTGGCGCACCAATAACCCACCAAGCCTTTACTGAGTATCAGAATACAAGTCGTCAAATTCAGGGTATTTATTTGTACGCCAGCACAGGTAATTTACAAAGTGGTAAAATCAGTATTTATGGCATAAGGGACAATAATTAAAATGGCTGAAGAGGTAGAACAAACAGAAGCCGAAGCCAAGTACATTGATCCTGCTGAACTGGAAAGAATAGAAGCGATGGACGTACGTTGGGAAAGAGATCGCTTACTTAAAGAAACTGATTGGTGGGCTGGCTCAGATCACACAATGTCACAAGAGCAATCTGACTATAGAGTGGCTCTAAGAAATGTTCCACAGCAAGAAGGCTTTCCGTTTGAGATAACTTGGCCTACTAAACCTTAAGGAGTTAAATCATGGTAGGCTTCAGCCCACTAGGTTCTTCTCCACTAGGTGATGATGGTGTTGTTGTTAGCGTATATGCTGTAGACAACATTGTTACAGGTTCTCCTGTTGTATCTGATATAACACTTGTAGATCATGCTTTAGATACAAGTGAAGACTTAACTTCTGGTACACCTGTATTAGCTACTATACCCCTTCAGTTTGATAACAGTCAAATTGATGATTGGTACGATTACTTCTTTGAGCCTATCACATATTTAGGTGTAGAGCTTACTCAAGCCCACAGTTTATCTGCACAAGGGTTCACTGCTAGTAGTCCAGAAATACAGACTGTAAGTCTGACGATAAATTATCCTGTTACAGCAAGTAGCATTTTAACTGGACTACCATTACTAAATACTGCAGATTTAGCAGAGGACTACAATCTCACCGCATCAGCAGTCGTTACAGGTTCTCCTGTTGTGCCTGATGCAACGATGGCAGAAGCTGAAACTTTCTCTGCACCTAATTTACTCGTAGGTACACCAGAGGTTAACACAACAAACCTCACTCAGCTACACGATCTACCAGCTACAAGTATAGTTACAGATCAGTCAGAAGTCACTGAGACAACTTTAAGTCAAGATCACCAGCTTTCTCCAAGCTCTGTCGTTACTGCATCACCCGAAGTTCTTTCAGTAACTGCAACTATAGTTAGTACTATAGAGCTTACAGCTTCAGAGATACTAACAGGTACACCAGAGGTTAATACAACAAGTCTTGTCGAGACTTCTACCTTAAACCCTGAAGATATTTTAACACCTTTCCCAGACTTGGGAGAACCGATTGATCCAAACCAGATCATTCAACAAGAAACTAAGGAAATAGAGCAAATGTTCGGTGGTTGGCCTAGAAGAGCATATGAAGTCCCTGATGGACGATTGGTTCAAGCTGAACGTGAGATTGAAGCTACTTATGGTGACAGAGTATCTATTGACCGTAAAGCTAAATCTCTTATCAAGTTTGGTCGTTCTGCAGAGTTAGGTACAACAGGTTTAGAGACTGTATGGACAGTGGGTGGAGATGAAACATATGTTTCAAGTAACAGCATCTCTTACATTTCTTCGTCTTCAGCTTCTGATACACAACAAATTACTATTGAGGGTCACACAGTAAATGCTGATGGTGAATTTACTTTCGTGGTTCAGACTGCAACTCTAGACGGTCAAAATGCTGTTGCATTAGATACAGATGTTGCTCGTGTCTCTAGAGCTTACAATAGCGATAGCACAGAGCTTGCTGGTCGTGTTGTAGTATATGAGAATGCTACAGTAGTTGGTGGTATACCAACAGACGAAACTAAGATACATATTGACATCCCTCTAGGTTTTCAACAGTCCTTTAAGGCGGCTACAACCTTCAGTAAAGATGACTATTATCTTGTTACAGGTTTCTATGGTGCTGTTAGTGCTAAACAAGCCGCTGCTGTAGACTTTTATGTGGAAATTAGGGATAAAGGTAAAGTATTCTTACCTAAAGGTTGCTTTACAGCTTCTTCTACAGGTGGTTCTGTAGATATTACCCTTGATCCTGCTATACTTGTACCTAAGAATGCAGATATACGTGTTCGTTGTGAAACAGAAACAAATAATGCCGTAGTCTTCGGTATATTCAAGGGCTACTTAGCGAAGGTGCTATCATAATGCCATACTCACGTAATTCAGATTTACCTAAAGCTGTACGTCAAACCGTACCAGAAGAAAAGCATTCACAATTTCGTCGTGTCTTTAATTCTGTCTATGATGATACAAAGAACGAGCAACGTGCATTTCAAGCTGCATGGTCTGCTGTAGGTAAACTGGACGTAGAGAAAGGTCTTATGGACAGCCTACGACAAAAAGCCACAGAGTTTAACGAGAAGTATGGCAAGAAGCATGGTCGTGTGACTGCAGCTAAACTTAAGACAGTTTATGATCGTGGTGTTGGTGCATATAAGACCAATCCTACATCAGTACGCCCTAATGTCTCCTCTAAAGAACAGTGGGCACACGCAAGAGTAAATAGTTTCTTACGTATTATGCGTGGTGCTAAGTCTGCCACCCACGATAAAGACCTTCTACCGAAAAAAGATAAGATGTTAAAAGCACAATACGCAAACGATGTATTCACCACAGAGATGGAAGCTCGCAGCCGTTCTATGGATATGGGACTCGGTGGTGCGATCCATGTGCATGAGTACAATGGTCAAGCTGTCTATATGCCAGCTATTAACCACAATGAATACTTGGACTATTATGAAGACCTAGCAGAGCAGAATGAAGAGCTTATGGGGGTAGACTACCCAGAAGGTGAAGAAGGCTACTCAGTGGATCGCTTAGAGGCTCTCAGGGTCATTGTACAAGAGATTATGAAAGAAGAATTTGCCAAGGCTGAGTACCAAGGCGAAAAAGTAACTTTGAACAAGCCTCGTCGCCTGACAGAAGGTAACAAGAAGTTTGAAGTTTTCGTTATGGATGGCGACAAGGTTAAACGAGTTACATTCGGTGATCCTAATATGGAAATTCGTCGTGATGACCCGAAAGCTCGTTCTAATTTCCGTTCCCGCCATTCGTGTGATACTGCAACAGACAAGACCTCTGCTCGTTACTGGTCTTGCCGCATGTGGGAAAGTGATACTACCGTGTCAGAATTAACTAAATCAATAGAGGGGACTATTCTCAAGGCTGATGAAGAACAACGTATGGTTTACGGTTGGGCTTCAGTGGTTACAGAGAAGGGTGAACCTGTAGTAGACCGTCAGGGTGATGTTATTGAGCCAGATACTTTGGTTCGTGCCGTAAACAAGTTTATGGAACATGTACGTGTCGGTAAAGAAATGCACAAAGGGGATCAGATTGGAGCAGTTATTCACTCCATGCCCATCACTAAAGAGATTGGTGAATCCCTTGGCATACAGAGTGACCGTGAAGGCTGGATCGTAGCGTTCAAAGTCTATAACGATGACGTTTGGGCAAAGGTCAAATCTGGTGAACTAGCCGCCTTCAGCATTGGCGGTAAAGCAATAAAGGAAGAGTTTAATGGCTAACCTTTTGAAACAGCTTGAACTGGACGAACTGTCGTTGGTTGATCGTCCTGCCAATGCACAGGCTATGGTTTCCCTGTTCAAGCGTGATAACTCCGAAGAGGAACAAATGACAGATAACGTAGAAAAAATGTCAGACGACCTAAAGGCAAAACTAAAGCCTTACATGGACAAAGGCATGACAGAAGATGAAGCAATGAAAATGTACAACATGGACATGAAGAAGTCCGAAGAAGTTGTAGATGAGCTTGACCTTCTTAAAGCTGAGAACGATGCTCTCAAAATTCACAACGAAGATTTGCGTAAAGCTCTTATCGAAAACGGCTTTGTTATTAAAGCTGATACAATCGAAAAGAAAGTTGAGCCAGAGTACATTGAGTACGAAGGTGAACAAATCAACAAAGCAGACGTACCTGCTGTTATTCTAAAAGCACTAGAAGAAGCAGAGTTTGCTAAAGCTGATGCAGAACTAACAAAACGTGCAACAGAAGCACTACCACACTTTGCAACAGACGTTGCTAAATCTCTTGTCGCAGAGTTTGGTGAAGTAGAATCTATCATGGAGTCTTTGAAAGCTGCAGACGCAACTTTTGCTGAGAACATGGAAGAAGTTGGTAAATCAGATGCGGATGGCGAATTTGCTACTGCCGCTGATAAACTAGACGCACTTGTCAAGTCCTACATGGACGAAAACAACATCAAGAAGAGTGATTACGCTAAAGCATACGCTGCTGTAGCTAAAACCGACGAAGGTAAAACTCTGATTAACAAAAGCTATAAAGGGGAATAATTATGGCTGTAATGACAACCCGTGACACACGGACATTCATTGCTGGCGAAGACCTATCGTCGGCACAATTCAAATTCGTAACATTAGAATCAGACGGTCAAGTCGATTTGGCAGATTCTGCTGGTGAAAACTGCATTGGCGTTCTATTGAACGATCCTGCTGCAGCCGAAGCCGCAACTGTAGCTATCTCTGGTAAAGTAATGGTAACTGCTGGCGGTACAATCGCTGCAGGTGCTGCTGTTGCAACAGATGCATCAGGTGATGCTGTAACTGCTGCTTCTACCAACATTATCATGGGCTATGCTACAGAAGCAGGTGTAGATGGTCAAGTAATCGCAATCGAATTGATCCAAGGCGGTAACGCTGCGGCGTAACCAGCATTAGAAAGGAATTAAACAATGCCATTGCTAACACCAAATTCGGTACATATTGACCAGCCGTTAACTAACTTAACGATTGCTTATGTACAAGACCAAGCTAACTTTATCGCTGATAAGGTTTTCCCAACAGTAGGCGTTCAGAAGCAATCTGACAAATACTACATCTATGACCGTGACAACATGAACCGTTCAGGTGATGTTAAGGCTCTTGCACCACGCACAGAAGTCAACCGCATCGGTATGTCACTATCAAACGCATCTTTCTATGCTGATGTTTATGGACTAGGTATGGACTTCGATCAGCAAACTCTTGCTAACGAAGATGCAGCACTAGACATTCGTGCAGCAGGTGCGCAGACACTGACTAACCGTCTATTGATCCACCGTGAAGAGCAGTTTGCAACAAACTTCTTCGCAGCATCAATCTGGGGTTCAGAGTCAACACCATCAAACTTGTGGTCAGACTACACAAACGGTACGCCAATCGCAGACGTAACAACTGCTCGTCGTACAATGCAACTTAAGTCTGGTGGCTTCAAGCCAAACACAATGGTTGTAGGTAAAGAAGTACGTGACGTACTAATCAACCACCCAGACATCCTTGCACGTTTGAACGGTGGTGCAACTGTAAACAACACTGCGCTTATCACAAACGCTAAGTTGGCTGAAATCTTTGAAGTAGAAAACTTCTACGTCATGGAAGCAGTGAAAAACTCTTCTGCTGAAGGTATTGCTGAAAGCAACGCATTCATCGGTGGTAAACATGCTCTGTTGGTACACTCACCAGCATCAGCAGGTCTTATGACACCAGCAGCAGGTGTAACATTTGCATGGAACAACCTAGACGGTGTAAACAACTTGGGCGTAACTGTTGAGTCATTCTCTGACGATGCACTTAAGCGTCAACAAGTTGCAGAACACATCCAAGTTAAAATGTCCTATGACATGAAAGTCACAGGCGCAGACTTGGGTTACTTCTTTGACACAGTTGTTGCGTAAGATAAAACTTTGGTGGGGGCGTAAGTCCCCATCATCCTCCCCGACAATAGATACTGAGGAAGAAGACGATATGGCCCGAAGACCAATACCCTTTCAGTTTGACCGTCCTGTGTTTGTACGTATTCCCTTTAATGGGCATAAGCGTAACTTCAAAGCTGGTGATGAGTTCAAATGGAAAGAGCTAGGTGTAGACGAAATTCGTGTAGAGATACTCTATAACAAAGGTTGGTTGCACCATAATTCCGAAATGGAAGTTAAAACAAAGGTTGGTGATGGACTAGAAGAGCTTGACGTTGCTGGGCTACACGATGTTGTAGATGCAATTAACGCCAAGGTTAAAGATAAGTCCCAATCACAAGCAGACTTTGATAAGAAAAAATGTAAGAAGTCCAAGATTGCAGATAAGCAACGTGGGCTTATTCGTAGTTGGCGTAGAACATACGGACACTTGGAGAACTAATCATGGCTTGGAGCTACGACGAAACTGATCTAGGGACAACAACGGCTTCTGGTCGTCTAAACTCTGTCCGTCTATTACTTGGCGATACAGACACTAACGATCAACAAGTGCAGAACGAAGAGATTAATTTCGGTCTAGCTCAAACCAATGATAACATTTACTTTGCTGCTGCTTGGTGTGCAAGAACTGTTGCCGCTAAGTATTCACGACAAGTAAACACAAGCCTAGACGGTGCGTTAAGTGCAGACTACACAGACTTAGCCAAACAATATACATCACTAGCTGAAAGCCTAGAGTATCAAGGTAAGAAAGCTGGTGCTGTAGTTGGCGTTAAAGCTGGTGGCATCAGTAAAGCTAGGGTTGATGTTGTACGTGCTAACACAGACCGTATTGTTCCATCATTCCGTCGAGATCGTTTCCGCAATCCACCTAATTATAGCGGTGAAGACTACGGCTCAGATTACGATTAAGGAGAGTTTCGATGGCTGCTTTCAGAGCATATGATCTCCTTAAGTTAGTTCAGGATCATGGTGAAGAACTGACACTACGAAAGACGACTACTTCAGGTACGTATGATCCTGCTACAGGTTCAGTTTCAGGCGGTGCTACTACAGATTACACTTTCGATGGTTATTTCTTCAATTTTTCCACTGGACTACCCATTGGTGATGAAGTCAGACGAGGTTCTCGTCGTTGTGTCGTACCTGCACTAGGACTTGCAGTAGAACCTGACGATGAAGACCAAATCTTAGGCCAAGGTGACACTGTTAGTATTGTAAGAGTAAATACAATATTCTCTGCAGGTGTTAAGATTTGTTACATCTGTGAGGTTGTAGAATAATGTCTGTACAAGCTACCTTCGACAGACTTAAAGGTCGCCTGAATGATATGGCTGAAGAGCAGATCGAAAATAGGCTTGAGGATATAGCTGATTATGCCACTCGTATATCTCCTGTAGATACTGGTGCATATGTTACTTCATTCTCTATCAAACGTGCAGGTCAGGGTGGTGGTCGTTCTCGTACTTCTAAAAACAAGCCTAGAAATCAAAACCCTGAACAGAAGAGACAAGAGGCTTACGGTCAACTATTAGGTGACATACAAGCACTAAATGTTTCAGATATGCTAGAGCAAGGTAACGTAAGAATTACTTTGAGAAACCGTTCACCACATGCAAGAGATGTAGAAGATGGTGCTAACTGGCGTTCTAGCGGTTATCACGTATTCGCAAGAGTTAGGAATAAATTTGGATGAGCATTTATAACAACATACGTGCTGCTCTAGAGAGCCACCTTGCTAATACAGCAGACCTACCCGATATTGCCTATGAGAATGTTTCTTTTGAACCGACAACAGGAACTAGCTTTCTCAGGGTAGCCTTTGTGCCTGTGTCACGAAGACCTTCTGTACGAGGCTTAAATCCACAGCAAAGGTATGATGGTGTATTTCGTGTATTCTGTTATACACCAGAGGGTAATGGCCCAGCCGCTGCTGATGACATAGCTAACAAGGTAATGGATGCCTTTGATGCTACAACAGACATTTCTTTTACACCAGCAGGTGAAGATGAAATAATTGTTTCTGTAGACTATGCAGAAAGAGACAGTGGGTTTGTAGATAGCCCTTGGTATTATGCAACAGTAAATATCGGTTGGTATATCTACGCTCAATAAAAGGAATTGCTTATGTATACAGCAAAACAGAACTTTGCCTGTCAAGGTAAATCATATAAAGAAGGGGATAAAATCCCTGCTAAAATTGCCAAAGGGCTACCTGAACATTTGGTTGAAGCTCCCAAGGCGAAAACAACAATCACACAAGATACTCTTGAAGGAGATAACTAATGGCATTTGCACAAGGTAGCCGTTCTAGTCTGTCGTATATTGCAGAGACTAGCTTTGGTACAACACCAGCATCCCCAACATTCGCTTACCTACCATTCAATACACACTCTATTGATCTGACTAAAGATCGTGTTGAAGGTAACGAAATTCAATCAGACCGTATGACACGAGTTGATCGTCACGGTAACAAGCAAGCAGGTGGTTCTATTGAAACCGACCTTCGTAAAGCTGACTTTGACGAACTATTTGAGAGTGCATTCTTTAGCACATTCTCAACAGACGTTTTGAAAGTTGGTACTACACCTAAATACTTCACAATGGAAGACGAAGCAGCAGACATTTCACAGTATCGTTTGTTTACTGGTATGGCTGTTTCTAACATGTCTGTTTCTATCGCACCTAACCAGATGGTTACAGGTAGCTTCGACATGGTTGGTAAAACTATGACACAATCAGGTTCAACTGGTTCTACAGGTGGTACACCAACAGCAGCCTCTACGAACCAACCTTTTGATAGCTATTCAGGTACTATCTCTGATGGTGGTTCTGCTATTTCCATCGTGACATCTATCGACTTTTCTTTGGCTAACTCACTAGCACCTACATTCGTTGTTGGTTCAGATGCTGCTCAGTCACTAGAATATGGTCGTGCTGTTGTTGAAGGTACAATGACTGTCTACTATGAAGACGAAACATTGATCAACAAATTCTTGAACGAGACTGAAAGCTCAATCGAAGTTTCTGTGGATGATCCTACAGCTGCTAACAGCTACACATTCTTGTTCCCACGAGTTAAGTACAATGGTGCTTCTGTTCCAGTACAGAACCCACAGTCTCGCTTGATTACAATGCCTTTCGTTGCTCTATACGATGCGACAGAAGATACAAACATCAAACTGACACGTACATCATAATCCCTAGCTAGGGTTGGGGGAGTGTCGGTGTCGGGTCTGATGCTCCCCCTTTAATAAATCAGCCCGACTAACCCGAAATCATCAAATAAAGGAGAACCCGATATGGACTTGATGAACATTGGTACTACCAAAGAAACCACAGATGTAACACTGTATAACCCAGTAAACTCTGAAATCCTAACAAACGAAGATGGATCAGAAATGAGTGTTACAGTACATGGCCCATACTCAAAGAAATATAAAACTATTTCTCATGCACAACAGAACCGTCGATTGATGAAAGCCCAGCGCACAGGTGGTAAGCTAAACCTTACTGCTGAAGAGATTGAGGCATCAGCATTAGACCTTCTTGTTAAGTGTGTTGAGTCTTGGAATATCACCCTTGGTGGTGAACAGCCTGATTGCACAGAAGCTAAAGTACGTGAAGTATTTGATACACTACCTTGGGTACGTGAACAAGTAGACGCTGCTTTAGGTGATGCACAGGCTTTTTTGGACAAGTAAGGGCAGAACTAGAGGAGTTCGCAGAACATTCCTTTAGGATGGGTCGGAAGGTTAAAGGTAAATCAACCGAAGCTGACCACCTAGCCCAAGTAGCAAAACAATTAGGGAAGAGTTTAGACGAGGTAGAACAGTTTAACTCTGATGCTCTCTTCCCTGATATTGCTGCTCATATCTGGTCGTCATTCTTACAACTACATGAAGGTAGGACGTATGGAATGTCAGGGCCAAATCCTATATCCTACGACATAATTAAGGCTTGGTGTGACCTTACAAGTATCACACTTACACCGTGGGAAATAGAAACTATAAAGTCCCTTGATAACTTGTGGATCAAAACTATAGGCGAAGAGAATGGCTGACGACTTACAGGTACATATTAATGTTCAGAGTAATGCTGATGAGGCAACTCGTGGGCTTGATAAGCTAGGCTCTTCTGTAGCTAAAAATCTAAAAGTTGCAGAAAGATTAGAAAAACAGTATAAAACCCTCGCTACTGCTTTCAATAAAGGTAAGATAACTGCACAAGTTTATGCAGCAGAAGTTACCAAAGTAGAAAACGCCATAAACAGGTTAAATGCAAGTAATAATTCTGCAACTAAAACCACTAACAAGTTAGCCGCTGCCCAAATGGCTGCAACAAAGCAGTCTAACCGTATGGGTGTAGTTACTCAACAAGCTGGTTATCAGGTATCTGACTTTATTGTTCAGGTTCAGTCTGGGACTAACGTCTTTGTCGCATTTGGTCAACAGGCTTCTCAGCTTGTTGGTGTGTTACCTTTGGTAGCTGATAAAATAGGTATGACAGCTAGAGCAGCTATTGCCTTGTCTGCCAGTCTTGGTATTATTATTCCTTTGATCACTTTATTTGGTGCTTCTTGGTTAAGATCAAGGGAAGCTGCAGAAGATGCTGGAGATAAACTAAGAACAACAGAGGATATACTTAAAGACTTAAAATCTTCTATCTCAGATGCTGATAAAGAATTAAGACTCTTACACTCTACTTTTACAGATATAACGCAGCTTGAAGTTGTGGATCAAATGGAAAAGCTAGAGCAGCAAATAGAGTTCATCAAGAATGATGGTGCAGAAGCTGTTAGGGAATATGTAGAAGCTCTTGGTGGTTCTGAGGCGATGCTAAAAAACGCCGAAGCATCCGTTGCTGCCCTAGCTGCAGCTAAACAAGAGCAGATTGATACACTGCAAGCAAACTTAGATACCTTAGTCGCAAAACAAAACTTACTAGATATAGAAGAAAGTTATGCCGAACTTCTAGGTGAAATTCTTGACATAGAAGAAGCTACAGAACAGAAAAACAGTGATGTAATCTCCTTACTAAGGGAACGTGAAGCACTAGCTAATGCCTATCTATCAGGTGGTGATGAGGCCGTAAAAAATGAGGAACGGCTTAGAGAAGTTATGGCTCTTGTCACAGAATTACAAAGTGACAAGTATGATTTTACAGAAGATCAGATTCAAGCTATTTTACGTCAAGTTAAAGCTACACAAGATTTAGAGGATAGTGTCGAGGACGCTAAAGAAGAAACAAAAGCTCTAGAAGAAGCTGCAAAAGAGGCCGCAAAAGCCTTTGAGAAGATGTCAGGTTTTTCTGAGGGTCTTGATGAAAAAATTGCAGTTGCCGCTGCTGAACTTGAAGCCCTTGGTTCTGGTGGTAGTACTTCTATTGCAAAGACTGTCGCTCAATTAAACTATCAAGCTGATGCTTTGTACGAAACCAAAAAGGCTACAGGAGAGCTTACACAAGCTGATAGAGACCTTTATGTTGAGACTAAAGCTCAAATAGCTGCATATAATGCTGCACTGGTTTTGATTGAGGACAAAGAAGCTGCAATAAAAGCAGAAGAAAAAGCAACAAGAGAGGCAGCCAAGGCTTATAAGCTGCAACTACAAGAGGCAGAAAAGCTCCGTAAAGAGTTAGAAGGGCCAATGGTCACTGCTATTGGTACTGTATCAGATGCCTTTGGTGACTTTATAGCTCGTGGTCTAACCGACTTCAAAGGTTTCGTTAAGCAAATCCTTGCTTCTTTCCAGAACATGATTGCACAGATGATTGCTATGGCAGTCAGAAACAGAATTATGTTGTCGCTTGGTATAGGTGGTGTAACCCCTGCAGCCGCTGCAGCAGGTCAAGTTGCTGGTTTAGGTAGTGCAAGTACTATGTTAGGTAGTATAGGTACTGGTACTGGGTTTGCTGGCATTGCTGGCGGCACTGGTTTTCTAGGTGGTGCAGCTAATACTCTCTCTGGCTTGGCTGGTGGTGGTGCTGGATTCTTTAATGTCGCAGGTAATGCTGCATTGGCTGGTGGTGGTGCTATGGCTACTATTGGTGCTGCTCTTCCCATTGTTGGTTTAGGTTTAGCTCTCTTCAGTTTGTTTAAGAAGAAACCAGCTATTTCCCCTGAGAATATGGCTAAAGTCAACCAAGCCCTTAAGATGACAGGTCAGGAGCTTGATGGTACTGGTCGTGAAGCACAAAAGGCTGCTGCTGCATTAGGTGAAGTAGCTGGTGGTTTTGATAAGCTAACGAAAAAAGCTCAGGCATTCTACGAGGGCTTCTACACTGAAGGTGAACGTAGAACTATTGCGATTAACGAAGCTACTCAAGCTCTGAACAAAACCTTTGCTGAACTAGAGATGGCTGTACCTAAGACACACTCAGAGTTCCGTCAGCTTGTAGAAGCACAAGACTTGATGACTGAAGAGGGTCGTGAGACTTATAACGCATTGTTAGACATCTCTGGTGCTTTTGTTACTCTTAATGGTACAATGCAACAGGCAGCAGAACGTGCAGGTGCTTTAAGAAGAGAAGAACTAGCACTAGAAGAAGCAAGAGCAGTGAAAGCTGGAGAAAAGATTACAGAACAGTATGTTGCAAAGGAAATTATTAACCAACAGATTGAAGCTCTTGGCACTACCGCTGAACTTAATGAGTATCTAATTACAGAGCTTGATCGTGTACTATCAATTAAAGATGTTCCTGCTTCTGTACGTACACAGTATCTAGAGAAAGCTAAAGAGCAACTTGATGGTTTCATAGAAGACACTACCTATGTTCAGAACATACAAAGGGAGTTCTATGAGGGCATTAAAGTTCCTGTTGATCAAATGAAGTCAATGCTAAAAGATATTGGTGGAACTAGGGCTGATCTATCTGCATTTGAGAGATTTGGTGAACTTGGTGTTGGTGGACGACTCTCAGCAGAGTTCATGGAGAAGTTCGGTAAATATGGTATGTACAAAGTTCTACCGTACACTACACAAATTGAACTATTTATCAAAGAAATATCTCAAGTAATTGGTAAGGTGACAGAGGCAGTAAGAACAATTAATTTTAGGGGAGACTTAGGTGTCCTTAACAAAAAGATAGAGGTTTCTGCGGATCGTGTTTCTGTTGGGTATGCTGCACTTGCGTCTGGCTATCGTAAGATTGTTGAAGCTGTCGATAAAGTAGAAAGTTACTATGAAAGAGACTTCGCAAATCTTCGTACTGAGTATACTGGTGCTGCTGGTCTAGAGTCCTCTACAGCAGTTAAGTCTATTACAGACAGAATTAGTGGCATCCTTGATTTACCAAAAAGGTTGGTAGGGGTCATAGAAAATTCTATGCGTACCCTTGGTCGGCAAGCTGATAAACTTGACAATGCATTTAGTAAGGTTCAGCGAGAGTATTTTGAGGTTAAGCACTCAGGTCTGCAAGTTTCTGAAGGTCTCCAAAAATCCTATCGTGAGATGCTTTCAGAAAGAGAAGCTGCTGGGAGAGCTGCTGACGAAGCTCAAAAACGTGTCAAACAACTTACCCTGTTCATCAGAACTGTCGAAGGTGCAGTACAAGGGTTTAAGGATTCAGTTGAGAGAGTTGTTACATCCCCTATCGAAGATGCTCTGGCGGTCTTTTTACCAACTGAGTTAGACAGCTTAGCTCAAGATGTAAGAACACAGATTAAAGAAATTCTTGGCTCTATGGGTGAAGGTACTCTTGATACTTTTGAGACAGGATTAGTTACTCTATCAGACCTTCTAGCCAGCAACACGATTACAGTTGACCAGTTCAACAATAGCTTTAAGTTAATGCAAGATGTGTTTGAGGGTAATGTCTCACTTACTGAGCAGTATACAACAAAGCAACAATCTGTAGTAGAGAAGTTGTCTTCTGCATACGATGACTTCACAAGCAAGCTACAGAATTTACTTGGTGTTGTTCGGGGTGGGATAGAATCACTGATTGGTCAAGCAACTGATGTAAATGCAGTCGCAAATCGTCGTGGTTCTTTAGCATACTTGAGAGCTGTTGCAAGCACTGGTCAGGTTGATGCCTCACGATTGGAGAGTGCTGTAGGTGTTGTAACAAGCGGAGACATTTCTGGTTTTGGTACACGCCAAGAGTTCTTACGTTATGTGGCAGACACTACATCATTGCTGCGTACTGTAGAAGGTACTCTAAGTGGTCAACTAGATACACTAGAGATGCAACAAGTTAAAGCTATCTTGAACATTCAGGATACTAACGAGACTGCTGCTACATCACTACAGAGCATTCAGGCATTGCTTGCTGAGTTCTTAGGTGTTGGAGGTCGTATTCCTACTTTTGCTACTGGTGGGTATCACTCAGGCGGTCTACGGATCGTTGGAGAAAGAGGGCCAGAGCTTGAAGCTACAGGGCCATCCAGAATTATACCAGCAGGTCAATTTTCTATGGGTGGGGATGCTGAACTTCGTCGTGAGGTTGCAGAATTACGTGTTGATCTTAAGGCTGCACTTGTTCAGATCGCTAAGAACACTCGTAAATCTTCTGACACACTCAACAAGTTTGATTATCAAGGTCTACCAAATAGCAGAGGTTACTAAGAATGAAGATTATTCAACCTGTCACAGTTACTGATTCAGTTCTTAGTTCCTCTAACGTAGCTGAAAATGACTTTGCTGAGTGGGCTTCTGGTACAACTTATGCTGATGGTGATAAAGTTATCGTGTTGTCTACTCACAGGATTTATGAAAGTCTTGTGGGTAGCAACGTAGGTAATGACCCAACAACAGATGATGGCACTAATTGGTTAGATATTGGTGCTACTAATCGCTGGAGAGCCTTTGACAATACTATCACAGATCAAGTTACTAACACGACAAGCATCACTTATGAGTTTGATCCACAGTCTCTGACTAACTCTATAGCATTCTTTAACTTAGTAGCAACAGATATTGATGTTACAGTAACTGACCCTACTGATGGTGTCGTTTATGATGTGAATGTATCTCTTGTTGACAATGGTGCTGTAGAGGATTGGTGGGGGTATTTCTTTGAACCTATCATCCGTAAAACTGAAATAATTTTATTTGACTTACCAAATTATATCAGTGCAACTGTAGATGTAAGCATTAACACTGGTACTGGTGATGATGCTAAAGTTGGTCAAATTGTCTTTGGCGCACAGAAAACTCTTGGTCTAACGACCTATGGTACTACAGTCGGTATTCAAGACTATAGTACAAAAGATACCGATGCCTTCGGTAATGTTATAATCACAGAAAGACGTTTTGCTCAGACTGTTGATTATGACGTTAAATTGGCAACCTCAACTGTACGTGATGTACAGAAAACCCTAGCTAACTACCGTGCCACACCCCTAGTGTATTCTGGTACGGATGATGGAACTTACGGAGACTTGGTATACGGTTATTATCGTAGTTTCGGTATTAATATATCAACACCAAGTTACTCAGACGCAACAATAGAAGTTGAAGGACTCGTATAGATGACATTCCCTACAATTACGGACTTACCCTCCGCACCGCAAAGGACACAGACACCCGATGCCTTTGCAACAACAGCAGACACTTTTGTCGCTGCTCTACCTGATCTAGTAACTGAAGTTAATACTGCAGGTGCTTATATCGACACTAAGACTATTTCTGTCGGTAACGCCTTTCAAGGCACTTATTCCGCTGGTACTACTTATACTACAGGACAAAGTGTTCTTTATAGCACTAAGTTTTACCTATCTCTTGTAGATAGTAATACAGGCAATACCCCTGACTCAAGTCCCTCTCAGTGGGTAGAGATCGTGGGTGCTGTAACTGAAGCAGCAGGTGGAACAAACACCTTTACCTCTTCTGGAGCTATAACTGCTGGTGATCCTGTTGGCCTAAACTCAGATGGAACGGTAAGTACATGCACAAGTCTTGGTTTAACCGAAACATACTTTGATACAGATAGCTCTTATTACATGTCTGTAGCCTATGATACTGGTAACAATAAAGTGGTTATAGCTTATAGGGATGACGGTAATAGTAGTTACGGTACTGCTATAGTAGGAACTATAAGTGGTGCTTCTATTACCTTTGGTACACCTGTTGTTTTTGAGTTTGCACAAACAAATGAAATTCAAGCAATTTTTGATCCCGATTCAGGTAATGTTGTTATCGTGTACGCCGATGGTGGGAATAGTAACTATGCCACTGCTATAGTAGGGGTTGTAAGTGGCACATCTATTAGCTTTGGCGCTCCTGTTGTTTTTGGTGGAACTTCTATTTTTGAGGAAAACGGAGGTATTACATACGACACTACTAACAATAAAGTGGTTATAGCTTATAGAGACACCTCTAATAGTAGTTACGGTACTGCCATAGTGGGAAGCGTAAGTGGTAATGTTATTAGCTTTGGCTCTAAAGTTGTTTACGAGAGTGCGGTAACTTATAACAGTGTAATAACTTTTGATAGTAATGCTGGTAAAGTCGTTATATGCTATCGTGATTCTGGTAATAGTGGCATAGGTACTTATATAGTGGGAACTGTAAGTGGTAGCTCTATTAGCTTTGGTACTGCCGCTACATTTACTACAGGCAATAACTCATTTTATAGTGCTGGTATAACTTTTGATAGTAACTCTAATAAAGTAGTTGTAGCATATAGAAACGCTGGGCTAACCCCTGCAGGAAGTATAAGGGTAGGGACTGTAAGCGGTACAACTGTTACTTGGGGGGGTAGAGTAACCTATGATATAGGTGTGACTGTTTCATATGCCAGACCCCAAGCCTTAACATTTAACACTACATCTAATAAGGTAGCTATCTCGTTTGGATCAGGTAGTGCTAGTGGATCAAGGTATTTTGTTGAAGGAACTGTAAGCGGTTCAACTATAACTCTTGGGTCTAATATAAGTTTGAACACACTTGGGGGTTACGGAACTATTGCTTACGACCCAGACAATAATGTATATATCATAGCTTATAGGGATGGCTCTTCTGTTGATTCTGGTGCAGTTCAAATATATAATGCAGCCTCTACCCTTGGTGCTTGGATTGGCTTTGCTACTGAAACAGTTGCGGATGCTACAGAAACAACTGTTACCACTATCGGTGGTATAAATGAAAGTCAAACTGGCCTAACCACTGCTTCAACTTACTATCTACAAAATGATGCCACTATATCAGCAACAGAGGCAACAGGTAGGGAGGTTGGTAGAGCTACTGCGGCTACTAAACTCTATGTAACTCAAGGGAGTATTACACTATGAAGACTTTGGTTAAAGATGGTCTTTCTTTATATGTCTTTGAGGATGATAAAGTATTAGACATAACAGCGAGTAATGTTCAGGTTGGAGAACCTTTAGAGTTTACAATAGTTGACTGTAATTCATCTAACGTAACTCTACATACCGATGTAACTCCACCTGCTGATTGGGCTGGATGTAAGTATAATTTTGATGGTACATCATGGACTACTAACCCTGATTGGGAAGAGCCAGAGGAAGTGGTGATACCATGAAGTATTTACTTATAGTCCCAACTATATTCTTAGCTGCCTGTTCTACCAAGAATGATGTAGCTATGAACACAGACTATCAGTGGTCACTTCAACACGCCCAACAAAAGCGTATGGATACTATCGCTGAGATAGCTAAACAAGGTGAAGGTGGAGTTATAGCTGCTGCCCTACTTATGCAACAAGAACGTGGTCAATATAACCCACAAGCT
>Ga0208644_1000710_pt1 | contig 29657 bp, 46 predicted proteins | sample VirMetDEL_Nov_18_FD_184517 | JGI IMG/M metagenome (GOLD analysis project Ga0208644, IMG submission 184517) | Aqueous microbial communities from the Delaware River and Bay under freshwater to marine salinity gradient to study organic matter... | ecosystem: Environmental > Aquatic > Marine >...
TTTCTTTGTTGGGCAAGATCGTTTATGTTGACCTTGCATATTTCATTGGTTTTGACATTATGCACAAAACGTACCTTTTTGGGAAGCCCACAGTATTACCTCACTGTGGGTTTTTCCTTTTCAATTAGGTAATCGGATAGTTTTTTAACTGTAGAATAATATACGTCCTCACCTTTCATAATGCGGTAAACAGTATGCTTAGAAATGCCTACATCCCTTATAACTTTAGCAAGAACACGCCCATCTAAACGCCTTACTATTTCCTCAGTTGTTAAAATATTTTCCATAAAAAAGTCTCCATTGTGCAACTTTATGGTTGCATATATAAGACTAATAATTATATAAGACAATAGTAAATAAAAAAAGGTACGAAAAAATGGACAACAAACTAGGTCAAACTTATCCTAGCCCATCATTAATACGGCTATATATAACTAAAGCAATTCAAGAACTAACAGAAAAAGAAATAGCTGAAAGAGCTTATGGAGAACCAGCCAACTATACTTTTGGTGCAAAAGCCATTTCTGTTATAGAAAAAGCAGTAACAAAAGCTTGTGATGATTTTGATAAAGATGGTGTTTTTGCTGGCATTAAATCTAATAAGAAGGAAACAAAAGATGCCTAAATTACCAGAAAAGCTAGTCAAATTATTAGACGAAATAAACATCACACAACATAAAGCAGTATGGGATTGTCACGGCACTCCTGTAATGCTGCATAAAGCTTTAGAAAAAATAGCTGCACATAAAAATATTATGTTTGATGCGCCACAGATCATATCTTGTGATGTTGCCTCTAAAGAAGCAGTTATATGCGTTACAGGACACATGGAGAACGCCACAGAGTGGTCAATAGGTGAAGCTGCACCTTACAACAATAAAAACAGTTATCCGTTTGCTATGGCAGAAAAACGCGCCAAAGATCGTGTTATACTTAAACTTGTGGGCTTACATGGTGATGTATACTCAGAAGAAGAAGCAGATGACTTTAAAGAAGCTAAACCACAAAATCCTGACGTATCAGTAGGTGATACAGAACAAAGGGTTGAGGCGGCTCTAGAGTTTTACAAAAACTGTAATGCAGCACGATTTGAAAGTAACGAAAAACGCTACAGTAACCTTATAAAATCAGTAGGTATTACAGAAGATCAATATGACGCTGTAATGGATGCACACCATAAAAGAAAAAAGGAATTAGGATTATGAAACAGATTACAATTGCTGGGCGCGTAACAAAAAACGCAGAAGTAAAACAATTTGATACAAATAGTGTTGTTAACTTTTCTGTAGCTGTTGACGATGGCTACGGAGAAAGCAAAGGTACACTATTTTTTGACTGCGAATATTACAGAACAGGCATAGCAAATTATTTAGTAAAAGGTACGCCAGTTGTTGCTGTAGGTGAGCTAAAGACTAGGGAATATAATGGAAAAACTTATTTAAAAGTTAAAGTCCAAGATATTCAAATGATGGGTAAAGCTGCAAGTAGCAGTTATTCTACTACACAGCAAAATGATCAGACACAAACCAATCAGGATATGGACGATGAAATCCCTTTCTAAAATTCAAGTATATTTAAAAGATGGTCAATTGCTGCCATGTACTCAGTTTGACGCAGAACAAATAGAAGAACACAAACAAAGTCAGACGTTTGATTTAATAGCCACTGGTAAGCGATCCAACCCACATCACAGTTTGTATTGGGCAACATTAAACAACGTGTGTAAGGCTACAGGAAAGTGGCCTACACATAGACACTTACACGATGAACTTAAATGGGCTTGTGGTTATGTGCGTATGCGTTGGAATGGTCTAGCAAACTGTCATATGCGTGTGATTGATAGCATTAGCTTTGATGATATGGATCAAAAAGAATTTAATAAATACTTTGAAATGGCTATGGCTAAATTATCGGAGGCAATAGGTTATGACCCCTTACACACTACCTGATGGCAATGTAAAAATAGCTTTTAGCGGTGGCAGAACGTCAGGCTATATGTTGCATCAGATACTTGAGGCCAATGGAGATTTGCCTACTCGCTGTAAAGTAATCTTTGCAAACACTGGGCGTGAAATGCCTGAGACATTAGACTTTGTACAAGAGTGCAGCGAGCGTTGGCGTGTGCCTATCACATGGCTTGAGTATAAAAACGATGATTATGGTGTTGGCTTTAATGTAGTTAATCACAATTCAGCTTCTCGTGATGGAAAACCTTTTGATAATTTAATAGCTAAAAGACGTAGATTGCCAAATGTTTTTGAAAGGTTTTGTACACAAGAAATGAAAGTTTTAACTATGAGGCGATACCTTGTAAAACAAGGCTGGAAAACATGGCATAGTGCAGTGGGAATACGAGCAGATGAAGCGCATAGAGCAAAAGTAAGGACAGACAGTAAAGAAACAACTTACTGGCCTTTGCTCAAAGCACAAGTTTACCAACATGATGTTATGGAGTTTTGGAACAAGCAACAACTAGCGTTTAAGCATGACCTTAAAGTTACAAAAGGTTTTGGCAATTGCGATGGATGTTTTTTGAAGTCTGAACAAACATTAGCTACGCTTTGGCGATTACATCCAGAGAGAGCAAAGTGGTGGGCAAGCCAAGAGGCTAGACTTTTTGAGGGCAACGATACTGCAAGGCAGCATTTGCAAACATTTAAAAAAAGAGGAAGCAGTGGGTCATCTTATGCAGAGCTAGGCCAATTTGTAGACCGTCAGGGAGATTGGATCTTTGACGATGAAGCGTACCTTTGCCAAGCAAATGACGGAGAGTGTACTGGATGACCCACTACACCGTAACCCCTGAACATCTAAAACGTGAATTAGAGCTTGCAGAATATTTATCTAAAAAATGGAATTGCTGCGTTCAACATCAATATAAATACAGCATTTATGATTGTGTTGCTCATAGAAACCATGAACCAAAAGCATTTGTAGAAATGAGGGTGGTTAATTATGCAGCCGATGATTTACCAGAAATAATGATACCAATGTCTAAAATAATGGATGGTCAGCAACAAACTAATTTAACTAAGATACCATCTTTTTTTGTTGTGTATTGGTATAAATGTAAAACTGTTAAATTTGTTGATGTAAATAATATAGAATGTATTCCAAAATTTAGAGTCACTAAAATGAATATGAACAGAACAAATAAACCTAAAGAAGTAGAGGTTGCGCGATTTGTTCCAAAAGAAGTTTTCACTTATGTAGGACAAAATACAATATGACAAATTACACAGATGAACAAATAATGATAAGAGCAATGCCTTGCCCAAAGTGTTTTGCTCAACCAAGAGAATTATGTAAAAGAAAACCACAAAAAAACGGTATTGTAAGAAACCATCACGACCGTCAAAAATTATTCCATGACCATATTAAGCAAGTTTTGAGTGGTACTATGGTTTTTGGCCATTTTTTTGTATCAACAACGCAAGATGCAAGGGATTTTTTTAATACACTAGGAAAGTATTATTCCACAAACACCGATGAGTATAACAACCCTAAAATCATTGAATTTCCATACAATGACTAATTTAGCTGGACGCCCACCAACAGGGCAGAAAATAAAAGTAAAAAAGAAAGATACTAAATATCTGCAAGCCATCAGGGAAATGCCTTGCTGCGTTTGTCAGCGTTTTGGTGAGAGCCAAAACAGCCCTACAACAGCGCATCACCCAATACACGATAGATTTAGCACTGAGAAACGCCCTGACAGTACTGCTATTCCGTTATGTGAGGGGCATCATCAAGGGCTTTGGGATCAAACCAAAATAGCTTTACATAAAGAGACAAAGCTGTGGCGTGAGACTTACGGCCCTGATTATTCTTATTCACCAGGATTTGTCCAAGACACTGACATATAAAGCACTGCACCACGATCAGGGTGACAATACATCTTTCTAGCTTTTATACTGGTTACTTGCTTGTCATCCATAATAATTTTTCCAGACGAGATACCGTCTAGTGCTGCTTTTATAATGTTGTCTAAATCAGGTTTAGTTGTGTGCTGTAGAGCGCCATACTCAGCTTCTATGCGTTTAACCTTAGACCATGACTTAGGTATTTCCATAAACGCTATTATTTCTACTGACACAAAACGTTCTGTCGGCTCTAGCTTTGCCTCTTGCATTGCTTTCCAAGCTGCTGCTTGAATACGGCTTTCATATTCTCTGGTTTTATCTGGCGTATAAGCCTTGCCTGTTCTGGTGAACCTAGGTCTGCCCTTGCCTTGTGGTTGACCTGATACCTCAATTTCTACTTTGTACACTGCTTTTACCTGTCAATTGATTTTTATTATTTATAGTTTTTATCAAACTTTTTTTCAATCTTGTTAAATTAATTGTAAATAAGGTGTTGACAAGTCTCACATTAGAGACTAATCTACATATATAGACAAAAGAGGTACAGAAAATGTTAATAAATACAAAAATTATTATAACCGCACCTTATAATGGCGGTAGTGCGAAAGGCAAAACTGGTAGAATTGTTAGTGTAAATGGCAGTACAAGAGTAAAATTATCGTTTGGTAGAAAACCTACTTATTGGGTGCAGCTTGACGATAATCAGGATTTTTTTAGCAAAAAATATATGTCGCTTCCTATTGGAAGCTTTGAAACTGTAGACCATTCTAAAGAGGCTTCGTAATGAAACCACATTACCAACATATACCAGTAGAGTATCGTGGCTTTGAATTTGTATTAGAGGTTTATTACTCTTTTACAGAAAGCCAATACAGTGACGAATTACAGGGCTGTAGTGCAGACTTTGATGTTTGTGACTTGCACCACCCAGAAAGAGCTAGACCTATCTCAGCGCGGCTCTCCAAGGCTCTAATAGCCGAATACCACAACAGTATCCATGAACAGTTAGTAGAGGAGCATATATAATGCGTGTTAAATTAGACATTATGGAACAAGAAGAAATGGCATGGTCTGCGTTTGCTGACATATTGCCAACTTGTGAGACATTAGGTGATGCACAAGAAAAAGCACACAAGCTAATGAAAGAACGCAACTTAGAAGAATACATAGAAGAAAATATAATAGACGAAACAGTTACCGAATACTGGAACGAAAGATGGAGTAAGTACATATGAGCAAGCAAGAAAGATGGATAGCGTTTTTCTGGGCTGTAATGCTTGGACTAGCAGTCATTAATATAGATACGTTTTTTGTGGTGCAATAATGGAAACCTGGAACGAAATAAATGAGAGACATAGGCAAGAACGGCTGAACCTAGTAGCGCAATTCTCAAAACAAACTACACAAACAGAAGCAGCAAAAAAACTAGATATGTCTTTGCAAGCCCTTAATAACTTTGTGCATAGAAATAACATACATTGGAGCATTATTAAACAAGGCATTAGAAATGAAAAAACTTAATTACGGACAAGAACAGGAGCTTAAATATTTTAAACAACAAGAAGCAAAATGGTCTGAAGAGAGGTATAAAAATGACCATGATAAAAACGCTTGGAATAATTATGAATTAGCAAAAACAGAATTAAAACTGTTTGTAAGTAAATTGAGGAAAGAAGGTTACAACATATGAATTATATAGAGGCATTTAAAAGTAAATTTCAAAGATTACCAACAGAAACAGAGATAGGTTTTTTAATGGCAGCAGTAGCAGAACAAGACCAAATGAACCCACAGACAAGAGCAAATCGTTTTATGAGAAATGGATTTGTTGCAACCACATATCAGGAGTGTCGTGGGGAAGAATAGAAATACTTCCCCAAAAAATTAATACAAAACCAATGAGGAAATTACAATGCTAAAATACTTCACATTTATGGTATTAACTTATTTTATCCAAGGCGAACAAACAACGCATAACATAGTATTCCCATCATATGACGCTTGTAGCCATTCTAAGGCCGCTATGTACGCTATAATGGAATATCAGCACGATGATGTGCTAATTTACTGTAAGGGTACTCAGGTGGCTTCTAATACGCTTGTAAAGCCTATGCCTAGACCTTAACTAAGCCATTTATATATTTTCATGGTTTCTTCTTGGCGGTGCTTTAATCCATTGTAACCGCCATTTACTCTTTTTGTCAGAGCCTTAACGCTTTCTGATGATGGAGTAACATCGCACATATCCCAAAGCTTGTTACGTTTAAAAAACCATATGGCACTTTCCATAGGATAATCTGTTGCAACCAGGTCTGGGTCTTTCATTACTTCTGGCAAGTTCATATCATTGGCAAACATAGCATAATTTTCTTTAAAAGTGCATTGTAAAAATCCGCGTCCTCGCCATAAATAACCTTGACCCATATTACCGTATCTGTGTCCGTAAACCCTATCAGCAAGCGCCTGTGGGTTTCTAGCGCACGTTTCAGCTTCACTTTCGCTGTCAAAATACTTACCGAAAACTTTAAGAATAGATGCTGTAGAATAATTTAGGTTTTCTTCTGTGTAACGAAATGTACCACTTTCATGCACTAACTGCCCTAGAAAGTGCGCTCCACGCTCTGGGTTTAACGTGTAGTGATTGCAGATAGCTTTAGCGGTATTAGGGCCAAAACTACCGTCAGCACTTGAGCCTATTTTAACCTGGAGTTTTTTTAATGCTTCACTCATTAACAAATTCCTTTGTTCCACATAATCGTTCGTAAACCATATCGGTTGTATATGCTTCTGCCCATTTATTTTCTGTGAATGTACAGAACGTCCACAAGTCATTTACATCATCATTAAGTATATCAATTATATCTTGTTGTGCAGATGTTTGGCCTTGCAAATGCTCTATGTCATGCACTAGCCCAGAAATATACCACACCAGTGCAACCAACTGGACAGCCATTGCAAAAACAAGGGCTATTGGAAGTTTCATATCAGACATTTTTACGCGCTTTCTTTTTTGCAGTAGCACTTAAATCTTTAAAATGAACTAATTGTTTGCTGGTTTTTCCATGTGTTTTACCACTATGTAACTGACCATTTGGCATTTTATGTGTGCCGCCTTTATGCTCAGTTCCATCTTTAAAATAGTGCTTCATACCTTTAGCCATTTTTACCTCTTAAAAAATTTCTGTACGCCTCTGACACCAAACGATGCAGAGATTGCTATGCCCAAGCTGTAAAAATACCAGTCTGGTGCTTTGGAAAGCTGTTCAAAACCACGATCAACCCAACCTTCTGTTCCTGGTATCCAACATAAAATTAATGGAATACTTAGAATTATTACAAAATATTCGTCTTTCCAACTTGATTGAGAACCTTGCGCCATCATGCGTTCCCAATCAGCTACAGAAGTTTCTTTGCTTAAAAGTATTTTAGCTTTTGCTTCAGCCTCAGTTAACTTGAGCTTTGCATCAGCCGCTTGCTTCTGAGTTTTAGCATTTAACCAACCGCCAGCAAGTTCAGCAATTGGCCCTATAAACGCTTGTAACATTACTCACCCTCCATTTTTACACTTGCTGATTTACCGTTAGCCTTTGCGCTGTAGGCGTTGAAGCCCATAAACGCGCCCACTACGGCACTCGCTGACAATACATAGACTGATGCAACATCTGTGATTAAACTTGCCGCTTTGTCAAAACCAAGGACAGAGGCAAGCAATATAAAAAAAGGATAAATCAGCATCCCGAATAATGCAAAGGCAGTAAATCTTCGTTCTGAATTGCGCTTTAAATCTTGGTCTACCATCTCCAATCTGGCCTGTTCCAACCGCAGATTATCCCACTCATTTCTTTCTATAACACCATTTTTATTGGCGTCTACTTTATCAAACTCTGTCATCTCTTCGCCCTAGCATATGCAATTGCTATTCTTTTTTCTCGTGTGATTATAACAACTTTTCCTAATTTGTCATATATTATGTATTTATTGCGAAATTCTTTAAGTGTCACAACTCTATTTTAATACATACCACTTTTGCTTTATCGCTTGTGACAAGAACTTTAGCGTCTTCTTTAGCAAGCTCACACACCTCTTGCTTGGTGTAGCTTCCAACATGATAGTGTTCAAATCCACCTGTTGATAATTGCACCCAAAGTAAAACCCACATTACCAGCGCCCTTGCTTGCTTCCCCAGAAATAAAATAACCCAAATAATAAAGCTGCACCAATGCCAAATATTACTGCACCTATTGCAAAATTAATTACACTATCAATTTGTTGTTGTTTTCTATATACTTCGTCTCTGCGTTTTTTTCGCATTTGAGCCTCTATTGCCAATAATTCTTCGTACCCAGATTTTCCGTAGTGCCAGGTAATTAGCTCTTTCATTTCAAGGCGCATCCCCTCTAAACGTTTTTTTTGAGCGAAAATTTCTAAGGCATTTTCTTCATCTGAACCTTTAAAAGTTTTTTTCCAGAAAGGTGGGTTAAGTTCTCTTTGCTCACAATTATTGAAATCTGAGAAAGCTTTTCCCCATTCATTAAGCTGTCCTGCACAGTCGGCTAAATCACGCCCTGCACTTACGGTTGCCTTAATTGCCTTAAATGCGCCTGTGGCAAGACCTACACAGCTTATAGGGTCAAGCATTAGACCTTAGTAAGAATAGAAACCAACATTAAGATAATTGCGCCAGCACTGCCAAGAATAACCACTTCCACCCTTTGTATTCTTGCCATCATTTGTTTCCAGCGTTCATCAAGTTGAGTTTCCACTTTTACTACCCTTTTATCCAAAGATGCTAATGTTGGTTTATTCATATCAATATCCGTTTGCTACTAACTTAGAAAAATCGCCACTCATTAGTTTCTTTTTAACATATTCTTGAAACTCTTGCGATCCTATATTTGCGCCACACTCTTTAGCCCACATTTCTGCAATGACAAAAGGGATAGAACCAGCTAACCGCATTTCGCTGTTAGGGTTGTGACCTTCTATGTTTCGTTCCTTGTTAAAATCAAGTATGCGTTGTACGTCCTGAGAACGCTTTACAACGAGCTTTCCATCTTCTGTGTGGTAAGAGGTATTTAATACTGTATTGCTCATTCTGGGGCTTCTCCGCCTTCCCACGCTTCATTTACGTCAGGGGTATCAGGATTATCTCCGATAAGCTGCCCTTTATCGTTTCGCGCTCGTTTAGGTTTGCTTGTTGTTTTCACTTCTTCTGCAAATCCGTTTTCAATAAATGTTGCAGCTTCTTCTGCACTAACCTCAACAATATCCCCCATGTTTCTAGCTTCTTCATCTAAAAATGGTTGGCGATCTGTAGTAATTTTTATTTTCATATAAAACTCCATTGGTAGAGGGGCATTGCTGCCCCCCTTAGTATTATGATGCGTTTATATCTGCAACAACACCATGTGCCTTCTGTGAAGTCACCTGTAAGCCATATTCGCAGGAAATGAGGCGTCTTTCGCTCAGACCTGTTTTCGCTAATGGCTCTTGCTTTGCTGTTTGTAGATAAGCAACTTCCGCATAGTTTGGATCAAGAACAAAAACATCTGGTGTATAATCTACACTAGACACTGTTCTTACACGCATATGACGGTTTGGCACTATCTGAAGCTCACCAAAATCACTGATATACACATCAATAGCAGCATTTAGTTTGCTATCTTCAGCTTCTTTAAAGCGTGTTGCGTTACCAGTAAAAGTTGATATTTTTTGCTTCTGTGCAGAACCACACATAACAATAGTTGGCGTAGCACCAGAACTCCAGCAATCTGCAATTACAGATTTAAGAAGTGTCTCTGTAATAGGACGCAAAGTCCCATCTGTTGCTGCTGCATTTACCGAACCACTTTCACCTGTTCCAGATGTAGTACCATTAGCACCACCTGAACCACGAGATACGTTAGAAGTAAGGTAAGCTGGTAGCCCTGCTGTTTGTCTAGCAGTACCAGATGAGCCTACAGCGGCTGCCACGTTTGCTAGAAGCATTGCTTCCATATCACGCTTTAGTTCGCTTAATTTGTAAGCTACTTGCTTTGCAACAGTTTGTGCGTTTGCCACCCCGTTGACTGCCTGATTGGTTGAACTTACTTCTACAACCTTGGCGCTGATCTGCGTATATCCGCCCTTACGAACAGCGTTAGTTGGTGCTGTGTTGGATAGTCCTACATCACCCTCTATCTGCCTGTTTGCGCCAGTAGCCGCCAGGTCAACTTCACTCCACTCAAAGTAAGTGTTGTCAACGTTGCGTGTGCCAATAGCAGACATAAAAACAGTCTCCGTTGGCGAAATTGAGGCCATAGCAGAAGCTAAATCCTCTCTTATTGTAGAGACATCATAAGTCTCATTTGTATTTGCTGTAACAGCCATTGCTGTATCCTTTCATGCAAAAGTTAGTTATTCATAAGGAAATCTGCAACATCATCAATGCTACCCGTTCTCCTCATTGCTGCCTCTGCTTTTTTAGCTTTGGATACTCGTCCAGAATTTGCCGCACGTTTAGCTGCTGGTTTGACTACTGGCCTAGCGCCTTCGGCTTTTTGTTGAGCCTTGCCCTTATTAGCCTGTAAGTCTTGCCATTTTAACGCATCATTTAGTATACGGACTTCTTCAGCAGTTTTAACAGTTCCAATTTGTTCATCTGTTAAATTGTAATGTTTTTTTGCTTTAGAAGACATATCTTGAATAAATACGTTACGCTTCTCAGGATTAGCAAATTCAGGCATCCATTCCGACAAGCGTTGCGCCTGTTGTTCTAGAAACTGATTGTTCTGCTGTTGCCTTTGTTGCGCTTCTTGCTGCGCCACATAATTAACCTGTTGGTCAAATTGTTGGCGTTTTTCTACGGCACGACGATATTCTGCCTCTTTCTCTAAATAACCTAGAGGGTCACTAGCTTGTAGTTCCTCAGACGGATATTCAGGAATAGACGGAACATTGCCATTCTGCACTTGTTGTACCATCTGCATAAGCATTTGGCGTTCCTGGGCAATTTGTTGCTGTTGCTGTTCTAATGACTTTTTAGTTTCAGCAGTGTCAGCCATGCCCTTTTGGATATACTTTTGCCCTGAATAGCCACGTTTAAGCTCGTCCAAGGTTACCTGTTTTTCCGTTCCGTCAATTTTGACGGTGTATACAGGCTCTTGTTGAGCTTCGTCCTGTTCAGCTTCTTCGTATTCCTCACCCATATCATCTTCGTTGGCTTGGGCTTCAACGTCATCCTGTTCTTCTTCTGCATCTTCTATTATTTCGGTCTGACCGTCATCAGTTGCCTCTACAACTTCTTCTGTAGATTTCTCAGGATTATTTGGCGTTTCTATAATCAAACTATCGGCAACCGCCTGTAAATCATTGCCGTTGATGGGGTTAGTCGTTTCCACGGTGCTTTCCCTTCCCTCTAATAAGCGTAAGAGCGTCTATATCCGCTTGTAGTTCACGCTGGATTGCATTTAACGCTAGTATCATACTATGCGCCTTTTCACGCTTTTCTACTTCCGTAGCTGCGCTATTCGCAAAAACATTCATTTGTTGTTCTCGCAAATTCTGCATGGTTTTCATAAACCACTCATTCTCTAATAACGATTTAGACCGTTTGGCCTTTTGCTCAATATCCAACGCCCATTCCCATCATTTGTTCATTATGTGGTCTGCTTGCGTCTTGTTCTGCTTTAATACTAGCCGTGTCTACAGCAGTACCGTATTTACCTAAAATCTCAGCAACTTTAACGGCCAAATCTTGCACCATTTCATCCCTGGATAAATCGTCATCCATGCCTAATTTGTGCATTTTATACTGCATATCCATTTGGGCTTTAGACATATCTACTTGCGCTCTAGTTTGAGCTTTCATTGCCTCTGTCTGCATAAATGCAGCATTTGGATCAGGTTGTTGACCTTGCATCATTTGTTGTTGCTGCATCATTTGCTGCTGTTGCATCATCATTTGTTGCTCTATTTCTGGCGTCATAGGCATAAAATAACGATCTGCATTTCTCACACCACCAATAGCCAACATATCAGCCATTGTATTTCTTATTTGTGTAAGGGTCACTACTCCGTTGTTAGCACCATATGTATTATATATTTGCTGTTGAATACCAAACGCTTGCTGTAATGCTGCCATACGCTCGTTTTCACGTCCTGTACCTATGCCTACATTTACACTTAAATCCATGTCTGTTTCCCAAGCTGCTGGATTTACAGGTACAAAAGAGCCATTTAAACGCATCATTTCTTCACCGTCTGCGTTTTTAACCATTAGCTCTAGCATTAATGAAAACAGTTGTTTCATACCACCTTCAGCAAAGTTCCTTGCGATTACTTCTGCTTGACCTGTTTGACCTTCCATAGAAGCAGCTACCGCTGTTGCTGTAGAGGATTTAAGCACATCAGGGTCTAACCCTTGCGCCATTTTAGAAACACCAGTTTTATTATCTACCAATTGATCAAAATACTGCAATGCTGGTAATGTGCTTCCAGCAGTAAATGGTACAGACATTTCACTTATTGCACCTGGTGATTTAACTCTTACAATGCGCCCAATTTCGTTATTTAAAAGATCATCAACGGCTACCTGACCATCCATAATTTGAAGACCAGGATTGTTTGTTAATGCAACATTATCTAAAATACCACGCAACATAGAAGTTGCAGCATCTTGGTCATCCATTACTAAATCAACTAAGCTTGTGCCGAAAAATGCGTGTGGCTCTGGATCACACTCAAATATAGCATATGGTGCATTATCAGCTTCATAGAAGTTTAATACTTTGTAGATAGAGCCAGCACATATAAACTGATACAATTTAGGTATTCCAGTACCCTCAATATCTAATTCCATATATGCCTGGGTAACGGTTATTTTCTTTGAAGCTGTAGTAATATTTTCATCACTATCTTCATCTATAGAGTACCCTCTACGAGCAAATTCTGCTTCATCATCAACAACGCTGTATTGACCACCCTCTAAACCATCTAAGTCTTCTAGCTTAAAGCCCATAGCCAACAAATCACCCACACGCATTTCTGTGCTGTGACCACAAATATAGAAATTATCAATTCCACGAGCATTACGATCTACAAAGAAATCTTCTGGTGGTACGCTTTCTATACAAATATCACCCTTGGGAATTGTTCTTGATATTTTTACATCATGCTCTGGAACTTCTATGTCTATGCCCATGTCATCTACACTGATGCTCATACGCATTTCATGCTCTATAACTTCTACTTCATCATCTTCTACCAACAAGGCAAAAGCTTCTTCACTTAAATTAGTAAAAGTGTGAATTTCTTGGTCTGTTTCTTCATTATAATAGACATAGGCAATGCCAGTTTTCTTTACTAAAGCATCTTGAAAGAGGTCATTTAAAACTTTATAGCCATTATGCTGTTGAAACTTATACGAAATATAAGAAGTAGCCTGTTCAGCTAATGCCACATCTTCTGGCCCTCTAGGAACAAATTCTACAGGCTTATCATTTGTTAAGAAAATACGTTGAATAGATGGCTTTATGCCACGAACTACTTCCCTGCATTTTGTAGCAACACATTTAGATCGCCCATCTTCATGCCCTATATCTACTTCACCATCAAAATACCTTTGTGATTTAATCCTTCTTGGAGATATTTCAGCCTCTATAAAATCCACGGCATCCTCAATAGCTTTGGAAACAATGCTTTCAATTTGTGTTTGATCTAATGGTTCTAATCGCATGTTATTCCTATCTAGGTATAGTAGTAGCTGCTAACATTCTTAATAGATTGTTTTTTTCTAAATCTGTAATCATTTGGTTTTTCAAATAATTTTGTCCTAACGGTGTAGAAACTGCTTGGTTTCTTAGTGGACTTAATAATGATCCAGCAGTTGCAGCAGTCGCGGCTATTCCTGGGTCTCCTGTAAAACCATAAGCTGCTGCCCCAAATCGCGCTGCATCTGTACCTGTACCGCCCTGACCTACCGCCGCCAAACGTGGTTGTGTTCCTGATTGTGGCAATGGCTTCAATACAACAGAGCCAGCTTTTGCTAAATTGCTTAGATCAGACTTCCCAAAAAGATATTGGCGCTTAAAAACTTGCCCAGCACTTGTGCGTAAATTTTGTGGAGTAACCAAACCGCTTGTTGCATCTCCAGCTTTCATTAATGTTTTTTCTATTGTAAGAAAATCTCTATATTTTTTATTTGTATCAACCCATAACTTTGATTGTTCTTTTGTTAAGTTTCTATTAATTAAATCTTTAACAATTGAAATTGTTTCTCTTGCAAATTGTCCGTCAACATCACCGCGTCTTGTCATGTCATTTAAAGTAGCATGGAAACGCTTAATCTGATTTCCACTAAGAGACTGACCTGTTCGCGCTGATGTTTTCAATGCACTATCAATTTCCCGAAAAATTGGTGCAGCCATAGATGGAGATACTTGACCGCCATAAGTACCTAAAATTTTACTTAAATCTTCTAAATCTTTTGTTGTAGGAACAATTTTGGAGTTTTTAAATTGTATTGCGCCAATAGAATTATTAAAATTAACTCCTAGTTGTTTATATACAGCCTCCAACATTTCTGGCGTTGCTCTATTAGCATCTATTCCAATTCTTTTTAAAGCAGCACGACTAAAGGCTTCATAAGACGCTTCTTGTAGGTTTTTACCAGCAGCAGTGGCTTCTTCCCACGCTTTAATATTAACATCATCAGTTAATAAACCAGCACTTGGTACAACACCTTCTGCTTCTAATAAATCCAATTGCTCCTTTGTAGCACCACCAAGTTGCCCACCTTTAGGACTAATTACTTTTTTAAAAATAGTAGGTGAAAAAATTGCACTAGCTACTTCTACAGGAAATTGTAAATTTGTGCCTTTAACCCCTTCAAATTGACCAGCAAAATATGAAGTAATAGCTGGAACTACTCCCTGAGTGACAATGTTCTTACCAGCAAATGGAACAAACTCTGTAACTCTTTCAGTTACTGCGCCAGCCGTTGTTTTTGGTTCTTGATTTACAAATGCGTCAAGTGATGGAATATCTTTGCGAACTTGGCTTAATCTGGGTGGATTTAAAAGTGTTTGACCTAAACTTTGATTGGAAACTTCTTCTGACGCCCCGACATCCCTATTACCAGTGACCGCATCAATAGAAGCTCTTGTTCTATCATCATACAATTGTTCATCGCCAGTGAGTTTAGTATAGCCTTTTTCTAACATGTTTGCGCCAAATCCGACAATGTCTCTTGGTGCATCAATTAAACCTTCTACAACATTGTAAGCGCCTCTAGGAACAGCTTGGGCAACATCCAAAATTCTATCTGTAAAATTAATATTTTGATCGTTTATTTTTCCCGAAAACAAATCAACATTGAATTTCTTTTTTGCAAAATTTTCTAATTGTTCAATTTTTTGCAATTTTGAACTATCATTTTTTATTGAATTATATTCAGTTTCTAATTCTTTTAATGTCATTTCTGAAAGCTTTTTTTGCGCCATGCAATTTACTCCATGTATAAATCGCCAAACAATGGCTTATCTTTAAAATATTCTTCAGCAGCAAGTTCAAAATCAAATCTGTTTACAATGTATTGTTTGCCATTATTTATATCTGACTTCATATACTCATTTGCAAAATTTCTAAGTTCAATTTTACGATTATCTAACAGTTCTTGAGCAAACAACATACTTCTTATTGTTTTAGGATTATAATTTTGATTTGCTCTCATAGCATCAAGATAAACAACATCACTAGCACTTACACCCACACCTAAACTACCACCTGAAGCATCAAGAACAGTTTGCTTAACCAATGCTCCAAATTCTTGATTACTTGAAACATTTGCGTCACCAAAACCAAATCTTTCTGCCCATTGCTTTGCTTGATTAAAAAACTCTTGTCCTATTCCACTGGTAAAATCTTGACTTTGTGATAATTGTATTTGCCTACGAATAGTATTGAGAGACTGTTTTGCATTTTTAGCCTGATCAAATACTTCGTTTGTATATCTGTACCCAGCATCTACTGCTGCTTGCGCTTCTGGCTTTGCAGACATATCTACCAATGGCGGCTGTTTGCCAAATTTTTGAGCATCTATTTCTGACATACCCAAAACATTCTTTGCGTACTCATAATTTTCTATTGCAGACGTACCTGTTTTGCCTGGTTTTGCGAAAACTTGATTATAGTACAGTGCCATTGCGTCTTTAACGCTTAAACTATTATTTTCCAAACCAGCTAAAATTTGAGCAGCTACAGTATCACCTTCACTTGCCTTTTGCTGCAAAAACTGAATAGTTTTATTTTTATTGCCTTGAGCAACACGCTGTGCGCCCTGTTCTCTAATTTGCTGTCCAGCCCTCATTTGTGGCAGTATCAACGGATCAAGAGCAGCACCAAATTGTTGAAATGGCGATAAGCCAGTTTGCTCGTTTGGCTTTCTCATGCGCTGAAAAAAACCTAACAAACCGCTTTGTTGTGGATCAGGGTTCATTGTCATTTTTTTCTCCTAACCAGTTGGAAACTGTGATGCTACTTGCAAATAATTAAATAAACCTGGGTTCTGACTTACTGTGTTTCCAGTTAAGTTTCCAGTTTGCCCTGTAACAGTACCAAGCATTGTGTTTAGACCTTGCGCTGGTCCACCTCTATATCGCTGCTGTTCTGCTTGTGCTTGATCTATCAATTGCTGCTGAATACCGCGCTGTTGAGCGCCTTGTGCAGCCATACGGTCTTGTATTGCAGTGCCGTAACCAAAACTAGTTCTACCTAAATTAGATAATTGATTAGCAGCTTGCAATCTTGTTGCCATGTCTTGCCGACCTGTATCAGCAAAAGTTCTTGCTGCTGTCATACCTAGTTGTTCAGATTGAGCAGCCTGACTTCCTAGACTTGCAGCACTCGCTCTACGAGCATTAGCAGCAGCTAAATCTGCTTGAGACATTGCTTGAGAGCCTTGTAAATTCAAGTTAGCACCCTGTAGTCCAGCAGCTTGGTTTAGTTGCTGTGCAGTCATTCCCTGTTGAGCGCCAAAACGTCTAGCCTGATCTTCCAAAGCAACATTAGCACTACCAATTGCACTTTGTTGACCAACATCAAATTGTGCAGCTTGCAATGCCTGATTATAACCAGTGTTGTAAAGTGGGCTTAAAGCTTGACCTGTTTGGCGCAATGCCGCTTCATCTAATCTGTCTTGCTCAACGTCTCTACGGCTTCCAAACGCTTTTGCTTTTGCAACCCTTGATGCTAAGTCAACATTTGATAATTGCCTTTGTCTCTCTATTGCATCAGCAACAGGATTTATTACTTGCTGTTGATATGGGTTCATATAGGCTGATAAACCTACAGCAGCACGTTCTGGCCCTGCTTGCTGTGCCGCCTGATAAGAAGTACCTTGTACATTTTGTGGGTTGTAGCCCATAGCTTGCTGAAAGCCACCCATAGCAGCTTGATTTGCTTGATAATTACTACCAGCAGTCAGGGCATTTGTTGCAGCGGTTGGTGCTTGATAATTCATACCAGCCGACATTCTATTCATTGCCCTTGGGTCAGTTGCGTAAGTAGTCCCAGCCGTAGTTGCTCCCAAAGCTTGCGTTTGTGCCGCTGCTGCTTGCTGAAAAGGATTTACCCCCCCTGCGCCTTGAACATTAGGCATTGGCGCTACTGGCGTTGGAGTTGCTACTTGCCCACCTGGTGTTTGTCCCCTACTACCCATAATATTCTCCTATTTCCCACCACTGCTTTGCATTTCTAACTCTACAGGTTGGTTTTCTAACGCTCTTGAGCCAACTTCTCCTGTTTCTGGATCAATACCAAAGCTTTCTGTATACTGAGCAAAAGCAGGGTTTTCATCTCGTAATAATCCAATTGCTTGATCTGCTAATGGTCTAGCAGAATATCCCTGAATACCACCCTCATATTGCATTGCTTGTGGCATATAACCTGACCTGTTTGCTGTAGGCATACCAAATGCGTTCGCTTGCATATCAGTATATTGCATCGCCATTTGTTCATCAGGGCTTAATGCAGCTACTGTTGGGCCGTATGTAGGAACATAAGTAGCCTGTTGAGTTGCAACATCTCTACCCATCCCATAAGTTTGTTGAACCCCTGTTTCCGCAAATTTCGGTAAGGTTGCTTTTGTTTCTTGAGAACCACCACCCATAATTATCTCCTAATCACTTTCACTATTATTTAAATCAAATGCGTAATTAGCACTTTTTAATTTCCACCCTAATGGCGCTAATGCTTTTTTCCAACCTAATCTACCTGTGATTGTTCCACCAGTGCAACCCTGACCAACCGCCCAATTAGTTATATCGTTGTTCATATCTATTAATTGTTCCAAATCACCACCAGCTAAAAACAGATGTAATACTTTCTTTTTAGGATATACCACAATTTCTGTGACAATGCACCCCTTTGGTGCAGCCCATAATTGCATCCTCATTTCAGCAATACCTAAAACAATATCATCAAAAGTATGTGTGCCACCTGAGTATTGCAGTGCGTCCTCTATCCAAGGCTGACATCTTTCTAAATCATCGCTTAAAATAAAATCTTTCATAATTTTACCATAGTTTATACATATTTACACCCCTACCCATGTAATCTTGTAATTGACAAAGTTGAAGCAGGAATATTTGGCACTGGCGCAGAGGCAGCCGTAGCATTTAAAAAACCACTAGTGCTATCTGTCATCCAATTTACTTCTAAATAATCATTAGCCGCTACCGTAAAAACCTGAGTTCTTGCAGCAACCAAAGTTGCATTGTTTTGGTGCAAAGCTGTGGTCATTGCGCTATTATTTATATCTGTTCCATTTACGCTAGGCCAGAAATAAAAATGAACAGTGCTTGCCGATGTAGATGATATTTGCGCTGAGAAAGCTATAACATACTGCCCAGCTTCTCCAAAAACAATTCTACTTGCAGGACTTCCCAAAGTAATACCAGAATTACTAGCTTCAGCCGTGTATGTAAGTTGATACTCTGTATTTGCGCTTGCCGCTGTTACGTCTGTATTAATATAAAAATCACCGTGTCCACCTTCTAAAACTATTTGACGCCACACACCGTTTTTACTGACAACAGGGTATCCATTTACTCTATCATATAAAATAACACCATCTTCAGCAGCAGAACTATACTGATCTTTTGCATCTAATTGATTGAGGGCTTTGCCAAGAAACTTCCTAATATTTTCAGCCCATGATTGTATATCTGGTGTATACGGTGGGACAATCCTCATCTACGCCCACCTTGCCGCGCATCTAATCGCATTATGCCAACACGCCAATCTGACGCTGTGTTGCCCTCTACACGCATACGAACTTGACGCCCCTGAAACCTTACAGATGTTGGGTTGCTCATTGTAAATGGGCCGTAAGTTGTTTCAGCAGCAGTAGGATAAAACCTTGTTTTAAACTTTGCAGTAACGTCACCTAATGTTTTTTCATCAGGTATAAGTTCTACAACATTCATTAAGTTTTCACCATTTCCAATTGATATTGGCCCTGTTTCAGCAAATGGCGTTCCAGTGTCATAATTATAACCTATTTCGTGTTCGTATAAAATACCATTGCTTTTGATGTACATAGGGTAACGAAATACACCACGATCAACTCCAGCAGTGCGATCCATAGAACCAGTAGTCCATATGTTTTCTGCGTAATCGTAAGCTACATATCTGTTACATTCCATGCTATCTGAGCTAGGATAAAACCACCATATTTCATTCCAAGCAGAGTTTACTACAGCACTAACTTTACTACGTTGGTCATTATTAAAATCAGAAAAAACATAATCTCCAACTTCACATGGTATATCTTGAACCCTACCACCAGAATAAGCAAAGAAACCACGCTGACCCATCCAGAACACTCCAGCGTCCACAGCTACAGCAGCAGCAGCGCCTATTAACCCACAAGACGTTCCAACTCTTTCTAGACCATAAACAAATGGTGGCCCTTGATAGGTCATGCTGTGGGCATCTTCTGTGGTTAAAATCAGTGATTGCCCTCTTGTTCTTAAACCTCGTAAAATAACACCATTAGTCTGTAGTAGTATATCACCAGCTTGGTTTGTAGCGGCTGCTGTCCAAGTTGTGTTATCTTCTTGATCTGACCACTGCACTTTTCGGCTATCACCACCAGCGCCAAAACAAACTACAAATCTTTCTTCTGTAACCATAAACCCAGAACAAGAAGTAGGAGCGTTAGTTACTTGTGCAGCTTTAACAGCATTATTTAACTGCCATTCATACAATTTTCCATCGTCAGGAGACATAGCTAGAAGAAATTCTCCATAGTTATCTAATGACCAAACGGTAGCTTTTAATATGTTTTCACTGTCGGCTCTTGGCAGTCCGTATTCTTCACGCCCATAAAAACTAGCGCCATAACCAGTGTTTATAGTTGCATCTACACGCCCAGCAGTAAGTCCAACAGGAGTAATATCTGCTGAAGTTCCATCAGCTTGTAATGCATATAATTTGTTAAAAGTTCCAGTAGCTAGTCTTCTGTTGGCGCTGTTATCTTCCCAAGCTATTATTGAACGAGCAACACCGCTAATATTTACGCTTTGCCTTTGACGCCAACCACCTATAGGACGCAAAGCGTCTTCATGCCAACGAACTAAATCTACATCACGCCATCTACCTTGTGACATAAGATCAGTGCCATTTCTATACTGACCTTTTGGAATTTGCATAGAAATTAACGGCATTATTCACCTTACGTTTTTACTAATAATTCTGTCGCTGAAATAGCAGTCCCTGCCAGTACACTTGGCGTTGCAGCCGTTGTGCCTATCGTTCCATCATTCTGTACGAAATATTGTTGTCCTGGTGTGAGGCCAGATTGCTCATCATTTACTGCACCAATAATATCTACGGTTGCACCCTTGGTGTCAGCTACAGCCCCACCTTTGGACATACCAATGTAGTTTTCTGAGGTCATGGTGGTGGAAGCAGGAGCAAAGACAGCAGAAGTACCATATCTTGAATTATCTCCATCTATGTAAGAAATAACATTTTTGTTAGCATTGCTGTCAAAAGCAACAGAAACACCTTCAACATTTGCAGCCTCAAATACTGTCTCCGAATCAAAGGATATACTAGTACCACTAACTGTACCGCTTATCACCTGCCCTTTGCTTGTACCTGCTGAGTCGTAAGCAACAATAACTTTGTTAGCATTGCTATCAAAAGCAACTCCTTGCTGTTCATCTATATTAGCATTGTATTCAACAGCAGTGCCAAAACTTATAACTCCACTACCGTCTATGTCTCCAACAATAACTTTACCTTGATCTGCATCGCTACCATCCACAAAAGCAGTAATAACTTTATTATTTGAGCTATCAAAAGTAAGAGCTAAAAATTTAGTTTGAGTTCCTATACCAACAGAACTTGCAAAACTTATAGACGTACCACTAACTGTTCCTACCATTGCTTGAGCGTTTGTGCCTATTCTAGATACTATTACTATTTTGTTCCTATTACTGTCAAAAGTGATTGCATTTCCGTCTGTAGAAGAAGATTTAGCAACTACAGCAGTACCAAAACTTATGGACGTACCAGAAATAGTTCCTACTCTTGACTCAACATAGTTGTTTGTTCCTGTGTAAACTACCACAACTTTGTTACTGTTGCTGTCAAAAGTAGCACCCAAGTAGACACCTTGAGCCGCATCAAAGACAGTAGCACTTCCAAATGAAATACTAGTTCCTGACACTGTGCCTACTTTGGCAGTCCCTTGCGAACTATTTGCATAAACCACCATCACTTTATTAGAATTACTATCAAAGATAACACTTAGTTCATTAGTATAGGCAGCATTAAATACTACTGGTGTTCCAAAAGAAATAGAACTTCCACTAACTGTACCTACAACGGCAGTGCCGTGAGAACTATTACCCACATCCCTATAACATATAACTATTTTATTATTACTTGAGTCAAATGTTGAAGCGGTTTTACCTGTGCTTGCGCTTTCAAAAACTGCTGCTGATCCTATAGAAGCATCCGATCCACTAACAACACTCACAGTCCCATCAGCATTAACCACCACTGGCTTACCGCTTGGCAATGTGCCACTGGCTATCGCTTTAAACTCACCACTCTCTTCAGCACCTATACGTTTTAACATGTCTAACCTTTCACGATAAGTTTAGTTGCTGACACAGCCGTCCCTGCAAAGACGCTAGGACTAGCAGCCGTTGTACCTAGTGTGCCATCACCCTGAACAAAGTAGCTTTGCCCTGCTGTTAGCCCAGACAAGTTGTCGGCTATTGCACCTTGCGTATCTATGATAGCCCCTGCACCAGAAGCTGCACCACTACGAGCTATGCCTATAAAGTTCTCTGAGGTGATGTTAGAGCCAAGCCCAGGACTTAAAACTATTGCTTTACCTTTGCCGCTATCATTTTCATCACGATATGCTAGTATAACTTTGTTTGTATCTGGATCAAATATTGGAAAAGCTATTTCATCTGATACAGAATTTGTTAAAGAAACTGAACTAGAGAATGTTGCAGTTGTTCCTGATACTTGTGCAGCAATAGTTTCAAGTGTCCGTGTTGATGAGTCTGGACGAAATGTAATTACATGAGCATCTAAATTTGTATCATACACTACTCCAATCTCAGCCAGAGTAGCAGAAGAGTTTCCAATTTCTACTTCAGAACCATAGCTAACACTCGTCCCTGAGATTGTTCCGACAACCGCCTTACCTTTATTGCTATCTGCTGTATCCTCATAAACAACTAATATTTTGTTTTCATCACTGTCAAAAGATGTTCCTATCCAATCTGTCCCTGCATCATGGAAAGTAACTTCACTACCAAAGCTAACACTCGTGCCTGAAATTGTAGCAACAACAGATTTTCCTTTATTACTATCTCCGCCGTCATCATAAACAATTAAAAACTTGTTAGCATTACTGTCAAAACACACGTTAGGTCTTGCAGGGGTATCTGCCGTAAAAAGAGCCTGACTTCCAAAACTTATAGTTGTACCAGACACAGTTCCGACTACAGCAGCCCCACGATTTGAGGTATTTCCATCTCTGTAAACAAGTAAAACTTTATTTAAATTACTGTCGTAAGATGCGACTAAATTATTAAAATCATTACCTAAAAAAGTAGCAGTAGACCCAAAACTAATAGAAGTTCCTGATACTGTGCCAACCACAGACTCTCCCTGATTAGTTCCACCATCTTGATATGAAATTACAACTTTACCTGCATTATCATCAAAGACGATACTCATACTACCGTTGCTTTGGGCGCTATTAAATACAGCAGGAGTTCCAAAAGAAATACTTGTGCCAGAAACTGTTCCGACCACAGCCGTTCCATAATAACTATTACCTAAGTCTGCGTAAGCTATAACTACTCTATTATTAGTAGTATCATAAGCAGATCTTGGTTTGTTTATGTTTCCAGATTCAAACTGAACAGCCGTTCCAGAAGTAGTGTCAGACCCTGCAACAACACTGACAGTCCCATCAGAATTAACAATAACACTTGAACCATTCGTCAACGTACCACTAGCTACAGCGTGTTCCTGTCTTGGTACGCTTGGATCATTACCAATGATACGCATTGCTTTTACTCTCCGTCATCCGCTTCTGGGTCTACCCAATCAGGATTAGCTGACCAAGTTGTGCCATCTAAGAAATACTTGTTGCCTGTCCAATCGCTTGGTGCGTTGGTCACGTTCTCAGTAATAGTCGTGTTGCCACTGTTTAGATCAGCGATAATAAACTGTGCAGGATCTCCTACTGTGATATTATCTGATGTTGCTGTAATTGCTACGTCATCTGCAAGTAGATACTTGCTTAACTTAGTTGATGTTTCCACGATAGTTTTCATTGTCTAACCCTTCACTATTAGTTCCGTAGCTGATATAGCAGTTCCTGCTGTTACTGAGGGAGAAGCTGCTGTTGTTCCAAGTGTGCCATCTGCTTGCACAAAATATGTTTGCCCTGCTGTGAGGCCGCTTTGGTTTCTGTCTATTGTGTTAGTTGTGTTTATTGCTGCACTCTGAGTGGTTGCAAATGCACCATCTGAGAAGCCTATGAAGTTTTCTGAGGTGATGTTGGTTATTGAAAAATCAGGATTGTAAACATTAGATATACCATGACTACTAGCTCCCTCATAAGCAATCACTATTCTGTCATTAGTAGTATCTTCACAAAGCCCCCAGTAATTTGTATTACCCCCATTACGCACATTTAATTCACTGCCAACAGAAAGAGTTGTCCCTGAAATTGTTCCTACTTTTAAATCCCCTTTAGTGTTGTCCGTATCAGAGTATAAAAATATTATTTGACCACCTGAACTAAAACCTTGTACACCAACCATATCAACTGTGTCTGTGGTAACTGTTACTGCTGTGGCAAAAGAGATGGAGTTGTCTGATGAGTCCACTGTACCTACAGAAGCTTTTCCGTCACTACTGTCTCCCTCATCTCTATAAAATACAACTACTTTTTCTGAGGCACTGTCATATCCAATTTTATTATTATTTTTTTGTGCGCTAGATGTTCCATATGCAACTGCACTTCCAAAGCTAATACTTGTACCACTTACCGCCCCTACCACTGCATTAGCAGTGGAGTTGTCTACTTTTCCTGCTGCAACAATTCTTGATGCTGCTGCGTGATAGACGGCCGTTCCTTGAAGAGCACCATGTCCTGTACTTACTGCAGACCCAAAGGAAATACTTGTACCGCTTACTGTTCCAACTATGGCCTTACCAGTACCACTTGAGTTTCTATAGACTATAACTACTTTAGATGTGCTAGTATCATAAACAGCATTAATCCATGTTGTTTCTCCAGTTTGAAATTCAACCGAAGAGCCAAAAGATATATCAGTTCCACTTACTGTTCCTATAATAGCCTTACCTTTATTACTATCATTTATGTCTTGGTAAGCTATAACTATTTTTCCGTTTGCAGAGTCAAAACAAGCAGAAATATACTGAACAGCAGAACTTATAAAAGTAACTTCTGTGCCAAAAGAAATAGAATTATCTGAAGAGTCTACCGTACCAACTCTAGCATGTCCATAACTGCTATTACCACCATCACTGTACGCTACAACAACTTTGTTGTTTGTACTATCAAATGCATTTGCTACAAAAGATGTACTAGCAGCATTAAAAGTAACGTCAGAACCAAGATTTTCAGAAGAAGATGTCTCAACAACAACACTCACAGTTCCATCAGCATTCACAACAACAGTTTTACCATCAGTCAAAGCGCCAGAAGCTACTGCCCTGACCTGACCATCCTTTGCAATATTACCGAAAGCTTTCATTAAGCTACTTTCTATTAAGCGTCATCTATTTCTTCATATGAAAGAACAGCAGATAGATCTCCTGCTGCACTTGCTTGTATCTTGAGTATGTCACCCTCATTTAAATACAGTCCCATGTTCTTATCTATGGGTAGCAATGTGCTATCAGCCGATACTGTGATTGTTTTAGCTATGTAATAATCAACGCTAGATCGTGTAATCCACACTGAAATATCAGCAGAATTAGTGCCATCTATGTTAGCTATTACTAATGAATTAATTTTACATAACTTATCTGATGCACACGTTAATAAACTAACTGCGCTTGCAGCAACATCAGCATCTAAAACTGTTTGAGCTAAAATACTAGTTACTGCGACTACATTTGGATTTGCCATGAAAAACTCCTATATTATCCAAACACCATTGCCATAGCAATCGCCTTACCAGTTGATGCTTTAGCGTTTAACTGAGTTTGTATTGCGCTAGTTGTGCCAACTAAATAATTAAATTCAGCAGTAGACACTGTCGCGCCATCTAAAATTTCAAACTCAGTATTTGTTACACCCCCTAAAAGCGTGTCCAAATTCGTCCAATTTGTATTTAAAAAACCACCCCAGGCATCTTCATCACCGCCAACGGTAGGTAAGTTCCATGAATAATTAGTTGTTGATGCTGGCATTTATGCGGCCCTTTCTAAATAATCTGCTTCTGTCCAAGTTGTACTTGGGTTTGATACATCCGTCCATGTTGTAGTTGGATTTGGCGCATCTAACCATTTATACCTTGATTTAATCGTTACTGTTGCAGCTACGTTTAAACTAGCAGCCATTAATCTGACGCGATTATACTCTATATTTACGCTAGATGATAGTGCAATATTTGCCTGACCCACAACATCTATGACACCGTTAGCTGTCATAGTAGATGTTAAGGTGATATTTGACGCTGCATCTGCAATGCGAATACCAGCACTTGTGACGTTACAAGCAAGGTTAATTGCAGCAGCGCCCTCTTCTACACTGTGGTTAATACCATAAATATATGAGCCATATGTGTTTTTACCGTAACCTGGTCTAAAACCTGGTACTTCTGGATATTCTACCGCAACCGTTACAACAACGCCCTGACAGACAATATTAGCAGCAGCCGTTCTTACCTTAATTGCTGATGAAGTTGTGGCAGATGTACACGTTGTGGCAGAAGCACCACCAATAATTGTATCAGAATTTGCAGTTACACTTGACGTACAAGCTACAGTAGAAGCGCCTGACTTAACCTGTTGCAAAGAAGCTGTGACAGAACACGCTGTAGTTGCCGTAGATGCACCTTGAAATACTTTAACCGCTGTTGCTGTTACAGAGCAAATTGGTGTAATACTTGCTGCTGCGTCAATTACAGAGCCAGATAAACCGTAAGTATCCTGACCATATAAAGCATCACCGTAATTAGCGCGGTAAACAGTCATTAGGCTAACGTAATGTCTAAGTCACCTGTTGGTATGCGGAAAACATCACCGTCATTAATTGCTTTTGCAACTGTTAAAGCACTATGAACAATCATTGTACCACCACTGGAAGCAGTCATTACCGCCATGTGTGTTATTGTTCCCCAATTGCCGCCTGATGCTGCTGGAAACTCTACCGCCCCTGAGTTAGTTGCTAAATCATTAGATACGCTAAAAGCTACCGCTGTTCTTGCGTAACCGTTACCTGATATTTCATTTGCTGTAGAACCGCTATCTGTTGGATCAGCAGTAAATAAACCAACATACCAAGCTGTAGGGCGTGTTACACTGGTGGCAGTAAAAACATAATTTAAAACATGGGTTTCAAAAGTATTTGTAAAAGACATATGGCTTTCCCTTAAATCAATCTTTGTGCATTATACACCATTTTTATATTAATAACTAGATATGATAATTCTGCGACCAGAACCACCATAACGTGTGTCATCTGATGCAACTTGCAAAGAATTTAAAGCGTTTGTATATAACGCGCCCCAAGTCTGTGTTCGTGCATCATCTAATAAATATGGTGCTGATTGCATCAACGTGCCATATAAATACAAATCTGGTTCATCTTGTAATAACCAGTTAAATGTCGTGGTATCACTCAGTGATGGTATTCTTTCAAAAAAAGCAAGCTGCATTGGAAACTCACCTGACGGTGTAGGAAATACTTCTATTGCATCACCAATCTGAGAATAAAACTGTGGAACACCTACTGCATCACTATTCTGTTCACGTTTTTGCAGCATATCTTCAGGTCCAATATAGTCTAATTTTACCGTAGAAGAATTAGTAATATTAAACCGCATTGTCTCTAACCAACCGTTAGGAACTTGCACATAGCGACTATCTAATGTTGCATCCATACGTTCAATCATTTTGTAATGTCTTAATTTACGGTTTATATCTGTTTCTGCTAGTGAAATAAAATCAGGAATAACAGCAGTTAAATCATCGCGGTTAAGCCAATTAGCTACGGCTGTTTTAAGCTCTGCGTAAGTTGTTATTGCCATTAGTAGCTCCTAGTAAATTCCTGGTGCGTTAGCTTTTCTAGCACTATCTATCATACTTCCACTAATTCTGCCACCTGAAAGAAGTTCATGTCCATATCTCAATGCTGCACCACGACCAAATCTTTTTTCTATTTCTACAAATGTATCAGCTATTTCTACTGCACGATCATCCATAATTTGTTTAGATGCTTCTGGTGACATCTCGTATTGTTTATAATCAGGTGAGGTAGGAACTAATAAACCGCCAGTGCCTTTTGCACGTTGTTTTTCTGCTTTATCTACAAACAATAAATTAGCTGGCACACCGCCACCGCCTTGATCTAAAGTATATGAAGGCCCAACTTTTTCTACATATGTGTCATAAGTTCTATGAATATCATCTGTCGTATCCATTAATCCTTTATCATAATCTGGGAAAAATCCACGATACCCTGCACTTAAAAAGTCTCTACCAATTAAATCTGGATTAGCCAACGCAACTCTAATTTGACCGATGTTTGGCACACCAGCTTTTTGTAATGCATCCTTATCTAAGCCTTTTATAAATGCTGCACGTTCTGATCCTGTTGGAATACTTGCAATATATTCTGCCATGTAATTTGGGTCTTCTACAGATTTAAAATTTTCAAACGGATAGACCGTATAGTTTTTTGTTTTTGGATTACCACTTGGTAATAATATTTCGTTACCGTTACTATCTACAACTTTTTCACTTTTAGGTACGCCAATTTTTCTAATCTTTTCGTTTATCATTGGTATTTTGTCACGGAGTATTGGGTTACTATTACTTGTCATAGCAGCCCTAAAAGCTTCACCAACAGCTTCACCTGTATGCTTTGCAAAATCACCTGACTTTTCAGCCATATTTAGAAAAGTAAAAAACGCATCGTCACTGCTTGCAGCTTCTTGCAATTGCGCTGACATTGCAGACCTTGCAGATGCATAACCGTAAATATCCATAAATTCCGCACCAGCTTGAACGTCTACTGGATTTTCCAAACGTAAATCCCCTATTTGCGTAACTGTTTTTCTAGCTGTCGGATCACCCACTAATCCCATAATAGTTTTACCAGCTAAATCATTGTAAGTTATTGGCACTGGCGGTGTCATTTCTGTTGACAATAAACCTCTACTATAATGGTCATCTATAATACTAGATCGTTGCCCTTTCATATTAGAAAAATTTGCGCCTTTACCTTCAAAATTTTGACCTGTAATTTCTCTAGATGATGGCTCGTTACCCATATTTTTTCGCAAGTCAGAACCAATCATTTCATATGCGCCACCCAGACCACTGCCCATAACAGGAACTTCACCAGGTTGCGTAAATCTTTCTACTATATCGTCTGTAATTGCTTTTTGCGCTGGTGAGCCACCTAACAGCCCTTCCATAACGCCCTGAACAGGTGTGAGATAGCCTCTAGCAGCCAATGCAGCAGGGGTAAGAGCAAATGCCATCTCCATGCCCATATCTAACGCAGCACGTTTCCTAGCCTCTGCTGTTTGCTCTGGGTCAAACACAACGCCACTTGCCGCCATGCTATCTGACATACCTTGTATTGGATTTACTTGTGCTGCAAATTCTGCTGCTGGACGTAGGTTTGGTGGTGTTAAATACTCTAATAAACCACCGACTGCATCATCTAATGCTCTGCGCCTTTTCTGCCCAGCTTCCCTTGTAAAGAAATCAAAAATACTTTCAGCCACTACCACTTAACCCTGTTAGCCCAATATGCTGCTGACATTTTGCCTTTAGCTATATTACTGGCGTGTCTTTTTTTAAAGCTTCTTGATCTTGCTGTATCACCTTTGTCACCTGATACACCCTGTTGACCAAATCGTATTGTTTTCACCTTGTCACCTTCTTTTGCCACAACAACGTGTGATTTGGTTTTGTGCTTGGGAGTACGTCTTGGTTTATTGAAGCCCTCTACACCAGCACGTTTTAATCTAGGGTCTTTTTCTTTTGGCATTATTACAATTC
>Ga0208644_1000711_pt1 | contig 29638 bp, 38 predicted proteins | sample VirMetDEL_Nov_18_FD_184517 | JGI IMG/M metagenome (GOLD analysis project Ga0208644, IMG submission 184517) | Aqueous microbial communities from the Delaware River and Bay under freshwater to marine salinity gradient to study organic matter... | ecosystem: Environmental > Aquatic > Marine >...
GAGTTTATCGGATGTTATTGTCGTATCTGGGTCTAGTAATTTAGGTGCGGTTGATGCTGGGTCAGATAAACTTGCGTTTTGGGATGATTCTGAATCCAAACTTGCTTACTTAACTGTCGGCTCTGGGTTATCGATTAGTGGTACGGTAATTTCCAGTACGAGTACTGGTGGGGGTACTGCTAGCGCCAGTGGTATTAACGGGTCGATTCAGTATTTTAGTGGCGGCATTCTCGCTGGTGATACAAACTTCCTGTGGGACTCTGGACTTGATTTACTGAGGGTTGTTAATACAACTGGTGTTGTTGCTAGTGGTGGTATTTCTGTTACTAGTGGTAATCTCAATCTTAATTATGGTGACGCGGTTTTAAACGATGGCGGCACGTATACCACTACGTTACAATGTGTAACACCAACTGCAAATAGGACTATATCTTTTCCAGATAATACTGGTACTGTTGGACTTATTGGAGGCTCATCCTCGCAGTTAATTCACAACAACGCTGGTGTTTATGCTGGTGTTAGTACGTTTACTGCTAACTCGTCTGGGGAGCTTACGCTCTCTTCGCGGTTTACTAATAGTTATACAAGCGTACCATCTTCGCCTGCTCAGGCTTTTACGGGTGTTTGGTACGCTGGCGGTTCCGCGACTACAACAAAACCGCACTTCTTAGTTGAACCCGCAGGGGCTACTTCGACTAATTGGAGTACAGCGGGTACGGGTTTTGGTGTTAACGCAGCGGCCGGGTTTATAGGGAACTTAGCTGATCTGCAACTTAATGGCAGTAGCATATTCAATGTTCTTTCAAGCGGTGTTAGAGCAAACGGAACTATTCAAGTAATCAGTGGCAGCCTTGCCCTCCTTAATAACAGCACAGCACTAGGTCTTACTTTAGGTAATACCTCCGATGTGTTTGTTGGGAGAGATGCGGCTAATACTCTTGCTCAACGAAACTCAGGTAACGCTCAAACACTGCGTGTATATAATACTTTCGTAAGCACGTCTGGGTATGAGCTAGGTAAGTCAGCATGGGAGCGCTCGAATGTTGTCGCTCTTGTCTCTGGTACTATTGCGACTACAACACTTACCGTATCCACGGTTGTAAGCGGTACTGTAGCCGTTGGTCAGATTATTACGGGTACAAATGTTCTTCCTGGTACTCGAATCACAGCTTCGGGTACGGGCACTGGCGGTACGGGTACTTATACAGTTAGCCAATCCCAGACTGTTACATCTGGTCTGATTACCGGAGGTGTCCCGGCGTTCTGCGTGGGCACGGAGCGAGGCACGACGGGTAGCACTGCTCGCGACATGGCTTTCGTTACAGACGATATTCCTCGTTTTGTTCTGGATACTACAGGGTCTGCGCGTGTCGTAACTGGGCTTACTGTCGCAACTCTTCCTAGTCCCCCCGCAGTAGGGATGATTGCCCGTGTTACAGACGCGAACTCACCGACAACGGGTTCTGCCGTTGCTAGCGGAGGGGCTGCCGCTGCCCTTGTCTGGTACAACGGCGCTGCCTGGAACGTTATCGGAGTTTGACTCTTGGACTACTTGATCACCATCCCTGACGAATTAACCCCAGGCATCATCGCCATTGGGTATGCCGAGGGCCGCACTCCTGAGGAAGTTGTCTCTACCTACGCAGAGGCTGCTGCAAGGAAGGCTTGTCAGGATCTTAAAGTTGGCCCTTATTACCAAGGACCTATTCCGCCGCAGTTTAATGCTGATGGCACACCGTACACACCGCCTCCTACTGAAGAAGTTCTTGTTGAAGAACCTATTGGCGGGGAGACACCCGTGGGGGAGTCATGACGGGTTCTGACACAGCTTTAGTCAGAGCCCGTAACGAGTTAGGGCAGTTTGCCGGTGATGACCCCACGACTCCCGAAGTCGACGAAGCGTGGGTGGCAATAGATGTCAACGACACTACGACGGGAGGTGAGGCATGACGCTGATTGTGCGGCCCGGCTTCAATGGGATGACTGATGCTGACGCGATTGCGTACGTCAATGCAGTCGAGGCCGCTGATGGTCAGTTGCTGGAGTTTGCCGTAGGCAAAGCCATCAACGATTTTGTGGTGGGCTGCAAACTGGATGGGATCTGGAGCGCGATCAAGGCAAGCTGCATTCTTGCTGGCGCTCGGACACTGGCCGGAGCTTTGGTGCCTTTGGCCGGACCTGCGCCAACCAACAACAATTTTGTCTCTGGTGATTACAACCGGAAGACGGGGCTAGTGGGAGACGGAAGTACGAAGTATCTAAATACTAACTACGCCGCTTCGTCTAACACAAATTATTTACAGAACACACACGTTTCAGTGCATCGTGTTACAACGGGTGCATCGGGATCTTTGCTAGGAGTTGGCGGTCCAAGCAACGCTTTATTGATATTTTGGAATGGCAGTTGGCTTATGAGAAGCCTAGCCGGTGGTGGCGGCGTGGGAGGAGGTGATGTAGTTAATCTTCTCGGGACATCACGCGCTAGCTCCTCTAGCTATACATATAGGTTTGGGGGGAGCAGCGGGACCGTAGCTACTACATCGACCGCAAACACAGAAAATGTTTTTGTGTTTGCTAGAAATGAAACCGTTACCACGTCGCAGTTCTCATCGTCGCGAATAGACTTTTACTCCATTGGCGAGGCGCTAGACCTCGCCCTCCTTGATACCCGCGTTACTACCTTGATCACCGCCTTCGGAGCCGCTATACCATGACACCCACCGAAAATTTTAACACTACGAGGAGGGCTGAGTAATGCCTATTTATGTACCGGGAAGACTAATCTTGGCCAAAGGTATTGCCACGCCTGCCATCGGCGGCGATGAAATTTTTGACATAAATGTCAGCGGCACCAACTATCGCGTACACAAATTTACTGCTGTTGGCGTTTCTTCTTTTACAATGTATATCGACATGAATGTTGAATATCTGGTTGTTGGTGGTGGTGGTGCCGGTGGCCGCTACGGAGCCGGTGGTGGTGCCGGTGGACTTTTAACCAATCTTGGATCCGCTTTAATCAATGTTACCAAAGGATATCATGAAATACGTGTAGGCGCTGGCGGATTAGGTATTGATGTTAACGTCATACCAGGAGGCAATGGAGGCAATAGTAGTGCGTTTGGTCTTACGGCAGTAGGCGGCGGCGGCGGTGCTAGCAGAACAAGTGTCGGTGGCCAAAACGGTGGTTCGGGCGGCGGCGGGTCAAACAACATTGGTGATCCCACTAGACGAGCTGCTGGCCTAGGCACTGCCGGACAAGGCAACAATGGAGGCGCGGGCAATTCAAGCACTAACAATGGCGGGGCCGGTGGTGGTGGCGCAGGAAGCGTTGGGCTTGGATCAACTTCAGATGGGGTAACAGGCGGGAGCGGAGGCAATGGTATTCTCAATTCAATTACTGGAATCAATGTCGGCTACGCAGGTGGTGGCGGGGGCGCTGGCAGCAGTAGTAGTGGTAGCAGCACATCTGGAGGAGGCAGTGGATCTAGTGGAGCTGCCAATACAGGTGGAGGCGGCGGCAGTGATACCGCTACGTCCTATGGCGGCGGCTCCGGCATCGTCATTGTGAGGTACGTGATATGAACCACCTCACACAAGACACTGCCACTACGATTGATTTGGAGGTGATGCAATGAGCTGGCTGATTACGCCTCAACTCAAAGTGCTCAATGGCGTTCCCCAGGAGAGCATCCTTGGCATCCCGTTTGGTGGCGGCTACTTTGCTGGCTACATCAGTCACACTGCTGACGGCAACCCGACCCATGCGTTGATTGTTGCGCCACGAGCGACTGGTGCAACAGGGACGGGATACACGCAGACCACTAGCCTGCGATGGAAAACAACGCAAACAGATACAACGGGAACTGCTAGCACATTTGATGGCGTCTCAAACACAAGTGCAATCACAGCCGCTGGAATCAATGACCATCCTGCCGCTAAATTTTGTACAGATTTGACAATAGGAGGCTTTGCTGATTGGTATTTGCCATCACGACTAGAGCTTGACATTGCTTATTTTAACCTAAAGCCTACAACGGCTTCCAATAACATTAGTTTTCCTGCTGGCGGCAATGCTTACTCTGTGCCCAAGCGAGTCACTTCTAACTCAGCCTCATATCCTGCGCAGACCGCTGTAGCTGACTTTACGACTACGGCAGAAAGGTTTGAACCAATTAATCATTGGTCTTCTACAACAAGCAATGCAACCCAGGCTAATAATGCTATCTTTAGCACTGGGTGGAACCCGGCAAATAATAATAAAGACTCGTTGCTCGCTGTCCGCGCCTTCCGCCGCATAGCCCTCTAAGCCACACAAGTGTCCCCGTTTTCGGCGGGCCCTGAAATGGCGCGGCAGTGCTACCGTAACGACATGAACAATCAGATCATCACCGCCTCTGGTCAAGTGCCACCTGCGATTAAGCAGCCGACCACGACGCTTGCTGCGTTCTCCATTGGACCCGCCTGCGACCTAGCCAAGCTGGATGACGAGTTTCGCGCATGGTTGAAAACACCGTGGCGCTCAGACGAGATCGTGGCACCGCGTGGACAAAAGTTGTATACTTGAGTCGTCCCCGCTCTGCTTCGGCATCGGGCTCAACACCCCTCATGCTTAGCTCCGGGACGCCGGATGACGCACAAACAGAGGGGTCACTATGACAGAGCCCAAGCCCCTGTGCGTTCTTGAGACGTTTCACGCTTGGGCCATCTCACCCAGTCCGAGACAATTGGACAGTACGGCTACTGCTGCTGCAGGGCGATGTGGGTTCGAATCCCACCTGGGTGATTCTATCTTTACCAGAGTCTCTCAGTTCCGGTTAGGCGAATCCTGCTTGACCGGAACACAGTTCGGCACTTTTCGGCCGTCTTTCATCTTCATGCCGATAGCTTGATACCCCTCCCAGCAAGCCTGAGCCAGCTTTTTGTCGGCCATGCGTGGGGCCATCGGGTTACTGAGAGAGATCTTTATCTACTATAACTGCTCCTAAAACGGCGTCATAGCACAGGAATTGTATATTCTTGACTTACGCCTGCATAGTGCTTCCAGATCACTTCGGACGAATTCCCGCACCACGCCGAGATCTGAGCAATTGGGATTCCGGCTTCGAGAAAACGACTGATTGCGGTGTGGCGTAGATCGTACGGACGGTACCTCCGCTCCACGAGACCGTTAGTGTGCGCGTCGATCATACGTTCATAGAAATAACTCTGGAACGTGTAACGGTTCCATGGGAATAGAAATTCACTTCGCGTGTCGAGTTGCGTCAGGATGTTCTGGGCGCGTTCGTTTAGCGGCACCCAACGCTGACGGTTTGTCTTCGTACTGTTCTTGAGACCGTGGGTAAGCGTGTAGTTTCGATGGACGAGGATCTTGTTGTCCTTGATATCGTCCCATTTGAGCGCTCTAACTTCCCCAGTTCGCATCGCGGTTTGGAGCATCCATTCGGCGTACAGCGACCAGTCCGGAGATTTGTCTCGTTGCAGCGCGGTCAGCACCACGGGAATTTTGCTCCGTGGGATCACCACGATTTCGTCCTCGCCCTGCGGCGGTTTGGGCATTCGGAAATTCGTTACCGGATTCCGTTCGAGTAATGCGACATCTTCGCTGGACGCCCAGCGGTACATCGACTTAACGTACATCGCCACGCGCCGTGCGGTTTTCGGCGGACGTTGCCCAAACACCCATGTCATGATCTGGCGTCCTTGAGTGAGGTCTGTTATCGGACAACGTTTAATCCACTTAGTTACCATGGAGTAATCGCTAGCCAAACTGGTAGCACACAAACTTACAGAACGCTCATTGCGAAACTGTTCCCAGGCAGTTACAAGATCAGTCACGGGTTGTTGTCGGGGTTATCCATTATGCAGCATTGCGCTCTGATTGGCGCGACGGGGCGGAATTTACAATACGTAAGTATTTAACTAAGCGAAATCGCCGTCAGGTTTTTTGGCGGCAAGCAATTATTAAGACAACCTTACGCGAAGGTATTCGCTGCTATGCTTGCTGTGCCTTCACATCAGTATCGTGGCAGTTAAAGCTAAGGCAGGTCTGAGCGGTACGGTTCGTAAAGAACCCGTTTGCCACAAGACGACGCAAGGGAACGGGCGTGGGAGCAAGCCAAAGAGAGGGCGGAAAGCTTATCGCGGCCAAGGTCGCTGACTTCTCTACTTGTTGAATTTCTCATGACTGCACCTAACTCAGATCCTGCTCACGTTGTTTCAAGTCTTGTTGCTGAGTACACGAGGCGACGCAAAGCCAGTCTTTTGCACTCGTTTAATGCGGAGCTTAAGGAGTTCACAGATTATTTCTCTTCTGGAGATACTGAGTCCTGGCACGATCTTTGCACTAAAGAAGGCAAGTACTGGACTTTGCAACTAAAGTTGCCGGAGTAGAATTCCTTAGAGTCTCGTTACACCATGGGCACTGCGGACGCACTGATGGCAAACATGCCTGACTTTGAGAGGATGAAAATCGGCCCTCGCAAGCCGTCCGCTCCTGCTCCACAACCCGGCGAAGACCGTGGGATGACAATCGAAGAACTGCAGGAGATTTACAATCGTCTGTATCCCGGTGGTAATCCCCAGGTTCGCGACGCCTACAAGCTTCCTGGTACTAAGACGCCCGAAGCTCTGCTGGCTGAGACTCTCGGTGGTATTCTCGGCGGTTGATTACAGCAACGCAATCCGTTTCTCGAATTCTTTTTGCCACAAGGCGACGTAAAACTCCCAAAAGTGTTTGCATTGTCGCCTTACTTTGCTGATCTCATTGTTATCCCTAATCCGCTTCATCTCTGTAGCGGCTTCCTCCCACGTGTCTGTGCAAACGAACGGCAGCGTCCCTGCGCCGACAAACACGCCATGCCAGTAACTCGGCTCAATCTTCATCGAAGATGAGTTCTTTAAAGTTACAGGAATCGAATTAGCTTCTAACGCTTCATAGATTCTGAACGAATCGAGGATCGCACCCCCTTGTGGGCAGGGGATGAATGTGCTGGATTCCACCAGACGGGCGTACCCCTCGGCGTTAAAGTGTTTCGGATCATTGAATTTCTCAAAGATAAAAACAGGGTTCTTAGGGAAATTCTCGTTAAGTACTCGCAAGCACTCCGAACGATCCATTTTCAGCGATCCCGCGAAGGACCAATCGAAGGCTCGCCGACCCGGAACCACAGAGGTGTTGCCGATGTACTTTTCAAAGTCTTGCTTGTAGCCAAGCCCGAAAACAAAAACCTTAGGGTGTTCGTAGTACCCAGGATGGAAGTAAGTACGAGCTGCGAATTTACAGTTCGGGTCTTCCAGGTAGAACATGGGTTCTACCAAGCACTCGTCTGAGAGCAACACAACACCGAAGGACTTTTTATCTTCTTGTAGTTGTTCGATGTAGTCGTATGAAGCGCTGGTATTTGTGACAACAATGCACTTATCGTACGACTGTAGGTTCTTAGTAGTCTTTACAAACTTATAATTTACATCTACTCTTTGTAGCATACACTCCATCCAACTGCGGCCCCAATCGAGACCTGCCGGACCTTCCCAGACGACCGTGGGTTTCATCGACGCACTGCCCAAAGTTGACCTGCTCCTGTAGCCAAAGCGTACCGCAGATCAAGAAACCCTTGAATGCAGCTATTTACAGCTCTCTGTACATCGGGATGTCCGTAGTCATCAAAGATAATTGCACCTCCGGACTTTACATGAGGTGCGTACAGCGACGTATCTCGCACAACTTCTTCGGGTTCGTGCGCTCCGTCAATGTAAAGAATGTCGATTCCCTCTTCAAAGTCAGGGCGAAGTTTGGCATAAACTTCCCAGCTATACCCACGCACAACCTCAACTTTGCCCGGCTGCGCGGAGTAAGCGATGTTATTTCTTGCGGTGAATTCCAGAGTCTTTAAAGGTTCTTCGTATTTCTTGTCGGCATGATGTTCAGACGAACCTGTAAAAGGATCAATTGAGATCAGTTTGCTGTACGGGTGCTCAAGGAAATTGTCGGACCACCAGCAGGATGAAGCGCCTTGAAAGACTCCAATTTCGACAATGAGCCGTTTTTCAAGTTTGTCAAATTTAAGTTCTTTAGCTTTATCCTCCGCTTCGATCGCAGCGTGGGAATTTAAGAGTGCGTTATACCAGTGTTCTGTTAAGACATACTTCTTGTTCATGGTGTGCACAGCGTTTCCAATCTTAAGTGTCATTATAGTATCAGAGCCACTAGCCTCGCAAGGATGACCATCTCCGGTATTGATAAAGAACGTATGGATCTGTTTTGGCGCGTCGCCTGCAGTTCATCATTGGAGGTTCATGAAAGCGCCCACGCGTTGTTTGCTAAGGCCGTGGGTCATGAACTTGTGAGGCGACTGGACTCAGCGGGCGTAGTTCCGCAGGCTTATGTTAACGATGTGCAAGTATGGGTTCTTAAGCAGCTTGGGTCGTCGTTAGATCCTTCTATGGTCTTGAAAATCGAGTCTACCCCGCCCGAGGGTTGACACACCCTCTCCATGGGTGTACGCTACAATAGTCCAGCACACACCATAGAACATCATGCGATCCAACACTCGCAGAGCTTTGCCCAAGTCCAGCAATATAAATTTCTCAGGGCGTCATGTTGTAGGAGCGGCAGCGGCTTGGCAAATCCCCGGAATCATTACTGCTTCTGTCGTCGCAGCCGTTGTCGGCGTGGGGGGATTTATGGCGATCTCGGTTTTTTCCGGTGTTTCTAACAGCATCAAAGAATCGACTCCGGTAAATAAACTGCGCTCGAACTACTACGACCAGTGTTACAACCGCTTGCGACAGCAAGGTTTTTCTACCTATGTAGCTTTTGATCGCTGCATCACCGCTGCTCGTGCCGCTATCCCTAACTGATCATGACTGTTGCTGAAGCTCCTGAGTACCGCCGTCGTGCTCGCTTTCGTGACCCACATTGGGTTTTAGAGATCTACATGCCTTTTTGTGGCTGGATTGAACTAGCCGGTACTGACGGCAAAGTGCGAATTTTCCCTACACGACAGGAGGCCGAAAACTACCGCTTGTAAACTGTACAAACTGACTCTTCGGCCAAGTGCAACATCTGCTCGACACCATCGAAACGACTCAACTTGACGACGGTTCCATCCGTATCCACGCCCCGTGGGGAGTTTCGTGTGTCGTCAGCAGTTGGCACTTGGTCGAGGAGAAAAAGATTTACATGTGCAGGAATAGAGAGATTGCGGAGTGTGCTACTCTATAATCGACCCGCACCCAACTGCTACAGACTGTCTGTAGTGCACTGAAGCCCCTGTGATGGAACGGTAGACATACCGCACTTAAAATGCGGAGGCTTAGGCTGTACGAGTTCGAATCTCGTCGGGGGCATTATTCTAGTTTAAAATGTCTAATTTTGTACAACGCTGCTTAGATATTTATTGGTCGTCTGAGTTTAATGACGACACTATTGACGCACCCATTCGTATGAAGGCTGTGTTGCATTTTATTGCGCAGGAAGTGACACCTGAAGAATTGTGTAGAGAAGACAGGAACGGATTGTACACAGAGGCTCGCGCTATATTGGTAGATGCAATTGATGAGGTTGTGTAGCTATGTCGGACTGGGATGGTCGTTTCCTGCATTTAGCTAAGCACATTTCATCGTGGTCTAAGGACCCGTCGACAAAGGTTGGTGCCGTTGCGGTTCGAGACCGGCGGATCCTTGCTACGGGTTACAACGGATTCCCGCAGGGTATTGACGACACTTTGTCTCGATTGAACAACCGCAGTGAAAAGCTGTTACGTACGGTCCACGCGGAGGCCAATATCGTTGCTCAGGCCGCGTGTAACGCTGTCTCGCTGCGTGGTTCGACTGTCTATATTTGGCCTTTCCTGCCTTGCAGTTCGTGCTGCACCCTGCTGATCCAAGCTGGTGTAGTCCGAGTTGTGGTTCCGCCGACACCTATTCCCGATCGATGGGCGGAGAGCTTCCGTATGTCTGTTGATCTGCTTAGCGAAGCGGCGGTTCGACTGACGCAGTTGAACGACAAATCACTGCTACCATAGTGGCAGTTGATCACGAGTAGTGGCGATCTCTGTTCTTGGGACTGCGGTAGTTAATGAGCCTTATTGGCTCTACCGTATGTTTATGAGCATTGACTACCCCGTAGATAATTTTGTAGTCTTTAACAACAACGGGCGTGGGCAGATTACGGAACAGGTAGACGCGCTCAAGAGCGTTCCGCACCGGTACGTCAAGAATGTACATGTCTGTCATTTGCCAGCGAACGTCGGGTGCTCGGGTGCTTGGAACCTGATTATCAAGTGCTTTATGCAGTCCCCGCATTGGCTGATCGTCAATCACGACGTGATGTTTACGCCGGGATTTTTGGAGAAGTTAGCTAAAGAAGCTGAGAACGAAGATGTTGGCGTCGTCCACGGGGATGGTGGAGGCTGGGACATTTTTCTTCTCAAGGACTGGATGGTACAGAAGTACGGGTTGTTCGACGAGAACCTGTATCCCGCGTACTGCGAAGACATGGACTACGGGATGCGTTTTATCCACGACGACGTGAAACGTGTTCTGTCTGTCGGGGTACCGTATTACCACGGGGCAAAGACAGGGAGTTACGAGGACGGAAGCCAAACCTGGCGTTCAGAACCGGAGCTTGCCGAGTCGATTCATATAGCGCACGAGTTGAACAAGACATACCTACACGCCAAGTGGAATGAAGCTTGGCAAGGCCACGTGGACGGCGAGACGTATTCAAACCCATTCGACAACCCTTCGTTTCCTGTGTGTCTCACGACGTACAATCTGTCTTTTGTTCGTGCTAAGCACCTTGGGTTCTGATGGGTGCTCCTGTTTTTCCGTGTACTGGATGCGGTTTATGCTGTCAACGTATGCACGAAGTCTTTGATAATTTAAAGGAACTTAGAAAATATCCTGTTATGTTTAATGCGGTTGTAGAGTTTCCGCATGACATTAGAAAAGACGGGAGCTGTAGTAAGTTTATTGACGGTAAATGCTCTGTGTACGAAGCCAGACCTTTACTTTGCAATGTACAGAAGCTCGGGGAAATTATGCAAATCGATTTAATGGAATGGTATAAGGCAAACGCTACAGCGTGTAATGCAATGATTCGAGCCGCAGGGATTGACGAAGCTTATTTAGTCGATGTATAAGTTAAAATAGCGTCAATATAGTGCCAGGGCAGTGCCTTTTTACTCCTCTTACACCTCGTGCAGTCGTTTGGTCAACGAGTTGAAGGATGTTCTGGACGCCCGTGGGCTTTCGTCGTTCAAGTTGAGTAAGCTCTCTGATCTCTCGCCCACGACAGCGCGTAAGATTTACTCTGATAAGCACTATATCCCCTCTCCAGATGTGCTGGAGCGCATTTGTTTGACGTTAGATCTCCAACCTGGCGATATATTGCGGATTACGCCTAAGATGGATACAACGTTAGGGGTCTGTTCGGGTGTTTTCTCCTGCTGATTATGAGTTAGCGGCGCGTATTTTGGGCCTTCCTGTGCCTCGGACCCCTGCTGAGTGCGCTGCTGCCGCCCCTTTAACTGCTTCTGTGCTCAGAAACTACCACAGGGCGGCGCCCCCGATGCCGGGTTTTGAGGAAGAGGGCATTAACACCTCCGCTACTCGGTCTCTTAACGCGTATCCGGACGTTCGCCAGCCCGAAGCACGTCGGCAGATGCAACACAGGTTGCAGGCAGGCATTCAAAACACCGACGATCAAGCGGAACTGGCTGAGTTGTTTCAAGTCATCATGAACGATCCTGCACTTCTGCAGCAGTTCATGGATTTTGTGCAAAACACTCAACAAAACTCAGATGACGGGGCAGAGTACCTGAGTCGGCAGCGCCCTGCTGAATTTGATATGCCGAATTATGGGGGTCAGTACTCGATGCTGAACGCTCCTACTAATTCGACGATCCCTGCGTCTGTTGCATACCAAGCTTTAGGCTAGATATGTCTGATCGACTTCAACAACTACGGGAAAATGACGTTCGCGACAGTTCCGGAGCGCCAAAGCTGGACCCTGTTTCGTTTCTGTCGCTTTACTTAGCTTCTAATTTTCCTCAAACCGCAGCTATTCCTTCTAAAGAGCAATTAGCTGCCGGAGTTTACCCTAACGTCAACCCCGTGGGTGTAGACTTAGCTAAGAAGCCTTTATCAGGCACATCTTTCGATAATCCCGCTGCAGGTTAATGGTCGCTCCTGTCGTTCCCGCTGCTGGTGGTGGTCTCGGTTCCGCTTTTCTCCAAGGTCTCGGCGGTTTAGGCCGTGAAGTTGCTGCTGAAGCAATTATTGGCGGCGTGCAGACGGGTCTTCGCGGTGCGGGTGGTGCTGTAGCTCCATCTAGTTACGAATCTGCAGATCCAAATCAAACTAAACCGTACTTTCAGGGCGCCGCTCCTGACATTGCGTACCGTCAGTGGTATGCCAATGAAGTTTTTAAGATTCAGTCGATTAACAACATCCTGAAAAACTTCGGGATCGAACTTCCGCTGCCCGCCGCACCTGAAGAGTTCATTTCTGGTGTTGAAAGTAGGGTTGAGCGTCAAGCTGAGAGCTTGGGTGCTCGTGAGCGGAAGCTCGAATCACTTAAGCGGCAGTATGACTATTTAAATTCGTTGATGCAGGCCCAGTCCGCTGTTAAACAACAAGAACTTACGTCTCTTGGTGAGATTCAACGAACTCGTGTGGGGTCAAGTTACGACATGGCTGGGAAAGTGTTGGATACTGCTCTCAAGGAAATCCTTCAACAAGATAGACTTGAGAATAGTTCCACCCTCTCTGCTTTAGCGTCACCAACTTAAGGAGTTGACATGGACCCTTTGAATTTCCTAAATCAGACGATTACGCAAATTACTGGCGGCGAGAGTGTTGGTAATGTTTTATATGATACTGCAAATCAATTGATGTCTAATGTGCCTGGTATGACATCGCCGCGCTATTCTGGCGGAACGCTTAATAAAGGTAAGCCGCGTGCTGGCGAATCGACTGTCGGCCGTAAATTAGGACAGCCGGCTATCTTAGGTGGTAAAACGGTGTACTGGGCCGGACCTACTTACGAGTGGCAAACTCCAGAATCTTACAAAAATCTTTACGGTTCAGCTCCCTCGTCTGCTCCCACGCTTCCGCAAGTTAAACCTGGGGACCTTCCGATGCCTTCCGGCGGCTCGATTACGGAAGCTGCTTCGTCTCCCCCACTGCCCGGTGCGACCGACATCTCCGGCTCGACAGCTACCGAGGCGCAGCCCCCTGGCGGCGTTCAGCAGCCCGGCGTGGGAACAACAATTCCTCAAACACAGGAGCCGGTCGCTGAGCGAGCCTTTGAGCAGATCAAACAACTCAGCGATCCTGATTATCTTGCCAGGCTTGGTCAGGATCGTCTGCGTCGACTGTTAGCTGCTGAGTTTGTTACCAGCGAGCTTCGTAGCGCACGAGAAAAAGATAAGTACGCTAAAGAGGTCGAAATTAAGAACATCGAAAGCTGGCGTGATCTTCAGGTAGCGACTACTGAAGCTAACGCTCGTAAAGAGGTTGCTCTGGCTTCGACTATTGCAACTGCTATGGCTCCGAACACGGCGTTAGCGCAGGCGATGACTCAGCAGTATCAAGCCGCTATGGCCCCCTTCACAATCCGGAGAGGATAATTCGATGATCATTGCTCCTATGGTTGCCGCTGCTGGTATTTCTGCTGCGGGTAACTTAGCTGGGTCTCTTTTTGGTGGAGGCGGCGGAGGCGCGAAGACCGATTACGCTTCTCTATACGCACCGTTAGTTGCAGGTCAGCAACAACTGACGCCTGCGTACTTGGAACTTGCGAATGCGATGGCTCCTTATACGGGAGTCAAAGGTTCCTTAGTTGGATCTGCGCAAGAGCTTGCGACCGGTCGTCTCGGTGAAGCTCTAGCAACGCAAGCGACTCAGCGTGGGTTACAAGCAGGAGAACTCGGTAAACTCATGGAAGCTGACATTGGTCTGAAGACAGCAGCGGCGCAAGGTCGACTCGCTACGGAAATGCTTGCTTCCGAAACTGGAGCGGACATTACTAAGAAGTACGCAGACGCTGTGGGATCTCTTGGTGCTAAAGAAATCGAGCTGACCGGGCAACAACTCCTCCCCACGACTACGGCGGCGGCGCAAGCTGGATTAAGTGCAGCGACTACACGCAACCAGCAAGTTATGGCCACAACTCAGGCCAATTTGGATATTGCCAAGATGCAGGAGAACACCCGTAACCAGCTTGCGCTTCAGCGTGGGCAGATCGAAGGTCAGCTTGCACTTAAGCGCTTTGGCGCTGGTATGGCATTAGCTGGACAACGGTCGTTTGCTTGATGATCACTTCAACAATCGGTAACTCGGCCACGGTCGCTACCTGGCTCGCCTCGTTAGATAAATCCAACGCAGACGCATTTGCTTACTATGCCAAGAACGCTACTAGCGATATTGAGGCGTACCTTTACGCACGGTTTCTGCATCCTGCTTACGGCGGCAGCATCTCTGACCTGACCGCGTGGGTTCAAGAGAAGTATCCCAAAGTAGATCTACGTAAAGTTCTGTTAGATGAGATCGACCAAGTAAAACAAGATATCGCTAATGTACGCACCATGGTCGTTAATCAGGCGCTAGATCATGCGACTGCCGCAACTAAAATCGCGGTGCTTCAAAAAGAGCTTAGGAGTCACATTCAGGCGGTACGGGCTATTTCGGACGGTCTTGATCGCCGTGGTTTACTGCTTGCTGGCGCTGATCGCTGCCTTCGCGAACTTGTTAGCACTTTTGATGGGCAGCCCGGTATCCAAGCTCTGCTCGAAGATTCATCTCGCCTTGTCTGGTCGACTTTAGAGAGGGAGGAGAAGTCCTAAGCGACTTTCTCCATGCGTCCCAAAATAGACTCCAGCGGGCATCGGAAGATCCCCATAAAGTCGTCGTTGACGCCCAGGCTCATAACAAGCTGATTGTCTTCAACCAGAGCGCCGAACGGAAGGATTACTGCAGGCTGACACGACACGACGGACCCCCACGAGTCTGTCCAGCGGATGATCTTACCGTGGGGATTACCCGAGAACAGAGGTTTGCGGTCGATATAAAGGAGTCTACTAAACTCTTTATCTACGATATACGACGCTAAGTGATATACAAGAATCGGCCGTTCGGCGGTTTGCACTAAGTGCTTCCAGTGGTAGAACACAAGGAAGCCGTAACCGATGTCAATAGGCGCTGTGGAATTGAAAGTGGGAGCCCCGCCCGTGACTGAATCAAGAACATCTGTATTGACACTCAGCGGTGAGCCAGACTCGCGCTCAATAATCAGCGGACGCGTTGCGTACAGGCAGTTAAGTTCCTCGTTGTGGCTGAAGAAGCACCAGTTCTTTTCTGTTTCAGAGGGAACTTGGTTTTTGCCAATGGGTGGAATTGCAGCGTGAACCGCATCAAAGTTTTCGTTGACGTGACATACGACTACCTTGGGTTTATGAAACAGGTTGGTTTCGTCTGAGTCATACTTACTGGCGTACGTAGAGCCAACGAACTGAACGTAGAGTTCATCGTCCGGGCCAATGAACAAGCGTGGGTCTTCGTAACTAAGGCGGTGCGGTTTGTTTCGCAGTTTCTTAGTGCCTAAAAGCGTTTCGTCGTCAGCTAAACACCCAATGTAGATTTCAGTAGGTTTTCCGTTTAGGTAAAAATACTTCATGTCGTGCCGGAACCCAAAGGGCTCGGGCTGCGACCTCCACGCAACGTAGTAGTTGTCGTGATACTTAACTAAGCTCGGGCTGAAGTTGGCGACGGACCCGTTAGGCAAGCCTTTGGAAATTCGCGTGAAGTTACCGCCCAATGCGCGAGCTTGGCTGTAGACGTCAGTCTCACCGAGGCGTGTTCTGTCGATAGGGAGCAGAACACTGTCGTAGAACGTGGCGTAGCGCGTTGAAGTTTGTAAAGTCATCAGTTCACTCCGCGAGTTCGGTTACTGCTTTGCTGAATGCTTTAGCGACTGATTCCCATCGGTACTCAGAGCGTTGCGTTACGGCGTAGCACGTTTCGGAAATCTCGTTGTACAACTCCTTGTCTGTGTAAAGGTCGGTCAGGAGTTGTGCCGCGTGGGAGGTGTCGACTAACCCACGCTCGGCCCCAAGATCTTTCTCCGTGACCCACGTTGCGATATCGGCGAGCAATCCGGCTTCCTCCCAGATGTCTTTACAAGCTGTGTGATTGGGGACAACTTGAGGTTTCTTGCAGCTCGCGTGTTCGAAGCTAACTAAACCCCATCCTTCGCCTTCGGCTGTATTGATGCCGACATCACATGCGTTGTAGATGTCGTTAAGGAATTCGTCTGGGGGTGCGGCAAGATAGTTCAGATTCTCGCTGGTGAGGATCAGTCGTTTACTTCCGTCAAGCCCGCGTTTTTCCATCTCCCTCTTAAAGAGAGGCATGACGTCCCAACCCATATCCTTGACGCCCATGTGCAAATACAACACGGTGTCGGGCTTATCGACGGCGAACTCAGCAAACGCCTGAATTGTTAGGTCGATGCGTTTGCGAGGCTGGTTCCTATTGGCATTCAGGACGATAAATTTGTCAGTCGGCAGTCCAAGGCGCCCACGGGCTTCGTTTTTGTCGATTGGGTAGAACTTGCCCGTGTCAACCCCGTGGGGGAGGATCCCGATTTCGGTGTTCTCAATTTTGTGCCGCAGGATCCGTCGCGCAGATCCTTCCGTAAAGGTGACTGCCAGATCCCAATGCGGGATGTTCTTGAGCATGTCTTGGTAGTACCACTCGCTGTCTACCGGGAAATATGCAACGAATTTGAAATCCTGCTGCTGTTTCATGAACTGGCAGCGCTCCCAGAACTGATTTAGGATCCAGAGATCGTTGAGGCAGATGATTACGTCAGGTTTCTCTCGATCTAAAATCTCAGGGATCCTGCCGATACCAAAACGATCTGACGAACCGCCACTGCAAGTCGGGTAGATCTTGAAAGGGTAATCGTGAGGATCTCCTGTGTAGTTAATGCCGTAAACAACGATTTCGTGGTCGTCCTTTAGGCGATCGAGGACACTGTGGGTGACACGGGCAAATCCAGTGTTACTACAAGCGTCTCCATACCACAGGATTTTTGCCACGGATTTGTCGATAGGTTCAAGTACAATCAATATACCAGCACTGCCAGCTTAGTACCATGCCGAGTCGGGAAAGTTTTGCGTATCGGCGCCGCGCTCAGTTTCAGGCTGAGCAAGCGATGGACAATAGCGGTAGCGGACAAATTGATACTATTTATTCTAAAGCTGCTCACGATTTTCATACGTTCTGTACACTCTTAGATAAACCCCCTGCCCAGCATATGCTGGAGTGGCACAGACATCTTATTACTGGTAAGAGCAATAGGTATCTCTTAGATATAGCTGGCCCTAACGTTGATATCCTGAGTCCTCGCGGTAGTGCAAAATCTACAGCTTTAAACTTGTTTACAGCTTGGTGTATCGGCAGACATACAGCGGCACAACGTCCGCTTCAGATTATTTACGTTTCGTACAACATCGCCACCGCTATTCCTAAGAGTCGAATTATTAAACAGATCGTTGACAGCCTTACGTTTAAGCGGATCTTCCCGACGTGTCGGCTGAAACCGGGAATGCAGTCCGATATCGGTTGGTCTATCGACTTTGACTACGCCAACATTCCCCGCGTGGGTGACGAAGAGTTCACCCTACGTGCGGCGGGCCTTCGCGGTTCCATTACGTCAAAACGGGCGCACTTGTGCCTCACAGGTGATACGCTTGTGACGACCGATCAAGGTCTGCGTCCTATTTCAGAGTTATATGAACACCCAGAACGATACCGTGTCGCTGTCCGCAACCAGAGGACAGGTGACGTTGACTGGAGCTACCTGGGAGCAGTTACACGACGTTGTGCCCACGAAGTTGTTCGAATTAGAACAAGCTGTGGTCGTGAAATTTCCGCAACTCCCGAGCACCCTTTCCTTACGTCAGCGCGAGGGTATCAACGGGCGGGAGATATTGATCGGGGGGAAACCCTTGTCGGATTACCCGCCGTGTTGGCAGATTTTCCGTTGTTTGGGCTGTGGGGGGACGAAGAAGGATACGCAGCGAATCTGCTCAACGTGCTGGTCGAAGCTGGGGAAGTTCGAAGTAGAGATCAAGTGTTTCGTCTGCGGGAACTTCTTTTCAGTGATGTCGTCTCGACTGACTCAGCGGCTATCGACGGGTCACAAGAGGTTGGCGTGTTCGCGGCAGTGTGCGAAGGACGCTCAGCGTACGTTGAGGCCGAAAATTTGTCCTCAGTGCGGGGACGTGTTTCGCCCTCTTTCGCACTTGACTCAGTATTGCTCAAAAGTCTGCTCGGATCGTGGTCACTCGCAAGAGATGACTGGTATCCGAAACTCGAATTATCGGCACGGGAACTACATCGGGGATTTCAAAAAGCTACGGAAGATTGTTCTACATCGGGACAATTTGACTTGCGCCGGATGCGGTACGAAGGAGATGAAGTCAGCTATAAGCTCAGAGTCGTCCCGAACGAATCTTTGTGCGCATCACATCGATCACGACAAGAGCAACAACGTTCTGGAGAACTTGATTACTTTGTGTCGACAGTGCCATGTGGCGCATCATCAGATTACGGACAAGGCTGGCAGGCCCTCACCGTTTCCCGAGTTGAAAGAACTCGCTGTGAGTCGGAGTACGTCTACGATTTAGAGACAGAACACCCCGATCATAACTTTATTGCTAATGGGTTTGTTGTTAGCAACTGTATAGTTGATGACCCTATTAAGTCATCTACAGATATTCGAAACCCTGCTATTCGCGAGGAACAAAATAATAACTGGAGTAGCGTTATCGCTCCCATTATCTTTGAGGGCGGACGTTCTATTTGTCTGGGTACGAGATTCCACCCTTTAGATATTCACAAAACTATGTTTGTCCCTGAGAAGGGGTGGAAGCAGGTTGTGCAGGAGGCTATTACGTATGACGACCACGGGCAGCCTGTGAGCTATTGGCCCGAGCAGTGGTCGACAGAATATCTGCTGCAGCAGAAAGAGCTTGATCCGGTCGCTTTTGCGTTCCAATATCAGCAGCAGCCGGTTATGACTTCTGATCTGGTTGTCTCTCCGGATCTCTTGATTAAGGGCGAGGTCGTAACTGAGTTCGATACGTTGGCACTGGGCGTGGATCTTTCGGCGAGCCGTAACGAGACCAGCGACTACACAGCTTTCGTGCTAGGCGGTCGACTCAAAGACAAGTACTACATCATTGATTCCCATCAGTGCCGCTCTATCGGCAACTTAGAGAAGATAGATCTACTGTGTGACATGTTGTTAGAGTGGGGTATCCTAGGTAAGGAAGGTGACACGTATCTTCCTACGTACTCTACAGTAACGCTGGTTGTGGAGTCGGTTGCGTATCAAGCGTCGCTGGCAGCGGACATTCGGCGCGTCCTCTTGAACGAGCGTGGACTCAGCAACATCCACATCCACGAAGTTAAAGGATTCAGGGGCGACAAGATCGCGCGGTTCAGGGGCACGTTGGGTCTGCTGGAAAACAAGAAAGTTACATTCAACAGATATCGAAAGTTTGACGCGCTGTTTGAGCAGTTGATCAACGTGGGTTCTACGTCTCATGACGATATGCTCGATGCCTACACATGGTTGATTACATTCCTACAGCGGCGTGGGAACTTCTCGATCGAGTATTGACATGCGTAAGAAACTCTGGTTGGCGGTCACGGCTCACAATCCGCTAAAGCGCATCGGCTCAACACTTAAGGTGCTTTCTAATTACTGTGCGTTTGACTGTGACGTTACAGCGAACGTGTACATCAATTATGAAGCACAAGCTGCTGTAGGTGAGTTAGATACTCTGTTTGATCAGTTTCGTAAATCTATTCAAGTCAACGTTGTTGTCGCATCGCCTGGATACTCAGATTGGTATCTGACTTGGGCGCATAAGAACGACCTCGCTTTAGCGACATTACGTAAGGAGTATGACTACTATATTTATCAAGAGAACGATATGTTGTTGTGTAAGTACCACTTCAATTACTGGGTTGCTTGGGAGAAACGTCTTGAGCCTCATAACCTTGAGCCCGGTTTTGTGCGCTACGAGTATGCGCAAGGTAAAAAGATTGCTTTTGATAATCACCTAAGGCACTCATTAGTTGCCGAGACGCCGAAAATTTGGGGCGAGCGTGGGTTTAAGAGTCCCGTTGTTTTGGTTGTCGATCACGACATTAAGTTGTTCTCGCAAGTCTCAAACCCGTATTACGGTGCAATGATTTTGAGCCAGCGGACGGCGGACCAGTACATACGTTCGCAGAGTTTTGATCCCCACGGCAGCTACGAACGGGTTGGGTGCCGCAACTGGCCAATTGCCGATAGAAGCTCTATGGGACTAGCTTTTGAGGAGGTTCCTGACGGTCTGGATCACCGTCGCTGCGTCCCTTTGGTAAAACGGAACGGTCAGTATGTTGTGCCTGATTATGCTTTGATTCAACATGACGATACCAAATATACAGAGGATCTTATAAATCAGAGATTTGAGTTGATCGAGTGCAAGAATTTATTTGTCCTGTAACTAAAAGGCGTTTATTCGAGATCCGAGTGAGCGCTTGTGTTTTTCAATATGGGCGGTATTCTGGCTTTGCTTCTAGTGACGACCATGCCTATTGGATCTGGCGGTACGCCTTTGCCCGGTGATGAAGTGCGTACGCTCGTCTGGCCTAGTACTGACGATATGGTAAATCACCCACCGCATTACACTCAAGGCGACATCGAGTGCATCGATGCGATCCATTCCGCTTTGGGTTCCGATGGATTCAAGGCTTATTGTCGCGGTGCGTGTATCAAGTATTTGTGGCGCACCGACTACAAGAACGGTGTAGAAGATCTTAAAAAGTGCGATTGGTATCTAGATAGGCTTATTCAAGAGAACGAACGTACGGCGTGACAACGTGCGTTGAGCTAGACTGTTTTTGATAAAAGCTTAGATATGGACGTCAGAGCATTTGGGTCTATTTACGGACAGACCTCTAGCTTGCCGTACGCAAGCGGAAATACTGTCAACGCGTCTGGCACGAACGTAAGGTTTCCCGCCTGTCGTGGGATTTACGTCGAAACTGCTACGAAAACCGCTGATTCGGTCTTGGTTTGCACCTTGGCTGATTCTCCTGCGTCTCCTGTAACTCTGTCCAACATTCGGAACGACGTTCTGCTGCCGTGGTCGATTACGTCGATTAGCGGCACGTCGACCGTTGCTCGGGTAACTCTGCTTTACTGATCGTCATGGACGCTACTGAAGCGCTGACAAAGTATCTCTCTGGCGTTACTCGTTACAGTGAGTCACTTCCTGAGTATGAAGATTATAGAAAGTCGTTGATTTCACCTATTACTGGTGGCATCGCTGACAGTCTTATAAGTATGGCTCAGAACAAAATGTTGGCCGAGGGTCTTAGGGCGCAAGCCATGGGAGGTAGACCCGCCGTAAAGGTCTAACTCTTGGATTTGTTTCTCACTAAGGCAAAGGTCTAACTCTATGGCTGATCCGTTCTCGCAAGCTGGTGAATACTTCTCTGGCGTTTTTAACGAGCAGGGTAGAGCTGCTAGGCGGCAGGTTATGCGGGACCGGCCTGGTCTTGAAAATGATCTGTACGGACCACAGATTGAAACAGCGTCGACAGTGGGCGCGGTTCCCCCCGAGATTGCGACCTCAGCCCCCGTGGGAGAGAACGACTTCAACGTAAGTCCTGTCGAAACTGAGAGTGTCAAGGACGAACTGATTCAGATGGCTAAGTCTCGGCGTAACGGTTCCTCCGGAGATGTTTCGATCCGCGCCGGGGGCGGGTATAACCCCGCCGTTAAACAGGTAACATAATGGCAGTCGTTCACTGTCTCCATGCTGGTTGACTGTTTTACATATTTCAACGAAAAAGAGCTTCTTGAACTTCGAGTCAAATTACTTAAAGATCACGTAGACGGTTTTATTATCGCTGACGCAAATCGTACGCACCGTGGGGATCCTAAGGAGTTCACTGCGGTAAATACGATTCGCGAGTTGGGTCTACCGGAGGAGAAGATTCAAATCCTCCACGTTGAGTTACCTGATTTCGAGACGATTAAGGATCCGTGGATCCGCGAGCGTGGGCAAAGAGACGCCATCGGCGTTGGGCTTCATATGCTCCCCGACGATGCAATTTTTATAATCTCTGACTGTGATGAAATTGTTAACCCAGAATACTTGCCCGAGATTACAAAATATCTAGAGGAAAATCCCGGAGAGTTTGCGAACGTGAGCATGTCGTTTCACGTCGCCCGTGCTGATCGTCAACTTGTAAGTTCATCCGGCGAAGAGTTTGAATGGGTGTCTCCGATCGTCTGTCAAGTAGGCACTTTAAAAGAGATGTCTACTTTGTCTTCGCTGCGGGCTACGCCAGGTGGTCGCAAGTTTGGCAATCGCGATGCGGGCTGGCACTTTAGCTGGATGGGCGACGGAGATCGGCTGAAGGAAAAGCTTCAGGGATTTGCTCACTGCTGGGACGTTATTGGGAACGCCCACGCTCCGTTGTTTAGCGAAGAGATGAAAGAGCGCATGTCAAACTATAATCCTGAAATTGGCGGCAACGATCCTTTGGGGCGCGATGACCACATTATTGCTCCCTATCCGATTGAAAAGCTTCCGTCGATTTTATTTGAGCTAGAGTCTGTTCGGAAGTACCTGCTGCCCTCTGAAGATTGATTTTGCTTAAGGGTTCTCTTCCATAGAAATCCTTTACGAAGTAGAATTCAAGGACAGCGTTACTCGTTGCCGTGGCTGATTTAATGACTCGCGAGATCCAAAAGACCTTTTCTGGTCAACAGGGTCAGGGATCTTCTGCTGATGGTTCTTCTGATCGCAAGGAAGCTCGTCGCGAAGCCCTTCGTAAAGCCACTAAAGCCAAGGCTATGCGTCAACAGTCCGACGACTGATCTAAAAAGCTGAGGCTCACTCTCAATGCCTGCGGATAATCTTGGTATTAGGCAGCGGTTTGCCGAGATCTTAGAGGCTTCTAGGACTCAAGATCGGAGCAAACAGTCTGCCACGATGGTTGTTCTCAGCCATTTGCAGCAGATGGTGCTGCTCATGATGAAGAAGGGCCTCTTTTTCTACTGTGAGCAGGACACCTACAAGAGCCGTACGAAGTTTTTAGACGACTTAATCAGCTTAAACAAGCTTGATATTCGTTTTCCGTCGATTATCCGGAATTTCCTGATCGACGGCTGTGGGTTGTTCTACTTTCGGCCCGATCCCAAACTCAAGTACCAGATTTACTTCTTCAACAAGAACCAATACCGGGTTTATCACGACGTAAACGGCGAAATTGAGGAGGTTGTGCTCCTCTACAGCTATAAAGTTCGCAACTCGACCATCGGCTTGCCGGATGCGTCGTACGGACAGAACAAAAGATACGTCCGAGTATCGATTACGGCTGACCGAATCTCGGAGTCGGACTCTGATACCGAACTCAGCTTCGAATTGGACTCTGGCGCGGTCCTCACACCTCTAAATAGCCGCGAGAATCCGTTCAAATTCATTCCGGCGGTCGAAGTCTTAAACAAACCCAACGCCAGCGGCACCGAAGGCGAGGGTGAGTTTGAGCCTTTTATGGAACAGATTGTTCTGCACGATCAAATGATGCAGAACATTGCCAAGAACATCGAGTTCTTTGGTAATCCCACGCTGATCAGCTCGCGTCCTCGTAGCGATCTGGTCGAAGCATCGGATTCTGACCGGAGCTTCCGCCCGACCATCAGTAGTCAGAGCGGATTTGCCGGGATCGACACTCCGTCGACCCGTGTTTCGGAACCGTTTGGGTCTAGTTCGTCGATTGGCGGACTGCGAGTGCCTCGGATCATCGCGAACGTGGAGCCGAGCGACCGCGTGGGCTATATGACGCCCGACCCGGTTAACGGCGACATGAATCGTTACGCTCTGTTACTGCGGGAAGAGATTCGTACCGCTCTGGGCGGCGTTGACGAGATTTCTATCAGTGCAGGCGCAACCGCGACGGAAATCAAGGGTCTTATGGGCCGAGCGCAAGCTACAGCGCTCCGTAAGAACAAGAGTTTCTTGACTTACGGTTTCTGTCGTTTGTTAGAGATGATTCTGTTCCATCAGGAGCAGGTTTTCCGCGAAAGTTTCGCTGCCGTCTCCGGGCTGAATCCTCCCACGCCGCCTGAGGAACAAACTCCGGAAGATCAAGAGAAGTTTCAAGCAAAATTTGCTAAGTACGAAGCGAAACTTGATCAGTCGATTCAAAAAGCTCTACAAGAGAACAAAGTCCCCCGTGGGGTGTACGGACTGCCGCCGGATGGCGATCGGCAAGTCACTTATAGATTCCAAGGTGATGTCTACGAAGACACTGCGTATGACATTAACCAAAAGTCTATTGTTGTACGTAATTTGCAGGAGTTAGGTGTAGATTCTGTAGAGGCGCTGAAGTATCTATTCCCCGACAAGACGGATCTGGAGCGAGCAGAAATGCTCAAAGGATTTCCGTTCAGAATGATTCAACAAACGCAGGGCGCGATGCAGCAATTTCTACTATTATTGAATCAGATGTTGCAAGCGCCACATCCTCTTGCGCCGAATCAACCGCTTGCGGCTGACCCTCGGCTAAACCTGACGCCCTTGCTCTATAGGACGTTTGACCACCTCGCGCAAGAACTAACCTACTCGGGCAGCTATGAGCCAGCAGATCCCAGCTTCGATCCCGAGCCCGGTCTCCCCGGCGGTAGCAGCCCCTCAGGCGGCGCCCTCCGTGGAAATGGGCTCCCCAACAGCCTACCCGCAATGGGTAGTCAATACCCCGGTGGCAGCTTCGGCGCCTATGCCCCAAATGCCGTCGCAGGCAGTACAGGGTATGGCCCCTACTACCAGCAACCAGTACAGCCAGTCTCCGTCCGTCTCCTCCCCGGCGAACCCGTGGGAAGCGGCTATGGGCAGCCTGGAGCGGATGGTGTCCCGTCTGTCGCCGTCCCCCAGCCAGGCAGCATCGTATCCGCAAGCCCAAGTAGCGGCTACTCCCGCTTACAGTCAGCCTTCACCGGCCCAACCGTGGGCGTACCAACCGGTTACGGATCCGCAGACCTCGTACAGCAGCGCCTCTACGACCCAGCCTTCCTTTCCGACTTCTACGGAAAGTCAGCCAAACCAGTTAAGTCCCGAAACCGCCGCCGTAGTTAATCACTTCGGTATCGAGGCGCCTGGCATTCTGAATCAGTATGCCGTGACGCTGGAGGATGCGCTGATTCAGCAGCATCAGGCTCTGGAGAATGTGACTCAGCGCAGTTCTGCTATGCAGCATCTGCTGACTGATCCCGACCAACTCGCCGATTACACCAATCGGTTCTTCACCGAGGTTTACCCCGTGGACGAAGTTCAGCCCACGCAGGGTCAACCTTATGACCTTCGCTACGATCAGCTCCCCGCTGTTCCTGCGTCGGCCACTGGCAACGCTCAAGCCGCTAACCCCGACCTTCACTGGCAGAACTTCGGCCAAGTGATGAACAACAACCCCGAGCAGGCTTGGCGTTATCTGTCTCAGATGGGTCCTGAGACCTTCCGCAGCAAGCTGCTGTTCCTCGACAACGCCTGATTTGCGCTAAGCTCTACGAGCTGTTGTCACAACAAGCTCCGCTCTCGGGCGGGGCTTTTTTTATGCTTGTATACTGGCGGTGAGTCGAGTTTACAGATTATGCAGATGATCCAGCGTGGGCCGGTCAGTCACGTTGAGCAGCCTCGTCACGTTATCCCTGAGACTGCCCTGGTCTCGGTAGACGATGATCCCTCTACACAGGTGTTTGATGACTACGGGCTTGTTTGTGCTGCGGTTTTAAAAGCTAGTCGTACCCGGCTGAAACGTAAGTTTACGTTTGGCGATGTGTTTCCTGGCGATCACTATCGCCTTCTGGCTGGTTTAGTTGAATTTATCCAGCCGCGTCTGGTTGTAGATATCGGTACAGCTGCTGGTTACTCGGCGCAAGTCTTTATCGACCACGGGCATCCTGATGCGGTTACGCATACGTTTGACCTTACGTCGATTTCGGAGTTTAAAGAGACGACATTAACAGCAGAGGATTTCGATAAAGGCCGTGTCGTTCAACACCTCAAAGATCTTAAAGATCCAATTGTGTTTAATGAGTATCGTGATTTACTTAGGGACGCAGATTTCATTATGTGCGACGGCCCGAAAGACGGGGAGTTTGAGTATCGCTTTATTGAGTTATTGAGTCAACTTTATGGTCCTGAGAAACCTCGTTGGTTGTTCTTGGACGACATTCGGTTTGGGAACATGCTCGCGTTGTGGAGGATGATTAAATCTCCCAAAATTGATTTGACATCGTTTGGACATTTTTCTGGCTCTGGATTGGTTAATATAAGGAGAGGTCTAGAACTCCATAGTTAGTATGGCTCGACAACGAACATCTCGGGCTGTGGGGGTAAACCCAAGGACGCGACGTGAAGCTCATCGTCAAGCACTGAATAAAGCTCAGGCGTACATGAGCGGTGAAGGAGCGGAGCGGAAAGCGTTCGAGCGTGGGATGATGGAAAAACTCGGTGCTGTAGGTTACGGAAGTCAACAAACCATGGATCGCTTAACTGCGCTTCAGGGTGAGTTTGCGGCTAAGGAAAGTGAGTTCCGTTCTCAACTTGCTGGGCAGCTAGCTGAAAACCAAGGATTCCGTACTGAGCTTGCTAAGCAACAAGCGTACAATCAAAGTCTTGCGAGTCAACTTGCATCCAATCAGAGCCGTCCTCAAGCACCTAGTCCTGCTCCTTCGGCTCCTGCCCCGGCACCTCAGCCAAGTCCGCCTAAAGTCGCACCCCCTCCGACTGCAGCATCCCCTGCTTTAACTAAACCTGCAGGCGCCCTTCACATCGGCGCTGGGAGCGGCAATAGAGTCAGTTACCCTGCTCCTGTAAAAGGTGGGTTTAAGAACAGCAGAGAAGAAGCGCTTGCTCGGGCCCGCGTCAAAGCTTCTTTTTGACTTAGGTGAGAAGTAGCAACTAACGGAATCCGCAGATGCCTTTCAAGAGCGAAGCCCAACGTCGCAAGTTCTACGCTATGGCCGAGCGTGGAGAGATCTCGCGGGCCAAGGTTCGAGAGTACGAAGAAGAAACGGAAGGCAAACTTCCAAAGCGTACTGAGGCTAAGCGTAAAGCTGCCAAGTATATTAAGCAGAAGAAAGAAGGTTCTCGCTGATGCCTAATACACTTGGTAATCGCCACGCGTCTGCCCGTGGGGCACTGCCGTTAACTGGTGGCACTATTACTGGAAATTTAACGGTAAGTGGTGACTTTCGTGCGGATACAGTAGTCGTCAGCGGTGCGATTGTTGCGTCCGGGGCGGCTATTGCAGGCAACGTCAATATCGAAGGTGATGTCGGTATTAGTGGAGATCTTACTGTTCGGAGTTTAAATGAGGGACCGTTAGCGGGTTTTAGGAATCTACTTATTAACGCCAATCCCGTTATCAACCAACGGGGGTACGTATCTGGGACAGCTACTACGGCCACCAACCAGTACACACTTGATCGTTGGCGCGTAGTTACATCCGGTCAGGCTTTATCTTGGACAGAAGTAAGCGGGATCCGTACTGTTACCGCGCCTTCGCAAGGCGTGGTTCAAGTCGTTGAGTCAGGAAACAACCTTGGAGGTATTCATACTTTAAGTTGGACAGGAACCGCTAGGGCAACCGTTAATACAATCCCTGTTGCTGCTGGCACATCTGTATCGCTTCCTCCGGGAACAAACGTAACTGTGTTATTCAGTGGAGGTACTTTTGAATTGCCTCAGTTAGAGCCAGGCCCTGTTGCAACACCGTTTGAGCGTAGACCACTTTCAACAGAGATCAATCTGTGTAAAAGGTATTACGAAAATGTTTATACAGTTGCCGCCGCTACTGCCGCTGCTGGTAATGCTTTATCTGCTTCTACTGTTAATTATCAAGTAGAGAAGCGTGTCGCTCCCACAGCAGCAACTTTAGTTTCTGGTTTGTCTACCGTAAACTCAAATAGCGCCACCAATGATTTTTTCACTGTCAATGGGCATCGGTTTGCTGTTTTGTCGGCACTAGCAGGGAATTTTGGTGTAGCCGGTATTTATTCTGTATCTGCTGAGTTATAGTTGTTTTTGAGCTTATTGAATCATGCCAAATCCGCCTGGTCGTCGCCGCTCTACTCCCGCCGCTCCTGTAAATTCAGGGGAAGTGCAGCGTCTTCAAGCAGAATTAAATGAGCTTAAAGCAGCTTATGCGCGAGACGTCACTTTAATCAGCGAAGACATCCACGCGCTCAACGCTCAGATCAACCCTGAACAAGTTCCCGACGCGTAAAATAGAGATAACTGCGAGACCCGCGTGGTATACGCTCCGTTATCTAATTACAAATACGATACCGGAACGCACCGGATTCAGAGCGGACCTGCGCATGAAGGTTATCTGGTCGTTAGTTCCGGGATCGTTGACACCGGGGCTGATCTCGGCGTAATCACGGACGGGTCGCCTAACAGCAGCGGATGGTATCAATCACCAGAATGGCGTTCCGTTCCCGTTGCCCCTTCCGGTTTTTGGACGAATTACAGCGATGCGGAGTACAGCACCGGGGAGGGCCTTAGTGTTTATCAGGGCTACCGTGGGCTGACAACTACCACGATCGCGAACGCTAAAGTCTCTACCTCGTCTGGACCTACGTACGGTCTGCGAGACTCTGGCAAATATACATACTTCGGTGGTGCTGCACCTACGAGTCAGAGCTACACACCGTACAACACCCCGGCTGGAAACTCCGCTGCGGAAGGTTCAACGGGTGGCACTGTTACCCACGGTCGCTATGAAAACAGTATCCTCACAAACGTTTTAGGTTCGCAGGGGACTTCCAATCGTAGTGAATGGGTCTACAACCCCCCGGTGTACTGCCGTACCTACACGGAAATCTCTAGGTCGCAGAGCCCCGGTCTGATGTCCTCGTTTGTAAGTTCCGTTTATCGGGGCGGCGCTGCTCAGTACACGTACAACTATGGCGCTGGTTATTACCAACTGCCTGAAAGTGTGCGTTCAATGGTTCGCACATACAGCACATCTGTTAACAGCAGCAACCAGCGCGGTTGATAACGCTACAAATGCAACGCTTTTTTGAGTTACTTACGCAAATCTAGTTATATTGAGTAGGTAGTTTTTCGGAGGTTGACGCTTTGTTCGTCGATTGGCGCTCATAGGCTGAGAGGCTTATGTAGTAATCGGGTGAATTGCTGGAACCCTTCTAACAGCACACAAATCAGGATCCGTCCTGAGAACCTTGACAATTAGAGCCAGCGATAGCTGGAAGTATTTATTGATTCGACTTGTGCAGTCGGATCGAGGGAATCAGCAGCGAAGCCGCGTGGGAACATGCGGAACGTTCAGAGACTAGATCGTACAATCCAGAACGGATTATGAGGATCCAAGAGCGCCCGACACCCTACACATGAGGGTGGTGATATAGTCCGAGCTGCATCGATAGCAAAGATGCAGAACTAAGGGATAAAGAGCCCTTAGGGTAACACAACTGCGACAATGATTTTCCGAAGCTGCTCGGCGCAGAACTCTACCGTCCGCACCCTGCGTA
>Ga0208644_1000713_pt1 | contig 29621 bp, 43 predicted proteins | sample VirMetDEL_Nov_18_FD_184517 | JGI IMG/M metagenome (GOLD analysis project Ga0208644, IMG submission 184517) | Aqueous microbial communities from the Delaware River and Bay under freshwater to marine salinity gradient to study organic matter... | ecosystem: Environmental > Aquatic > Marine >...
AGGTCTTGGATCAGACAATGAACCCGCTTTATCAGTAAACCAATTTTTAAAGATGATTTCAAAACTTTATGAGCTTAAAAAAGATTTGGGTTTTGCAATTTGTTCAGAGGGTCAATTCCAATTAACCGTTGGAGTATACGAGGAGGGTAAATAATGGATAACTTTACAGCAACAGGAATTGCAGAAGGTTTTATTGAGTGTGATGATCAAGAGGAAATTCTGGAAGCTTGGCAACATTTAATTGATACGGGCCTGGCCTGGAGTTTACAGGGTTGGTTTGGAAGGACCGCAGAAAATTTAATTGAGCAAGGTTTATGTAAACAAAGGGAGGATAAATAATGAAAGCAACATTATTAATAACACTATTTTTATCGCCAATATATTTAATATTTTGGATAATAAGAAAATTAGATAATTTAGAGACGGATAAATGGAGACAGGACCAGTTAACAAAATCATTTAACAGAGCAAAAGGGGAGGATAAATAATGACGAAAAAATATAGTTATACTTATGAGGAGTATTCACAAGACACTAGGAGCTATGAAATAGCGAGTGATGTAATGTTAACGGAGGAGGAAATTCAAGACATTGCATTGGGTTGTAGCCTAACAGACGGATACACTTATGAAGGAGGTGAGGCCGGGAAAAGATTTAAGGCTACATTTAAAGGAACTGAATTTGGTGATGATAGCCAAACTGAATATGGTGGAGACGAAATAAAACAAACAGATGAAGACGGGGAGGAGGAATAATGGCCACAATATTTGAACCGCTAACTGATAGCAACATTAAACAAATTAATAAAGACGGTTATTACTGGGCGCAAGGAAATTGTGTAATGTGTAATTTCGGGGACACAAACACTAGAACTTTTTGTATGTGTGTTAATCATAAAGAAGCAAAAAGGGTAGCCAAAGCAATTAATTTATTAGAACATTTGGAGGAATAATGAGCAAAGAAAAAACATGGCAGTGGGATCGAACGAGAATAATATTAAAGAACCCAAATGATGAAGAGGTTGTTTTAACAAGTGAAGATTTAAATGATGAAACTATGAACTGGATTTTTTTAGATATCGAGGAGTATGTTCACAAAGAAGGAGGGAAATTAGAATGAACGATCAAACAAGACATAGAATTGCTGAGGTCATATCGGAAAATCACGCAAAGAGATATGAAAACGAAACACGGAAAAAATTTGAAACATGGTTGGAAGATTGTCCCGTCATGTATGCAAATAGGGGAACGGACGACCCTAATTACGTCCAATACATATTTAACTTACAGAGAAGGAGAAAATAATATGTTTTTAATAATAAGAGAGCAAGAGTTTGAAAATATGGAGAGTAGTTTTAGAATTGTTGGACAATATAAAACTAAAGAAGTGGCGGAGGAAAAACGAAAAGCTTTTAGAGTGATTGAGGATAAGGGGGATACACATTTTTATATTTGTGAAACCCCTTTAATTTTAAAAAACGAAGTAAAAAAATAGGGAGGAAATATGTCAACAAGAAGTAATGTAGCAGTAATGGATCCGGTGGATAATAAAATAAAAGTGATTTATGTTCATGGAGACGGGTATCCTGACGGAGTGGGAAACTGTCTCTTGAAATATTATAACACTTTTGAAAAAGCAAACGAACTTGTAAATAAGGGGAGTGCCTCGTATTTAGATGAAACCCTAGAAGGTTGTGAATTTTATGGAGGAGATGAGGAGGGTTGTAAAGAATACAGTAATGAGTTTAATTACATGTACGATATGAGAGGAGACATCATGATTGAGTATATTTATTTATTCAAAAACAATAAATGGTATGTATCAAGTATGAAAACCTTAACTAAAAAACCAAAAGATCTTTATGATAACTATTTGGCATATAACACTAAATTTATACCAATAGAAGAACATGAGGAATATACAGCGCCCAAAGAACTAAAGCATGGCGAAGTAAAAATGGTTGCTAACTTAACTAAAATGTTAAGTGAAAAGTTTGGGGAGGATAATATTATTTCTCAAGGGAGAAAAATTAAGAAATTGAATTAATAAAATTGGCCTAGTCGAGGGGGTCTGGTATTTTATCCTGAATGCCTATAAATGTTCGATTACCGCTTTTGTTTGTACTCGTTGTGGGGTGGATAATTGTAAACAAACATTTAACCTCGACTAAATTTTTTGTATCTTTACTATAACACTGTTTGGAATAATTGTAGTATTTCCTATTTCTTCAATCTCACCTTTTTCATTTGCAGAATAATCACCAAAAATTCTTGTGACCCCTTTTGCCTGAGATAACAAATGGCCCTTAGTAACACAAGTTGCTAAATTAGATTTCAATAATTGATCAATAGATTGCCATGAGCTGTCGGATAAAATATCGAGCCATGTGCAAGAAATCATTGGATATCTGTCTTGCCAGTTTTTAGCTTTTTTATTTACTGTTATTTTTCGTTTTGACACTAACTACCCCCACACTTGATTTTAAATGTTGGTTATGTTTTTCATTAAAAACTTTTACCCAATCACTAAAACTATTAATTTTCAATTTCTTTGATCTCGGTTGTTTCCGCTTCAATTGTTTTAGCATTGTATCCGTCTATTTTAGTTGATAATTCTTTTAACTTATTTTCTAATTCATCACGGCTCATTCCTTCAAGGCCCGAAACAGTGACCTCTCTCTTATCAACATACATGCCCGCTAACTGACCGGATCTGTATTCAGCTTGGACAGATACATTAAATTGTTTATTTTTCTCAGCTTCTTTTGATAACTTATCTAATCTTCTAAATCTTTTTAATTTATCTTTTGAAAACTTATTAACTTCTTCTTCATATTTTTTATCTAAATATTTTGCTATGTGAGGATTTAATCTTCTGTTTAATAACCTTGAAGCAATTGCAGAATAATCAGTCGGATTTTTGCAATCGTATTTTGCTTGCTTGCAAGCGTCCGCATAAGAAATTTCACCCCAGTTTGCAACGAGTATATCTACAAACAATCTTTGTTTTGGAGTTAAGTCTTTATCGGATCTTTCTATTTTTTTTATCTGGGCCATATTTCTACTATATAGATTATTTTAACACATTATAACACCTCTAAAAAGTTGCGAAGGGTATCTCTTTAAGTAATATTACTTGCTAGGTGTCCCTGAGGGACACCATAGGGACACCAAAGGGACACTATAAAAACGTACTTAAAGCATTGTTATTATTATATTATTTGATTAGAGGGACACGAGGGACACCATATTTACCCTATGGGGTACTTTTTCTTTATCAGGGGTCTGTATAATCTATATAAGAGAATATTTCTCGGGGCCTGGGGAGGATAAATTCTCGGGGTCTGGGGAGGATATTTTACCCCTTAATCGCCCATATAACCCTTTTAAGCAGTCTCGGGGCTTGGGGAGGATAAATTGTTTACTGATCCGTTGTCCTGTGCTATAAATGACTTAAATAGTGTTTATCATTATTTGCTCTCTTGCCCCTAAGGTTTTTTTTTCATTTATGTTTTTTCTTATTAACCTTGGGGGCTTTTTTTATCCCCTCGATACTCTTAATCTCTTTTAAAATTTTTCTACGCTGTGCCTTATCCTCGCTAGCTCGATATTCCTTATACAACCAACGATATCTAAGCCATTTTAATTGAACTTTGGTGTAGGTTATTTGTTTTATTGATATCAGCTCATTGAACTTAGATCGAATTATCTCCGGCTCAAAATTAGCGAACCAACAGATATCGTTAAAATTTTTTGTATCATTAGTAAACCAGTTATAGCTATCCTGTTTACAGTAAGCGTCATGCTTATGCTCCCCCATATTTAAAGCGTCCTCAAAAGCCTGTAATATTATAGCCTGAAACAACCGCTCCTCCGGTGTCCGTTTTTCGTTAAGCAGTTCTCTTGCTATATTAGTGCCCAAAATCTTTAATAAGTTTAGTGAATAATTCACGATAATGCCTTAATACTTTTCGGTTAGTTACAATATTCATGGCAAAATAATAATCATCCAAATGATTTTCTATAAACTCAGAACGTTCCTCTCCTGTAAGGCTACGACAAATTTCTAATTTTTCTTGAGTTATACTATCTAGATCTTCCATTATTTTACATGCGGAGGGGAAAAGATATGGAATGGATAGTCTCCGCATGTAAGTTCCCCGAAAAAACGGGAAATATGTCTAAAAACAAAATTATCGTACCCATACACCTTTAACCTCTCAAAAATTAAGTTAATTAAAGTTTTTCGTGATTATTGAATGTAAAGTGATTGACCCCACTTTTTCATTTAGGTGATTTGGAATACGATATCTTACTTTATAGGTGATTTGAAAACTTTGCAAGTATTTAATTGAGCGGGCCCAGGCTACCGGGCACCGCTCAACATGGCCATTATTTACCGTTCAGTAGCTTGCGCCCTTGAGATAGTAAATTTTCTTTCGTCTTTTCGTACGAAGCGTTTTGCTTTTTAGCAATTTTTTTAACTTCATCATCGGTAATTTTAGCAATCATCGATGCCGGTTTCCTAAAGCCGTGACTACCCATTGCTCTTAACAAGCAATAAGTATCAATGTCAACGGCACAGGATTTCCATTTGTTTATGTCCATTGTTTTCTTTCTGTTTAGTTATTGTTTAATTCATCCTCTTGGTATTCTCGGTCAATAAAATACCTGGTAAAGTTTATTTTATTGTGAACATTACCGTTGTAGATTTTATCAAATACTCTAACAAAATCTTCAGTATTTGTACCCCGCAACAACATCGCAGATTTACTTTTCAATGCAGTTTTAAAACGATCCCATTTAAATTTAGGATGTTCCGAAACTACCGCGTAAGCAGTAATAAAAGATCTGGTTAGTTTAATGTTAAAGTTATTTTTCATAAACATTAACGAACTACCAATATCATTACATCTTTGTAACGCTGTAATTTTAAACTTACCTTGTTTAAAATCATTTCTAGTTTCTCTCCACATTGAATAACCTCCAGCAAGTAAAAATATTGCACACTCTAAAGGTAGTGAATATTGTTTAGTCATTGCTCGAACGATTTGATAATCTTTTTTACCGTTCTCAATGTGAAAGTCTAAGTAACCCTTCATAGACCAATTTTTTCTATTGGCATTCATAATAGCAACATCGAATTCATTTTCGAATTTACCTCTTATGTATTTGATAGGTTTACCCAATTCTTTACGTGCTTGTAGGGTATGTTGTCCATCTACAACTTCATCATGTTCATTGATAAAGATGGGAAGATCAAGATCTCTTTTCTTGATTTCTTTTTTTAATTTCGCAACGTGTCCTTTGTCCACCTCACGATTTCCTCTTACAGTTTTAAACATACTGTAATCTCTTGTAACGTATATTACATTGTCGTCTTTTATTTTTGCTTTAGACATTATTCATTCTCCATATTTTTTGCATCAATTTCACTATGGACTAAATCAGAAGATGTCCACTCATTAAGTGGGTAGACAGCCTGATCATCTAGGACTAGCGGAACTTTTGCAAGTTTTTTTAATTGTGATTTAAAATGATCATCAGATTCTTCCATCGGTTGACCATCTATTGTTATAGTTTGAGTTTCAGAAAGTACCTTGTCCATTTCATTCACCCAATCATTAAAAGCTTCAGATTTTGATTTCATTATTTCTGTTCACTTTCAATTTGGTTTAAGGCAAAATTTAATTTTCTTGCCAAATTTTTATCTTCTTCATCTAAATTATCTGATAGCATTCCAACAGAAAATCTATTTAAAATATTTGTAATTTCTTCTTCTGTTAAAATTACATGTATCTTTTTCTTAGCCATTTTGTTTCCCTTTATTTTTGTTTTTATTTATGATAATGTTATTCATTGCCTCTCCTTATATATATATTTTTATGGGATATGCAAGTAAATAATAAGGTAGGATAATATAGGATAATGAAGTTTATTTTGGTGTTACATCTCTGTAGTATGATAACTAGTAAGTGTATTGATCCTCACATACCTGGATTTCAGTTCACAAATCATTATGATTGTGCAATAGCGGGTTATGCAATATCTCAAAAAACCCTTAAATTACTGGTAGAAGATGAAAATTACGGTCTTGATCGTATAAATAAAGAAAAATTAGCCATTAGATTTGAATGCAGAAGTCTTAACACTGCTTAGTATTGCAATCTTGTCACATTTTGATATATAATACCACATGAAGCTATATCGCGTCCAAGCAAACTATAAAAATATATATGTCGATGAGATGCTTGAGGCTGAGAACGATAAGGCCGTCCTTGAGGATTTTGTAAAGAAGGTTGACTCAGGAGACGTAATAGAAAGAGAAGGCCCTGGTTTCCATGATCCCAATGTCCTTTTCTTAACCTTTGAGGAGGTAGACCGAAATGGCACTACAAAAGTTAATATCGGAAAAACTTCAGTTGGAGTCCAAGTGGGCAACACAAGCGTTAGCACAGGGTAGAGTGACTACTGACATGAAGTGGATGGATATAAAAATCAAAGATCTTAGAAAAAAGATCAATGATCAAAGTGTGGAAGACGCAAAAAAAGGTCTTCTAGATGTTGCTAGTTAAAAAAAAACTAGCATTTTTTATTTTTTCAATTATTCTGTAGGCTATCTATGTCTCAAAAAAAAGTCAAAGGTGTTAAAGTTTATTTGTCTGTTAAAGATATTGAAATAATAGAAGATCTAATTTCAAGTAAAGCTCATTTTGTTGGTGGTTTTAAAAAATTAAAAAAAAGTGAAGTAGATTTATGGCATTTGTTCGATGACATCTGCCAAGATTTAAAAAAATCAAATTATAAATTTGAAAAAAAAATTGATAAATTTTTACATTAACTAAAACAATTATTCTTTAGCTTCACCCCAAGATTTACCTAAGGCAATGTCTACTTTAGATGGAACTTTTAATGTATCAATTGCATTTTCCATTTTATCTTTTACAATTTTAACATCTTTTTCTTCATTGATTGAGAAACATAATTCATCATGTATTTGTAACAAAGGTTGATACCCCGCTTTGTGACAATCAATCATAGCTTGCTTTGTTTGATCTGCAGCAGATCCTTGAATTAATCTATTTAAAGCTTTGTAAGTGAAAGCACGTCTAATGTTATTTCCATAAATTGCTTTTGCTTCTTCATAATGCATAGCCTTATTCATACCAAAAGTGGATGGTTCCCACATATCAAATCTACACTTTCTACCTTTTATTGTTCTCACAAACCCATATTTAGAAGCGCTTGATGTAACTTCAACTGCTAATTTTTTTACAAAAGGAACTCTATCATTATAAGTATTCAACAATCTCTCCGCGCTATCTTTATCTATACCAAGTTCCTTAGCTAATTTTGCTTTACCCATTCCATAAAACAAACCTAAGTTAATTGTCTTAGCTTGCGTTCTTGAAATTCCGGCCATGTCCGCAACTATTTGATGGAAGTCTGCAGACTCATCTTCATATGCTTGAATAAATTCATCGGCCCCTGCAAATTGTTTTGAAACTGATGCCGCGTAGTGAGCAACAAGTCTCGGTTCCTGTTGTGAGTAGTCAAAGCTTCCCCACTGTTTACCTTCTTCGGGTAAGAATAAACTTCTTATCTTGTCTCCAAACTCTTTATTACGCGCTGGAATTTGTTGGAGATTTGGATTGGAATATGATAAACGTCCTGATACTGTTCCACCTTGGTCAGATCTTAATTGATTTATTTCAGAATGGATTTTACCTTTGTGAGTATATCTTAAAACGGAGTCTATGAATGTTGAATGGAATTTATTTATTTCTCTTGCTTCTCTTATTAGTTGCGCTATCGGGTTATTACAATTTATTAACCAATTTTGTGTGAAGCTAGGTTCTTCGGTTTTCGCTGTCCGTGGGTAATCAACACCTATTCGATCAAACACTTGCGCTACTGATCTTGCGGCCCAAATGTCTACACCTATTGTAGTTTCATCCTTAATTTTTTTTAAAACAATTGCCTCTTTTTGTTTAAATTCTTTTTTAATTTGTTCAGCCTTATCTATGTCAACTCGAATTCCCCTTCTTCTCATATCAATTAAGATAGGAAGTAATTCCATTTCCATTTCCCAAACATCATGTAAATCTTGTTTAACAATTTCTTGTTTTAATCTTTGCCATAATTTTAAAGTTAAGGCCGCATCTTGTTCTGCATAAAAACCTACATAACCTGCGGGTAATCTCCACATATCTGCTTTAGGATCTATACCCCATTCTTTAGCTTTTTCATTTAAGAAAGTTTCATTTTTTATCTCACCTAAATAATCTTTAGCACAAGCATTTAAACTAAAACTAAATCTGTTTTCATTTACTACTGCGGCCGCAATCATAGTATCAATTATTTTACCTCTAATCTCGAATCCATTTACCAACAACCAACCCACATCATAACTAGCGTTGTGAAAAATTTTAGTTGCAGGAGTTTTGAGAATGTCTTGTATAAAAGCAGTGGTCATTGAAATATCCATATTACCACCTGCATCATGGCCTATTGGGAAGTACCATTGTTGATCAAACGCAGCAACTGCAAAACCTACGATATGGCCATCAAAGGTTGCCCAACCTGATCCCTTAGTTTTAATATTTGGGTCTTTAGTTTCTAGATCGATTGCAATTTCTTTTGCCTGAGATAAATCTGGATATTCTGAAGGACACACCCAATCAGAATCATTGTATATAAAATTTAATTGATGAGTCATTGTACCTTCCTACTTAAATTTGCATCCTCTATGAATGTTGCTTTTTTGTATGGAATATTCATTATGAAAAGTGCACACTCTGCACAGTAGTAATTATAATTGTGAATTATCACAGCCGCAAAATCATTACATTTCTCACACAATATTATTTTACTTTTCTTTTTTGGCATTTTTAATTTTTTCAATTTCTAAATCGCAATAGTGTTTTATCTTTTCAAGATCTTCTATACCATTTTTATATGGATATCTCAAAACATATTTTACAACGTTTCCTTGAAAAAACGTGAGTTCGTTTTTAGATATAAATTCATAGGGTTGAATTAAATAGTGTTGGTAGTGAGATCCCCCAATTTGTTTATCTTGAGGAAAAGCTTCATCGAACATATTTTTATCTGACATAATTAGCCTCGTATAGTTTGTAATATTTTCCTAAAGGAAAATTAAATTGATGATGAGTGCCTAACAAGTGAAGTGTTCCCTTTGATCTGGTTGCACCCGTATACCAAACCCGAAGTTCTTTTATTTTCTCTGCTAAATTTTTTTTCTCAAAGTGTGAAGGAAAATTACATTTACTAGATAATACAACATTATCTGCTTCTCCTCCTTTTACCTGGTGTATTGTGTCTATAATAATTTTAGGAGGTTGGTTTAAATCTACACCTTCCTTAATCATTTTTAAAAAATATTGCTTATCTTTTTCTTTAAATTTTCTTTTAAAAACTTTTAACCAAGGGCCCTTATTATCTGTCATACCACATCTTAAATGTAATTCGTCAAAGTTAAATACCTGATTAGGATGAGCAAACGACCATTTTTTACTGTCTTGAGACCTAAATCCATGGTCTATGTTTAGTAAATACTCATACATAATGCAAGCTTCTTCTCTGGTAATGCTTCCCCCTTCACATATTTTTTCCCAATATTGAATAGCTTTGAACTGATTCATGTCAAAAGATTTATTGCCTTTAACATCTTGATAATAAAGAGATAAATTCCTAGCTTCTTCTTGTAGTTCTTTTTTAACATCATTGATACGTGCTAAGATTAACCAACTACCAGTTAAATTCCAAGGTACTTTCTTTAAAGTATTCCAATAATATATGGCCCCATCTTTATCATTTGAATAAAACTCTTTTTCTACTCTATTGTTTTTCATACCTAACAATAAACATTTAGAAAAAAAATGTACGTCTTTGTTAAGTCTTACTGATTTTTTTAAAATTACATTTCTTCCAGGAAAGCTTTGAAAATATTCTACCTCAGCCCCATTCCACTCATAGATTGCTTGATCATCGTCTCCTGCTATGTAAACTCTCCAAACATTTTTTGCAATTTTAACAACCATGTCCCACTGCAACGGGGTTAAATCTTGAGCTTCATCTACCATCAAAACTTTTATAGGAAGTTGTCCCGCATCATCTATAAATTTCTTTACCATATCGGTGAAGTCTAGTCTGTCCGCTGTCCGTTGTCCGTTATCCATTTCCATTGTTTTAAACTCCTCGTATCCCGCAATAATTGACTTGAACTGTTGTAAACGTACCGCTTTTCTCGGTTGTTGTTTATATAACCAAACTGGATCTACTTTCATGTTTCTTGCTCTATCATAAATTTGAAGCGACCAATTGTTATAAACTTTTACATCATCATATTCATTTTTAAAATTTACTTTTACCGTTCCGTATTGTGTATGAAACATTAACAAATCTGCTTTAGGATCTAACACCGGTATTTCAGCAAACTGCTGTCGAGCCAAACTATGTAAGGTTCTAAAATATTGAAAGCTGTCTTCATCGTACTCTTTAAATTTTTTACGAATACGTCCAACACATTCATCTACCGCTTTATTAGTAAAAGATATGTAGCATATCTCTTCTGGAGATATTCCTTGTTTTAAAAAACGTTGAACTCTTCTTAAAAGATTCTCAGTTTTTCCAGTTCCGGGTGGCCCAAAAATTTTAATTGTCTTCCCACGCAGCTTTTTGTTTAACGAATTTAACATCTTTGTTTTTATGCTCTGTTTGTTTTGGTAATTTCACAATCCAATGACGTGTGTCAATGTTTTGAAATTTTTTCTTAGGCACTGCTCCCCCTGCTTCTAAGAATTTAGTACAATCTTTTTCGGACCAATTGTACCCCATCTTTTTCATAAATTTTCTAAACGTTTCTAATTTAAATCTCATCTCTACTTTATCTATCCAAATATTTCCTGAGTCTATTTGATCAAACTCAGTGGTATCCTCTACATCTTCTAAGAATTGCGATAACCTTGAATTAAATACATCATTCTGTTCTTCATGAGCATCAAATCCTTCCATGTCTTGTTTGTTAGAGACTAATTCTTCAAGCCAATCTCTATAAGGATCTGGATCTCTTTTTGATGCTTTAAGAGGTCTCCAAACAATATCATAATTTAATAATTGCTCTCCTAATAGTTGCTGTTGGTATAATTGTTTTGTAGATAATCTAACTGACTTTCCTTGTATGGGAAGAATCCAATAAGGTTCCGGATATGAATTTATTTTAACAAGTTTTCCAACTTCAGGTATAGCTTCATTAGCCCCAATACCATGCTTACGTCTCAAACATGTGCTTGAAGAACAATGCATTCTAGCTATGGATGTTTTACATTTATAAGCATACTCTTTATTTTCAACTCCTCTAAAAATATTTTCTAATTCTTTTGGATGTAATTCCTCAGAACATACTTTACCCATCATCTTACGTGTCCAATCTTGGTACATGACGGGATCTGGATTAATTTTTTTACCTAATACAGCTACATTAAACATAGCATCGTTACGGCCCTCACCTTTTTGCACTTTGTTTTTCATAAAGTTAACTACACAAGGTGGGTAATCTTTTGTTTCATCGTCTTGAAATACTTTTAATTTTTTAAAATTTTCTGGGGTAAGTTTATGTTGTTTTACAAATTCAAATAAATCTTCTAATTTAATCGAGTTACCATCATCATCCATTGCAACTCTAGTTGTCATGTGCGCTTTTTGGTAAGGAAGGTTTACATAACTTCCTTTATGTTTGTCGTCCCACTTTTCCGGGGTAAGATCTACTTTGTCTTGGGCAGGATAAATATCTGTTGTAGTATCATTAACACCTAAATCAGAAGCAAGCTCAATTAATTTTTTACGCATGTCGGAAGCTTCGACAACACCGTCAATGAATAATATTAAATGGAGTCCGTTGGATTTTGATCTGAATGGGACGAGTGGGTATTTCCTTTTCCGTATAACCGATATAACGTCCTTATGCTGTATATTATAACGATCAACATCGATGACCCCCCAACTGCATGTATTATCATCTCGAATGGGAACGGATCCATAGTAAGCTTCTCCTTTTAAATGTTGTAACCAATGATCCTTAGTCATTGGTTTGGGTTCAACCCAATGCCTAAATTCTTGCTTCCCGTCCCGGCTACGCGTTTGGCCTAACGGTTTAGAAGCTCCAAAATATGTGAGTGAACCCTGGAAGAGTTCTATAAACTCCCCCAGGGTCTTGTCAAGTACGTCCATACTAGAATGGTGATTTTTCCGTGGACTCTTCTTTATCGTGATTAACTTTTACAGCTCCTTGCTTACAACTTTTGTAAAAATTATAAGCAGACTCTAAGACATCGCTCGATTGAATTGTACCCTCATGTTCAATCTCCCAACCATACCAAGAACCTAAATTATTCTTTTCTAGTACAGTTTTAAGAGTGTACGTTTGAGTAAATGGTGCAGGTTTGAAATAACCTGATCCATCTTTTTTCTTCTCTCTCACTGACATCATCATTGAATTCCACTTTTTAGATTTTTTTCTTTGAGTAGATTTCATAGTCATCATAGCAGTGCTAGATACATTTTTGTCTTCCACAATTAAGACGTAATGTGAAGCAGTCTCTTCAACGTAATTTCCGTTTTCGAGTCTATCTTTATTCTTATCGTCTCTGTTAGTTTTCGACATTATATCACTGTCTGCAGGATAGATATTTACAGGTGCTGAACTTCCATCCATACCTCTGTCTCTCCACTCAATATACTCAAGCTTATAAAAACATGGAACTACTGAAATTCCTTTTTGACCATCATATAATTGATTAGTTACAGTGTTAAAAATCATACCAGGTCTTGCGTCTGATATGAATTGTGAATCTCCTTGCGTTACTTGTGGAGATAGTTGACCAAGTATTTTTAAAAATGGTAAAGCCAAACTTTTTGAGTCTACATTTTCAAAACCTTCGTCTGCAAATTGTTCCAAATTTATATTTGCAACAGCGCCACCAACTTCTTTGACAGCGACTTCTTTTTTGTCATTTATTTTCATAGTTACTCCGTTATTATTTGTTCGTTATTTTTGTCTTATTAGCAATATACACTCCAAACATGTCGAATGGAACCTGCTTTCCTTCTTCCACTTGTTCTTTAACAAATGCCTTCAGGGTCATAGGTTCAACCTTCTGTTTTTGAGTATATGCAAATCCAAGATCATCACAAATTTTGATTAACTCAGAAACTTGATTGTCTTTTCCTTTGTCTATATTTGCCGTTAAGATATTTTTGATCATGTCTCCATGACCGTTATCTCTAAGCCAACTAAAAGCCTCATCGTTTCTCGACTCAGGAATTTTAGCAGCATAAAAAGGTTTTACTTCAACCTTTGAACCGTCTTTAAGCTCAAGCTTTTGAACTCCTGCCTCGTGCATCATATCAGGAATTATTCGTTCCTCATATTCTTTGGCCTTTTTTTTCAGCTCAGAAATTTCTTCTTCTTTGTCTTCAATTTGTTTATGAAGACTTTTTAGTTCATTACATTTATCAGAAATAGATTCAACTTCGTCTTTACCTAACTCGATATTTGAGAACTTTTCTATATTTAAGTTTTCCATATTTTCCTCCTGGAGCCTTAATAATTATTTTCTTGATTAATGCAAGAAAAAAATTAATATAATTTTGATGGAATGGAAATACCCGTATAAGACTAAACCTTTTGAACACCAAAGAACTGCTTTAAATAAATCAGCTGAAGAAAATTCATATGCTTATTTTATGGAGATGGGTACTGGTAAAACTAAAACAGCTATTGATAATATTGGGTATTTATATTTAAGAAAAGAAATTGATACAGTATTAATTATTGCTCCAAAATCTGTATACACTATATGGAGTAAAGAAATACAAGCGCACCTACCAGATGTAGTAGGTAGAGATATATTTCAATGGAAATTAGATAAACCTAAAAGCTGGAATTTTTTCTTAAAAAGTAAAAAACTTAAAATATTTCTAATGAATGTAGAGGCCCTAAGTGGTAAAAACGGGTATAAAGAGGCAGAGTCTTTTCTTAAAAAATTTCCTAAAAATTTTGCTGTTATTGATGAGTCTACTACGATTAAAAATCCAAAAGCTAAAAGAACTAAATACATTTTATCTCTTAGTAAACATATTAAATTTAGAAGAATTTTAACTGGATCTCCAGTGACTAAATCCCCACTTGATTTATACTCTCAGTGTTATTTTTTAGATCCTAAACTATTAGGTTTTGAGAGTTTTTATTCTTTTAGAAATAGATATGCTGAAATGCATCAAATACAAATGGGGGCCAACCGTTTTATTAGTATACCTAAATACTACAAAAACATTGAGGAATTGGAACATAAATTAGATAAGTTTTCTTTTAGAGTTCGTAAAGATGAATGTTTAGATTTAAAACCTAAAGTAAGACAAAAAAGACATGTCACTATGTCTAGTGAACAAGGTATCTTATATGAAAAACTTAGAAGACGTGCTTTAGCAATCATTGGAGACTCTACTATATCTTTCAGTAACAAATTAACCGAGATGATAAAACTACATCAATTAACTAATGGTTTTTGTAAGGACGATGATGGAAAAATGATGGAGTTTGGTAAACAAAAAATTAATGCTCTTGAAGAAATTATAGAAGAAACAGATGATAAAATTATTATATGGGCTAATTACATTTATAACATTGAACAGATAAAACAATTTCTTAATACTAAATATGGTAAAGAATCTTTTGTTGAAATATATGGGGCCACCAAACTTAAAGATAGACAGAAAGCTATAGAGTTATTTCAAAATGATCCTAAGGTAAGATTTTTTGTAAGCAATCCAACAACAGGTGGTTATGGTCTAACATTAACTGCTGCTAATACAGTTGTTTACTTCTCTAACAACTATAATTTAGAAGTACGAAAACAATCTGAAGACAGAGCTCATAGATCAGGGCAAACAGGAACTGTTGTGATTATTGATATTATAACTGAAAATACTATAGATGAAAAAATTATGAAAGCTTTAACTATAAAAGGACAGATAGCTGCAAAAACTTTAGGGGAAGAAGAACTTAAAGATTGGTTATTGTAACTTTTTAAATTGTTCTACTCTTTCTAAAAACTTATCTCCATACTCCATTAAATCTGATTCATTCATTTTAAATTCTTGGTATTGAAGATCTCTTGTGCAAATACTAATCACCCCTTGTTCGATAGGCCCGTAGTTTTTTTTATGTGCAAGATAGTAAGCTCCTAGTTGATACTTATAATCATCTACCCATTCTTCTCGTTTAGGTTTGTTTGCTTGTTTAAAATCTACTATGGACGGTTTACCATACGCTAGTGCTACAAGATCCGTTGTCCCTGCAAACTGGTTCTCGTATTCTAAAGATACTTCATTACCCCAAACTTCTTCTATCTTTAAATTTTGTAATATTATTTTAGCCATCATCCTAGGCTGTTTACCTGTTTCTTCGTTAGCGTTGTAATACCCTTGTCCGTTGTACGCGTACTCTAATACTTGATGCATTTCTGTACCAATAGTAGATGCTTGTCTCATTATTCTGTCGGCTTCTTCATTACCCACTTTTCTTCTCCAATTTTCTAAAAAACGTTTGTCTTTAGTGGCTGATAGTATTGTTGTTACACTTGGAACTTTAGCTTGACCTACTAAATATTTTCTACCGGTAGTGTCTGAAAAACGATTGTAATGTGTGTAAGGATATTTTTTAATTAGTTTCATCTTTATTTTTTACAAATGAAACATCTACTTCTTTTGTTTTTTTATCATCTTTGCCTGCTTCATAAGCATCGATGATAGATTGTTCAAACATGCCTATAGGCTTACCTTCAGCTTGTTCTTTTTTAATTAAATCGTATAATCCTTTTACTGTAGCCATTAATAATCTTTTCCTTTTGTGTATAGTTTAGTGTTATAGAATTTTGTTTTAGGTTTGTCCAGAGTTTTTAATCCAGTAGATTCAATAAACTTACCCATATTGTTTTGTAAATTTCTTATTTTTTGTAACGCTTCTTGATCAGAAATATTTGAAAAATCAGGAATGTTTAACTGTCTGATACCAGTAAATGTTTTGCCTGCTACATCAGTAGATTTAAATTTATTTAAAATATCTGTAGCATTTGCTTTCTCTCCATTAACTTCGTAAAAAGCTTCGTTTGGTAATCTATAGTCTTGCTTTCTTAGATCAATACCTTTTTCTTGTGCTTCTATTTTTGGTTGACCAAACTGACCGCTACCTTTTTCTTTGCCGGGAACTGTAATACTTATAATCATTGAATCATATTTTTCTCTATTATTGTTATATTCATCAACAATTTTTCTTAGTTGTGTATTAGATGGTTTAGAAGATAGTTCTGCATACAGTCTATTAGCATTACCTGTTAATCTTATAGCACCGGTCTTGTTCATAAAATCATACATTGGTCCAAAATCATTTACGTCAGAACCACCCATTGTCAGATTGATTCTCCGGTGTTCGGTGTCCCTTACATTTCCGTTTCTTGAAAAATTTAACATTTTACCATCAGGCATCATGAAACCTGCTTTATTAATTTCATCAGTTATCCCGTATCTTTTAATAGCTTTTTCTGTCAACTCTGCATCTATAATATTTTGTGGTAAATATATTGACGAACCTGATGTATCTAAATTTTTAACTTTAAAAGTAAAACCATCTAACTGAGCTGTCTCTGATAATTTTCCAGACACATCTAAAGCATCTTTCATTTTTAAATCAGAACCAAAATCTAAACTAAAGCCTACGTTTGCTCCTTCAAAATCTGCCGGAACCGATTCAGCAACAAACACAGCATCTTGGTTAAATTGTTTTGCTCTTTCTTTTATAACTTCTCCAAATGTATCTATGTTAAAATCAGGTTTTACATTTGCTTCTATATCCAAACTTCTTTCAACAGTTCCTCCATAAGCTCCAATAGTGTCACCAATTTTATAATTTACTACTTGATCATCTTCATTAAAGAAATCTTTAATAGGTTTTGCTAGTGCTCCTTGTTCTAATAAACTAGGTACAGCATCCTCTTGTGCTGATACTCCGGCAGTCACATCTTTAATTATTTTTCCACCCTCTTGAGAATTTGTTCCCATAATACCTTTACTTTCTTTTTGCTCAAATATTTGTGGTTTATTTATTTCTTCTGATAAATCCGGAAAACTTTCTTTTGTTTGTATTTCAGGTTTTTCTGTAGTTGGTATTTGCGGAGGTTCTAACGTATCCCCAGGAAATATTTCTATGACTGGTTTAACTGGTTCGGGTGCTCTTGTGGGTGGTTTCAAAAGTATCTCTAAATCTTCTTTTTGTTTTTCTATTTCATCTGCATCGGGAGCAAATACTTGGCCATCTCCTGTTGCTTTAACAGATCTAGAAGTAGTCATATCTTTTAACTCTTGAGCTACAGCTTGGTTAGGCAGCAATAGTGCCCGTAACATTTTTAATTCTGAACTATCCATATCTTCCGGACTGTTCTTTAACGATTTTATTACTGGTTGTAAATCTTTTTGTGCTTTATATCCTACGGCTCCACCAACGCCAATTGTAGCTATTGCTTGTAATAATGCAGGAAGGCCAAGGACAGGAGCGACCATTTCATATCCTTGTCAGTAGTTCAAAAATAATAAAACCCATACCGGCTAGTAAACCACTAGCACAGCCTATTAATATTTTTTCTATTCTTCCAATGGAACCTTCTATTTTTTCCATTCTATCGTGTGTTTGTTTTTGCATTATTCTACATAATTTTTCGTGAGACTCAATTTTTTCTAGAGCTGATTTAGTCATTATGCGATTCCTCTTTTCGATATAGCTGTTCCTAAAGCATCGTCAGGGAACATTGCTTCATAGTTTTGTCTTGACTGCACTCCCGCTATTCCTTGAGGTTGGGCCATTGGTGGCATTGCTCCTGGAGCAGCTGTACTTGCTGTCAAGTTTAAAGGTAATTTACTACCTTCTAATTCTGCTAATTCTACTGGATCATCTCCTTCTTGCGCATCAATTACAGCTTCGGATACTTTTGTGTTATTGACTGCATCAATAATTAATGGACTGTATTCATCATCCTCAAAGAATTTTTCATCAAACATATAGTAACCGAACAATCTAGATATAGTTTGTTTAGCTGTGTCTGAAGTTGTTTTCACATTCTTTAAACTTAGAAGTTGATCTAATTTTTTAGGATCTGTCATTATTTCTGCTAATTGTCTATCAATATCCGATCTAAATATTTTTTTCAAAGCGGTAAATGTTCTACCTGCTACTGTAAATTGTCCAAGTCTAGCTCTAATAATATCATTTAAAGCAGTTTCTGCTTTACTAATAGTTTTTTGAGTTGATTTTCTAGTTGTTACTTCCAAAGCATCTCTAAACAAAGATAAATCTTTTACGTACTGAGGGTTGTCAGCAAAAGTTCTTTCTAAAATTTGTTTATTATTTTTCATATAATCTGCAAACTTATCGAATACAAATTGCCCTCTATTGTTAGTTGCTTTAAACATTAAATCGTCCTTGGCAACTGTTTGAAAAGCTTTCAATAAATTATCATCCTGTCTGATAATCGTCATAACTTTATTTAAAGTTGTAGGTGATTTATTATTGTATAAGTATTGAAAAATTTTATCTGGGTCCATATTCTCTAATTTACCTTTTGTAGTAGTTCCCAGTTGTTTCATTATTTTATCTCTTTTGAGAGATGTTTCATTAACTTTTTTAGCTAAGTTACCAACTTTAGTAATCTCTTTATAACCTTTTTTACCAAAGAATGTTTCAAGAGCGTATTTGTAATCATTTAAAAATTTTTGATGTTTTACTAAATTAATCTTTCCAGTGTCTGCAGGATCTACAAATGTTTTATAAGATTTCAATATAGAGTCTTTGTAAGTTTGGATAAATTCTGGTTTTCTTTTTAATAATTCATAAATCTGATCTATTCTCATTTCTTGACCAGCACCTTTTTTAAAGGTTTGAGCAAACACATCTTCGTCTGCTATTTTTAAAACACCATCTTTTGTTTGTAATAATTTTCCTATGGTTCCTCTATATAGTTTTTTATTAGTAGCGTATTCTTGATCTAGTGTTCTAAACTGTTTATACCAAACATCGTCTTGACCTAAGCTTTTTTTAAACTGCTCTTTTATAGAGCCTATTAACTTTGATACAGCACCCTCTACAGGTTCTCCCTCTATTGGTAATGTTCCTTTTTTAATACTTCTATCAAATTTTCTTAAATCACTTAAAGTATTTTTTAACGTATTAACTGATACTGTTTTACCTTTAGGTGCATTAAAAAAAGTTTTTATATCTGGGTATTTTTTAAATAATGTATCTTTTTGTCTTTTGTTTAAACTCTTCACCGCTTCTCTTATTATATCAGTACCTACTTTTCTTCCTTTACCTGTTGCAAAAAGAGTTGTGTACTTTTGATCGTAAAGCTCATCAAAATCCTTATACAAGGTATCAATCACTCCCCTAATAGATTGTCCTGCTTCTTTTTGAGATCCTCCCGGAAGTTTTATAACTGCTTCAGTTAAATCTGTTTCTGCTGCTTCTAAAGCTTTAGTTAATATTTTTTGTCTAGGTTCTAATCTTTGAAGGATTACATTTTGTATTTTTTTACCTAACTCATCTGATAATATATTATCTTTACCTGATATACCTTTGTAGTTATATGGATCACTTGCTAAAAGAAAAAATGTATCTAATGCTTCAGCTTGTTCCTTATTAAAACTATCAAAAATTCCTTTTACACCATATTTAGGATTGCTTTCATAAGCGTTTTGTAATGCTAGTAGTTCAGCGTCATCTCCTGCTTGTCCTAATGTAAATTTTAATTTTTTCTTAGTACCTAAAGTTATTAATCTATCATTTATTTTTGTAATTAATTCTTGAGCTTGTTCCGCATTTTTAATTGTCCCACCAAAATCAGAAGCATTTATTTTACCCATATTTCTAAATTGTTTAATCATTCGATAAAGTTTAGGTACAGTAAAACCAGCTGTTGTTAGCGCTCCGTTTAAAACAGCCATGTCTTTACCTTCATTTTTAAGGTAATCAGTAAAACCTTTTTCTGTTTGGTTGATACCATAAAGTTGATGACCTAGAGCAAGTCTAGCTGTTTCTAATGCAGCACTCGTAGCTGCTGAGGTAATTACACCTCCTGTAGGTCCTGTAGCACCAGTTGCAAATATTGTAGCAACAATTTCTGGAACTATAACCGCTGCAGTTGATCCAAACTTTGCCATATCCCCAGCATCTATGCCTGGTTTATTTAATAATTCATAGTCTCCTGTTTTAGGATTTAAAAATTCTAACTCTTCTGTTTCGGGGCCATATCTTAGTGGAATTTCTTGGCCAAAATAATCTGATAAAACTTTTTTAGAAGCTAAAACTTCGTTAGCATCATTTCTTGCTAAGCTTTGTGCAAAGCCTATTTCCGCTAATCCTACATCTGTATCAGGATTAACTCCTCTCATTTCCGCTATTTCTTTCACTGAGTATTCCACATCCGGTATATTTAAACCAATAATATTAAAATCTCTTTTTACTGCTTCACTTAAATCTTCTTCTTTAGGTGCAAAGGTATTTACAAAATCTTTAAATCTTACTTTACCTGTGTTTTGTAACTCACCGTAAGCTTTGTTTATAATTTCCGTATCGTTTAAATCTTTATCTTTAATTGTTTCCCTAAAAGAATCTATATTAGAATATTTACCATCTGGATTAAAAGCTTTGTAAAAAGAAAAATAATCTACATCTGCTTTTTGAGATATAACACCATATATTTTTTCTGTAATCAATTCATTACTTATAGGTGCTCCTAATTTTTCTTCTTGCGCAGCTAATTCCTCTGCATACTGCTGTCTGTATTCGTCAACATTTGCTACTGATAAAAGTGCCATTAGTTTGCTCCAAATAAATTTTTAGGGTCTATCTTATTTTTATCTTGTTCAGTAAATTGTACACCTGAGAAATAATTATATTGATCACCAACCTTGTTATATCCTTTTGGTATTTCATCTCTTGTTACATTAAATATAGTTTCATAATCTGTTAGTGCTCTACCTGTTATCTCTAATCCTATTCTTCTTAAACCTGCTAAGAAAGTTTGTTTGTTAGAACTTTCTCCAATTGATTGTAAAGCTAATTCAATATCAGGTACACTAAATCTTCCACCAGGCTCTCTAGCTTTAGCAATTGCGTAAGCTAAATTAATGATAGATGTTTTTGCTGCCTGTGTTTCTGGTGCATTTAAGTAGGCAGTTATTTTTGCATTAAAGTTAGGACTATCTTCGTTTGTTAATTGACCTATTGCATCTTCGGTATCTTGATACTGTTGAGTAAATAGTTTGCCTTCTTTTTGTTTGTTTCTGCTTACAAAAGAATCAATAAATCCTGTCATGCCTGTTATAGCTAATACTGTATCTGCTGCATTACCAGTGAAAGCGCCTTGTTTAGCTACATCTTTTTCAATTCTAGTAATAATTTCCCCAACATCTCTAGCCGCTAACATAGCATTTTCTGCATCTGTTTTTTGTTTTTTCATTCTATCGATGTCTTTCATTTTCATCATCATTTCTAAATTACCTTCAACAGGAACAAACCCTTCTGGGTTTTCTAAAATTTGTGATTTTGTTACAAATTGAGAAGTATCGCTTTGTACTCCGTCTATTATAGGGTAAGCTTTAACCAAAGAATCTTCTTTTCCTACTGGTAAATATCTTAACTCTCCACTAGAATTTTTAGCAGTTAAAATATCTCCTTGTGGAGCATAGGCTACGCTTTGTGTTTCTGTATCAAAAACTTTCGTAGGTTTACCTGCCTTTTCAGCATCAGGCACTGGAACATATCTAAATTGATTCGGTTGTTTTGATGAGTATGTTGTTTGAATAGTTTCTTCGTCTGCAAAAATTACTTTACCTGTATCTTGATCTAATACTTTTTTAGAAGATGCAAATTTTTTTTCCTTTTTTCTTTCTTCTCTTGCTTGTTCTTCAAGTTCTATTTGTTTAATAGCTAATTGTGTTTGTGGTAATTTCTCCATACCCTTACCAATACTTCTGAATACAGAACCTAGCTGACTTTCTCCAGGCATTCTTCTTGCTTGTAATAACGCTGACGTAATAGGAGTTAGAAGTAGATTTCTTTTTTCTACCTTAGAAAATCCCCCTACGTTAAATTTTTTAACAGGTAATTTTTTTTCAGTTTTTTTTAAGTACGCCTCTCTAAATAAAGGTCTTAATAAAACTTTATTCATTTACGCCTGCCTTGTTCCTGAGAATGCTTGGAAAGCTCCTAAACCTGTACCTATTGATTGTGCTAACGGAGCCGCCCCTGGCGCAGTTCCCATTGTAATTGAAGATTGAGTAGTAGGCCCAGCTGCGTACATATTTTTTAAGAACTCTGCTCTTTGATATGGTTCGTATTGTTGTTGTAATGTAGATTGTCTTTGTGCATCAAGTGCTGCTTGAGCTAATTGTCTTTCTAATCCTCCTGCAGCCATCATTTGTTGTATGTCTCCCTGAGCCATTTGTTGTTGTTGTGCGCCTAACGCACCTAATAATTGCCCACCTTGTAAACCAACTCTTTGTTGATTCTGTGCTGCTTGCAATGCTGTATTAAATCCTTGAGCTTGTGCTCTACCCATTTCAGATAAAGTTCTACCTTGTAATTCTGCTTGTTGTACACCTTCTCTTCCACCACCAAAAGCTCCAGCACCTATTGCTTTAGCTCCTAGTTGTTGTTGCATCATTTGTCCTTGTCTTGAAATTTCATCTGTAACATATTGTTGATAAGGATTTAAATATTGAGATATTTGTTGAGCACCTACAGGAGCCATTGCTCCTTGTACTCCAGTTATACCTTGACCAACCGCACCACTTCCGACACCTGTTTGCCCGGCTGCTTGAATTCCTTGTCTTTCTAAAGCACCTAATCCTGCTACTTGATAGTCTGGGAGATTAACTGGTTTTTGCGCTACCTGTCGCGCAATGTCCATCAATTCTATTTTTCTTTCTTCTATGCCTGGTGCTTCTCTTACAAAAGTTGTTTGTGATGTAGGAGAAGATTGTGGTTGTCCACCGCCTCCAAATAATCCGCCTATAAAACTCATTTATTTATCCATTTCTCTAGTTGTACATGTTTCTTTTGCCATCCCCATTTTTTGGAAACTTTTTCCCAACCAGGTCTAGCCCAAAGACATAAGCGTTTACAATTGTTACTTTTTGCAAACTTCGTTATTATATCAACAAATTGATCCTCCCATAAGTCCCTTCTTTTACCAGTACATATGACAATCTCTAGTTGACTAAAATTAGGCATTTCCGATACTCTAGTAATACCTACCCCAAAAACTTTATTCTCTTCCATTTCATCTGAACCAAACATAATAAAACATTGCATCAAATCTTTTTTTAAATAGTCATAAATATGTTTTGAATTTGCATACTGACCAGAATATTTTAATGCCTCAGCAACCATAAATTCTGTCAAGGGCCAAAATCTCTCGACATCTTTAGGTTCAACAGATATTACATTTACTAATGGTTTAATTTTTTTCTTTGTTTGCTTCATTATTATCCTTAATTAAATCAAACACTCTTTTATATTTCTTTTGCTGATCGTAAAAATATTGAGCACCTTTTTCTCTCATATCTTTCATGCTATTCGGATTTGCTCCAGCAATAATTCCAGCACCTAATACACCATCTGCACGTGTTACAAATTCCCCATCTGCTAATTGAGCTAACATTGTATCTTCATCCTTATCTCCAACACCCGCACCATCTTCAACATATCCAGAAGCTCTAACATAATTGTTAGCATCGTTTTCATCGTGTGAAACTTTTGATGGAAGATAATTTATACCACCTTCATTGAATTTTTTTATTTCAGCTAAGCCCCCTGTTTTTAATCTTGTTCTTGCGATTTCGTAAGGACCCATTCTCTCAACATTATCAGGTCTATTTGCTTCAGGTATATAAACTTTTTCATATTTTTTTTCTTCTCCAGTAGTTGGATCAATATATGAATAACCAGGCGAGTTCTCCGCGAACTCAGCATAACCTAAATTGTAAGTTGGTTGGAACTGATCTATTGGTTGTTGTTTAAATGCTCCAGATAAATAAGCTAAACTTCCTGCTGCTATACCTGCTTTTGTAGGATCAAATTCGTACTCTCCTGTAAATTCTCCATCTACCATTCTTTTTCTTTGTAGAAGTTTTTGAAGCATGTTTCTTTTATCCGGTTCTCCATCAATCATAGCATCTTTAGCATTCATAAAAGGTACTTTATCCATTCCAGGTAATGAAGTGAATGGAGTAAAATTACTGTAAGCTGTTTGCATGCCTGGTAAACCTAATTTAGATCCTCCTGCTAAAACACCTTTACCACCATAATATCCCATGGCTGCTCCGGTAACTCCTCCAAGTAATCTTTGGATCCCTGAACCACCTGCGTCTTTACTTGATTTATATCCTTTATAACCACCGTAAGCGGCTAGTGCATAGGGTAAGAATTGTAGCATTAAATATATTCTCCTTTTAAGATCTTAAAGTAAAAATAATACCATTTTACTTGGCTAGTTTCAACTCATCTAAAAAACAACCTTCGTATTGGTGTTCCCCCACATGGATGATTGGGTCATTAACATATACATAGCATTTACCACCAATATCTTTCCAAAGCTTACAGAATGAGAAATCTTCACCCATATAAGTCTTTGTTTCAGGGTCGTGTATACAATCAAAAAAGTTCCATAGATTAGGTCTATCTACGTACTCCCCATTTATTACTGTCTTTTGAACTATGTTTTTGTCTGGGTATTTTTCTATCATCTTGTCAAACACGCTTCTGTTGATCATCATACATCCTGTAGGACTATGTGTAACTTCCATAACACCATTATCTAGTTTTATATTCTCTGGGTTCTCTACTCTCATAGGATAAGTATTCAACCATCTATGTATGTCTCCAGGGTTTTTTACTTCACCATCGTTCCATTTTTTATAAAGTTTATCCCACATCATTGTTTTAAGAGGATAAGGAATAGATATCAATTCTTTATCCAAATCTAACATTTTTATAATAGAGTCTGCTCTAAAATATATATCCGAATCTACAAATAACATGTGTGTACAACTTGACTCTAGAAAAGCTGAAGTACATAAGTTTCTTCCTTGCGTTACCAAAGATGATTTTAATAAAGTAAATGTAATTTTAATTCCTTTTTTAATACAAAGTTGTTGTAGTTCTAGAAGAGCTTGTGTGTAATGCATAGTCACATCACTATGACAAGGTGTGCAAATCATTAGGCTGTATTTTGATTTAACTACTTTCTTTGTTTCTTTTTGTCCGGTGTCCGGTTTCCACATAGGAAGAGTGGCTTTCTCGTATGGGGTTACCTCAACTTCTTTAAGTGTTTGGTAAGTATCCTCATTTATTGTTTCTTTCATTCAAAGCTCCTTTCAAAAAGTTTGTCCACTCCATACCCTTTTTTTGCCAGTTATAAAATCTTTTATAAAACTTTTGTTGTTCCTCCAGGTGGTCTTGCATGAAACCCTCATGCAAATAATCAGCAGCTATATTGATTGCTCCTGCAGTATCTTGTGCCATTTGTTCATAATTTGTTGAGTAATTAATGTATACAGGCCACTCTGCACATGTTTCATACAAAGCTCCAAAGTTATTAGTAATAACATGTACGCCAGAAGCTAATGCTTCAAGTGCTGATGCACATGATGTTTCTTCAAATATAGATGGGTATACAAACATATCGTAGCTAGGCATTACTTCTCTAATATATTCATTCGGTTTATAACCAATATAATTTACATTGGGTAATTTTCTAGCTTGTTCATATAGCGCTTCAAAATCTTTTTCAGTATTTTTTTCAAATTCAGATCCGTAAACTTTACATGAACTATAAACATCTAATTTTATATTAGGGTTTTCAATTTCTTGCATAGCACGTAATAAAACATTTAAACCTCTCCAAGGTGTACAATGATGTATAAGTTTTATAGGACTTCCTCTTTTGTATTTCTTTCTTATTGGAAAATCATCTATACCATTTTTAATTACTACAGATCTTTCAGTCGGTATATCAAAAGCATATCTAAATTTTTCATAGTTCCAATGACTATTGAATACATACCAATCATACTCTTTGTGTCTGTCCTTGTCTTTAAAAAATTTTTGTAGATTAGGTTGATCCCAAGAATTTTTTTGCCAAAGAATGTTAAGTTTATCTGGGTCTAATGGAACTTTTCCCGGTATTGATGTGCAAATTTGAACTTGATCTAGTAGTTCTTTGGAAACATGCTTATGGAGCATCTCCATTTGGATTTCTGTTGCTCCGCGAGGTTGCATTATTTTTTGGTGGCAGCCCCCATAGAAACTTTAGTAACCTTAATTTCAAGGTCTTGTCTAAAGTCATCCACAGTAGTGTCAGTATTGGGGTCAGCAACATCATTATCAAAATCAACTTTACTAGCATATACTTTACCAGTCCTTTTGTGTTTAATAATTTCTTTTGCTTCTGCTGGTATTTTAATTATATCACTCATTTTTGTCTGCGTCCTTGTCTATTGTATTTTTTATTATTTTGCAACTTTTTTTTCTTGTTAGGACTTTTACAATGTCTTCTAGGTCTTTTTCTAGGCTTATCTCTTTCAACAAAGTCTTTAAATTTTCTAGCCATTTTCCTGTGATCTATCTATCAAAGCATAGCTAACAGCTCCTGTAATTTGATTAGCAGTATCTGCTTGCACTTTTAAAACATCACTAGCTTCTAGATTTAAACTTGAACTAACCATGTTTGTAAAATTTTTATTTAGTTGAGCATGACTAATTTCTACATCTGACCCTCCAGATTTTTGTAAAAAAACATCAACATCCACATTTGATGCAGCCTGATGACTAGTTTGAAGAGCTTTTACAATGATAGTTGCATCTGATGGACACGTTAAAACAGTAGTCACATTAGTTGTAGTTAAATCGAATGTTTCGCTTTTGTATCTTATTGTCATTGCATAAAGTAATTAAACGAATCTTGTTCGTTTTTCAAGTCTTGTTGATAAGAAGTATTTAACTGATTTTCAACAGTAGCTAAAGCTTGGTTAATTTGTCTAAAACCTTCTGTAGTATATTCTGCTGGTGGTTCCGGTACGTATACGTTAATCTTAGCCATGTAATGCTGCTCCTCTCTCTGAAGAATCAAACCCGCCACTAGGTGAAGTACTCGGTGCACTTTGGTTTGCTCCACCAGGTCTATCTCCTCGGCCCCTATCACCTCCAGAGGAATTTTGATTATTTAATTTTTGTTGTATTTGTTGTATTTGATTTTTATTTTGAGCAGCTATTAATTGTTTTTGCATTCTTTTGTCTTTTAAATAACTAGAAATTACGTTTCGTTTACCTACTAAAGCAGATATACCAATTAAAGGATTTATTGATGTTCCTAACATAGTTGATCCTAAAGATTCTAATCCAATTTTTTCACCAATTTTATTTAATGCAATGTTTTTTATTACGTTTGAACCTATTGTTTTAAAATCTGGCAAAGTCATACCTTCATCTACTAAGGGAGCTATTCCTGTTGGTTGTAATTGTTCACCGGGAACTAATAAATCGGGTTCCATTATCTTCTACCATCTGGGTTTACATCAGCTCTAAACGTTCCAAATCTCCAGGTTTCGTCAACCGCTGTGTTTTGTATTTTTAAATTAGCCAATCTGCCTCTTGCTCTTGTGTCAATTTTTTCTGTTGAAGAGTTTATAGTAAAAGGTCCTAATTGTGAAGAAGTTCCAGAGTCAACAGGAAAATTTTTTAAAAATATTGTAACTATTGCGTTACCTTGTAAATTTTTAAAATCTGGTAAAAACCTACTTACCCTTAACATATTTTCACCGTCACCATCTGTAGGCAGGTCAAAGTCTCCAGATTGAATGTAAGCAGGTATAGCTGTTTCCGCACCATTTAAAGCTATTTCATTATTGCCAATCTCGTGTGCATAATATGTACTTGAGCCAAAAGTATTTGTTGCACCACTCAAATTTGCGATTGTTGGTATGGCAGTTGAGTTATATTCTGTTGCATAAGGTACGTCATATGTACTTGCATCTGCATAAGAACTTCTAGCAAGAGACATTACTGACCAAGTGTTTTCTACATAATTGTAAACAACAGCTCTATTGTTTTGTACTGCAGGATTACCTGAGGGTGTACCTGCTGGATAGAACCACACAATCTCATTAAATAAAGAGTTGTGTGAGCCATATATAATCTCATTAGATGAATAGTTTATTCCTACATTTGATCCGGTGGTCGTGAATACAAAGTCTTCTACAAGTGATGGAAGTAATTTAACTGTACCATCAAATACAAAGAATCCTCCACCCGCTCCCATCCAAAATACTTTACCATCTGCATATACAGTTGCGTGTTGACCAATACATCCACAGTTAGAACCTACTTGTCTTATAGAAAATGTAAATGGTGGTCCTACAAACTGCATAGTGTATGCTGCTTGATCTGTTAGAATTAAATTATAGTCTTTACCAGATACTGCTGCTACGATTTTATTACCTGTATCTAATCTAAATGTACCTGCAGTATTAACTGAAGTTGGTTGATAAACATTATAATTTTCTTGATCACTAAATCTAATAAACATAGGGTCTTGAGTTGTTGTATCACCTATAGTTGTTTCAGTTCCAAAGTGAACAACGTGTCTATCTCTATCAGAGGTAATTGTTAATCTTGTTGCTGTCGGAGCACCTGTCATTATCGTTGCTCTTTGTTCTAATGGATTTGATACACCAGGATTCCACACAAATGTTTTACCATCTTTAATAGTTGCTATTAATTGTTCTCCAAAGTTATCAAGTGACCATGAGCCAGGATCTAGAATCAAAGAAGAAGTGGTTGTTCCAGAACCCCAAGTTAATCTACTCCAAGTTCCTGTACCCCAACCATAACCATATGTTTGAATTGTTGGACCAATATCTTCGTAAGGATTTATTGTAGCTCCTCCACCTGCCGTCATTCCTGTTCCAGTTTCAGTTGTTGTCATTTGAATTGTAAAAGAATTTGTAGCTATTGTAAGAATTTCAAAAGTATTTGTTGTAAAATCTGTTGTATTGTATCTTGTAACTGTTGCTTCTCTTACTGCTGCACCACTTGAGTGAGATGCTGCAGTGGTACTATTAGTACCTCTTGTGCAACCTGTTAGGTCATTTGTAGATATACTCGCATAGGTTATTAGCTCATCCCCTATTCTTACCGTTCCGGAGGCAGAAAAACCTGATGCACTCGTTAAAGTTATTGTAGTATCAGAATCTGTTATAGCACCATTTAAAGTTGTAGTTTGTCCAGGCACTGTTACAGAACTTAAAGTAATATATTCCCCGACATCAAATGGGTGTGATGTTTTATTTACAGTTACAATATTTGATCCGTTGGTGCTTGTAAAAGTTGCACCTGTGATTGCTGTTGCTAGTGGAGTAATATCGTAAAATTTATCTTCGTAATAAATGTATAATGCTTTTGATGTACCTAGTGCAGCATATCTTCTTCCATCTA
>Ga0208644_1000714_pt1 | contig 29593 bp, 55 predicted proteins | sample VirMetDEL_Nov_18_FD_184517 | JGI IMG/M metagenome (GOLD analysis project Ga0208644, IMG submission 184517) | Aqueous microbial communities from the Delaware River and Bay under freshwater to marine salinity gradient to study organic matter... | ecosystem: Environmental > Aquatic > Marine >...
GTTGCCCCAAGTGCGTTGTCGTATTCGTCGTAGTAGTTGCCACCCGTGTAACCGCATTCGGCGCTGCGGTATTTCCACTGGCAGATATTGGCAATCACCTGCCGCTTAGGCGCCCGAACACCAGCCAGGTCAAATACGGATGCAAGCTCGAACTCAACGATTTCGCGATTCTCTGCTGATTTGCGGTCGATGTAGTAGATCTCACGCGGCATCTCCTCATTCGCAGGCGTGCCATAAGGATTCACATTGCCCGCAAAGTTTGCAGGATCCAAGAAACGACTCAACGTGCGGATCCTGATAACCTTTGCGCCAGTCAGGTCGTTGCCAGGAGTGATCTCATTTACGCCCAGCAATAACGCCGAGACACTGCCCAACAAGTTGGAGACGCGGATTGTTGGACGTGGAAGTTGTCCAGAACCGTTGTACTCAAAACCTTCTGCTTCAATCGGCAATGCCTGATAGGGCTGCCCTTGCCAATAAATTTCGCCTACGGGGCTGGTCTGATTGGCGCCAGCGTGAAAACGTACAATCTCTGTGCTGCCATGCAGCTCCTGATCCAGGTGCAGCTCAAATAGCTCAATGATCGCGTAAGGATTGGAGCTAAGCAGCTCCTGAAACATTTCGCTCACGGTTCAAATACCTCCACAAATGTGGCTGTGATTGTGGCGCGGTTCAGGTAAGGAATCGTCTTAGTCCATGCTTGGCATATCCACTTAGAGGATGTACCCGAGTCAACAGGTGTCCAGTCGAAGGACTCAGCACCAGCGCGAGCTTCCAGAAAAGCCTCGATTGTATCGGCATCTGTTTCGGATACGTTCCAGGTCAAGTCCCACTGTTTGGGGTCGGTATTTAGCCCATAGCGTAGACGTTGGCTGTAACCATCACCAAACTGTGCGGTGCGTACGCGTGGTTGGCTGCTTTTCTGTGCGCCGTAGGTTGGCGTTATAGAGGGGAACGTAGCCATTAGGCGAGCAAGCCTCCGGGGCGCTTCTGCTTCACTAATTCTGCCTGCACTGCGGCGCCAATGGCACGTCCCAGCGCAGCGGCGTCAGGCTGGTTCCCTTGGACACTGGAGCCGGAAGCATCGACATTAACGGTGACGTTGGCGCCACCAAAGCTGCCAGCAGGAGCAATGCCGCCACTGCGTCCTGGCATGAACAGCTCAGGACCACGCTCACCGACGAGATAAGGAGAGCCGCCGGTTACACTGCCGCCTTTTGCGCGTTGTGGAATACCATAGTTCGGTCCAAGCGTGCCGAATTTTCCTATCTTGCCACCTCCAGCACCAAGAGGTGTTGCAGGATTAAATGGAGTAAGGAAACCGCGAATAGCGTTGATAGCTTGTTCAATAACAAAGATTTGCAGTAGCTGATTGGCAATATCAATCAAGACGCCAGATGCAATTTCGTTGAGACTTTGCTGCCAGCTTTGCGCGCCTGATATCAAGGCATCAAAAGCTGATGTCATGCCCTGTCCAATAGTGTTGGCAACTCCATCCGCAAGCGCTTTTTGCTGCCTAATCCCTTCATTTAACTGATACTGCTGTTCGATGTATTTTTTCATATCATCCATTTGACGTTGCATTGTTTCCGCAACAGTTTTAGCTCGTTCATTTTCTATACTATTTAGATCGTAAGCAAGCTGACGAGATACAGTTTTACTTTGTATTTCTAGGGCTGATATTTGTTTTAGTTTTTCAGCTGTTGGCACATCTTTGTCAGCTCTAACGGCTGCCATTTGATCTGTAATCTGACGCAATTCAATCTGTGCCTGTCTTGTTGTTTCAAGTGCTTTGTTTTCGCTCGCACGAGCTTGCAGAACACGACCCTGAATATCAAAAATATCCTGCGCTAGACCTAGCTCTCTGGTTAGTCCACTGAGCCTGCTTTCACGTGTCTTGTCTTTTTTGGTTTCATCTTTTTTATCAGTCGGCGCAGTTGAAATATCCAGTCCACCTGTCTGATCTTGTGCTGCCAGCGTTGTTTTACCTGCCGTCAGTCCTTTCTGCAGCTCAGCCTTATCTCGACGCAGTGCTTGCACCTGCCGATCTAAAGTAGCCCGTTCTCTGCCAGTTGCCTTTGACCGAGCTTCTACCGTATCCGTAATTTTTTGATTAACAACATACAGCTCATCATTGGCTTTCTTGATTGCAGCAGCATCACCAGTTGCCGCACCTTTTGCGGTTTTTTGAGCCTGTGTTTGATAGCTAGCCAGTGCAACTGCAGCAGCTGTAATTCCAGCTGCCAATGCAACCCAGGGTCCAGCCGCGACCAGAGTGGCAATGCCTAGAGCCTTAATAAGTCCGATGGCACCTGTGATTACCGGACCAAGTGCCACCAATGCAGCTGTAATTCCGACTACGCCAGCAATAACGGCTTTCGCTGGTCCAGGCAATGCCGCAAACTTTCTAATCAGCTCAGTTACAGCCGTGATTAGCGGTGTAAAAGCAGGCAGAAGCTGCAAACCTATTGCTTGTGCAAGTTCTGTTTGCGCCTTCTGAAAAGCACGCAGTCTGCCTGATGCACTGTCAAAAGATTTCTCTAGCTCATTGGCACCCTTGTCTTTGATGTCACGCAATGCTTGGATCAGAACAGGAGCAGTAACAGCTCCTTCTGCTGCAAGCTGTTTGACTTCACCTCTGGCTACGCCAAGAATTTTGGCAATAGCATCAATAACCTGTGGTGTCGCCTCATTGACAGCCCTAAACTCCTCTCCCGCTAGTCGCCCAGAACCAAGCGCCTGATTCAACTGCAACTGGGCAGAAGCGGCTTCTTGGGTGCTGACTTTGTTAATTGCAAGAACAGTATTGAATCCCTCGTAGATATCCTTGATTTCTGCCAAGCTGGCTCCCTGCGGTCCAAGCCTGTTGCCAAGGTCAATTAAAGCCGCAAGAGTATCTGATTGAGCGATGCGAAACTTGTCAGCAGACTGAGCTGCAACTTGCTGAATGCCAGAAAGCTGCCCAAAACGCTGCGTAAGAAGTTGAGCACGCTTCTCTGCCGTTTCCAGCTCAACGCCAGCACTGATTGCACCTTTTAAGGTGCGGAAGCCTGCATAAGCACCAATCAGACCTTGGACAGTTGCTGTTTGCTGTCTAAGTTTTTGCGTGCTTTGATCTAAGCTGCGTCCAAAAGCAACTACCGAATTGGCAGCGACTTGGCTTCCTGCCTTGAGCTTGTCAAATTGAGAGGACAGCGCCTGTGTAGCCTGCTGAACCTGACGCAGCGGGTTTAAGGCACCACGAGCATCAACGAGTAGCTGGACAGAAGAACTCGCCACCACTGTCGCGCATCAATACCTAAATCTTAATGGCGACGCGACTTAATCCGCTCCATCTCCTTTTGCTCTCGCTCGCCTTTCACTTCAAAGTAAGCGGCGTAATAAACAAACTCTGCGTCGGTCAGCTCAGTACGTAACCGGCTGACCGTCATCCCAAGCTCGCAGGACAGGAAGAACTCAAAAAAGAGCCAGTTGTCCTGCTTCAGCCGTTTTTTGCTTCCTCAAGACCTGCTGTATCACCCAAACCAAACAAGAACAGCTCAAGTTCGTTCAGGACAGACTCAGGCAGTTGGCGCTGGAGCTTCGGTGCATCACCAGAGCTGAAAGCCTTGGTGCCATCCTGCAGTTCCGCTGTTTGACACAGCATGTGAGTGCTGATGTCCAATGCTTCCTCGGTGCCAGCAAGAGCCTGTGCCGCCTTGCGATCAGCACGAGTGATTGGACGAAAATAAAGATCCACCACAGGTTCCCCTGCGGCGTTCTTGAGAACAAACTTGCGGCGCTGGCTGAGGTCAAAAGCCTCAACCAGCAGATCCACAGTACGTTTGGTGCCAGCCATCAGAGCCTATTTAATCGCTCTGACTCTACACCTCATCACTCAAGGTTGCCAGTAATGGTACCGCTGGTGATGAAGCTGCAGGTGACGATAACAAGCTCACCAACAGTGGAAGTAATCTCCATGTCAGTGATAATGCCATCAAAAGAGACGGAATCACTACCTGGAGTGCTTCCAGTAGTGAACAGTTCAAAGCTGGCGTCAGCGCCGTCAGCAGCAGTCAAAACGTCTTCAATGAAGCCAGGTTGACCTGTTGCAGCAGGGTCGTAAACCAGTTCAACAGTGCCGGAGCCAGAAATCATGCTGCCGACAAACTTTCGGAATGTGTCGCCGTGAGCACTTGTGTCCAAGGTTTCCTTGGTAGTGGTCAGGCTCCAGCTACGGGTGCCAACAACAGTTGCGTTAGTAGAGCCTGCTGCGTCGAATTGGACGGAGCCTTGCTCGCCTCGAATGACAGCCATGGGTCAGAGTTCCTCGATGGATTCAAAGGTCACACGGACCTGTGTTTGGAAGTAGCCCTCGGGAGCTGGTGAAGCCAGAGCCTCTGGACCGGATGGAGCGTCGAAGAAAACCCCCGACACGTTGACCCTATTGTAAAGATCCCGGATCCGTTTCCCAATCGTGTAGTTAGCGCCGGGACCGACGCCAAGGGCAGTAAAGATGTTGATAACCAGTAAGCCAACCAAGCGGTTTTGGGAGTTGGTCGTGCCGCCTTGGCTCAGGTACTCGTTACCGCCAAAAGTTGTTAGGCATTGCACCCACGATGAGCCTGGAGTGGGTTCATATGCCATGTTGTGAAAAACGATTGGAATGGCAGGGCTGTTTGCCAGCTCTGTCGCCAAACGTGTCTCAATGGTGGCGCGGACAGTGTTGAGGTTGAGTGCTGCCATCAGTCTTCAGCGATGATGCTGCGCCATTCCTTGCGGACATAGGCTTCAAGTTCTTTGCCGATCAGGTCTGGAAAACCCGGCTGCGTACCCTGACGAGTGCGATATTCTCCGCCCCACGATGGTGGCAGATTGGTGCCGTAGCAAACTGCCTCTGCATACTCCACGTTGTTAAAGACCCTCCCGACGTAAGGATTGTCTGTATTTACCTGCCAACCCTGCACCAAACGTCCAGTGTCAATAGGAGTGCCCACAGGAGGCGTTCTTGTCTTTAGTTCTTTTTGCCACTGCAGTGTGGTCCTATTAACCAGCCTGCGAACTTGATCATCCATGAGGTCACCGATCTGATCCAGCCTGATGTTGCGTGCCATGCTTAAGCCCTCAAGATCAGTTCGTAGACAATCGCAGCATTGCCCTGCTCAATCGTATTGACCTGAATGATCTGATGCACAACGCTGCTGATGACGATGCGATCCTTTGTCTCCGGCGCAGTAGCAACAGCAGCTGCCGCAATAAGCAGACGTTTGTCGCCAGCCTGAATCAGCTCATTGACCTCACGCAGACTCACATCAGACAAAACGCCTTTGACAGTAGCGTCTGACTCAGACTCTGTGATCGTGCCGGTCGTCGTGTTGTAACTGCCACCCGTCACAATCCGAACAGTTAAGTCACCGCCAAACTTGCTGACGACTTTGTTGGCAACCTTGCGTAGCGAGCTGGAAAGCGCCATCAGATCTTGTACGCAATGCACGCCCCATTCTGAAGCGTGATACTGGTGAAATATCCAGTCAGATGGGCACCTTGATCAACGCTTGTCCCACTGAAGCTGTTGTCAATCACGTTGGTACTGGTGATCGACGTGATCGTACTGCTCTCGTAAAAGTCAATGTGCGAAAACTTGCCCGTATGAGTCGCGGTGTCATTAATGACCTCAGCGCCTACCGCGTAGTCAATAGGTGATGCTCCGCCGTGTGATTTAGCCATGTCAGATCTTGTAGGCGATCACAGCGCCACCATTATTAAGGGTGAAGGCAGTGAAAACGCCTTGGATCTCAAAGCCAGCAGGTAGCGACTCGCCCACCAAGCTGTTCCCAGTCCAGTTCTGCGCCGTTAATGCGCTAAAGCTGCTGTTATTCTTCAGCACCACAATCCTGTTCCACCTGCCAGTGTGTGCATCGGTAGTGCTTACAAAGTCTGCACCGATGCTGTAGGAAGGGTCAATGGCGATACTGTTATGCGCCATGATTAGAGCCTGTAAGCGACGACAGTGCCGCTTGTCAGTGTGATGCTGGTGAAGACACCACAGATCTCACAGCTTGCACTGAAAGGGATTGCCGACAGGGTGTTGCCGGTGTAATCCTCAGCCGTGAGGCTGGCAATCACCGAGTCCTCAAGGGCGACAATCTTGCCGAAGCGTCCGGTGTGCGCTGCTGTGTCGTCAATGAACTCAGCACCGGGGTAGGCGTAACCCATGAATCAGCTCCGCTTAACGGCGATGTTACCTGGTCCGCTAATTCTAAGTCCGGTGAAATACCGTTCCACCATCGGCGGAATCCGATCAGCGCCAGTCGCCCCGTAATTGTTGGGGGTCACGTCCAAGCTGCCGATCTTGACGTTCTTGTAGTCCTCCAGACCGCTTAGACCCAAACCATCCTTGTTGTTGTTCAGATAGACCGCGAGTTCCGCTTGCGCCTTCTTGACCTGATCCGGGATCTCCGTGTCGGTGAAATAATCCGTCGTAATGCGGAAAGGAAACCCAACAGCGTAAGTATTGATGTAGGTATCGGGCTTTCGGACCCCAGTGCGCGGCCACTGGAGAGACTGCGTATCAGTCGCACGGGCACCAAGGAATCGTTCGCGGTCGATGCGTTGCGCCGCTGTGTACAAAGCTCGGTTTTTCTGGTCATCTGTCGCAGATGCCCAGGCAGTAACGTCGTCGTTCTGAACGAGACCGTCGATCAGATCGTTGGCGTCATTCAGCGTCAGGTAGCTGTTTGCGCTTGCGCCCCCGACTGTTGCGTCGATTGTGATTGCCATCGGGCGTCTCGGAAGATTGGTCGGTTACAAGCTCAGGAAGGGTAGAGACTGCTGCCGTAGCAGCAGCCTCCAGTTCCCGTGCTCGCCTAAAAGCGAACAACCCCATCGTCAGGAAGCCGCAGCTTTGAAGATGGCGTAGGTCAGCACGATTGCCTCACCCAGCGAACCAGCCGAAGCGTTGCTCACGGTGATCGCAAAGGATCCAGCGGCAATGCTGTTGGCTTGCACCAGGTAAGAACCGGCAGTACCAGCAGAGCTGTGGTTCACCAGAACGATGTCGCTTGCGGCGACTTCGCTGTTGGTCACCGTGAAGGAGACCTCAGCACCAGCTGCCAGGGCAGCATCGTGCATGGTGATCTGACCGCAAGCCTTGTTCAGGGTTACGCCAGTGGACTTGCTGGTTCCTTGGGTCACGGCACCGCCAGAGACGTAGCCGATTGCCTTACCAGCAGAAACTTCAAATTGAGAAGCCATGGTTAATTACCTCCTCAATCGAAGTTAGAGGTGTTCGTGGCGCGAACGATGCCGAGGTTCTTAAGCTCGTACACCTTCGACCAATTGCTCACCGTCTCCAGTTGGGCACGGGTGGGGTTGGTGGTGGTCACCGCCCACTTCGAGCCAACAGGGTGGTAGCAATAGTGCAGGTCGATCGACATGGCATCGCTCTTAGCGAGGATGTCACGATCAGTTTCGGTCTGCATCGCCATTTGCTCGCCCGATGCAACTGCTCCTTCAGTGAAGAAGTAGGTTGCGTATTCGGTCGAGGAACCGCTGCCCTCGGTTTGCACATCATCCGAAACGATGACACGCAGACCCATGTAGGTCGGGACAGTGGGATTGCCGTAAGCAGCAACGATCGAACCACCGGATTGGGTGGTCGAAGTGCCACGGGCATCGGCGGTGCTGACGTAATCGATAGCACGGCGCTCTACAAGGTCGTAATAGACCTTGGAGTGCATGCAAACGGCAGCCAGCTTGTCACCTTGATCGCCCAGCAGGGAGCGAGCTTCGGCAACGTGGCGTGGGCTAAGCACGGTGGGGGTGTCACCGGACTCGCCATCAATGGTCAGACCAAAGAAGGCAGCAGAGGAGCTGGTGGTGCCCAGGGTGCCGAACACACCTTTGAGGCAGGACAGGAGATCCTTCTGACGCTGATTGGCAACGTAGTCAGCAACCTTGGCGCCAATGGCAGCCATCGGATCGCTACCAGCTGCAAGAGCCGCGAGGTCACGAGCCTCAAAGGCGCGACCACGGTGCAGGATCACGCCAACTTGCTTGTCAGCAGTGATTTTGCCGGGGGTCAGAGAAGAGCTGTCAGACAGCACTTCAAAGTCACCGGAGAGGTTTGCCTTCCAGAAAGGCACGTTGATGAAGTCACCGCCCTCAGTGGCATTCAGCTCAGCCATCGGACGCACAACACCGCTAGCCAAGAAGGCATCGCGCTGAGTGGTCTGTTCAATGACGTACGGCGTAAATACCTCAGGAACGATGATGTCCGACCGAAGAGTCGCCATCGTTTGAATCCAAAAGTGTTTTACAGGACGGGCGCAGCCCTAATACCAGCGCAGCCGGTTTGCTGAAAGTTTAACGTGAAGCCTGTGCTTTCAGCTTTTCATACAAGTCACGATCTGTTCTAAACAGCCGTGATTGTTCGGTCAGGTTGTAACTCTCAGGCAAGAACGGGTTAGCAACACCAGCGGGGATCTCGCCACTGCTGCGTCCGATGGGTGCGCCACTGCCTTGTGGCTTGGGCTGTTTTTGCATCCAGCTAGGCAGGGTCTTTGCCCATTCCTGAACTGGCGTGCGCTGGTAACCGTCAACCACCACAACGGTGCCATCAGGCTCACGCTCGATCTGATCAGGCGACAACTTGGTCTTCATCACCAAGTCGGGATCATGCACGATGTCCGCCAAGGCACTGACTGCAGGCGTTAGCAGCTCAAGTTCCCGCACTCGGGACTCAAGCTCTGAGATGCGCTGGTCCTTTGCCGCCGTCGCCTCACGGTATTGCTGCTCCAAAGCCTGTCGGGCTTCAGAGTATTTGCCTTGAGATTCGAGCTGTTGTTGCTCGACTTGTCTTTTGAAATCAAGCAGTTCTTGGACGTTAATTCCGTCAGGCACTGCTTTTGCCTGCTCGACCGCTTTTTTGTACTCATCTAGAAGCTCTGCATTTTTGCGGTCCATTGCCGCCAGTCTTTTTTGCAGTGCTTCAACTTCTTGTGAAGCATCAAAAGCCGCAGGCTCTTGTGCTTGTGTTTCGTCAGACATGAATAACCCGCAGGGTTCTTGCGGTCCTACATTAGTGGTTGGTAACTGGTGATGTCAAAACGGGAATGGGACACGCCAGTGCGTGAACCTTGGAATCCCTTGATCTATCAGTGCCTGAAAGCCATTGATCGTCATATGGCGGCATACCTTGCGACTGGTAGCACCTGGCACGCGATTAAGGCGCAGGAGCTGCGCCGTTATGTCGCAGAGCTTAAAGACTGGATCTGCCTGCAGGAAGACAGGTAATCACCACTTTTCCTTGTCAGCCCAGTACGCCGCTGACATCTTGCCTTTGGCGATGTTCTTGGCGTGCCGCGCTTTAAACGATGCCCTTCTGGCTTTGTCTGCTGCTGACTCTCCTTTTTGCGCTGGTGAGCCTGACACGCCCTGCTGACCGAACCTGATCAGCCGCACCTTGTCTCCTTCCTTGGCAAGCACGGCATGAGACTTGCTTGGGTGCTTAGGAGTTCGCTTGGGCTTGTTATACCCGTCAAACTGCTCGCCTCGGTAGGTAATCATTTCCGCTTCGGCGCAGGGCTTAACTCTGACCGTTGCTTCAGCACCGGGTTGCCCGTGCTTTCGGACTTGATCGCAACCACCGGATCATCGGTAGTACCACGACGAGTGACCGTGCCACCAGTCGGACCTTTGATCGAATGTGATCCTTCGCCAGGCGTGCTGGTCACGATGCCATAGGTGCGGACACCTTGGTATAGCCAGCTAACACGATCACCGCGCTTCACTTCTTCTTGCCTCCTTTTCTGGGCTTAGCAACACCAGCTTCGCTAAGGGCGATGGCGATTGCCTGCTTACGGCTTTTTACCTTGGGACCCTTTCCCGGTCCCGGTTTGCCGCTTTTTAGCGTTCCCGCCTTGTACTCCTTCATCACCTTCTCCACCTTCTTTTGCTGCCTGCTGCTTTGCTTTGCCATTGATCGGCTCCACTTGACCCAATGCTAAGCCGAACTTATTGCGCCATTGCAGGGTGCCATCAGCGAGCTTGACCTGACGTGCCAGCACCTGTTCGCCGTTGAGATTAATCGTTTGGAACTCTTGGTTTGACATTGGGATAACGTCGCTTGAGTTGCTCCAAGGTTAGTTCGGACCCGTCCTGCCGAACAAAGCGGCGCAAGGCGTCATCCGGTCCATACTGTTTTGCAAGGTAGTTGAAGTAGGGCGTCTTGCTACCGAAGACTTGCTCTTTCTTTGCCGGGTTATCCATTAGCCATTGCCCATAGGTCTGGCGCAGCTCAGCATCACGCGCTGCAAAGCCCTTGACGATTGGCACCCGCATTGACCGGCAGTTGAAATGCAACGGCGGCTGTGGTCCTTCACCCCACTTGTAAACCTTGCCGTCCAGTGAGCGGCAGATTGGCGAGGTGCGCGTGTCGAGAATTGCCGTGTAACGGTATTTGGTGGTGGCATCAGGGTTTGCTGCTGCGACCTGCTGCATGGCTGCATCAGACACCTGCGTAATGCTGCTGCGGACGATGGCTCGGATCTGATTGTTTGGCATCGAGGTCAGCAAGCCACCCTGCTGGATAATTTGCTGCGTGGTGCCAAGCTGTTCACGGTTTAGCCTGCCACGTAACCGGCGGACGATGCTTTCAGTCGATTCACCAGTCAGCAGTCCATTGCGGACGGCTTGACTGAACATCTCGGCTTGTTTAGTGCCGATATTTTCAAACGCCTTGCGTACCACTTCGCCATTGGGCAGGGTCAAGGTGGCACCATCTGCAACAGTGATGCGTGCGACAGCAGTTCGGGCTGCACCTGGCAGTTGGTCACTCAGCGAGACGATCCCAAGCTGCGTGGGGTCAGTGGTGACAACAGCCTGAGCAAATTGTGGGCTGATTTCAACGGTGCGAACAATGACCTGCGAACTGGCGGGCAGTAGGTCTTGTAGTTGTTCAGTCATGAAATCTGACTGCAAAAGTGCCAAGCCCTGCAGCTCATCCGCCATCAACACCGTGCTCTCGCCAGACCATGTAGCCAATGATTCCTTGAGCTGAGCAAGGATTGCGCGAAGCCTGCCTGCTGTCTGCGTCTGTGGATCCAAGACTGCAAGACGATCTACAGCGTCAAGGATCACGTCGTTGTAAGCCCTGACGATGCGCCTTGTTACGCCATTGCTGTAGCGGTTTAGGTCGATGGCGTTACGGTAAAACTCGGAATGCTGCGTCATGACACCAGTCCAAGCTCTTCTGCAGAGCAGGGTGACATCACCATGACATCAGCTCCGGCACGCAGGCAGCGTTCTACCAAGCCATGCAACACGTATTCGACATGCTCTACGTCATGCTCCAGTTGCATTTCTTCAACTTCATACTGCTTGCCATTGCGAAACCATGCGACACGGACCACAGCAAAAATTGATGCCTCAAGCTGATGCTGAATGATATTCAGCTGCTGCTTGCGTGGCTTTGATGCACCCATGACCAAGCCTCCTGCCACCCAATCATGTTGGCATCTCTCCCTCGTCTTCTGGTTCGGCAGACTCCTCTGGGATTGAAGCCATCGCACGAGGTTCAGGAGCTGCCATCTCGATGTAACCGCCAGCTTGAGTTGACTCAATCTCCTCTTCAACATTGAACTCATCGCCAAGAACTTCGCCTTCGTAAAGCTGGTCAAGCAGTGTCTTCTGGGTAATGGTGCCAGCGGTGTAAAGCTGAAGCAGGGATTGGATCTCCTGTGGCTCAAGACGAGTCCCAAGGAAGTCACGATTTACAAAGCTGCTACCAACGTCCTCGATGTTGAGGTAATGGGCATGGTGAGCAAGGCAGTTGTCGATTAGGTCTTGCATGTTCTGCGCGATCACCATCATCGTGCTGTCGCCTTGGCTGCGGTCGATGCGCTTCGACTCTGCGGTTTCAGCGGATAACTTTTGACCAAGAACGGCAGACAGACCTAGCTCATTGATCTGCGATGCAAGCTGATCAAGGCGGCGGAACTGTGAGTCGAAGGCATTGCTTGGTGGAGCGATATATTCTGCCCGCCCGTCACTGGGGAAACTGATCGCTTCGCCTGGACCTGCGCTGACTTCCTCAGCAGAGCTTGGGAAGCCAAAGAATGCCAGCATCGGAACGGCACTGATGTGCAGCTGGTTGTCCAGATCAGATTGGACTTGATATGCCTTGAGGTTGAGGTTGGCAATATCCTCAAGCGGTGGGCGTGACTCCATGAAGTTCACGCGGTTGGCGTAGGCAACGCCAAACGGGATGTGATCTAGCGTCGTGGTGCCGCTGTCGTGTACTTGGAACTGCCCCTTGGCATCAAGGCGGTGAATCTCGAAAGCACCGGGGGTTAGCACGCGCACCTGCTCGACTTCCTTTTCGCCGTAGTCACCATCAGGCACGATGACTTTTTCAAGCAGGCGTAGCTGCGTTAGCTGCTGTGCGCCATTGATGAGATCAGTCCGCCAGCCAAGGATCTCCCGTGGCGAATAAGTAACCCAATAGGGGCGACCAAGCTCACCAGCGGCAGGCGCGTCAACAAGCACACCGATATGCCCGTAACGGACCATCTTGCGGCAGGCTTCATAGCACCAGACATTCAGGTCGTTGCCTTGCAGGTCAACGTCGAATAGCTGCTCGCGGACAACGTCTGATACATCGTTAAGCCTGACTGGTTTACGGGTTAACATGCCAGCCAGCATCCGCTCAAGGCGCTGGTAGTACGGCGGGCATACGGAACGAGCAAGCCTGTTGTCATAGCTCTCATCAAGCTCCCGTGGCTCTTGCGGGAGGTAGCGGCGATGACGGCGACGCAGTTCGTAGGTGCCACCGACCAGATCTTCAATCAAGATCCAGTGGGGCTCCTGGTTGCGCCATGCGGCGTTGGGATCGTTGACCTTGGCGACGCGAGCGGTCAACTGGCGATCGTAATGATTAAAGCCGGAGTACACCAGTTTTATCGCGCAGGCTATGAATCAGTTTAGGCTGCGATAAGAAGTTGATCCTCTGCTAGCAGAAGCGTGAAAGCAGAAAACCCCCACCGAAGCGGAGGTTTTCCTGCCCGATGCATGTGGATCTGAATCATCCCTCGGATCGTCATGGTGACGGTTGCCCGACTTCAGTTTCAGTTGACTGCTTCCACCGGGGCGCCCGTAGCCGCTTGTCCGATCTGGCAGTACACGGCAGGGGACTTTGCCGATGGGATCAGTATATCCTAATTCCGGTGCTCTTACCAGCCTGCATGTACATCGGGTTAAAGGCACCAAGGATCAGGTAGCCCAAACCGTCTGTCCAGTGCTCGATGCCTGCTGACTTGTCGATCACATAGTCAGAAGCACCTTCTTTGTAACAGACGTTCTTAAGAGCCTTGATGGTGTGTTTGCAGCGTGGGTGAACAAAGAGTCGTAGCTGCCCGTCAGCAGTGCGGATCATCCAGTTGGTCGCGTTGATCTTGTCCTTGACTGCCCAGGGTGCTTTGGGGCTGATGCATTGGAAGCCGTAACGGCGGATGATGTCGTGATCGGTGCGACCCGCCGCAGATGTCTTGCGGGCGCTCCCTGTTGGATCTGGATAAGCAACAATTCGCCGGTCCGGGAATCGTTCCTTAAGGAGCTGGCAGACCTCATCGGTGTTGGATTGTTTTACTGCGAGTTCATCCCAGATATGCACAGTATCACCGACACGAGAAGCCAGCACACCAGCCATGACACCAACATTGAAGTCAGTGCCCCAATAGATTTCTCCTCCGGTGTCTTTGACATCTTCGGAGATGTTGTCATCGCTGAAGTCAGGGTAGACGCGTCCAGCGAGGGTTTCAAAGGAAGCTAGGTATTCCTGACGAAAGGTGCGCTCGTCAAGGGTGCGACGTGCTGCTTCGATCTCGTCAGCAGGGACGTTGCCACCTTCGACTGTGGTGTAGGAAAAGGTGCGCCAGTCCTCTTGGTTCTGGGCTTGCTCCCATAGGTCATGGAACCAGTTGAGCCCTGCTGGTGTGGTGATGAACCAAGCTGGACCACCTTGGTCTGACAGGGCAGGGCGCAGGACCATTTCCCAGGCTTCCTGCTTGACGTATGCCGCCTCGTCAACGATCAGGCTGCTGAGGCTGACACCACGAAGGCTGTCGGCATTTTCAGCGCCTTTCAAGGCGATGATGCTGCCATTGGCAAGCTCGACGCTCAGTTCAGACTCGTTCTTTTTGACGTAGATATCTGATGGGACCATGGCGCGAAGCTGACGCCATGCGATCTGCTTGGCTGATTTGTAGTTCTGGGTGACGTACCAGTTCAGGCTGCCGGGGTTTTGAATTCCCCAGGCGATTAAGCGAGCGATGCAAAGGTAGGTCTTACCAAAGCGGCGTCCAGAGCAGAGGAGCTTGAAGCGTTCTGGCGATTCCCAGACCTCACGCTGCGGTGTGGTGAGGCTGCCGTAGAGGTCTTGGGCTAATGGTTCCCAGTCAAGATCAGCTTTGATTGGTACAGGTTCAGAGAGGATTGAACCACCAGGGCAGCGCGTAAGGATGCTCACGAGCAAAGCTGCGCGAGTCTGGCAGCAGTGTTAATGGCGCCAAGGGCGATGTGATATTGCCCAGCGCGACGGGCTTCAATTTGGAGTGTGGAGCATTGGGAGAGGAGGTCAGCGATCATTTGTGGTCGTTCGATGTCCCAGTCAGCTCGTAGCTGATCCCGAGCCATCTGGAGGTATTTATCAACGGTGCGTTCACCGACCCCCCAGTTTTCGGCTGCAAAGCGAACGCAGTCAGAACGCCTACCACCGTTAGCGATGATGCGAGCAAAGCGTTGAGCGCGCAGTTCGGTTTCTGCTTTTGTACCGCGATGGTCTGCCATTTATGACTCGAATGGCTTAGTGCATTTTAGGTATAGCATATTAGCGACGATACTTTTCGTGGATAATTTTAGGGCATACTTTATTCCAATCGTGTGTGTGATGAAGGCGTGGATTGGAATGTCCCATGAGTTCAATCCATGTTGAGGATGGAGAGATCATGACGGTGTAGAAAGATTTTACATAAGTGCCGCTTTCTTTGTAGGCTTCAGTAATGCCGCCTTTGTTCTTTTGCGTTTGAGCCTGTTCCAGCTGTATAGGGCAATAGGTAAAGAACAGTTTGCCTGTGGCGCCGTGTGAGATGTAGGTGTTGACATCGTCGTTGAATTTGCCAATGAAGTTGAAAGGGCGCTGCGAGTCGCAGAAGAATGAGTTCATTGCTTTGCGGAGAACTCGCCTTGCTTTCAGTGAGTCTGTGTTGTAGTCACCACCTTGTGAGAAGGCAATGCTGGAGACGGATGGTGTTTCTTGCAGAAATTGGACCATACCATCAAAGATGATGTCTAGGCTTTCTGCTCTGAAGTTGGAGTATTTAGGAGGTTCTGCTGGATTTTTACGACCGATGCGGCGGTAAGCGAACCAACTGTAGTCATCGTCTAATTGACAAAAGAAGCGACAGTTGACTTGTTTGGCTAGATCCCAGCAGGCGTTACGAGCCCATAGGGGAGTACGTCTGTCGGTTGACGTGTCGCACGAGTCTGTTGTCTGAGCAATTTTTGCTTTTGAGAAGACTAGAACCTTGTCACCGTAGGTTGCTTTGTACTGATTGCCGGTTGGATCTTCATCGTCAATAACGATGTACCACTTGCCTGTATAGCCAGAACGTTGAAGGGTGTCTAGGGTTTTGATGTTATCCGGTCTGCGGTTTGACAGGATAAAAACGCAGAAGTCATTACGCATGTGGATGATCCTGCTTGAATGCTTCTTCAACGCTTTGATCTAGTTTGACAAATCCGTTTTGGATTGCTTGCTCGAAGTCAATTATGACGAGAGCAGAATCTTCAAAAAGCGTCTGAATTTCCTTTGGTGCTGTGGCGTAGAAGTCGGCAATTTTGCTGTAGTTAAAGGCTGTGTGGCGATGAGCGGCTGAGATTAGGAAAGCCCTTACGTCATCAGGGATGTCAGCGTTTTCGATTTCAGCGATTAGCTGGTTTGTCTTGGTTGGATCGTAAAGCTGTTTTGGCTTATGGATTTCCCCTGTTGGTTCGTAGATCGGGGCGTTTGTCTTGTTGGTGTATGGGCTGTCTTCGTCCAGGGCTTCTTCAGTGCCGAAAAGATCTTCAAGCTCTTTCTTCTCGAACCAAGCTGAGATGTCGTGTTCTTCGCTGAGCTGATGGAGCATTGCGCCATCCCATTCGCTGAGATCACTGGTGCGGTTATCAGCTAGGGCAAGACCAACCTTTTCATCTTCTGTAAGGCCTGAGCGTCTGACAGCAATGACCTCATCACCTTCTGCGTCAATGATGCGTACGTTTGTGATGCCAGCTTGCTTAGCACCTTCAATTGTGCCGTTGCCAGCAAGGATGCGATTCTCTTCGTCGATGACGATCGAGCGTGCAGCACCGTAACGCTTGAGGGATTCTGCGATAAGCATCGCAGAGCGATCAGTGCGTTTGCGAGCGTTTTTATGGTCGTGCTTAAGGCTGTTGATCGATGTCATGCAGGTTGATCAGACTGGATGCCAGAACAGCTTGTTTTGTCTGTTATTGACGAGGAGCATAGCCTGTTCCATCGCAGTTTCAAGATCACTGCATGACTTTGTTTGGCAGATGATTGAACGAGGTTGACTGTCGATGGCGACGATGGCTATTGTTCCCTGCTTTTGATCGAAGGCAAACTTTACTTGCCCAGCATTGCTGTCAATAGAAAATTCAACTGCCATTACAGCATCTCATTATCCGTCACTGTATCTGCCTTAACTGATTGATCTTGGGTTCGACAAGGTGATGTGACGAAACAACGCCGCAGTTGTCGCCAACGCATACACGCACGCACCCGTCAGGCAAGTTTTCCAAGGTCGGTTGGACGGATGTAGCGGCTGATTCGACCAAGTGGTTCAGGCGTTGACGGGGGCTGTGGGTCATTGATCTGGTGGTACAGAGCGGTGTGGTAGTCATCCAACAGGTTGAGAAGGGAGCTGATCTGCTGGTTGGTTGGTTTGCGCTTTGTCATGAATGGAGCAGAGAACGGCAGCGGTAATGGCTTCGACGATTGGACGTGAGCAAGAGCCTGAGGCAGCCCTGAGAGCGGCTGTAACGGCTTTCTGGTATTGCCTAAGGGTTAGGGGCGGAAGAGCGGGTCTCGCGGCTTCAGAGCCCACAGAGGGGTCTCCTAGCGCACGTAGGCGCATGAGGGTGGAGCGATCCATGCCAAGTGCTTGAGCCTGACGGGTGATGTGGGCGTTTTCTTCGGCTGTAAGACCGACTTTGACGGGGGTGCGCTTTTCGGGCATGTCAGAAGGGAAGCGGTTGTTCGGTTGGTTCAGCGATGAAGTCACGCGGATCCGTGACTTGAACCTTTGGGTCAGGTGCTACGTCCCGCAGCAGGTTGCGGTACGCCTGTGGGTTGATGTGCCCTGGTGGTGGGCTATCGAGCTGCTCGATGGTGCAGCGCCCTGCAGCAACCATGCGCTTCAGGATCTCGCGTGCCCCTTCCTCGGAGGAGAGTCGTTTCAGAGCCATCAGGCGAATGCCTCCTCACGACGACGCTCCTCTTCGGCATGAGGGTGCAGGGCAAAGCGCCCTGGAGTGATCCCATCAATCGGTGGCTTGTAGGTCATGTACCTGCCGAACTCGTCGTATCGACCCATCGGGTAGGGATAGGCATTGCGTAACTGAAACTTGTCGAGCTTTCGGCTGGCTTCATCGAAGTCGTAAGCGTCGATGGTGCGAAACGCTGGTGCTGTTCCTTCCTTCGCAGCTTTAGGCAGCACGGCAAAGACGAATTGATTTTTGCAGTCAGGTGAAAAGAGCTTCATCGAATGACATCAGGGATTTGGTGAACGGATGTGATGTTGATCGGGCGGTCGTCAACGGTGGCGAAGCGTTCGTCACGTAGCCAGCGGAAGCAGTCAGGCAATGGACAGACGAAAGCGCCGTTGGCAGCTTCCTGATGAGTGATCTCAGTTTCAAGTGCCTTAATGAGCTTGTCTTCTGTCTCGGTCCGGATTGTTTTCTGCCACTGAGCAAGAGCCTTTGGCTTGGACTGACTTGCGGCTCTGACAGGAGCTGAGAGGTATAGCTTCCAGAACCGCTCGAACCCTTCACCGCCCTTGGTCTTGGTCTTCCGTTTTGACGGCTCAGGACTAAGACCGAAAACAGGATCACAAACCGCTGGAAGCTCGTCTTCCAGCTTTAAAAGGGTTTTTGTTATGGGTTCTTGTTTATGGGTTTTTGTTTGTAGGTCGATTTCGACCTGACCCCCTAGGTCATTTTTGACCTGACCCCTAGGTCGTTTTTGACCTGGGTCGATTTCGACCTGGGTTGGTTTTGACCTAGGTCGTTTTTGACCTGGGTGGTCGATGGTGACGTGGTAAACGGCGGTAAAACCAGGGCGTTTTTCGACCTGGATCCAGCCGCTTTCAACCAGAGTGCTTAGGGAGCGTTGCACCATCTTTCTGGTTACACCGGATCGTTGGGAGATCGTCTCCAGTGAGGCATAACAACCCTTTGGTGAGTTCCAGCCAAAACGGTGCAGCCAAAGGTAGATAACAACCGCTCTTGGGTCTAATCCAGCGTCAAGCAATTCGTATGGTGCTACCGCAAAAGCGGTTGATTTGACATGGGCTTTCATGTATGCTGATTGGGCGAATGAAGACGCAGCCGCCATGCTCCTGGCGGCTTTTTATTGTATTCCGGGAAGCTGGGTTGTAAACCTATTCGTTCCAGTCAGCCCCGTTGTTGCGCCGCTCGTTTTCGACACGGCTTACAGCCTGATCGAGCAGGCTATTGATGTATGTCCTTTTGTGATGATAGGTCGGCATGACTTTCTCAATGCGATCCAGAATCGCTTTGTCGATAGCAAATTTCGTTCCGGCGCTGTTCATGTTTTCGTGTTTCTGTGGTAAGGTTGGTACCCATGATGGATCCTATACCATTCTATGCTTGATCCAATACAGGGTCTGGATTTCTTTGACGATATCCATCGGTATCGTTACAAGGGGCGCTGGTTGCCGTTCAGCGTCTCTCGAATTGCCAGCCCTGCCAGTCCTGAGGCTGAGGCACGCTTTAGGCAGACGCAGCACATTTGGGAGCCACGGGGCAATGGCGTTCACGCCTTTTGCGAAGCACTGCTTACAGGTGAAGAGCTACCAGCTACTGACTATGACGAGTGGACTGAGCCGCTGCAGGATTGCTGGCTACTGCGCGACAGCGAGGTGCTGGCGGTCGAGTACCGCTTATGCGACGCCCGTAAGGGCGTTGGCGGCAGCTTTGATTTCTTGGTCAGAACCAGCAATGGCAAGGTCGCTCTAGGCGACTTGAAAACCGTAGGCAACTCAACAGCCGTTGATCGTCGCAAGCCTGCGACAGCACAGCTTGGTGGCTACCTGTCGATGCTTATTGACCACCATCGGCTCAACGTCGATTGGTGTTACACACTGGTTTCAGGACCGGGGCGCTGCCGTGCAATCCAGAGCGAACCTGACGAATGCCTGATGGCATGGGTTAATGCTTGGGACTGCTTTAAGAATCTGGAGGGTCTTTTCTGATGAACACCGACTGGAACGAGGTTTTCAAGCGTCGTCCAGACTTGGCACCACCTGGATACGAGGAGGCTTGCCTAGCAGGAAAAGCTGCCAGCGCAGAGCGGTACAAGAAGAATGGCTTCAAACGCGCAAAGGGTAGTAACGCAAGAAAGCCACTGCGGGAGAGCCGTCAAGCAGCAGATGCCAGAAGAACCCGCTTCCCGTCAATCAAGCACAGCCAGCAGAACTGAATTGTTACAGTTCAACATGGATCCAGAATGAGCCCGTAGGTGGTGTATAGTTGGACCAAGGGCACAGCCCACCACCTTTCTTCCTAATGGAAACCATCGAATCCCAACTCGCTTCTGTTAAGCAGCAACTAGCAGAAGCTCAAACCGAATACCAGCACTGCTTCGCCCGTGGCGACTGGGCGGAGTGCAGCAAAGCAAAGCGCAAGGTTGCAAAGCAGATGAAGCAGGTGCAATTCCTCGTCGCTCAAAAACTCGCCATTCGCTGAACCATGGACATCTATCTCGCAAATGGCTTTCAGGATCGAGACGACTACCTCGATTCCCTCCGTGAAGACTACGGAGAAGCCGTTGATCTTTTGACCTCTATTCTTCCGGCTTCAGAAGACTTCGACGGACTGGTAACCGCACTGGAGGACATGGCTGATGAAATGCTTTGAAGTCGGTCAGGTCTATTACGGCACACTTTCCTGTGCTCATAGTGATTTTCCAGTCCGTTGCGTTAAACGAACCGAAAAGTCAGTCTGGTTTGAACACGTCACCCATTCACATGCTTATGCCGTATCACGCTGCAAGATCCATAAGTGGGATGACTGCGAGACCGCTAGCTTCCACCGCTGGTACATCAGCAGCACGAAGCTCACTGGCGGCGATTTTGACCCCATGACCATCTGAACCATGAAAGACATCACCATCGGCGCACCTGCCAACCGCAACGAAGTCATCTACGAAGTCCAGTTCACCGCTGTTGAACTTGACCTGTTGTACGAGCTGACCCGTGAAACACGGAACAACATCATGGCGATTCAAGAAAATCCTGAACCTGGGTCTTGGGTTGACAGCGTGATCCAGCTAGACAAGAAGCTGACATCCATGTTCCACAAAAGGCACTGCTCATGCTGAAGCCAAAGCTCCGAAACAACCCTGTCAAATCTGTCCCGCTTGATCTCCTGATGGTTGGCTACCACTGGGAGAGCGTCCGAGAACGCTATTTCATCAAGCACAACATGGGCAAAGAAGCCCTTGATGCCTTAAAGCTGCGCCAGATCTATGCACGAAGGATCTGGGACGAATGCGGCATCCACATTCCCGTCAACTAACCAAAGCACCATGACCACTGAACACCCCAAGTCAATCGAGGCACCAATCCTCCGCTTCTTTCATTCCCCAGTTTCCTGGGATAAGGGCGTTAAAAACGGCGGCATGACCGCTGTGCTGAAGCTGCCGGAAGGCGAATGGAATGACGTGCTTGTCTACCAACCTGATGCTCCCAACGAAAACTGGTGGGATGTACTGCCACGCAATACCGTAATTCGTGCAGCCATACGCGAGCCTGCCAAGAAGAACCCTAGGGATCTGATTGCTTTTGCCTTGCCATTGAAGAACCAGCCTTCTGCAACACAGGATCTCATCGCCAAACTCATGAGTAACGACCAAGACAATCAGCAGCCAGAACTGACTGAAGGCGACAAGCTGGAAGCCCAGATTAAAGAAGGCGTCGAAAAGAAACGCCGAAATCAGCAACTGATTCAGCAATCCAAGCGCCTGCAGCGTCTGATCCTGATGGGTGAATGGCTCGAAAAGAACGAGTCCGCCTTGAAGTGCATACAGTCAACGATCTGTACTTCTGTCTTCCGCTGGTACGACGACAACAGCGAAGAAGCCGACAGCACGGCACTGCACGAAATGCTGGATGCATTGCATCTCAATATGGATCTGATCCGAGATATGCGGCAGAAGTGCTGGTGCCCTGATACAGATTGCGAAGGAACCCTTTACTACACCGATGGCACTGGCAAACCTGTGAAGGTCATTGACCTAAACGAGGTGGCATGAAAGGCGCTAAACAGTTGCTGGTTTATCTGGCGGTGCTACTGACTGGCAAGCGCGATCTGGCTCCAATCTTGGAAATGCCACTTGATGACGAAGCCCGCGAGTACCTGCTGACGATGGAACGCGACTGGCAGGTTGCTTTGCTTGAGCACTGCTTGACTTTGGCACCTGGCAAGTATCGGCGGGATCCATCCTCCTGATGATGGGGCATTGAGAAAGGAGTTCTACAGGTCCTTCTGGCTGCTGCCTGCGTAGGGGTTGCCACTGGTCGGGCTAACTGGTGGGAGGACATCCCAAGCGCAAGAAGCTCAAAGGTTCCCGTCGAGGACACGGTGTAGTTCCAGGCAGAAGTGCCCCCATTGGCACCGTGCAAGCTGCCGCCTCATGTAAGTCCCCAACCCAAAAGTTTTACAAACTAATGCTCAAAGACATCACACGCTGTCACGGCACTGGTTGCCCCATAAAGCAACAGTGCCTCAGGCACACCGCGCCAATTCCAGACAATACTCTGCTGTCATGGGCAGCAAACCTAAATCATGAACGGGCGCACATCTGCGCTTACTACATGCCCGCTACGCCCGAACTTTCACCCACTGCTCGGGCAGTGTTTGAGGCATTCAATAGCAGATTCGAGTGGATCGAAGACGGCGTGCCAGCCCCCCAGTTCAAGGCGCTCGCCGCCGCCCTGCGTGCCGCTGCGAATCAGGTGGTGCCGGAAATTGAAATACTGCCACAACAGGATCTAGAAGACAGACGCGAAGCAATGGAGTGGGGCATGAAAAACCAAACTCAGCTCACTCGCCAACAACTTTTCGCCGTCGCTGCCGAACTTGAAGCCCAGTAGTCAGATTAACTAATGAAACGACTTATTTTTTCAGCACTGCTGCTGTTCAATTCGCCTGCAATGGCACACCACATCGGACGATCAGTACAGGCAACGGTCTATGACCCATGGTTCAACGGCAGAACCGCCTACTGCGGCAGCCGGTACCAGCACTGGGGCATTAGCGCAGCGCATCCATGGCTTGAGTGCGGCACGAAGGTCCAGGTCAGCCATAAGGGGCGGATGCTGACAGTGCCGATTACAGATCGGTGCGATTGCAACAGTATCGATCTATCGGCAGGTGCCGCTCATCGATTAGGCGTTCCGCTTGATGGGACAGCACAGGTGCGGATCAGCTACTAGGGCTGCCGCATTGAAAAGAATTGTTTCTGGCTCCAAAACAGCTTGCTTTTGGATCCATTCTGGGTTATAGTTGGTTCATGAGGCAAGAGCCTCACCACCCATCGCGTCCCAAACCATGCTTTCCCTTCAACCCCGCGACAACGCAGAGCTTTCCCTTCAAGACGAAACCCTCCTCGCAGAAGATCTTGCAGACCTGTTCAACGATTACGTCTGCGAGCATCTAGTTGAAACCCTTTACGAGATGGCAAAAGAAGTCATCGAGCGCAACACCGGCATGGATCCAAGTAGCGACGAAGGTCTTGACCTCGCCCTTGATCTGATCCGCCGTATCAAAGTCACTGCCACCAAATAACTTACCCATCGCGTTTTTAATCATGATCTCAACCACAATCCTCTGGCTATTAGCCCTGCTGATTCTGCCCTTGCTCATCATCTGGCATTTCAGCAAATCCAAGTCCCAACGCATCAACGAACAACGACAGCGCGGCTGGACTTGGAAACAGGTCGCCGCTTACTGGAACTGCTCACCCTCTACCGCACGCCGCTGGGCTGCTGCTTGAACCGATGAACAACAAACTCGCCAACCTCCTGTCCTTCCTCATCGTTGCCACCACCGTTGCTTTCATTGGCATCGAGGCAACAGCCCACCACGGCAGCACCCACAGCGGCACTCAGCCCTACACCCGCGTCAACAACACAGAGGAGTGCAACAAGTGACAACCAACATCACTACCGCTCAAGACCTGATTGACGCTCTTCTGCAGCTCCGCGAAGAACGCGCTGACCTTGACGCTAAAGAAGCCTTCCTCAAGGAGCAGCTTGCTGGTGCCATCGCCCTAGGCGAACTTGACGACTACCAACAAGAGGACGGCATCTTCCAGTTCAGCAACGCCAAGTACACCCGCTGCGAGCGCAGCACTTACAAACTCAGCAAGGAAGCTGACCGCGCTATCCGCGCCATCAAGGAACAAGACATTGATGCTGGACTTGCCCAGCGGAACGTGACAACCTACTGGCGGCTGGATACCGCAATTTGAACGACTCCATTACCTTCACCGTCATCGGGCTACCTGCTCCTCAAGGATCAAAAGTCCGGACCAGGTACTCGATGCGTGAAGCATCAGTCAATGTTGCCCCTTGGCGGGTTGACGTAAAAAACTTTGCCCTAAAAAGCAAGCCGGACAACTGGGATATGGAGTCACCTATGTCCTTATCAGTTGTTTTCCGTTTCCGCCGCCCCAAATCCCATTACACAACAAAGGGTTTAAGCTCAAATGCTCCGCTGCAATGCACGTCTGCAAAGCACGGAGATCTAGACAAGCTCCTTCGATCAACGAACGACGCTCTTACAGACGTTCTGTTCAATGACGATCGCCAAGTAGTCAGCATTATTGCCTCCAAGCGATACTGCGAACCTGACGAACCACAGGGTGCAATCATCACGCTCACTGCGCTTTCAATCACCAAATGACCATCCCAAATCTTGCGGGTGTCATCAGCAAAGATGACGTCTTCCGTAAGGGCAGCGGTTCCTACGCCGCCGACTACGTTTCTTGGGCTCGCATTGCGAACCACCTTCACACTTCCGCCCCAGGCTGGGAGTTCCATCTAAAGACCGCTCCTGATGGTGGGCACGTCTGGCAGGCTCCTGATGGCAGCGCCTACCTGGTGACCTACTTCACCGGACCAGAAGACCAAGCAACGCCTGATTTCGTCTATCCCTGCCAGGACAACAGAAACCAGCCGATCCGCTTCGATAAGGTCAACTGCCGCACGCTCACCGACTCGCATCGTCGAGCCCTCTGCGCTAACGCCGCTTTTGCCTTTTCCCTTGGCTATGAGCTGTGGGCACGGGAGGAAGTTGACGAAGCGAAAAGCGAACCTGTAACGACTGTTGAGGTTTCTGCCGAAGACAAGCCAAAGCCGAAAGCTCCCGCTAAACCGAAAGCTCAGGCTCCCGACCTGACCGCAGAAGAGACGCCGCTGAGCGATTCTGACCTTAAGACGATCCGTGACCTCCTTAAGGAAGAGCCGGTCGTCAACAGGAACAAGATCATCAAGGCGTTCATGCAGGAGTTCAAGGTGCCGGATGGGGAACTCATCTCCACCCACATCACCCTCCCTAAACACCTGCGGTTCATCCAGGAGCGTTTGTCTTCCTGACGCCATGACCGACGAGATGATGCACGCCCAGATGGCGGCTCTTTACGCTCAACAGCGCCAAGACCTCAAACCATTGGATCATCTCGAAGATTTACTGCCGCCTCACCTTTGCGAATCCGTACGGCATTACGCCCGGTCACGCGAATACACCGCAAAGCAGGCTCTGTCACACATCGTTTCCAAATTCTTCGGATCATGCTTCAAGTCACAGCAGTCGGCAATCTCGCAGCCGACCCCGAAATCCGCACCGTTGGCGACAACGAAGTAGCGAACTTCCTCATCCTCTGCAACAAAAAAATCAAAGGCGAGGAGCATGTCTCCGCCCTGCGCTGTGCAGTGTGGGGACCACGCGCCAAGGTCGTAGCCGATTATCTGACCAAAGGCTCTCAAGTCACCGTTACTGGTCAGGCTTATGTCGAGACCTACGAGACAAAGACCGGCGAGACTCGCGCCAATCTGAATGTCGCTGTCAACGATTTCACCTTGCCTCCTAAGCCTAGGGTTGAAACCGCCGACATGCCGTTCTAATCTCCGGGGGGCTTTGCCCCCTTTTTTATGGGTTCATGTCAAGCGCGATCAGTGACTACCTAAACCAGATCGGGAAAATTCCGCTGCTGACTGCTGCGGAAGAAATCGAACTCGGCAACGCCATTCAACAGATGATGCCCTTGGTGGGCAAGGCTGATCTCTCAAAAGAAGAACAGCGCATCATCCGCGTCGGTGAACGAGCCAAACGGCGCATGATCCAAGGCAACCTTCGCTTGGTCATCAGGGTTGCTGGTAAATACAGCAGGATGACAAATCGGATCACAATGCAAGATCTGATTCAAGAAGGCAACATCGGTTTAATTCGTGCCGTTGAAATGTTTGATCCATCCAGAGGTTACAAATTTTCGACTTACGCCTACTGGTGGATTAAGCAAGGGATCATGCGGGCATCACAGATGCAGGATCGAATGATCAAATTGCCCAGTGGGGCACATGATGTTCTCCGCAAAATCAAACTGTTCACCATTGAATACCAAAAGGAATGGGGCAAAGTGCCAACGATTGAAGAGTGTGCTGAACTTGTAGGGATGCAGCCAGACACAGTTCGCGGTTATCTTGCCAGCGCCACTGATGCTTCAAGCCTTGATGCAAAAGCCAAAAACAAGGAAGACGACGGTAGCAGTATCGTTGATCTGATCGCCTGTGATGACGAGCGTCCAGAAGAAGAGCTGTTGCTTGACACACAAATAGAAGCAATACAGCAGGCACTGCCAAAGATCAGCAAGCGTGCTCAACAACTTCTTACCTTGCGTTATGGGTTAAACGGACAAGAACCGCTATCCAATCAAACCATCGCCAAAGAGTTTGGAATGTATCGAGAATCAATGCGTCGCCAGGTCTTAAACGCTGAACAGGAACTCAAAGCAGCCTTGCAAGGTGAACCGCCGGGAAAGCCGCAAGCACAGAAGACTTGCTCCAGCTTGATCTGGGGCTGGAGCTGAACCATGGGAGCGAATCGGATGGGTCCGCCGTGCCCTAGCTGCGGTAGTCAGGTAACAGATGTCGGTTCAACGTATCGGTCAAAAGAGGGTGACTTTGTTCGGCGCAGGATTTGTGTCGTCTGCGATCATCGGTTCTACACCGCACAGTGCGCTGAGGTTTTAGTTTCAAGGCGTGACCTTCAATGGAAAGGTCGCGTCCCTACCCTGCTTAAAGAAGACATCCGGGACATGTTCCGTGCCCTGCTACAACAGCGTTCCGCATGAAACGTGAACAGCTCCACTTGCAAGGTGGAATGTCAGTCGAAACTGGCAAGGACTGGAATGGACGATTTTTTATCGCCCACGCACGCAATGCAAGCGTCTTCCTGCGTGAACCTGGACAGGTACGGCAATTCTTGAAGCTGCCTGCTAAAACCCCTAGCCGCGAAAGCCTCGACTCATGGTTTGCTTCCCTATCACTATCAGACCAACAAAAGCACCCAGCAGCCAAAATGCAGGAGCCAGGATTGCCTCCAGAAGTCTTGCAAACGGGTTTTGGTCCTGAGTGCCACCTGGATGAACAAGATCCCAATTTCCAGACTCGCACAATAATCTGACCACTTCGTCGGCTCTGGGATCATTGCGGTTTAGATCCGCCAGCGTCATCGTCATTTCTAGCTCAGCAATGTGCCCTGTCGCCTGCCTCACAAGCTGACTGAGGTAGGCGTTCTGTTTGACGAGCGAAGAACAGAGCTTGGCTATTTCTGCGTGGTCTTCACAATGAAGTACCGTCCGCGCTTGGCTCTCAATCCGCAGTTCTTCCTCAACGGAAAACTCAACGACCATCCATTGTCCCCAGGACATTGGTTTTGAGGCATATCGCGCAGAGTAGCCCGATGAAACCACCCAAGCTAGAAAAGATCATTACAGATGCAGGTGTCCTGTATCGGGTTAGCTATGCCGGGATGGTCAAGGACCATGAGCATGACTGGCAGGCAACCAATCTGTATTGGCACCTGTGCGAGTGCTACGTCTTAAACCTTGCGGCTAAACGCCGTCAATAATCCCAGCGGATACGCGGCGCCTTGCTTGGGTCACTACTGCCGGACCTGACGCCAAGATGCACAAAACCCTTGCCAGCGCCATATCCCAAGCTATGTGCCCAGTACTTGTCACACCAGTCCTGCACTGTTCTGATGTTGGCTCCTGAGACGTAGAAATCAACAGCGCCGCAGCCTGGTTTGTAAAGGTGCTCAGAATCAGAGGCACCCCCAACAGCACTATTGATCGCAGGCGGACGGTAGCCGCTTGTGATGATGATCGGCTGATTGCCAAAGGCAGTGCGAACCTTCTCCAAGAAATTTGCAAGGTACAAAGCGATCCTGATCTGATCTGGACGGTCAAAACGCCTGCGCTCTTCTCGTAGTGCAAACTCTCCCAAAGTGATATTTGGGGTCAGGTGAGCACTGAATGGTGCCTCAATGCTCAGATTGACGGTGCCCTCAGGGGAAGCAGGTAATCCCTTACGCCATAGCTGACCCTCAGCTTTACGGCGTCGCAGTAAGCCAGCTTCAACATTAGTGCCAGGATTGCGATAAAGCTCCAGAGCAGCAGGTACTCCTTTCCAATTCTTTTCGCGCAAGCAACGGCTAATCGTTTCAAAACCAGCGGAACCATAAAAGCCACTGCCAAGGTTGTAGGCGAAACTCACTAAAGCAGATTTCTGCTCGTCTGCCATCTCTCGCCAATGCGGGACGCTAGTGCGGAGCTTGTCGGCAATGCGATCAACTTCAAGTCCAAGAAGCATGTCGGCTTCGATGACCGTAATTTTGTCACCGCGTTTAACGGCTATCCCACCGCTATACCGCGTGGTGCCATAACCAATTGTCCACGGGTCACCACCCGACAGTGGATCAGGGTATGCCGAAAGATGGCAACCCTCAAAATCCTTGATAAGAGCAATGCCAGATGTCAGATCAGCTTGCTTGCCAGCTTGACTCCACGTCGCAAACCATTGACGGTCACGACGCATCGCAAGCTCATAGCCGTTATTCGCTAGATCTTGCTGTAGTTGCTGGATTGCTGCTGCTTGATGAGGAAGCCCTTTCCAGTATTTGAAAAGCTGCTCAAGGCTGATCGGCGCCGTGTTGCTCATCGGTTGCCCAGGGTGCAGTTACACGCAGCTCTTCGCTGCTGATGATCGGTGGCGGTATGGCTGGCGGTTGCGTTGCGTGCCAGTCCTCGATGGCGCGATCCAGCCGCGGTTTAAGCGTTGCGTTGAATTTGTAATCCTGCGCAGCCTTGTGCAGCTTGTGCCGCCAATCCCTATCGCCAAACCGCGCTAGCCATACGGTGTCGGCATTCAACGCTTTGGGAATACAACCTTCAGCGCCTTAAGGATCAGCTGAACCCAGGAGTTTTCCTTAATCGGCAGCAGGGTGATAATTTCAGAGCCAGCGGCAATGACAATGGCAATGACAGCAGCAGTTGTGGGGTCCATGAGGATGTCTTGGCTGGTTTAACTGTAGGAGGGTTATCGGTGCCCGCCAATACTCATCTCGATCTGCCTTACGCGACCCTCAAGATCACTTAGCCGTTCCTTGCTGTCATTTTTTAGTTCTTGGATATCCTGCGCGACGGTGCTGACCGATTGATCAAGCTTTGCTACCTGTATGAACAACCCGCCCAGCCCAACCACTGCGGCTACCAACAATGCGGGTATTGCCTGATTCCAAGGGTTCGCAGGTTCCGGTGCTGCATGAATCTGCACCTCTTCGTGGCTCTCCATTGCAAGGCGCAGCTGTCACCTATGCAGTGTAAAAGCGTCTATTTACCTAGTGGTGGCAGCTCTTCTAGAGGATCTGAACCACCCTTAACGATGGCGACAGCGCGGCGATAAAACATGCAATCGGTCTTGCCCGCCACTTCCAGCGCCTCTTTGATCTTGCGCCAGTTATCGCGGGTTTGCTGGTCCATCAGCCCTTACCTTGACCGCGTGTTTTCTTGCGTCCGTGATTTGGCAGGCTGTGTTGCCCCTGACCTTGGCGGGTCTTTTTCGGGGGACCGACCTTATGGGCGACACGTCCCAGTGCGGTCTTGGATTTGACGGCCATTAGCTGATGCCTGCGCTGGTGCTGTTAGCGGCGAAGTCGATTGTGTCTAGTCCCGTGCCGCCATCGACAACAGGCT
>Ga0208644_1000715_pt1 | contig 29579 bp, 32 predicted proteins | sample VirMetDEL_Nov_18_FD_184517 | JGI IMG/M metagenome (GOLD analysis project Ga0208644, IMG submission 184517) | Aqueous microbial communities from the Delaware River and Bay under freshwater to marine salinity gradient to study organic matter... | ecosystem: Environmental > Aquatic > Marine >...
AAGATGAGGCAGAAAAAATCGCAAAGGATCATCTAAAAGAAGTTCCAGATTATTACACTAAACTAGCAAAGTATGTTGAGAATGGAAAAGAAGCAATAGAGTTTGAGGGTGAAACTTATATTTCACTCGGTGAAAATGAAGATGTGTATGAAGATGACTTAGAATTAGACGGTAAGGTTTATGGAAAAGCAACTGATCTTTCAACTAACGCAAGACCAGAAGAAGAAAATTCACTTTCAACCAAGGAATCACATGCAAATGAAGAAGGAATAGCAAGTGTATCAGGCCCACCTGCTGGAACGGAACCAACAATTCAAGATGAAGAAGCAACTGTACTACCAGAGGGTAAACATGTAGATGATGTACAAGGCGAAGGAAACTTGAAGCGATCACTTGCAGATAAAACTAGAAGAATGTTACCAAAGAAAGGCGTGAATGAAAATCATGCAAATGAGTCAGATGTGAGTGATATAATGTCTTTTATATTAAGAAATCCAGACGGTGTTGAATATGATTTACTTGAACGTATGTATGGAATGCAATCAAATTTTGATAGTCTATTTGATAAAATAATTCGTGATGGTTGGGCATATAAAGATAATGATGGTAAAGTCTATAAAGTGAAAGATGCTTGGAAAGGATTTGAGAGTATTTCACCAAAAGACCCAATTATGTTAAACGAAAATTACCTACAATATGAAGATGTGTTATACAGACCAGTTTATGCTGGAGAGAACATTGATATCAATGACGATTCAATTTTAATTTACGAAAACAAATACTATACAAGTGAGGGAACAGGAAACTGTCCAATGTGTAAAGGAGCAGGTAAGGTCACAGTTGAAAGACTAGGACTTAAAGAATGTCCAAAGTGTGATGGTAGTGGAGATATACAAGAACAACCACAAGAACCACAAATGCAACAACCAGAGATTCCTCAAGAACAACTACAAGAATCAAAAGCAAATGAAACCTATTATGTAGAATGGGCTAACGGTGGATTCTTTGAAACAGAAGATATGGATGAAGCAAAACAAAAAGCAAAAGATAATGACGGTAAAGTGTTTTTAGATGATAAACAGGTATATCCAGCAGAAGAATCAAAAGCAGTTGAAATAGCAGTAAATGAAAATGGTCTTTGTAAATACTGTGATGCAGGTAATCATAAAGGTCATCACATGAGAACTGGTGATCAAGAATGTGTATATAAAAATTGCAAATGTGACTGGAAAGATTCAAAATATTCAAGTGAGTCATGTGGTTGTAAATCAAAGGCGATGGAAGCAAGTATTAGTGGTTACAAACAATTTATAAATAAAGAAATTCAGGTTCTAAAAAAACGTGCAAAGGCAAATGAAGCGGTAGGACTCATGTATGGACTTCCATCAATAAGCAGACAAGGTAGAAAGATAAAAGGTACACTTGCATACGCTGGTGTAAGTCTAAACGACAGAATTTACTTACCAGAAGAACTTGCAAAAGGTCATGGTAAAACTTTACCACTCTTATTGAATCATTCATCAGTTGCTGGAGCAGAAGATGAACTTGACAGACTTGATGATGAAATGTTAGATCATTTGGAAAATGAAAAAGATTATCAAGTAGGAGAAGTTACACTTACATGGGATCCACAAAAACTTACACTTTTCTATGAAGGTGTGGTTGAAAATGAATTTTTCCAAAAAGAGATTGACGATATGAATATGGCAGTATCACTTGGAATTTATTATGATAGTGATTCACCAAAAGTTTGTGATGAAGAATGTTACACACTTATCAAGGGAGCAGAATTTAGAGAGGTATCACTCGTATATCACGCAGGATTCCCGATTGCAACAATTGAGGCAGTGGAGGCAGAACTTAAAAGAAAATCAAAATTATCAATAGCAAAAGAAGAAATGGATCAAATGTTATCTGATGGAAGTATAGATACATCACCATCTGACAATAATTATATTCCACCACCAGCAGAATTTGATTCACAAGAATCAATAGCAGATGAAGAAGAAGATAAACTAGCACAAGGTGGAAGTGTTGATGTTGAAGAAAAACCAACAGGTGAACCACTAACAGTTGATGTAAATGAAGATAAACCAGTCTTTGTAGAATCATTTTATAGTCCAAACAGTTTTAGTGTTAGAGGTGTTTCTGGAATGACAATTTCAAATAGTAACGGTGTTGAGAGATATTCATTTGATCCAACTCAAAATTTCAGTACAAACACAGTTCACTTTTCAGTTATCAATGAGGGAGCAACAATATTTGGTGAACAGCTACAACCAAAGATGACAACATCAGATGATATTACAAAAGAGATAGAATCCAAGCCAGATATAAAAATAGAAAATTCAGATAAAGATATAATAAACGAATTATAGTGATCAGATATGAAATGCATGAAACGAATTGCATTAGAATCCGATGAAGAATTAGATTGGATTACGGTTAAGGGAAATCACATACCAATTAAGAAAGGTCAGGACAAAGGTGATGCAATAGCGGACTTTTTTGATAAGAAAAAAGATGAAAAATCAACCAATCTTGCTAAAACAATGCGTGATACATCATACGATATAATAATAAAGGAAAAAGAATTTAAGATAGAAGAAATAAAAAGACAGAGGAAACCAGATGACAAATTAATTCAGTTTTACAAAAATGAAATAGATAAAGTCAAGAAACTAAAAGAAAATGACTTGTATAAGTTTGAAAACATGAGTGGTATTTTCATGAAAAATAAACCAAACACACATACTAAAATGACCAATGGGTTCAAATCTGAAAACACAAAAATAAACATTGGTGCTAGTATGTCTAAAAAAGACTTACATCCACTAAAAAAAGAAAGATTTGACAATATAATTGATACGATAAAGACATTATGGAATGAATTACCTGACGAATACAGAGATTATGTTGGAGAATTGAAAATACATAATGTTAGAGGTCATGGAACCAGACTTGGTATATACACTCATTCTATGAAAATGACAGAAAAGGAGGCTCGTGTTTTAACCATGAGGGTATATAATAGTGATAAACCACACCAAATAATTCATACATTCTTACACGAAATAGGTCATGCGATTTGGCATAACAGTTTTAGAAATAACCAAGAAAAAATAGATAAGTTCAGAAATGGTGTTGATGAGTTAATTAAAACAAATGGCGGTATAACCAAATATGTTCAAAAAGATCATGTAGAACTTAATGAAGGATTAAAGATTATACAAAAAGTTAAATTAGAAAAATATAGAAAAGAAAATGTAGATAGTGAAGATGTAAATATGAAAATAGAATATTGGAAAAGAGAACTGGATCAAGTTGTGGCTGATGAAACTCATAGTGAGGCAATATCATTTATACTTGGTGGTTTTACCAAATGGGAGTTAGGAGAAAAAATAGACAAACCAACTATGGAGAAATATTTTAAACTTATAGAGGAGTTACACAATGATTGAAAGGGTTGAAATATATTCAAATGATATGGATGAACGTGTTCCACCAAAATTGGCTGTAAAAAGGATGGTCTATATACTTGATGGTCTTGAAATAAAAGAACGTTATACTGAATATGGTGAATGGAGTGATGATCATGATTCACATGTAAAATTATTTTTTGATGATGATTTTTCAACAGAATCAGATGATAATATTGAATGGATTACAGTAAAAGGTAATCACATACCAATAAAGAAAGGACAGGATAAGGGAGATGCAATAGCAGATTTCTTTGATAAAAAGAATAAAACAAAACCAAAATATAATAAAGATTTTGGGAAAGGAAAACCTACAAAGAACAAAACAAATGTAGTAAATCAAATAAAGAAGCAATATCCACAGATGGATGAATCATTTATAAAATCACAACTTGATAGAAGTGACGTTCTTAGAGGCAAAGCAGTAAAAAGTAATGAATATTTAAAAAGAGAACTTGGAACAAATAAAAATGTAAGGATAAGTGGAAGAATAAAAGAATCGGAAAGCATGGTTGGTAAACTTGCAAGGCAACCTGAAAATTTTAAAACAGTAGACGATTTACATGATATAAGTGGTGTAAGGGCAACAGCAGACACAATAAGAGATGTTCAGAATACAATGGATTATGTAAGAAACAACTATAATGTTTTGGAAGAAAAAAACAATATAGATGAAGATAGAGATGGTTACAGATCATACCATGCCATAATAGAAAAGGATGGAATAAAACATGAGATTCAAATAAGAACTGAAAATCAAGACAAGTGGGCAAACTATGCACATGACAACTTTTACAAACCAGCAACAAAACAACAATCAGTATTTGTTGATAGGAATAAAGATATAATCAATGAATATACACAAAGTATGTCAAATTACTTTTATAATATGGATATGGGAAAAAATTCAAAAAAACCTGACTGTCCTCAGAAAATATCAATTGTGGTGGGTTGTCTATGACTTATATAGATGATATACTTGAAGAAGTAAGAAACGTAACACCTGATACTGGATATAATGTTTGTATATTTGATGATTTTGAAGAAGTAGGTAATAAACTTACAATCATAGGCAATTTTGAGAGTATGGAAGAAGCCGAAAAAATTGCAGGTGAATATGATGAAGATGTCACCATTTATATATACGGTGGAATAAATGATGATGCAATGAATACAGATATAAGCGTGCCAAAAAACCACAATATACCTTCATATATAAAAAAGGCTGAGAATGATTATAAAAACAGTATAAATGATGACAATGATGCTTATGAAAAATTGAACTATGGTGGTGAAGAATTTCGTGAAGAAGATCATCCAAGAGATTCTGACGGTAAATTTACAGATAAAGACGGTGGATCAGATGATGAACCAAAAGATGTAAAATTTGAACCTTATAAAAAAGAAATAGAAAAAGACTTGGAGCCTACTAAAGAAGTTCAAGATTTACAAAAAAACGTAGATGACAGAGTTAGAGAAAAAATTGAAAACGTAATTAAAAGTAAAACTGATAAAGTGTTAAAAGTCGAAACTCAAGGCTCTTATGTTAAAGGAACAGATCTTCCAAGTAGTGGAAGTGATATGGACATATTTGTTGTCTTTAAATCTGACACTCCAGAAAAAGATATACAACAATTAGGACTTGAGATAGGACTTGAAACAATGACAAAAGAGTTTGCAGAATCACAGGGTTGGGAAAACTTTAGAGTCTTCACTAAAGATGCAAAATCAAAATATGCTGAGGCTTATTTTGATGTTGATGGTCAGAGTATAGAAGTTCAGATAGTTCCTACTAGAGATTTAACATTAGATCAAATTAAAAATAAAGAACTTAATGGAAATAAAATAGAAATTGGAATGGAAAGAACTCCACATCAAACAAAATTCATGAATGATAATTTGTCTAAAGAACAAAAGAAAGATGTTAGAATGTTAAAAAAATTCATGAAGAAAACAGGTCTGTATGATAGTTCAGTTAAAAGTCAAGGATTCAGTGGTTATAGTGCAGAGGCACTTGTACATTATTTAGGATCATTTGATAAAGTGGTAAATTACTTTGCCGATGATTTCAAAATTGGAGATGTTATAGGTTTGCCAGATGGAAAGAAAGAATCAGATTATCATAAAATAACTGATCAGTCAAATGCATCATGGCGACCATTTCATATAATAGATCCAATTGATCCAAACAGAGATCTCACATCTGCATTTAGTTCAAAGAAGATAGCAAGAACAATATTGACTACAAAGTCTTTAAAAGAAACAGGCGAACCACCAAAAAAGACAGAACCGGTAAGTCTAAAAGGAGTAGGAATAAATTTCAAATCTAATATAAATGATGAAAACACACTCAACAGTCAAATTCAGTCACTTGAGAAAGACATAATAAAAAAACTTGGAAGTCTGGGATTTAGAAATATAAAAGAGTTCGATAAACCAAAAAAGATAGTTGAGGGATTTGAAATAAATCCAGATAGAACATCACTTGAACAAAAAGAAGAAAATGGTAGAAAGTTGAACGATTATACGTTAAACATTGCACTTGATAATTTCTATCTTGATGTAGATGAAATACCAGACGTGAAACCACTTGCAAATATGAATGAAGAAAGTAAGAATAAAATGTTGGCTGGTTTAAGAAAGAAAGGATCAAAGTTTGTAATATCTGATGATGGTAGTACAATTACGACATATACGAAATTAAAATATACAAAAGTAGATGAGGCATTGGATGCATTGATTAGAGGAGAGAGTGTGACCACACTTAAAGGAAATACAAAGTTAGGAGAAAATAATTTATTGAAAGAAATACAAGAACAAAATGTAAGATCAACTAAAAATCAGAAAAATTATGATAATTTAATCTAAAATCAGTATAATGTTTATATACTAAGTGTATAAAGTATTTATATGCCTAGAAAGGTAATTAGAGAAGTTGACGATCAAGTAGATCCTGACACTCAAAAAATTCCAGCATCAAAAACCGTAAAAGGTTCTGGAGTTCCTGAAGATCAAGATGAATACTTTGATGCAACAACAAGAACCTCTAAACCAATTCAGGGTAAGGTAACAGTACGTGGAGCACCAAAAGCCACAGACGCCGCCAAAATCAACGAGAATTCTGAGGATTATCCAGAGAATGATGTTGACGAGGAAGAAACTGTAACAATTGATTTAGAAGATGAAGTTGAAGAACAACCAGCAACTATACCAGTTGATCAGATTCCTAATGGAGAGGCAAGACGTGGTTATTATGGTAGAAATGCAGATAGAGTTTCTGAATCCAGAAGAAACAGACTTTATCATGCTAGAGTACAAAAAGCCGAAGAATCTGCCAGAAATGCATTAAAAGCACAAGAGGCAAGAGTTCGTGCAAAAACACTCAAAGCTCAAGAAATGCGTATTGATGCCGAAATTCGTAAAGCACGAGAAAGTGCAAGACCAAGACTAGCAGTAGCTTCACCAAAAGGTGGATTTGCAACTGGTAAGGTTTCAGCACTAGAAGCCGAAGTATCAAAACCTTCCGCTTGGTTACGTGCAGTTCAGAGAAACCAAAACGTAAGCCCAGCTTATGTTTGGCAAATCAACAAAGAAAAAATTTACGAAAGTTACAACAAAAAAGGACTTAGAACATTTGATTCAAATGATAACGAAGTCATTACAAAAGTTGGAGCATCAGAGGCAGATATTTCATCTGTATCTGGACCAGCAACAAATGACTTTATGAGAATTATGTCAGAGCAAGTTCTAGTTTTACCAAACGGTAAAGTAGTTACTCCAATCAGACAATTCTGTGAAACTAAAGTTCTACCTGTTGGAACTCGTGAAGCATTTTTCTTTGACTTTGGTGATGTTACATTCAGTAACATCGCAGAAGCAGATGATGCAATTGGAACAGCTACACCAGCTTCAAGTCCAATCATCAGAAGTGCAGGAACTGAAACTAACCCAAGAGGTACAAGAATCACAATCGGTTATCAACAAACCGAGGAGAGCCCAATTGATATTATCGCTTCCGCAAACAGAGCCTTTGCACTCGAATCAATTAATGATGAAAGCAAACAAGTAATGAATGCCTTCGATACTGATTCAGGTTCAAGTGGTGATGCATCAACTAGAAAAGCAGTTGGTGGCGGTGCAAAAACTGGTAGATGGGTAGATGGAAACTCTGGAGCTCAGATCACATCTGATAGTTCAGGTTTAGGTGTACTCAAATATCAAGGTTTGTTAAACGCAAAAGGTGTAATTCAAGATGAAGGTCTTGACGACTCAAATTTGATTACATACACAAGCGGTAAAGGTATTCGTGACTTAGTATTAGATGCAGACTTGGACTCCTATATTGGATTCTCAAAGCCAGCAATTATTACCGAAGCAACAGTTGAAAGAATCGCAGGTACTAACCTTGTTAGATCAAGTGCAATCGCATCTTCATCACAAGCAAGTGGTTACAGATCTGTAATGTTCATTCCAAACGTTGCATTTGGATTAGTTACCGGAAGAGATCTAACTATGGAAGCTCAAAGAAGAAACGAACTTCAAGCAATTCATATTACTGGTACTCAAAAGGTAGCAGGAATTGTAAAGAACGTTGAAGCAACTTGTAGAATTTCACACCTGTAAATGTTTAGAAAATTTTCCCTTTTTTTCTTTTTTTATTTTAAAAATTATAGTGATGGGATTAGGGGGTTCCCACAACCTTACTTTATGTAGGTTTTCAAACATACGGCTTTGCGAGTAGACCTCAGTCTATCCCTCAAAGGTTCATCCATGTGATTTCTCACACTTTCCTCCTTTACTTACCCCAACTTCAATGTGTTTCTGCCTCACACATCATGTCACGTTTGCAATACGTGGTAAAGGTTGTTTGAATTTCGCACTAACTACTCTAGGTAATAGGTTAATATTAATCTATCTATTTTATTCTTATAAATAACTAATGTTAAACAAAATTATGAATCAAATTTTAGTATTATTTCATCAATGGACATTTAAATGCCATTTTTGTAAATGTGAATGCCATGATCCAGTAGAAATAGGAATACACTTCAAACGTGAGCATAATTATAACTTTATAAAAGACGAATCATTAGTATAAATCAATGGTATCAACTAATTATGCGGAATATGATAGTGTTAAGGTTAAACTTAGATTGGAAGATGACTCAATGCGTGATGAGATTAGACTTATCATGCAGGAGATCAATGATTTAATAAATAACAGATTACGAGCAAAATTAGGAGAATATAATATTTATGGTTCCAGAATTGAGTTACCGTTGACTTCATCAACTTTACCACCAATTCCAGTAGAATTAAAAGCAATAGCAAATGATTTGGTAGTTGCAAAGATAAGACTTCAAAACAGTGAAAAACCAATGCTTTGGGACAGTGCAGTGAATGTGCTTGACAATTATCTGGAAAAAGTATATGGTTGGACTAGATCAACAAAATTTCAACCAATTAGAACTTATACAGTAAGTCCAACCAGTGGAAATGTTGGAGCAACTGTAACATTAAGTGGAACAAACTTTGAACCAACTGCAAAACTTGTAATAAAATTCAACGGAAATGATGTTGTTACAACACCAACAACAGTAATAACAGACAGTAAGGGAGTTTTTTCTGGAGTAACATTTGTTGTTCCAAGCGTAACAGAAGATCAATATAAAATAAAAATAGTTGACGGATTTGGTGGAATAGAAGCAAACTTTCAGGTGACATAGATTGACTTTATCTCAATCTGATGTAATTACAATTTTGAAAACAGGTACATATCCTGCATCACAAAAGGGACTTGTTTATTATCAACAAAAACAAAAATATCCAATATATCCATTTGTAGAAGTAAGAAAAGTTCAATCAGATTCACTTACAACTGATGTTCAAAAGAAAGCAAAGGAACAAACATTTGAGATTAGATTCTACATGAAATACACAAGACCAGAATCAGTTGAGGAAACAGACCGACTTGCAACAGAAAATGAAATGCTTAGAGTTTTAGAAAATGCAGATATAGAACCAGCAGGAATCATATACTTTGAAAGCAAACAATGGAATACTCAGATAATTGATGATCAAATATACGGAAGCAGATCAGTTTTAAGATTTTCAGTACGAGATGTAGATACAACTTCTGGAAGCGGACTAATTGGAAGTGGAGATAAGATAGAGTTGAATAGTAATTCCACACCAGTTCAAATACAGATACTAAATATGAATACAAGAAAAGGATTTAGTGTTGATATGCATTTTACAGATGACAGAAATGTGGTTTATGATCCAAACCAACTTATAACATACGGAGAATTTACAATAACTTATGAAAATACGGCTTCCATACAATCAATAATAGATTCAATATCTGCCAGTGGAACTGAAAATCAAGGTAAATTCATAAGAGGTGGAGTAGAGAATAATTATAATTTCATAGTTGGACAAACATCTACAAGTGGTTCCTATGGTGAGATTGAAAAGGCTACAACTACATTTTATGCTACTTCTACATGGTAGACAACGTAGCTAAATGTAATTTAACGTTAGCTACGTTATGTAAAAAAGAATATGCTTTTAAATGATAAATAACATTTAAAAATCATGGTAGCTCCAACTGATTTCAACTTACAGAATCTACATGGACGTACATTTGAGGGTTTTGTACAATTTCAAGTACCCAATGGCTCAACTTGGTATAGAATGAAAGAAAGACAAACAATGTCATTTCAGATTAGATATAACAGAGCCGAGCATTATTCAGATGATGGACAAAAAGCAGTTGACCCTACAGGACATTCACATAGTTTTAGCATGACAATTAAACTTACAAGTGATTTATTTGATAGTGTTTTTAGTGCATCATCAGATCCACAAACATTGTCATATTGGATTTACAAGAATGAGATTTATGAACCAATTCAAGTTATATTCGTAACCAGTATGCCAACACTTTCAGGCCCAGTAGGATCAACAAGCGAGAATGATGTAAACTTGAAATTTGTTTTAGATCCTAGTGGATTTTCAACAGGACTTGGAGCAAGTGGAGGAAGTCCAGAAATTACAGTCACAGGAACAGTATTAAGCATTACAAGTGCATTGAGATCCACGACAACTGATCAATAATGATTCCTAGTGTTGAATGGGTAAAACGATATAGAAACAAATTATATCACTATCAACATAACAACAAAGATTTTTTAAAAATGAAAGTGAAAGAACTTGCAAATAAAATGATAGTTGATCCAATTAGAGATGAAATGGAAAGAATGGAAGTTCATAGAAAAATTTGGGAATCTGTTGTAGTACAAGATGTAATAATAGATTCATCTTTAGGCATAATTACAATAAAAATACATAGTGAATATTTTGCAGAGAATGGATTTGATGTTGCGTATGCAAGGGAGTTCGGAACAGAAGATCACATGATTAGACCGAAAGGAAAAGAGAATGGTGGAGCCGATTCACTTGCATGGATTCAAAACGGTGTACAAAGATTTTCAAAAGGACATAAAGTAAGCGGACTTCCAAGACTTAACATAATAGAGCAAACAATAGAAAAGAACGAATATGAGTTACAACAAAAATTAATTGAAGAATATGAAAGATGGAAGAATAGTATCTTTCTTTGATACTATCAGATCGTAGAATTAAAATTCCATTCTACGACCAACATATTTCAAGAATTGTAGAAGTGACTCATCTGATAGATTTTTTATTGCTGGCAATAATGATTTGAGTGCATCATCATCATGATTGTATACAATTTCTTCAAATTTATCTTGCATTTTATCTGCAATGAAACATTCATTACATAATGGATCACTTTTCCAATCTAGACCATTTTCAAAGACTTCATCGGTAACAAAACATTGTGAGTCTTTGTCACATCCATCGCATTTTGCTTGGACTTTTTTTACAACTAAACTTGTTTTTGACATGTATATACTATAGATAATACTCTATATAAAGGTATTTAATATTAATATACTAGATTCTTTTATATTATAAATATGCGAAATCTAGATAAAGAATATCATAGTGTAAATACAATATATGAACAACAAAAAGAATATAGAAAAACACCAGAAGGTAAACTTGCATTAAAACGAGCAAAAGAAAGACAGATAGTAAAAAAGATGAAAGTTTGTGAATGTGGAGTTTGTGGAGAAACAGAATTTGAAGTTCTTAATGTATATGGAAAAAACACACTTTGCTATAATTGTAGATATCGTAGAGAAAAAGTTTTGGAGGAGTATGAAGTATGCCAGTAGATGATGAAATAAACCTAGATTCTCCTGACGGTATCACACAAGAAGATATAGATCGTATGAATGAACAAGCAGATGAACTTGAACGAATTGCAGAAAGATCAGAAATCAATGTAGAAAAAATAAAACAAAATATGAAATCTGTTGAAAAAAATATTGTTGATATTGAAGATTCAGGTGAATTATCTGTATCAGATAATACAAGTATTGAAGAAAGACTTAAAGAAATAGAGGAAAATCAGTCAAAGATAATTACATTTTTGAATAAAGCGGAAGAAGAAAGAAATGTAAATAGAAAGAAAATAGATGAAGCAGAACAAGAAAGAAAAAGAATTTTACAAGAATTTAGAGAAAATTCAAGTGGATTTAGGGAAATGTACGGTGAAGCGAATTTTTTCAGAAACGATCCAGTATCTTTTGGTAGAGGTAAAATAAAAAATCTTTTAGGAAAAGCAGGTATATATGGTGCAGTGGCTATGTTTGCATGGGAAATGGCCGAATCGTTATACAAACAAATTGTATCAGAAGTAAAAGGAATGTATAAAGCAGGTGGAGTATTTGATATAAGAAAACTTGTTGAGGATCAAGTTACAGAATATAATAATATTAATTATCTAAACAAAATAAAAAGTGGTCAGGTTATATTTACCGCTGATGCAGGACAAGATTTAGTTCAAGGAGCTGTTAGAGGAGCATACAATACTAGAGATTTAAGAGATGGTCATCTTAGATACTTTCAGTATAAGAGAGGTAGTTAAAAATGGCAAATGCTATATTATATTACAGAACAGACACACCTGACACAAAAACAACAAATCCTACATACGCTGATCCTCAAGATCTTCCATCAGCACAGATTATGGAGTTTGTTTTTCCAGATGATATAATGGAAGGAGTAAATGAATCCTATCAAAACAATATAAAAACCTCTCCAGTTCCAAATCAAGATGGTGTTAGAAAAATAAACGTACAAGAAAATGGTTTAAGTTCAAATCAAATAACAATAAGAGGTGTGTTTAAAAAGAACGCAGGAGTTGGAATACAGAGATTAAAAGATATGAGAAAAGTAAAACAAGTTGATACATATCATCAATACGGTGTGTTTGGTATAAAAATAGACAATGCTCCACAATTCAATTTAGATCCTACAAATGAAAGAGGATTGCATATTATAAATACAAGTGTAGGTTATGCAGGAAACAATATTACAAGATATGATTTCACTATAACTTTAGGATTTGGTGGAGTCATACAGTAATGGCTTCTACAAAGGCATTCGCAACACTTCTTGACACTGATGTTCCTGACAATCAGAAAAGAGATCAGTCACGTACAATATATACAGATGCAGTTATACCAAATCAAGAAAATAATTTAGCCGATTGGTTGATCGGTCTTGAAATTGAGAATACAGGTATTTCCAAAGTCAATAGTGGTGAGATAACTCTTAGAATAGATGAAAGAGGTACATTTGTAAGAAGTGATCCCATATTAGTGAATGAAGATTCAAAAAATAAATACATGATAGAAATACAACTTAAACAAGATTTAGACAATGATGATGATTTTAATGATCCAACAGAACAAGGTATTGTTCTTAGAGGTCTTATAGGACAACCATCGGTGGTACAAAATAGTTCATATGGAGAGATTTTAAGAATACCATTGATTTCTGTTCAGTATAGATTAAAAGAAATGGTGACTTCAAGATGGTTATTATTTAATAGTCCAAGTGAAAGTTTTAGTGAGAGAGTTTCTGAAATAAACATACCATATAATTATCCTGTAAGATCTACCACCATTGCAAATAATCTTCCTACAAGTCCTTTATTATCATATAAACCAACTGGCCCAAAATCAATACATGATAGTATGGCTGAGATAATAGATGCACTATCAAATCCACAAGTTGATGGTGGTGCATTTGATGATTATTATTTTGAAATTGAAAATAATCCAAGTGAAACAAATTACTTGGATATAACGGCAGATAAGTTTGGTTCAGTTGATAGTGGAGTGATAATAGATCCTTTATCTTTAGATGTTGAAGATACAGGAGAGGAGAACACAACCGTTACTGACAACATTACATACAAAAACCACGTAATAGTTATAGGTGATCAAAAATCTGGTTCACTTCCTATGGAAAGAACCAGATTCGCTTCAAATTTTCAACATGCAATAATACGATATGAATGGGATTCAGGTACAACGTATCAAGCAGGAGATTTGGTAAAACATATCACATCAGCAAATAATAAACCACATCTAATAACTTATCATAGATCTTTGACAGATAGTAATACAGGAAACAATCCAATATCAACACATGGTACAAATTGGGAAATAGATTTTACAGATATTCCACCTTTCATAACTACATCAGATGCATATTATAAAGTAGGAGAGATTGTATCACATGAGAATGGTGGAACAATTTATTTTTATCAATGTAATGAAGAACAATCATACACGACAACTCATTTTTCATCATCATCACCACCGACACCACCATCTGGATGGAGTTTCATAACTTCTATAAGTTCTACATTTTATGAACCATTTGTAAGTTACAGTCCTTGGACAAACGATGTGGATATTTGGAAACAAACACTTGCAGGAAGAGGAGATGGTACAGCAAATTACGCACCTACGATAGATAGTACAAAATATCAAGGTTGGGCATGGGATTGGAATGTAACAAAGTCAAATTTCAATAGAGAAAATCTTCATAGTTCATTCGAAGAAATATCACCAAAAGTGATAACTGGATTCACATCACAGTTTAGTATAGTTAGTGAAAGTGGTGTTCCAAGCAAAATGAAATATGATTCAAATAGATTATTGATTGATAGTGCAGGTTCAGCACCTTGGTTAAATAATTTAAATAAAATTGCTGAATATGATGCATCTACAGGAACATGGCAACTTTCAAAAGAAGCAGTTAGTGGAGATACAGTTATAAATCTGTTTGATGCTAAAATCTGGAAATTCAATGGATCTGCATGGGAAGCAAAATGGGACCCACTTGATTCTGCAAACAATGACAAACCTACACCATTTCATTTATGTAAAAATGTAGGGCTTATTGCAGGTGCTACTGGTATAGCAGGACAGGCTGTGGAATTCGACTATGATTGGTTCGTGGCAGTACCAGTGGCAGGAGATGAACATCCAAACAGAACGTCTAGAGGTGTATGGATATCTTCAACTGCATTACTCCCAAGACATGATACAAATCAATATGATGTTGGAGAACTCTATGGTGGAACACCATCTGGTGGAAGTAAGCATTTAGGAACTATTGATACAAATAACTACGACAAAGACAGGAAGGGATTTATTGGTTGGAATAAAGGTATAGATGATGAGGATTATGGTAGAATATCAGCACTTGCATTTAAAATGAGAGTTAGTTTCTTTAAGACTAGAGATGGTGGTGGATTAATTCATGGAATACCAGATATACCTATGACGTTTTGGGCAATAGATAAATTTGATAGAGTTTGGTTCCATAGATTTAAACTTAAAAGAAATGGAGAATGGGACGATGTTACAATACCAATAGGAGAATTAGCCATGACTAATTTGCATCATGCTAGATGGGACGAATTGGCAACATTTTTTGATGGTGTACCAATTACAGGATTAGATTTTACAATTAAAGAGAGAGAATTTAGTGGTATTGCATTTGATTGGAAATATATGAAATATTGGGGTGTTCAATTAGATGAATCATATACAGGAGTTGGTTTATACAAAAATGGATTGGAGAGAGCTTTTGAATACGGTGAAGATTTGATGGCTGACTTGGCTGGAAATCTTTGGTATCAGGGTGGTGCATTGATTTACAATGTTGGAGGTTATATATTTGGAGGTTCTGATTTTCAGGCAATTCCAGCAACACAAAACTTTATTAGACTTAGTGCGAGAATAGCCATAGATGATTTACATTTTCAAAAAGAACTTTTAGCAACAAGCAGTGACACATCTATTCAAAACGCAAGAACCGAAGTTCAATATGTTGGAAATGAGGTAGATTATGTTAACTTAAAAACTCGTGCAAAGGCTAGAGTTGCAAGACAGAAATTCTTTCCACAAACAGTACATATAAGAACTTCTGGTGATGTAAGATTAAGATTTGGTCAATCATTTAAAGTTTCTGGAAGCAGAGTCATTGAAAATCCAAACAATTATCCAGATTGGTCTATTGGTCAATCTTATGTTATAGGAGATAAAGTTGATTATTTAGGATATACATATCAAGCACTCACAAACAACACAAATCAAATTCCACTTAACAGTCCAAACGATTGGGAAAATTTAAACAAATACGTTGTATCAAATGTAAGACATATATTCAATCATGATGGTTATTTTTGTGAGGTTGCAGGATTTAGAAAGTTTGTGGTGAGTGGATAATGAGTTACGAAGTTCCTAGTAGAGAAAGAGATGAAAGACTTCTTAGAAAAGAAATAGCAGAACAAAGAGATCTGATAAGATTTACACCTACATCAAAACAGAATGATACATCAGCAATAGGATCAGGAAGTCATGATACTTCTACTGGTGTCATTAAAACTTCTTTGGTTTTAAACCCAGAAACAATATATGAGTCAGTTCAAATTTCATGGACTGCTGGTTCTGGAGGAGATTTTCAAGTAGGACATGTGTTTAAAACAGATATTGATACATTGGGTGCAGGTTGGAGAGGTATACTTCTTCACATAGTAAATGGTGATTCTACGGCAGGTACAGGTGTATTTGAACCAATATGGCTTATACAGGGTCTTACACCTAGACCAGAATTTGATGATGCAAGTACAACTCTCATAAATGAAACTGTAGGCGGTTGGACAGCAAGTTATACAGGTGGTTCAAAAGACATGGGAAACATAGTTCCATATTCAGCAAGTTTAGTTGTGGATAAAATGGAAGGTGGAAATCCAGATATCAATGTAATTCATGGAGCAAAGAATAATGGTCATGTCATTACCGTAAAACCAAAAGATGGAAAAACACTCACTCTATCGACAGGTGGAAATATAGACATACTTTCAAATGTAATAATAGAAGATAATGAAATTGCAGTATTGCAATACCATGAAGATGCAGGAAATAAATGGCTTTTATTGTCAGGTGGAGGTGGTGGTAGCAGTGGAAATGTAAAAGCTCCAGTAAAAGTTGCAACTCAATTTAATTACCTCAATCTTGCACTTGTTGGAGATAACATTGATGGAATAGTTGTAGTTGCAGGAGATAGGATATTAGTTAAGAACCAATCAAACAAAGCAGATAACGGTATTTACAAAGTTGATAGTGTTATAGTTGGTGTAGCTACTCTCACTAGAGATGTGGATATGCCACATAATTCTACTGCATACGGTGGAACAATGGTTTATGTAGAAAGTGGAACAAATGAGGGTGGAAGTGTTCAGATATTATTTACAAATTCCACAACTACAAGTGATTCTATTTTAGTAGGAACTGATGATCAAGATTGGTATACAAGTTCTGGTGGAGAAGTATTTACATGGAGTGCCAATCACGATGCAAACTTTAACAATCTAAACAATCTTGAACAAGTTTCATTTGTAGATAGTGCAAATAATCAGAGAGGATTTATTGCAGGTCAAACAGATGCTATAAGAATACAAGTTTCAAGTGGAGATAAGAGTATATCATTTAGAGAGGATCCCTATACAACTGATGCATTATACATAAATCGATATGGATTAAATCAAGGTCATGCCACAGGAGGTGGTGGAGTAAATCTACCAATAAACCCAAGTGCTGGATTCATAAGTATAGCAAATGACGAATATATAACTTGGAGAAATAGTGCAAATACAAATGATGCTCTTTTAAGATTCAATGCATCAGATCAAATGGAGTTCAACTTTAACAGTATACCAATGTTAAAGATAGATCAACCAAACTCACTTTTAGACTTTGAACAAAATAATCTTGTAAGAGTAAATAATATTAACTCTTATACAGGAGATCATGATATAGGAAACACTGATCCATTTCATAGAATATTTGCAGATAGATTCATTCCTGTTTCTGAAAATTATGCAACAGGAACAACTGGTGAACTAAGAAAGAATGATTTTGCAACATACATAGATTTACAAGCTAGTGGAACATTTGACATAAGACGAAATGGTGTTGGTAAAGATGGACTGCTTACTGATGGTAGTGATCCTTGGTTTAGATTTAGTATTGTAGGAAATGCACCTTTACTAGAGTTATTTAGTGATGGTATCAATGATACGAAAATAAGTGTTGGTGCTGGAAAAATTGATAGAGGAGAAATATATTACGATGAAGCAAATGATTATTTCACAATAGATAAACTTAATGCTAGTTCCGCAAAAGGTACGGTTATTAGGGCAAGTGGACTGTTAGGTTTTGGTGTATTTAGTGATAAGATTGCAGGATTCAAAGATCTTGATATGTCACTTAATGATATTACTCATACAGTAAGTGTACAGTTGGATGATGCAAATACAGGAACTTTAAGAGGAGGACTTATTGCAGTTGATACAACAACTGGTGGATTCAATGGATTAAGACTTAACAGTGTATCAGGAAATCAAATTAGATTTTCAGAACTAACAAATGATATGATGATACTGGCTAATGGTGGAATTGAGTTATTTGAACCAACAGACTTGAATGATAATTCACTATTCTTTGATCAAGCACATAAATTCTCAATATTCTACCTATCAAATACTCTAAACTACATAGCCGATGATCTGAATGGATCTCATGACTTTTATGTTGATGATCTAGTTATACCTAAATTTGGAATTACTGAAACAAGTATAGAGTCTAATCAGATTCTAAATATGAACGGACATTCTATATTCTGGAACGTTGGTCTTACTTATGGTATAGTCGCAGGAGCATCAACAGGTGGATTTGACTTTACTATGCCTTCTATTATTAATGGTGGTTATGATTTCTATATAGGTGGAGGTCTACCTAAATTCGGTATCACTGAAACCAGTGTGGAATGTAACGCGCCATTAGATATGAACTTAAATGCAATTGAATTCCAAGGAATAATAGCACCATCAACTATAACAAATGAACCTCAGTTATTCGCAGATATAGGAAACTCTAATCACTTGACAATTAGATCAGGAGATGGTAGTTTGTATGACTTGGAGAATCTAGGTGGTGGTTCAACATCGTTTATAGGATTTACTGCCGATGCCGATCTTAATATGGGAACTTTTGATATATCAGGTGTTGATAGATTTACATTTGCAACAACAGAAGGTGCAGGTGATTTTTTAGGACCTCAAGATACTGGTATAGATGCAATATATGCCTCAGGAACTCCTTTTGGTATGAGAATAAATGTTCCTTCAAATAATTTTGCGGTTTTACAAATAGCTCGAGGTGGGATAGATAAATATACATTGAGTTCATTGGGACATACTTTTGATGATGTCGTAAGATTCGGTTCAAATTATACAGTATTCAACTCCAGATCGGCAGTATCACATACAACACCATCACAAAGATACCTTTTCCAAGATTCAAGTGACAATCACTTGAAGATTAGAACTGATTCAGGTTTAATTGATTTAGAAGGTGGTGGTGGTGGAGGACATAGAGCTTATGAAGAAAATAACAATTACTGGCATACACTTACAGTTACAAATGCCGATGTAGCAATAGATCAAATGTCACCTGCTCCAGATACTGTATATTATATTCTTTATGTCCCCAACAAAGACATTACAATAACTGAATTGGGTATTATGGTTTCAACTGTACAAACAGGTGGAACTATTTATTTTGGAATCTATAGTGCAGATAGTCAATTAAGACCAGCAAATAGATTAGTGAATGAAAGTGTTAATGTATCATCAACTGGATTCAAACAAAACAGTACATTCACTGTAACATTAACTGCAAACACGCCTTACTTTTTTGCACTGAAAGCCGATCATCAGGCTGATTTGCAACCTCAACTGGCTTCACATGTAGGTTGGTTATGTACTCAAATGCCTATGGAATTTTCCAAGGTTTCTGTTAACGGAGATTTTCAATCTGATTATGGTTGGACAGAAAGTTATACCACCTTTCCCGGAATTCCATTTACTGTGACTACTGGTAATTTATCAAGATTGAATAATTTCACAAGATGTCCAGCATTAATGTTCAAATGTGAATAGTTAAATACTGAATTGATCAATAAGAAATAATGCCATATAATAAAGAAACACTTGATTCGACAATGAAATCACTTAGACAGAAAATTGATATGTGTGAAAGTGAATTACGTGACATGATAGATATATTTAGAGAGTTGGAATCAATTAGTGGAGAAACACCTATTGATGTATCAACAAAACAACAAATGTCTGAATCAAGAAAAAATGAAGTTTATGATGCAAATATAACTAGAGCAAACCAATATATCAATTAGTTTAAATATCTCAATTTTTATTATTACTACATGTCACAAGAAAATCAATCTGTTACATTTGAACAGTATATTGCAACTCTTAGAAATCAAATTATAATTTCTTATGACGGTGCAAAAGAAACAGCACTAAGAAATTTTGATGATCTAGCAAAAAGATTGGCAGAATCACTTGTTCAAAGACAGCAACCACAAACTGAGCAAAAAACAGAAAAGAAAAAGAAACAATAAATATCACAAAGAGATGAGAAAATAAAATGTCAGAACTATCAATACTATGGGACGAATACAAAAGAATCATTCAGAAAGGACAGAGAACCGATAGAGCTAGAGAAATAGAGGCAATGATTCATGAAGTTCAGAAAAAAATAGGAACACCAAGATATGATTTTGACAGAAGATGGGAAAGAGTTATTGAAGCAGGTACACCAACAATAAATCCACCACCAATGGAAGCAGAACCAACACCAAGTGTACCAACAACAAATTTTACTTTTGAACAAGCAAAGGCTAGAGTTGGTGACAATGACTTTGCATTACTTGAGGATTGTGCGATGAGAGCAGAGGCAGAAATTGTTGTACTTACAAGAATACTTGATTCAATCAATATTGAAAATCAAAGAAATGTTGCAAGACGTGGACAAGCAATAAATATCGCAATAAGAAAGTTTGAGGAGTTAAAGAATGGCTCCTAGAAAAAAGAAAGATGTGTTGGATAAATCAGAAACAGTTAGTGATTCTCTCAATTTAAAATTAGAAGATATGGAAGGAATCGGCCCTATTAGACTAAAGAAACTTTATGCAAATGGAATATACACAGTTGATGATCTATTATCCTATGGAGAAGAGGCACTTTCAAGAATGTTGGATATTTCTTGGGACGATGCAAAAAAGATGACACAAACAGCAAATGAATCACTAAATACGGAGGATGTGTTCTCAAGTCTTACAGTTAGTGGAAAAGATTATTTTGATTTTAGAAAAAAGAAAATAGAATACATGACTACTGGTCATGAAGAACTTGATGAGATTACTGGTGGATTTGAAACAGGTGTTATTACAGAGTTCTTTGGAGCATTTGGTTCAGGAAAAACACAATTTATGATGGTAGCAGGAATAATGGCTCAATTACCAAAAGAAGCATGTTGTTTAAGTTGTGGACAAAAAGACAATCCATCTAAAGACAAGTGTGAATGTGGTGGAACATGGTGGAATGGTGGTGGACTTTCAGAATTTGGAAAACCATGTAGAGTTGTATATATTGATACAGAAAACTCTTACAGACCAGAAAGACTATTTGAAATCGTATGCAATCGTGAATTGATCAAAACAAAACCACAAACAAAGACTGAGGAAAAACAACAGGCTACAAAAGAACCATTAAATGATGAAGAATATGAAAAGGCTATACAGTTTGTATATAACATTCATGTAAGCAGACCTAGAACATCAGCAATTCAAATGTACACTGTAAACAACCTTTCATCACTAATATCTGGTGATATGTGTAAGCATTGTCATAAACGTGAAGTTTCAGCACTTAGTGAACCAACACATAGAAACCATCCAAAAGCAAAAGATGATATGGATTTGGAGGATCATGACTTTGAGAAAGATATACCTGCAAGACTTGTAATACTTGATTCAATTACTGGTAAATTTAGAAAAGAGTTTGAGGGAAGGGGAACTTTATCTGATAGACAAGTAAAACTTTCTTCACATGTTAGAATGTTGGAAAGTGTTGTCGAGGCAAAGAATGTAATATGCCTAGTAACAAATCAGGCTCAAGAAGCACTTGGAGTAATGGGTGATAATGTTAGACCAGTAGGTGGAAATGTAATTGGTCATACATTCACACATCGTATATACTTGAAGAAACCGCAAAGTATGTCAAAAGATAAAATCACTGCAATACTTGTAGATAGTCCAAACAAAGCAAAGAATGAAGTTACATTAGAACTTGGAGCAAAAGGTATTCAAAAAGAATCCAGTGCATAAACTATAAATAATCGTCTTACTCTAGATTATACATGGAACAAGATAAAACACTTGTTAAAATGCTCGATCAGATACCAGCAGAGAAACTGATATCTTATGTGATAGATAATTATTTCTATGACGTAAGACAAGCCATAAAGGAGGAAGAACAACTTGGCGTGTAAAGGTTTTTGTGAAAGACTAAAGGCACAAAAGCCTTTAAAAGTTTCTAGGTATCTTGTAGGTCAAAAGAGATGTCAAACATGTTCCGTATATCTTGAATGGGAAGGTGTTTGGTGTCCATGTTGTTCATACAGACTTCGAACAAAACCAAGAGCAAAACAATTCAAAAAAGATGTTAAAAGAATTGAGGCATAAAGATTATATGTCTAATACTCTTTTATTTTTTTATGACTTTAACAAATGAAACAACATTTGCTGGACATAACTACAAAGCAGATTACAAATACAAAGTAACTACTGGTCAAAAAGCAAATGGAGAAATACAAACAAAAGAAATCAGAGTTGAAGGAGATGAATGGGAACCATTATTGGAGATCAGTTTTAACATACTGATTGATGCATACACTATGGGTAAGCAAAAAAATCTAAAAATGGTAAGTCCTTTCGTTAGTGGACATGAGCCAAATGTTTAGTGTTTCTTTGAAACAAAAGGTAGATGGTCAAGTCCAAGTAACTCGTATCAGAGTTCCTAGAGAGATTCTGATAGAACAACCATTTTTAAAAGAACAAATAAAAAATTCTATGGAAAGAATACTTGAAGAAAACGGAGTAAGAGTTTTAAAAGACAAAGGAATAGTGGAATATGATGAATAAAAGTGAAATAGAAAAAAAGATTGCAGAGATAGAAAAAATACCATTGTATGATGTTCATGGCGGAAAACAAAGAACAAGTAAGGATAACGAAGAACATGCAAAACTAAAAGTTCTACTAAAGAATCTATAAATATCTCTAATATTATCTACATAATAATGAAATCAGAAAAGTTTACCATTGAAAAATTCACATGTGAAAGATGTGAGTATCAATGGATGCAACGTGCATTGACGAAAAGAGATAGATCTGGATTAAAGATCACTGAGGTTCTTTTATCTGCACCTAAAAACTGTTCAAACTGCAAATCACCATATTGGGATAGACCAAGACAAAATAATGTTTAAAAAGAGTAAAAAATGACTTGTAGTATGCCAGAACTGTGTTTTAGGTGCGGTAGATCTTTTTCTGATGAAAAAGAAGGCTGTGAATGTAATGGGAAATGACTTTGCAAGAAAGAATATGTGGGATAATTCCTACAGACCAGAACAAATATTCGTAAGAGATTATCTTAGTCAAAAATACCCAGATGTAAAAATAAAACTAGAACATACTATATCTAATCTAACACTTGATGGAAAACCATATAGAAAATGTATTCTTGATATAGCCATATTGGATAAAAAGATCGCAATAAGACTAAACGGTGGATATCATCATGTAAGTTCAAGACAACAAACAAAAGATGAGTTTCAAAAGGATTCACTTGAAGAAGCAGGTTGGACTGTATTGGATTTTGACAGTTACAAAATGCCAAATTTATTCAAGTCAAAATATAATGATAAAACACTTAAATTAGTTATAGATGAAATAGAAAAAATGATTGGTGATATACTTGGCTAAGTGTCCTATTTGTAAAAAAGAACAATATGGTTATCAATGGACTAAAACTAGAAGTGGTAAAAAATGGTTGATGAATTCAGAGGGAAAATGGCATTCATGTGAAAAAACAGAGAATGAGCCAAAGAAACAAAAATATCCAAATATATTTGAAAAGTTTACAGGTATAGTTAGTTATTTTTCATGTGGTAAATGTGGAAACGTATGTGATACAGATGAAATGTTCAACTCTTATTGTGAGTTATGTGATATGTATCCACAAGTTTTACATAGAATTTCAGATAAAAATGAAAAGGGACATATTTATGAAAACGTTAAACCTTTAATGACTACAAATCGTAATGAAGTAATATATGGAATAAGAAAAAATTTAATCAGTGTTGATAGTGATAAAATAGTAAGAACAGGAGGTATTAAAGAGAAAGAAGAAAAACCTACAAACTGGATGAAAATGAAAGAGGATGGTTCGATTGAAAATGGATACACTTTAACAAAAGAATTGATCAGTTGGTTTAATAATGAAGGAAAAGAAGTGATCAATCTTTTAAATGAAAAAACAATTTGTGTAAAAAAAACTAAGCGTATAATTTAAATAACGTTTAGTTTACAGTCAATCAATGATTAAAGCACCTAGAGGTCATACATCAGTTTACCTCTCAGACTATTTAAAAACAAACTTTACATCATTACATAAAGTAATGCATGAACGAGGATTTAGAAGTTTAAATAGTTTCATGAATGTGTTATTGGCAGATGCAATGAATACTCATACGAGTAAAAATGATATACCAAAACCAAACATACTAAATGATCCAGTAGGAATGTTTAGAGAAAAAATCGCAATATATGATGATGATGAGTTATTTGCAATGTTCAATACGGTTTCTGAGAAAAGAGAGGTAATGTTCCGAGAGTTGAAAAATCGAGGAGTTGGATTATGAGTTTAGTTGACAGAATGATATCGATCTCTGATAATAGAGGTAGAATCATTCCTGAAAATGAACTCACTCAATATTTTATTACTTTCAGACATGATGATTTAATTGATGCATTTGAAACAAATGAGTTTATAGTGGAATATAATGAACATGAGATAATAAAGTTGATATTACTTGAGAATACAGACAATTTTAGAACTTTATTACGCAATGCCATAGTAAAATCAATAGTTATCATAAACATAGATACTGATAGTGTAGCGTTAATAAATGAAAGTAGGAGAAATGTAACAAACAAACTTAAATTAAAACTTGTATTTCCTGTAAATATAAGCGTGAGTGAACTTAATTCACAAGAACATGAAGGTATGGTTGTAACTTTTGAAGCAAAAGTCACAAACTGGTCTAAAATAAGAACAATCACAATAAAAGCAAATTATCAATGTCAATCATGTGGTGTGATGACGACAAAAGATTTCTCAGATAAGATAAATGAAAAGTGTCACTGTAATGGAAGATTGGAATTCTATAAGCCAATAGAATCAGAAGACACAAGAAGAATATCACTTAGAGAAATAGTTGATGATCTAAGTGGTAAAAGACTACCTTATACAATCAGTGCTGATATATATGGAAATACTGTGAAAGAAGTTTCATTGAGTGATAAATTGATAATCACAGGAGTTTTTAGAAGTGTTCCTTTACTAAAAGAAAGTGGTAAAATTACAAAACAGTTTATACCAACAATTCAAGTTATTTGTGTCAGAAACATGCAAGATGTAAATTCTCAGTTATTACCTGACACTCAGTTATTAAATAGATTGAGAGAATTGGAAGATGATGGTAAGTTGGTTGATGCAGTGATCGATGGATTTGCATACAATATATATAAAAAAAGAAATGAAAAGAAGTCCATATTATGTAGTTTGATTGGAAGTAAATGGATAGGTCAAGTGAACAAAGGAAATCCTCCAATGATTCATATTCTTTTTGTTGGAGATCCTGACACCTATAAATCAACTATTATGAAATATATTACAAACGTGCATGATAATTGTATTCTTGCAGATTCTACCGCTGTATCAAACGCTGGAATAAAAGCAAGTGCTGTAAAAATGGACGATGGTAGAATGTCAATAAGAGCTGGTTTACTTCCAGAGTTTAATGGTGGAGTTGTATTTTTAGATGAGTTTGGTGATCTAAAAGATGACATTTATGCAGATTTAAAAGCTCCTATGATTGATGGTAGAGTTACAAAACATGTAGCTGGTGAAGACTTTGATGCACAGGCAGAAACTGGAATACTTGCAAGTATGAATCCTGTTGAAGGTGTATATGACGACAATAAAACCATATATGAAAATCTTGCTAGACTTGAAAAACCTCTAATTACTAGATTTGATATGATATTCAAGTTTTCTAAAAATAGTCCTGATTATGATTCAACTGAGATCAGAAAACACTTTAAAGAATGTGATATAAATGGAAAACCAAAAGAATGTCTTACAGATGAGGAGATAAAACTTTTCATAAATTATGTTAAGACAATAGATCCAGAAGTAACAGATGACGCCATAGATACCGCAAATAGATTTTTTGAAGAACTGGAAAAGAAAGGTGGAGAAAAGAGTGGAACAGAAACAAGAACTGAAAATGCAGTTATGAAATTTGCAGTTGCATTAGCAAAATGGCACATGTCAAATGAAGTTACAGGTGCACACGTAGATGAAGCACTTGAGTTATTTACTGCAAGTTTAGACACTTTAGGAATGAAGTTTAAAGATGGTCAAGTTCTGAATGAAAGAACACTTAGAAAGAATAAAGACGGAAGACTTGAAGCAATAAGACTATCCTATGAATCAATAAAAAATGATGATGGATATGTATTCCCAGATGAATTAATTGAACAAATTAAAACTCATAATGTATTTACAAGTGTTGGACAGATACAATCTATGTTTGAATCAATGAGATTAGAAGGTAGATTGTCAGAAAAGAATAAAATGTACAAAATGACGTGGAATATATGAAAAACAGAATAAGATTTGAACCAATAGATATATCAATAGAAGATCTTGATCAGTTCAAAACATCATATATAAAATTAAGAGAAATACTAAATGAGCAATATGGTTATGAAATAATACCAAGTATCAGGACGATATATCTTGTTGACAGTATGGGTTTTCCAATTGATCCAAACATGAAAGAAAAAAGTTAAATAAAATAAATCATTGTGTTTTATATGGTATTCTTTAGACATGTATTCTTTAAAAAACCGCCTGATCTAAAAGAAAAATATCTCAGTGGTCTAAGACATTATGAATCTCCAACAGGTTCAATACTTCCTAGTGTTACAACTGTTTTGAGTTTGTTATCAGATGCAGGAATAAAGGCATGGAGAAATAGGGTTGGTGAGGTAGAGGCAGATAAGATTATGGATTATGCATCAAAAACTGGAACAGAAATGCATAGTGTAATTGAAGATTATTTGAATAATAGAGTTGATGAATCAGAAAGAAATCCAAGAGCATTGAAACTTTTTGAACAAATGAAACCAGAACTAAAAAGAATAAACAACATAGTTGCACAAGAAGTTCCGCTATATTCCGATAAACTTGGCGTTGCAGGTAGAGTTGATTGTGTAGGTGAGTTTGATGGAAAACTCAGCATTATAGATTTTAAAAGTTCAAGAAAGAAAAAACAAAAGAGTTGGATTAAGAAATATTTTTTACAGGCAACGGCATATTCAATAATGTTTGAAGAACTTTGTGGAAAAAAAGCAGATCAGATAGTTATATTGATCAGTGCTGATGATGAAACAGTTGATGTTTATGTGGAAAACAGAGAGGACTGGATTGATCAACTAAAACTAGTCATAGAAGATTACTATATGAGGAAGAATCTTGATAAGATCTAAAAAGACATATCTTATTGATGAAAATGTAAAAATGTCAGACATGGATATAGAAAAAATAAAGTCATGTAAAATAATAAACTGTACTGAAATTTTCAGAAAAGGTGAACCAGATGAAAGTCTTACAGAGATGGCTAGAGAAAATGGGTGGATAATGGTTACAAAGGACATAAGAATGGCGTTACGAAGTCTTGTAGATGGAGTTCCTGTTCTATTCATATCTGATGATTTTCAGTCAATACAATACATAACTGCAAAAACACATAAGGACAAGTCAGATATGTTCAAGTATTTAAATAAGAGATTCAAATACGAATAAATATAACATATAATAAACTAACCCATGGTTAGTAAAGCAGTTTCATTTGAACGTAGATTTACCGCACTTGAGAAAGAAATGAAGCGAAATCCACATGATAGTAATCTTTTTGTAGAATTTCTAAAACTTCAAAAAGAATTCGATAATTATGTAAGAAATCGCATTTAATAATACTTATAAACTACAAAAATCTATTTCATTATATGCCGGACTCCATAAAATGTAGTAAATGTGATCAAGAGTTCACTGATGAGGAAGCACATAAAATTCACATGAACATTGATCATGGTGTGGAAGAGGCAGTTACAAAACAATCACTATTACATAGAAAACATGTTCCAAGAGGTAAATTGAATTTTCCAACAGATACTGAGCCAGAAGATGAAGATCAAGGAGTTCCAACAACTGGTTCACAAGGTTACAATCCAAATCCAAATGCAGGACTTTATGATAACAAATTATTTAGATCAGGTTCTTCAACCGAAAGAACCTCAATTTTAGGTGAATCTAAGGCACGTGAGTATTTACATGATTATGATGTAGATTATGACAAATATATTGATTGGGTAATTGACGATTATAACGGTTCAAGTCCAAAATGTAAGTTATGTGGTAAAACATTTGAAGGAGATTATGAGAAACAATCAATTATTTCTCATATAGATTATGAACATGAAGATGAAATACTTGAAGAACTTGATGCTGATGAATCATACGCAAGAGAATACACATTAGAAGATCTAAATAATGCTGGAATGGTTTGGGATAATTCATCAATACAAGAAAGAAAAAAAATAATCATTAACACACATAATGGTTATACAGAAGGTCATGATAATAACATCGTAAAAAACTGGAATCAATTAGATGATCATGTAAGATCAAACATTGTAAGAAGATGGGACGATGCATTTCAACCATTTAACGAAGAAAGAAAAGCATTTTTTGGATTGACTGAATCATACGCAAGTGAATCTTCTTATGATGAAGCAGTTACATTAGCTAGAAAAATTTTAATTGCAAAAGATATTGGACTACCAAATTCAAATTTCTTTGCACATAATGTAGTAGATTATGTTTGGAAAGAAGGGCCAAAAGATCTTGATATAATTCAAATTCAACAGGCAGTTAGTCAAGCATATAAAGAACTTGGTAGAGTCGAAGAATCAAAAGCAAGTGAATCAGATGGTATGCAAGTAGATTGGTGGGATAGTTTAAGTCAAGATGAAAGAAGTAAATGGATGAATAGTTTTTCAATGACTCCAACTGACGGTTCTATCTATATGGATAACTATGATGAAATGGATTCAAGCAATCAATATTATGTAAAAAGTTTATTTAGATTTGTTAAAGATAATACGAACAATGATTTATTGGGTAGAAATCATAATATTCTTGATGAATCAAAAGCAGTTGAATATGAACCATCTGATCCAGATGATTACTCAGATTTTAAATGTACTGATTGTGATTTTATTACAAGTTTTTACAGTGAATGGATGGAACACAAGAAGGAACATGGACATGGTTGGGAATCATACGCAAGAGAATCTGATGTAGA
>Ga0208644_1000720_pt1 | contig 29484 bp, 41 predicted proteins | sample VirMetDEL_Nov_18_FD_184517 | JGI IMG/M metagenome (GOLD analysis project Ga0208644, IMG submission 184517) | Aqueous microbial communities from the Delaware River and Bay under freshwater to marine salinity gradient to study organic matter... | ecosystem: Environmental > Aquatic > Marine >...
GGAGGAATCCAGTATAAATCATCAAAGTTCTGAAGGAATGATTGAATATAATGAAATTCTCAAAAATAGGGTGTCTGATACTCTAGAAAATTCATTTAATGTCTATGATGACCTCCTCGATATGGGATGCTGTAGAGAACAAGCACGCATTGTTCTCCCACAAGCCACATATACCCAATTCTACTGGAAGATTAATCTTCATAATTTAATGCATTATCTCCAACTTCGGTTGGGTCAAGGGGCACAACAAGAAATCAGAGAATACGCACAAACAATATATGATATGATAGAACCATTGGTTCCAATCACAATGGAAGCATTTAAAGATTTCAGAATGAATACTATTACATTTTCGCGTCTAGAAATTGAATACTTAAACAACGGAATACCCATTGAATCTCCCGGGGAAAGAAGGGAATTCGAAGAAAAACTTAAAATTCTTAGAATTCGTAAAGTTTAATACACATTTCTTAATATATTCAAATCCTCTTGAAGTCTATCATACTCGTCTTGGAAATGTTCCAATTCCATTTGTAAATCCATTTTCTGAATAGCCGCGATCGCATTTCGTCTCGTCATGTATGTATTGAAAAACTCATCAGGATTATTAATACGAAAACCAGCATTCTCCAAACTTTCTAACGTAAAACCAGTTCGAATATGAATATTCAATCTCCTCGCATAATCCTGAATAGCCTCCTTCTTTCTCCAAACAGATAGTCTTTTCCAAGGTTCGTGTTTTTTGATTTCGCTTTTTCTTTTATGTATGAGAGTAGCGAGGCGACGCATTTGTGCTATTATTTGTCGTCTTCGAATGTCATCTTCCTCTTCCACCGGTTGAAAGGGTACCTGACGCGGTCCCATCAGACGATGTGGTGTGCTCGGTAATTCTTCGGGTTTGTTGATATTTCCATATATATTTTTCATTCGGTTGCACATTTCGAGATATGAACCTTCAGGTAAAACCTTTGAGTTCAAATCAATAAGTTGCATGAGTGCCACGAGATCGTCCATTTTGTGATTTGTTTTATTTATCAAATCACAAAAGAGAGATTAACTTAGGTCTTATTTTTTATTTTTTTTTATTCAGATGCATTTAAACGCTTGAAGTATTCCTTTTTATCTTCATGACTATCAAAATAAATAGTAAATCCTCGTCCATAATATGGTGTTGGTTCTTTCAAAGAATCTTCATCTTCGTGTTCTTCATCGTCTGAAGTTGGTTCATAATCAGAGCCATCTTCGGAATCTGAAACTTGTTCTTCATCCGGGTCGTATTCACTTTCACTTTCCAATTCATCCTCACTTGGTTGATAGTCTGGATCAGTTTCATAATAATCATTATAATAACGTTTCATAACGATCGTTGGTTTGCTGTTATCGTAGCACTCAATGCGAACCTTCATCGTCATTTTTATAATAGTATCAACTAATCTTTAAATCACTCAACAAAGTTATGACTGCTTTTTTATCCATCTCGGTTACATACTCATGTGTCTCCTTAAGGCAGAGATTACCTGGGAAAGGTCGCCTTGAGACGTATGACATTAAATATGTGGGTCTGAAATCTAAAGTGTTATGTTCATCGCTGAATATTTCAAAAAATACAACTTTGTTGAAATTATCAGGTGTATAAAAGCCACAGCCATCCTTGGAGTATAAAAAATTATTTGTATTAATTTCAGTCAAGGATTTTTGACCTCTCAGATGACAAAAATGACGATTAACTTCTAAAAGATTGAACGAACTCATATATATATACAAAATAAAAATAAATCTTTATAATAACATGTTGTCTTTAGTATTATTTATATTACTCATACTTGTCATAACGCAAAGAACTAACAATCACAAAAAAGATGATTTACACATATTGATGAGACAAAGTGCAAGATATGCGACAGCGTCTCTACAAGATGAATCACCTCTCATCGCAACTTTACATGTCAATTACGCCGCGGCATATTTTTACGCAGCAAAAGACATCGCTACAGAAAATGAAATATTTAATGCGACAGGTATAGATACAAAGACATACAAACAACATTTAAATAAAATTCAAGATACGGTGACAAAGAGAACAGTTCAGAGTTGCCCTGAATTTTCTGGAGAAGTTGATTCATATATCGCACGCATCGCTGGTGAGAATTAATTCAATTATATTATTTGGTAATTTCTCAACTGGTGAACTGATATATAATTCTTCTAAACGTGTAAGATTTGACAAATCTTGTGGTAAAGAGGGCGCTGTCGTAGATAATAATTTTAATTCAGTGAGTTCGGTTATAAATTCAGGGACTTCTTGTATATCATTACGAGAAACATCTAATTCTTTTAATTTTTTCATGTTTTTAATGCATTCGGGAAATTTTGATAATTTATTGTCTGCGATATATAAAAGTTCTAAATTATTCATTTCTGGTATTTCTTCAATTAAATTCTCATTGACATCAAGTTCTTTGATTTGTTGTAATCCTTTGGGAATGTAAGATATTTGATTTTCAGCCACATATAAATTGTTCAGATTTGGTAATTCTACAATTCCGTTAGTAATTTCTTTTAACTTATTTGACTGAACATTTAGTTCATGCAAATGATTTAAATTTGATATACTATCCGGTATTTTATATATACTATTACAACAACATAAGTCAAGTATTTCTAAGTTTTCCAATTTATCTATATCATCCGGAACTGTTTCTATACCTTTATTATAACTTAAATGTAATATTTTGAGGGACTTTATATCAAGAATATTTTTAGGAAATTCTTCAAAATTATTATTTGTGATATCGAGTATTTCCAAATGTTTAAAATCTTTAAAAAAATCTGGAATATCTTTTAATTTATTATCAGAGATGCATAAATATTTTAAATTTTTGAGTTCTTTCAAACAATGGGGAACTTCTTCAAAATGGTTAAACGCCATTATGAGTTTTTCGATGTGATCAGGGTTTGGAAAAAAGTCATCTGGAAGTATTTTTAAATGTTGACTACGAATATCTAATTCTTCCATGATATTTATATATAAAAAAATAGATCCATTTTAACACAAACATGTTTAAGGTTGTTAAAAAAATAATTTCAACGGATGTGGCTGAAATATTGGGACAATCTATATTATTTACTAAAATGATTGATTCAGAACCAGAACAGGACAGTCAGGTTCAAGGTTCCTATGCAAAATACGCTGTTCCAGTCACTGAATCTCTATTAGAACATTTAAAACCTACAATAGAAGAACATACGGGTTTAAAACTTCATCCAACGTATTCATATGTGAGAGTGTATGAATTAGGGCATTCACTAAAAAAACACTTGGATAGACCATCATGTGAAATATCTGTGTCCATCACTTTGAAATACGAAAAAAGCCGTTTCCCTCTCCAAATCGAAGGAAAAACAATTGATTTAGAACAAGGGGATGGTTTCATTTACAGAGGTTGTGAATTAGAACATTGGAGAGACGAATACGAGGGAGAAGAGGGTTCCTTCCAAGTTCAGGTTTTTTTACATTATGTGGATGCCAATGGACCATTTTCACAATATAAGTACGATAAGAGGTCATCCCTCGGTATAGAGAAACCAAAAAATTATAAAATTATTGGATTTCCAATGGAATGTATATATTGGAGTAAGATTGAAAATCATGAAAAAATTAAAGAAAAATACATGAAACGGATATTAGACACTGAACGCAAACCCCACTGGTTGTTCTGTAACGTAAAAACAACATTTGATATGAGAAATACATTTTTGGATAATGAAGACATAAAACAAATAATTTGGGACAAAATAGACGACATGATATATCAAATAAACAAATCAGATGGTATTCATAAAATTTTACCAAGTCATTCGATATTAAAAGAATACTGGTTAAACTATTACAGTTATTGCAACGATCAAAGTTTTCAAGAAATACATAATCATTTGATAAACCCAATGATAATAAAAGATGAAACATATTATCCTTCATTTTCAGGTATATACATATTACATGATGAAAACGATGTAAGTAATACAGTATTTCAATCACCTAGTTCTATACAATTACCATTTTTTCCATATTTCAAGAGGTTTGTGGTAGATACAGGAGATTACCAAGATGTAAAAGAAGGTAGTGTTATTATATTTCCATCGACATTGGAACACCTCGTAAAGCCATGTATAAAAAAAAGAATAACTTTAGCGTTTAATGTATTTAGTAAATATAATGTTAAATAATAATAGACAATGCTGAGTGTTTTTTCAAAAACAGCGCCACCTGTCAAGGTCGGAACAGTAAAACAACCAAGACACGTGGCGTATTCACAGTTTATAAAAAAGATAAAGGAAAAAAAGATAGAACAGGTCGTCGTTCAACCAAACCAAAATCGTGCTATATTTGTAGAAGATGATGGGGGAGTTGGTGAAGTGAGTATTATTCAAAACCAAGAATTATGGAAAGTATTATCTCATTCAGAAGGTGACGTGAGTATTGATATGTCTTCCACTCCAGACTATTCATTCTTATTTTTACCTATATTTTTATATTTACTCTTTCGTTTTTACTTGGGTCAGGTTGGAGGACAGATGCCACCAATGTTTCAACCAACTGAATTTGACATGGATGTTCAAATAGACACCCGATTTTCGGATGTGGAGGGCATCGACAATGCTAAACAAGAATTGGAGGAGATTGTTGATTTTCTTAAAAATCCTGAAAAATATAAAGGAACAGGGGCTCGCATTCCCAAGGGTGCTATTTTGTCAGGTCTCCCGGGAACTGGTAAAACATTGTTGGCGAGAGCGATTGCCGGTGAATCGTCTGTCCCTTTTATCAATTGTTCGGGTTCATCTTTTGTGGAGATGTTTGTCGGTGTTGGTGCGAAACGAGCCAGGGATTTATTTGAACTCGCACGCAAAAATCAACCGTGTATCGTCTTCATCGATGAAATAGACGCTATCGGCAAGAAACGCTCCGCGAATGGTATGGCATCAAATGATGAAAGAGAGCAAACCATTAATCAACTCTTAACAGAGATGGATGGTTTTGACAAAGAAAGTCAAATAATTGTCATCGCAGCGACAAATAGATTGGATATTCTTGATGAAGCACTTCTTCGACCGGGTCGTTTCGATCGAAAAATCCAAGTATCCCTCCCTAACGTCGATGGTCGAGAGAGAATTCTTAAAGTTCACGCGAATGATAAAAAATTTGATGAGGATGTTTCTATCAGAAAATTGGCAAAACAAACAATAGGATTTTCAGGAGCAGACCTCGCCAATCTTTTAAATGAATGCGCCATTCAAGCGGTGAGAGATGGTTTCAATGGAATCATTAACAATCGTATCATAGAGGATGTCTATCAAAAAATTGTCGTGGGTTCCAAAGGTTCAACGAAATTTTCAGATAAAAAAAAGGAACTCATAGCATATCATGAAGCGGGACACGCCCTCGTCGGGGCACTCATGCCTAACTACGACATTGTTCGCAAAATAAGTATCATACCAAGAGGGGACGCGGGGGGAATAACATTTTTTCAACCATCGGATGATGATGAAAATGGTTTAAAATCCAAAAGTTATTACATGTCCGAACTCAAAGTCGCACTCGCGGGAAGAGCGGCAGAAGAAATCGTCTATGGGGCAGATGAAATTACAACAGGGGCATCAGGAGATTACAACCAAGCATATCAAGTCGCGAGGAATATGGTCACTACATTTGGTTTCGGAAAAAATAATTATGATTACACAAGAATGAGTGAAACTACACAAAGATGTGTTGATGAAGAAATTGATGAACTCATTAAAAAATCATATCAAGAAACAATCGAAATTATAAAAGAACATAGAGCACATTTAGAATTTACAAAAAATAAATTAATTGAAGAAGAAATCATAGAGGGTGAGTGGTTATACAAAGAAATATGTAGATATAAACAAGAGGGGTTCTGCCCAACAACATTTTAATAATAAGGTACATTTTTGTAATAATCACTCGTCTTTTCCAATGTATCTGTATAAGCAAATTTTAATATACCCCTCTCCCCAGTAGTAACTTCGGATACCGCATGCTGAATATCATCTGCTTTTACAACAATCATGCTATTGGGTTTCGTCGATACACTATTCACCTGACCACTTTTACTATCATACCAAAGTGTTTTAGAATCAGATGTATTATTCACGGTATATACCATCTCATATTGAGGTTTGGTATAGAGAACTGTATCTTTGTGCCAATCCATTTGACCACCTTTCGGGTATAATCTGTATTCAACAGGTGTATCACTAGGAATAACATTTGGGGGAAGTTTAAGTTTTTGAATCGTCATGTTTGAATTACATATTTGAGAAATGGGATGGTCTTCGGAGAGAGTTGTTCCAATACGACCAACAGCGATACTATTCTTTTCTTCTTTTAATTTCTTCTTAAGTTTAAGACATTCATTCCTTATTTGTAAATAAACTTCTTCCGGAAAAAAATCTTCTATGTATCTTAAACCAAATGTTTCTTTACTAGGAAATATTATTAATAATACCAGCACACACACAATACAAAGTATGAGTATCATTATTAATAATATTTATTTTTTTTTAATGAAATATTTCATATTCTATACGCTCACCACCAATAGGAAAATTTATAAGAATACCATTTTTTAAACCGGTCAATTTTAAATAATTTTTTATTTGAATTCTCATGCCTTCTTGAATAGTTTTCACTGATTTTAATTCAACGACAGTGTCTCGTATGACAAAGTCTAAACGAGAGTACCCTATGGTATGATTTTCAAATATGATTGGAACAATCTTCTCGACTTCATATGGTATGTGATATTTTCTCAAAAGAACTTGAAAAGCATTACTATACACACACTCATTATATCCCGAACCTAACGAATTATATATCTCTTGAGCCAAACTGGATATGTCCATAATTTATTATATGACAAAATCTTTATACAAATAAATAAAATTATGAAAACCACCTGACGTAATAGAGAATCTATGACATCACGTAAATAATTTATACCAAAAACATATGTTAAAATTGTATATTCCCTTTTTATAACGATGGGATTTGTATATGATAAATGCTCCAATATAGGTTGTAAAGGCACATCCAAAAATAATAAACTCAAGAAAAGTCCATAATAATTAAGTGTAAAAGTTAAAAATGTCAGAATAACGATTGTTTGATTTCCAAGATAATGGAATATATAAAGCATACATTTTCCATACACTTGTATTATTTTTATTTTAGTATCTAACTCTGCAATTATTTCAATCATATATGTTATTGAAGTGTATTCTCTATTACAAGTTGATACTACGAGGTTTCAAAAAAGTTGTCGTCATCGTCATCAGCCCAAGATTTACCGGGAACTATTTCAAATTGTCTATCTGGAAGAGTTGGATCCATAATATCTCCGTGTGTTTCACATAATTCACAATATACCTCGGGTTCTTCACATGGTAAATGCGTATGCGTTGGCGGTTCAATCTTTTTCTTTTTTTCCTTTTTGGGTTTGGGTTGCACCACCTGTTCTGGGTCTTGGTTCGAATGCATTCTACATTTATCACCTTCTATACATTTGTTCTTACATCTCGTTCCCTTGGACGTAAAACCAGAACATTGTTCGCGGTCGTTTTGAACCTTTTTTGTAGATTTGGGTTTCTCAATTTTTTCAGAAAGTTCCTCAACCTTTTGGCGGAGCATTTTATTCTCTTCCAAAATAGTTAAAAGAAGTTGCTTAATTTCAAAGAGTTCGTTCTCCATTTTGTAATGTTTGGACATTATAAAATGCGATATAACTTAGGTAATTTTTAAACATTTTTTTATTCTTCTTCTCCTTCTCCTTCTCCTTCTCCTTCTCCTTCTCCTTCTCCTTCTCCTTCTCCTTCTCCTTCTCCTTCTCCTTCTCCTTCTCCTTCTCCTTCTCCTTCTCCATCATCATCTCCATCTCCTTCACCAAGGCCATTGGAAGTATTACTAATTCTCGTCGATGTTAAAGTTCTATATTTTGTGAAAAGAACTTTACTTTGTTCGTGATTTATAGTATCAAAAGAATTCATTTTCATTATAGGTCGTGGTTTTCCAGCGTCTCTATAAAATACTGAAATCATAAAAACAAACATAGGGATAGGGATGTCAGTATTTGGTATTAAAACTTGACCAGATGATTTAGATTTAAGTTCCCCTTTGTCAAAATCATACGAAAAAACTTCACCTATATCAGCAGCAGTATCTGGGAAAACACCCGCATAGACATCTTCAACTATTTTAGAAAATAAATTTTCTTGATCGGAGTTAAAATATCCAATTATTTTACCCCCTTCAACCTTTTCATAATATTTACACTTTTGACCCAAACCATCACCACAACTACCAGTTTCATCAATGTTTTGATTCCTTCCATAAACATACATATTTGGACCAGAACCTTGAATGTATGTATTACACCATTCACCCGTGGCAGTTCCCTGTTCACATAATAAATTTGCTGGAATGACATATCCTTCTCTACGAATACCTGTTGTTGAAATAACAATTGTATCTCCTGTAGAAGAAGGTCTCGTAGAAACATTTGAAGTGGGCGTGGGCGATGAGACTTTTTCTTCTCCTTCTTCTTCTTCACTTACTTCCTTTAAAGCAGCGTGACCACCTTTACTGTAACCAATTTTATATACAAAGTACAGGATGACTAGGATACCAACAAATACTCCGACCATCTGAATTTGTTTAGTCCTGTTTGTACTATTACCAACTGGAACTGGAGCAACTGAAGCATCCATATTATTACTAATGTATTAAAATATTTTTATTTAAGACTTAATTTATACGATGTGCCTCTTATCAACTCTTTGATTGAATCTAAAATATTACGAAGTTCTGAATTCTTGGGGAGTTTTAATTTGTTTATGCGTGTCATAAGAATTCTGAAATATTTTTTTACATTTTTAGGATCTACTAAATATCTTTTATTTGATTTCACGTTTTTTAAATTTCCATAGGCACCCATATATGTTTCAGCGTATAAATCTAAAAGTGGTACAATACCTTCATAGTATTTTTGAAGTGCTTTATGCTGAGCATATGATTTTGTTGTTAAGTGAAATACATGCGCCTGGTTTCTTGAATTCATCAAAAGTCTTACAAATTCTGATACGTTATTTTTATACATTTATATTTACTGAGAAAATATTTATATTTACTTAGAAAATAATGGGTGTTCATATTCTAATATTATTTCTTCACCCACTTCATTAATAGCGGTAACATGTATTATTTCTGTTGGTTCTTTTGGTATTTCACGCCTTGTGTGCTTTACGGAGACTGCTAAAGATAAAAATGAAAAAAAGGAATTAAACATTTTTTTTATTTTTATAAGATGAGAAATAAACTAAACTAAACTTAGGCATTGTAGAAACATCTTTCTTCACCAATAATTTTACATATGACATTGTTTTCTCTATTTTGTAAATATGGTGTTAATTTATGATTTATGACATATGAAAATAAGAGTGATATTTTTCTTAATAATAAATCTGTAGTTATGTTTGTTCTTTTTGAACAATCTCCAATTTTTGTTTTACTAATTCCAGATAAATGTTCTAATTTAGGTAAATCCTCTACGTGTGCTATTTTATATTGATGGCACTTTCTTGGTTTTTTCTCGAAATTCATAACCCCTGCATGAACAACATCACAATTAAATAATACTTTATCACATTTCATTTCTACTGGACGAGACCACAAAAATGGCACAGTCCTATGACTACCCGGGCATAACGCAAGAGTTTTACCTTCATATTCGTATTCTATGTAGGTATATACAGGATATTTTGTGTTAAATACAGATTGTGAAGATGTCACGTCTCTATGAAATGTTGCGAGAGGACACCCATCTATTGTATATAAATAATCTAAAAAGACATACCCATCTGGGAGATTTTTTAATACATCATTCTTTGATTTGGGCACTATATATCCATCTCTACTTAATGTTGGATTTTTAGGTGGAGTGTTTTTTTCCATAGTCCATATAAATAATAATATGAAGATGAAAATTAAAATGAATATCATATATATTATTAAAAAATATTATAATTTACTACTTATATTTCCGTGGAATACTTTACAAAAATCTTCAAGTTTTGGGAGTATTTCTTGTTCCCATCTTTCATCATCCTTGAATAGTATATAACTTTTACGAGTATCATTATGTTGTTCAATCAACCTGGCTGTTTTCAAACCAACCATCTGAAGATATGTTTGAACTTGTATAGCCTCATAATCTTTGACACTATTAAATAACGCTCTGGTCCTATTTTTGATTTCTACGAGCACTTTATTTCCTTCATTGTCTTTTTCAAATCGGTCTATTCTTCCGACAATTTGATATGATGTTCCCATAATGTTGCATACCTCGTATGTATAAAATGTATCATCTTCATAGAGATTAGCCTCATCAGCATCGGCCGTTTTTGATTCATTCTTTGTTCCAAAAGTTGTAAAGAGGGTCTTTCTAAAAAAGTCTTTAACGCTGTAAAAATCCTTCTTTTCAAGTTTTGTATTCTTTTCAAGTTCTGATGAAATTCCATCAATAATATGCATAACATCCGTTGAATTCTTTGGTTTTGATGTTTCTATTTCTTTGAAAAGTCTTGTGGCTTCTTCATCCTTTTCAATGGCTTCCCTCGCATAGTCGTCTTTGGTTTTACCAACAAAAGTATTGGGTGAATATTTATTCCATAAATCATCCAAGACTTCTTGTGGTCTTTTGTAGTAATTTTTACCTATACACGCTGCAACTTCTGATGCCTTGAGAATAACCCTTTTCAATCCAATATTTTTATATTTTCTTGGATCTTCGCGGAGTGCGTAATAAACTTCGGCACATGCTTTTGTATCTTCAAGGGCATTGTGAGCCCCATCGAATTCCTTACCAAACAGTTCTTGGTAAATGTTAATTAATTTTTTAGGTTTTCCATACCATTTCTTTACCAAATCCAAAGTGCATACAGGGTTTAATTTTTCAACTGGTGAAAAATCAATATTTCTTCGGAGACATTCTGCTTTCAAAACATCCCAATCAAAACGAAGATTGTGACCCACAATGTGTTCTGATCTATGAAGCATTGAAACAAATGTATTATAAACGTCTAAAAAGGGTTTTCCCTCCTTTTCGGCTTGTTCTTCTGTTATTCCATGAACGTGAGTCGCATCCACTTTGAAATCATCAGGTTTAATGATGGAATAAAAACGCGAAAGTTCTCTTCCTCGTGATGAATATTTTATAGCAGCGATAGATAATATACGACATCCATCCCAACACGAAAGATTATCCAAAGTCGGTTGTTGTCTCGTTTTGGGTAATCCAGTAGTCTCAGTATCAAAAACTGTGTAAGACATTTTATATTTATTAAAATGAGTGTCTATTCTTTAATTGAGCAGTCTATTCGTTTGGTTTGGTTGTAGGAGAAGTTGAATTACTTTTTTAATATATTATTTTTACGAACGATTTCTTTCGTAAATTTTTTTAAAATGGGTCTTGTTTTTACAATTATCTCATTAACACCCGCATTTCTAATTCCATGTCGGGATAAAAAATAACGTCCTGGATCAAGTTTTGTCATTTTTGTTTTTTTATTATTTTTACGAACCATTTCGTTCATAAATTTTTTTAAATTATTTCTTGCTTTTACAATTTTCTCATTGATTTTATTCATCTCCTTATTATATTCGTTTAATTTTCGTTTTTTTGTATTCGGTGAGTTTGTATTATTAACCACTGAATTTCGTCTTTCCATAACACCCGCTTTTCTGCCGCGTTCTGGAGACCAAACACTCTTATTTTTCATTGTTTATTATAATATTATTTTTTTTTATTCTTCAATACCCTTTTGACCATGTTTTTAAGATTATTTTCGTGTTTTTTCATGTTTTTTATGGGTGAAACTGAAGCAAACAATTTTTTAAGATTATTTTCATGTTTTTTCATGTTTTTTATGGGTGAAACTGTTGCAAATAAATTTTTCAGTTCTGTTCTTTTTTGTTTCATATATTCTCTGTTTCGTTTTCTTTTTTTTTCAATTTGTTCTTTTAGTGTCGTCATATATAATTATTGATAAAATATTTCTTCGTCCCCCAAGAATATTCTGATTTTATCTCTCATTTTTTTGATTGGTGTGGGTGGTAATTCCGGTTCGAAAGTTTTGAGATACATATCCCAAATAACTCTTTTCATATCGGGGCACAGGGGTTCAACGCACCTCAAAAAGGTTATTCGTTGTTCGTCTGTAACCAATGGTATGAAATCCATTTTGTTTAATCTTGTTTTTTGGAGCGCTTGGGGGCACTTAGGTTATGTAAATACAAATCCAAGTCGAGCCACCATTTTTTTACGAAATTGGGGAGAGCCATCCATTTCCAATCTAACGTTGTTTCCATGTAAAAATTGTGCATATATGTAGGAACTTTTTTGAATTTGTAATAGACAGCGAGAACATAAATCCAAAATGTTGCCAAATGTGAATACATTTTAATATAAAATATTTGATATTTTTTAAGTATATTGCGTTCTATATTTTGTAAACTTTGAATCTATATTATAAGCAATCGTTATACGACCATCAAGTTTCACCGCATTCACAGCGTGTATGAGATTGGCTGGAAATATCATTACCGTTCCCTCTTGTATTGTTTTTTCATTTGCCGTATTAAAAATAATGTGTTCCTCATTCATGTATGAAGTTGGGTCAAAACGCGAAAATTCTAAACTGCTTGCGTCATTCTTATCTTCCAATATATATACAACAGCGAAGGAAGAAAAAAAGAGTTCACCATTATGGCTATATGGAAATCGTTTATAATGATCGTGGGGTTTGCACGTATCCCCTTTATTATATATATTGAACCATCCCTCTGACACCATTGATTTTTCATAAAAATCTATTTTAACCTGTTCTCTGTTTTCATTATGTTTTGAAAACATTAGATCTAATGGTTTCCAAACGATGTTATTTAGTAAATATTCATTATCCGTCAAAAATTTATTTTGTTTGCTTCTATACTCTTGATGGGGATGATAACTTGTTTTAAACCCATCCTTATACGGAATATCCGATTCATTTTCTTTTATTTTAGGTAAAACCATTGATTTTATATTTTTATGTATCTCATCATCTAATCGAATCCAAAAAACAAAATCACTTGGAAACCTAAAAAATGACATTTGTTGATAAACGATGTAAATTTTTATATTATTTAAAATTAGATATGAGTTCTAACATAAGCCTTGATGAATTACACAAAAAGGTTCAGTATGTCATCATAGATTCTGATATGCTTGATGGAACTCCAAATAATTTTAATCTTAATCTTTCACTTGAATCAAACATTCACATTGAAGAGATGTCAAAAGTTATAGGTGTAAAAATTGTAAATTTTAATTTAAATCAACTTGTTACTGAATCTTCCTTTCTTACTTCCCCTAGATATTTAGATATTATGTGCGACCAAATACCCAAAAGGGCTCAAATACTAAATGAATTATCAGGTCAAATACTAGGTCGAGTTCCAGTGGAACAAAATTACAGATCCGCTGGTATTGATGTATATAACGATGAAAAAAATACATTCATTTTTCAGAAAGCAAATAACTATTTCAATCCAATATCTTTAAAAAAACTTAATTTCAAACTGTATGAAAAACTAAAAAATGGAATATACAGACCTTTCATAATTGGTTCAGGTGCATTTTATATGACACTTGAAATAACAACCATAGACGTTAAAGAAAAACCTAAAAACCGAGAAGTTCAAATACTTCAGGCGTTAAACTTATTGAATTCTAAGATAGATGAACTCAATAAAAATGTTGTTCGAATACCCACTCAAAAAGAAGAAGAGGAGCGTCAAAAGAAAAAATACCCATTCGCATATTTACTTTTTATTCTGGTATTTTTAGTCGGTCTATATGTGACATATGTTAATTACAGACCAAAAATATAATATTATTTATTAATAACAAGAGTGATGGTTGATGGGGGTGTCGTTGCACTCGTATCTTTTATTGTTTTGGCAGTCATAGGCCTTGTGATATACATTGTATTAAAAAACAAAAACAAGGGTGACAAGGAGTCCAATACGTCCGCTACTTCCAATACAGCACAGGCATCACTAATAACTGTAACTGGTAGAAAAGATCAAATTGGAGATGATGGTTTGGTATTAAATATAGATTGCGTAGGAGATTGGGGTGAATGGAGCAACTGTTCCGCTGATTGTGGTGGTGGCGAACGTTCTAGAACATATATCATAACCACTCCAGCATCTGGTTCGGGTAATTCTTGTACTCACGCATCTGGGGATGTAGAGACAGAAAATTGTAACACCGATGCTTGTAATGTAGATTGTGTAGGTGATTGGAGTGAATGGAGTAATTGTTCCGTGACGTGTGGTGGTGGTGTTCAAACAAAAACTTATAAAATAACTTTACCCGCGGGGGGGTCAGGTGAGGCTTGTGAAATAGAAGATGGAAATGTGTTAGAACGAACGTGTAATACAGATGCATGCCCTATTGATTGCGAGGGTTATTGGGAACAAGAATATGGAAATTGTATATCGTCCGGGGTCACGGAGAATGGTACATTGTGTGGTCAAGGTGTCATGACTAGAAAATATCACGTAGTTAGACAAGCAGAAAATGGTGGTAAATCTTGTACTGACGAAAATGGAAATATTATACATCATTTGTATCAGATGGAACAACCTTGTCCTGCACTTCCGGCTTGTCCCGTTGATTGTGAAGGTTCTTGGGGAACAAATTATAGTCAATGTGCGTGCACTGATTCAAGTAGACCTGGTGTTGGAACCAAGTATATATCATATAGTGTTTCACAACAAAAGAATGAAAGTGGCAAAGCGTGTGAAGCAACGGATGGTCAAAAATCTTGGGCGGATTGTAATTGTCCCGTCGATTGTGTTGGAAGTTGGAACAATCCAAATTGTTCTCACGATGCACAAGGTGATAAAACATTTACATACTCAATTTCCCAACCTGCTCTTTTTGGTGGTAAGGCGTGTCCTCATACCAATGGTGCGACAAAGGTTGAGTTTTGTAATGGAGATCCAGAAAGAAGTCAAGGTGTTTCAAATCACGATAGAAATTTAGGTGATATGTCTAGACAGACAATAAGAGGACCCGTTGGGACTACAGGTGCTCTAGAAGTTCGTGCTTCTTGGAAAAGGAGACACCCCGCGACTTGGGGCGGTAAAGACAATGGCGTCAATGTATATATTAATGATCAACACAGAATTCAATGGAAACGTAATGAAACGGGTACAGGCGGTAGAAAATCAGCCAATCCCGCCGTCGCTTGGCTCGCTGTCAAAGCGGGGGATGTCATAAAAACAAACGAAAATGGGGATTATACAGAAGACGCAACCATTTATTGGAAATTTCACCCGGGGAGGACTGATGGGAACCCTGGTTTCATTCAAGGTGGTGGTGAGAAATAAATAAAGAAATGGATACAATTCATATATATGAAATGAACATTCAAGTTGTTGGTCCAACTTTAATGTCTGGCATAGGCCAACTTTGTCGTAAATATTCCGAATTACTTGGAACCGACCTCAAAGTTATTTATACAGACCCAATCCCCGCATGTGAAAATATGTTTATTTTTGCTTTACCCGTCCCATATTGGTTGAATGCCATACCACAATTAAAAAAGGCGTGTAAAAACCTCGTGTGTATGTCTATTTGTGAAACTGAAACAGTCCATGAGGATTACGGTAAATTATTTCAATTGTTCGATAAAGTTGCTGTTGCGAGTGAATTTTGTAAAAAGGTTTTTTCGAGACAATTTCCAGATACAGAATTCTTTGTTATTCACGCGAATGTTACAATTCGTCCTCTTCCTTCTATTGATAAAACAAACAAACCATATATTTTCTATCACATTGGGAACATTATAGATGATCGCAAACAATTTAAAAAGATTGTGGAAGCATTCGTTCGTCTGGGAAAACCTGATACACACCTATTGGTGAAAGCAACGTGTAATGTTCCCGTTGAATGGAAAATTCCTAACATGACAATCATAAATGGTTTGCTCCCTGATGAAGAAATAGATAAGTTCCACGCAGAAGGTGATTGTTATGTTTCTTTTAGTCATTCTGAAGGCATTGGTATGGGTGCGGTTGAAGCGGCTTTACACAACAAACCAGTCATCATAAGTGAATATGGTGGCGCTATAGAATACATTAAAACACCGTATACCATTCCGTGTGGTCGTTCAACTGTCCCTAGAGATGATTTCTTATTCAAAAAGGGAATGGAATGGGGTGATCCTGATTTCAATAAACTTTTAGAATTCATGGGAGATGCGTATGAGAAACGATTGCGTTATATGGAACATGACCATACAAAGGAATTGTTGAAACGAGAAAATTTATTGGAAGAATTTAAAAGAGCTTTTCACCCTTGAGAAGTTCATCTGTTATGTAGTTTGTCGCGAGAATAATAGCCCCAATTAAAATTGTTCCCGTCATCATGTATTGTCTTTGGACGATAGACATTTTGACGAGATCATCTAGGGGTTTTACGTTTGTTGGTTTTTTTATAATTTCAGGTGCGCTGTATGTAATCACTATGAATAGGAACATCGCCACAATGGCTGGAGTAAGAGAAACCATCTATTTAATATTAACAAAGATTATGTTTTTTACAGAATTTTCCACAAGACGCCCTAAAAGTACATTTTTTACCAGACTTTGTATTCGCTTGACACAAACCTGAAGAAGAAGAGGAAGAATTCTCAACCATTATGGGGACAGGTTTTGTATTATCAATCACTTGAATACATCTGTTTTTTTTTATATCTTCGTGCTTTTTATACCCCTCCCTTAACTTTTGAACGATTGGATTTTCCCAAACATCCACATCCGGATTTTTGTGAGACGATATCAACTTCTTCTTGTATGGTTGTGGTTGGGGGCGAGACAGAGACACTTCCCACCGACGAGGTTCGAGAAAAAACTTGCTTGCATCCGTCATCTTGAGATGTGCTGATTGATGAATCACCAAATAAACTTCTACTTAGGTGTTTGAAAATCATTAAAATTAAAATTATTTGCATCATTATCATTTATTTTATTTATATAATATTTTAATTATACATTTCCCGCTATGGCTGATAAATACAAATCTATTTCCCCTTGGAGTGCTGGTATTTTCTGAACAACCTTTTTAGTGACTGTCCGCTGAACACTGACTATGTGTTCTACAAACAATTTAACATCTATGTTAGTCACCCTGTTAATATCCCTGTATGAGGCCATGTCTAAAAGGGCTTCGAGATATGCCATTGAATAATTTGCGTGCATAATGGCGAGCATTGGCGAATCATCCTGTTGTGCCATAGTTGCATATTTTGCTGTCTTCTTGACAAGTTTTTCAATGACAGAGGGACCTGTTCGATTCATACTCTTTGAAATTAAAAGTATGAGAACAAGAACGATGACAATCTGAAAGAACATATTATCTGTTATAAAGAAATAATTTTTTTATAACATATGGTCTACAGATGGAGAAACAAATGCTACCAATGTGGTCGTCCAATTTCAATTTATTTTGATATGCACGAATATCACAACGAAGAAGAGGTCATAGATAAATTCATTGCGTTTAAAAGAATTATTCCGTTTAGTTTATATCACAACTGTCCTTATTATAAATTTTATGGACTAAAAATATATAGGGTATGTTATTCATGTTTTGAAAATAAACTTATGTACTGTCCTAGAATACAAATGTTACGGGAAATAGGACAACGAGTAAAGTTTATGAAAAAATCCTATACAAAAACAGAAGAAGAAATTGAAAATTGGAATAGATTATTTAGCCGATATTTAAAGAATAGCGTATAATAGATTGTAATGATTACTCAGTCTCAACAACTACTTTTAAATTCTTTATATGAGTTCTATAGCGACGAAATACACTCAGAGAAACTCTTAGATGTTATCAACCATAGAAAGGGTGTCTCTTTAAGAAACATTGAATGGTTCATAACGAACTATGCAAAATCGAATCAAATTATATATAAAACAAAAAATGGAAAGGACTTCCCAGTTCATATAAAATACAAGGCGTCTTTAGATGGATATAGTAAGCGTGCGTTCGATCCCTTTTGTCGTACAGAACGCATTCAATTTAATCTTCCAGGGGACATCGAAATATCTACGACGGTGAGTCAACTCAATTTTTTACGTTGGTGTATTTCTAATGACATTATTCATTACATCGAAAATAATAAACATATTCTTAAGAAGTAAGCCAAATAGGTGGCTTTGGTGTTGGTATTCTACTGATAGCATTTTCCATACACGCGGGGCAATCATCCTTAAATAATGGCGGAAACGAATGATTATGTGTCACACTTGAAACAATCTGTATAGGTTCCACAGATTTTTTCTGGTGTAAATGCGTTAAACAGTAGCCATCTGTTTTGGCATTCCGAGAACATCTTTTTCCCGATTTTAGAAGACCTTTACACACAGTGTCCCCTTCTCCATTCCTGGGAATATCTCGAAGTAAAAGTCTCAAAGGAATACCGTGAACTGTTGATATTTTTTCAGCAAAGTTTGTCAGACGAGACATCATTCTGCGTTCTACTTCATCATTTATAAGTTTTTCAACTTCATTAATCAAACTCATGATGATGATGATGACTTACTATTACTTAGTTCCCATTTTTTAAATATGTCTAAAACACTCGGTTGGTTTTTATCGGGCACTAACATCTTTTTACCTCGGCGTATTTTTTTCACAATCAAATCACCAAAAATTTCATCTTTGGGATTTTCAACCAAAGGTTCTAATAAATCACATATAGGATTCAAAAACTTATTTTGGAAATAATAATTGTAATCAATTGGTAAATTATTTTCCTGAACCCACAAAGGATCTTCAGCCTTTTCGTACGCTTTGGCGCGTGGATTCCCAGTATCAACTAAAATATAAGGCACTCTATCACCAGATTGAGGTTCAGAACCGGGTTGTCTCTCACGCATCTTATTGCGAACAGACACGTGGGGTAAATTTTCACTTTTGTAATTATCACCCAACTGTTGTGATAATAATAATTTTTTATAAGGAACAGATCCGTCAATCAATTCGACTGCCCTCTGGTGTGCTAAATTTTTTGCGGGTTCTGGATCATCACTTGATAAAACAACATCCAACAATTCTTTACACACTTCTCTCACATACGGTGTATTATCTCTTCTTACCAATTGTAATCCTTTAACATCTATGTAATTCATGTGCATCTTCTCATCTTTTCCCTTTGTCCATAATTTTGCGGCATATCTCTTTTTGCTATACAAAAAATAAGGACAATACACTTTCTCAAGTTCTAAATTATTGGGGGATTTGAAAAGTTTTGTACACTCCGAAGCCGCACGCTCACCTAATTCCCAACTGTACGCGATCGCGTCTTCACCTGTTCTGTCACCAACATCGAATTCAACCATTACGGAATCTGTGTTATGCACAATCAATTCTCCGGGACCGACGTGGAAATGGTGTGATTGAGTGGTTAAATCATATACATATTGTTCCGTTTCACCCAAATATTCAATCTTTTTAATCGCATGAGGTTCTCTGTGAGTTCCAAATTCAAGACAATAATTATCTTCATTTTGATACATGCGAACGATATGTTTAGCCCTTTTACATATAAAATACATTTGAGCACATTTCAATTTATTGGAAAACTCAAAATATAAACTGTGTTTGAAAAATCCATTAATAAAATGATACAAATATTCTCGTGGTGCGTTCAATATACATCTGGGAATGACATCTATATTTCCCTTCGCAAAGTATTCACCTATTAAGGAAACTGTATATGTATCAAGCCCTGGTTCTGATGGGTTAGTTATAGCATTTTTAGAATGACCGTGAAGAAGTTTTGAACCCAAGGATACTTCCCCAGGTTTTACCATTTCTGAATCTTCATTTAATAAACTATGATCTTCAGTCACATCCACTAAACCCTCACCAGTTGTAATTCTATACATTTTCTTTGTTGTCTTGTGGCGAATGATTTGTTTGATTGGAGTGAAACCATTTTCAGTCCAAACCTCAATGTTAAAAATAGGTTGAAATTCCTTTTCACCATTCGTTTTATATTCTTTCACCAAGTTGTCAATGCGTACAATATCACAAGATTCCCTATTTTCTCTAATCAAAATAGGTGTATCACCCGTGACGGAATCGCCATATCTAACTTTTGAACCAGGGAAATTCTTTTCGACATAATTTTTTGTGGCATCAATCATACTACGACCAATCATAGTCACAGATGAGGCAATGGGAACACAAGGTAAAATACCCTTACCAGCCCCAGTGAAACCATATACAGAATTCATACTCACTTTATACGCGAGTTGTTTTCCATTGAATACTTCTTTCATATATCCCTCTGACGACAAGGACATATCTTTTTTTGCTTGCTTTCTAAATTGTTTGAGTTCTTTCAAAATACTCGGAAGAAGTGTATCAACATTTTGAGCAAATTTATACGTCAAATTACCAATTTTAAAACTCTCATAAACAACACCTGGGATATTTTCATACTTGGGATCCATAACCAATGATGAATAACACAAATTATGAGCCATCATAATAGATGGATACAAACCCTCAAAATCAAGTGCTGTTATGGGTTTATAGTAAGCACCCTTGTGTGCTTCCAAAACAGTTGCCCCTGTGTAAGATTCAACAGGTTGTGAACCATATCTAATAACTGGAATGATAAAACCAAGTTCCTTTGCTTTTTTGGCCAGTTGACTAAATACTTTAATTTGTTGTCCCCTTTCTGCCAAAAAGTCAATGGGAACCCAAGTTGCTTTAGCCATTTCCAAAAGATTTAACAATATGCATAATTTTTTATCCAATTTTATAGGGAGTAAAGTATCTTGAATACAATACTCGGCAACTTCCCTAAGTTTTATTGGATCTTCTTCCTTGAAACGAGCAAACATTTCTTTGGGGGTCATATCAATCTTTTCTTCACCCAAATATAATTTGGAAACTTCATTCAATTTGTAAGAATCCAATTTATACCCCTTCTTAACTTCAAAAAACATATCATAAATGAAACGACCAGGCATTGGCAAAAGTTTAAATTCATTATGTCCCAAGGCACTCGAAGATAAATTTTTATACATAATCTTACTCTTTGTATCCTTCAATTTACCCAAATTATAAAAAATGTTGGGACAACCACATAAAACCGCTCTCTCGTAAATGTAATTCATATCAAAACCAAAAATATTCCAACCAGTTAAAATATCAACATCGTGTTGATGCAAAAAATGTCTAAAACCCACCAATAATTCCTTTTCAGAAGGAAAAGAAACAATACTCGCACCTTTTACATCCGTATCCGTTTTCTTATAACACAAACATGTCTTATAATATGGTTCGTCATCACCAAAGTGTATAAGAGAGATTGCTATTTGGAAACATGCGTCTCCTTCAATTTCTGGATCTGGGAATTTACCCGTTGAACTATTGCATTCAATGTCGATAGATGCGAAGACAAATGGTGCTATTTCATTTTTTTCCACAGGTTTTAATGTTTTCCAATCACGACAATATAAATCAATATCTGTGTGGGCATAATTTCCTTGAATACAGTTGTCTCCCGAATCTAACCAACCGGTTGATTGAATACCCGTTAAATGCATTAATCTCAGGACAGGGTCTAAATTACTTTCATAAACACGACGAGGTCTAAATTCTTCGGGTAAAGTTCTCCTAAGAGTGTTATTTACCATTTTAAATGCCATCAGGGAATTGAAATATAATTTAATGAATAGTGATTTCTTATTATTTTGGAAACCCCAAACATCCTTGGCTTGGGACAAGGCAAAACGAGAGAGGCATCCAGGACACAACTTATTTATTTTTTTGTATAAAAGTTCAGCGCCCATTTTACCCTCACCTGGATTAAGTTTCACATAAAAAAATGGTAAAAAATTAGTTGTCACACAGACTGATTCCCCTTCAGAAGTTCGGCCAAAAATACTAACAATATGAGCCTCATCTTCATCCCTGGCTTCCCAGGTTAGGGCTTGGAAAACAACCATTGAATCTTGTTATATAGTCTTCACATTTTTTTAAGTGAGTTGGTCTCCCCAAATTAAAATGTAAAGAATTAATAAATGTCAGCTGCTTTAATTGACCTTGTGTCTAAAGGTGTCCAGGATGTGTACATTACAGGACAACCAGAAGTGTCATTTTTTAGACAAAATTACAAACGTTACACAAATTTTTCTATTCGTCCAGAACGACTTGATTACATCGGTACATTTGGTTCAAACAACGAAATTTCTATACCAATTCCAAATAAGGGAGACCTTTTGAGTTATGTGTGGTTAGAAGCACCAAACATTGGTGCTACAGGAGACAATAGCACAGGTTTCTTTTCAAATAACGCTGCTAATTTCACTGAATTTTCGTTGTGGATAGGAGGACAACAAGTTTGTACTTTGGATTCATTGTATATTCAAGCTGTTCACAACCTTTTGTATCAATCTGATTCTGCTCGTTCTTCATGTGCTCTTTTGACAAACGCATTCTCAGCAAATGCTCGTGGCGGTACAAACAACTTGAGTGACCATTACATACTTCCATTCTTTTTTTCAGAAGACTGGACTAAGTGCCTTCCATTGGTAGGTATTAAATTCCATGAAGTTGAACTCAAAATTAAGTGCCGTCAAGGTTTCACACCAAGTGCGGCACCAAAAGTATACGCCAATTATGTGTTCGTGGATACAGACGAACGCACATTCTTCGCCGAAAAAGACCAAGAAATACTTTTCAACCAAGTCCAGTATCAAATGGCCACAACTTCTGATACAGAGTTTGATTTAACATATTTCAACCATCCATGTAAAGCGGTGCATCTTGTATCTGCGATGGCTGATGGTTCAAACTGGAATGATTCTTACACTTTCTCTACAGCATCACTTTACATTAACGGTACAACTCTCTTTGAAGAGATGAGCAATGTGTATCACCACACTGTCGTTCCACAGCTTCACACAACAACACTCCCACCCTCGGGTCTTCAATTAACACCAACATACACATGGCCTTTCTGTCTCTCTTTGAATAAAATGCAACCAACTGGTTCGTTGAATTTTTCACGCATAGACAATGCTAAACTAGTCGTGAGAAATCCAGTGGATGTTGGAAATCTTTTGAGAGTGTACGCCGTTAACTATAACATCTTGAGAATCAAAAAGGGTATGGCAGGGGTCGCATTCAGCAACTAAGGTAATTGATATGTTGCAGATAAAATAATTCTATCTTTATTAGTCTTGTTTTCGGTGCCACAATGAAGTAATGTGACATCAAAAACAACACAATCACCCATTCTCAATGTCGCGTAATAATAGGGATTTTTTACCAATTCATTTTTTTCATATTCTTCAAATGATTTATCATTATTTGTTCCAGGCAAAAATTGAGTTGGACCCATATCCATGTCAATATCATGAAGAGCAATCATAAGAGTTTGAACATCTTTATCATTGAAATCTCTGTGTAAAGGTTGTCTATATGAACAAGGTTTATTAATAAGTGCTGTTATCTCAAGTAAATTAATTCTATCACCTAATTTATCTTTTATAATTTTTATAAGTTTTTTAATTATTTCATCGTCAAAATTTAAATAAAGTTCAGTTCTATTTTTTCCATATGACAATTGTGGTTTTTTATTGGGGGGGCGAGATAAAATGTATTGTATCAAATCATAACACATATCTTTATTTAAAAAATGAACAATTTTATAAAGACCATAATCTGCTCTATAATCTTGGGGGATGTATTGTATTTGGGGACACTCTAATAAAGTTTCATATTGTAATTTTGCAGTTTTAAAGTTATATATACTTGCAGCATGATCATAAAAATTTTCAATGATTTCCTCGGGTATATTTTTGTATTTTCTTATTTTTTTGTATAACATTTCATGACCATTTTCAAGAATTAACATATCATCTGTTTCATAAAGACAAAATATACGATTATTGGGAATAACTCGTTGAGAACCATTGACCCAAACAAGCATTTCATTTTTTCTTTTTTCTATAAGAGTTCCGAGTTCGAATTGATTGTTTTCATCTATAATATCTACAAATGTCATCTCAAATAAATTAATATTAAAACTTGACACCTAAAACACGCCTCAATTTCTGAAGAATATTATTATCTGGTATAGCCTTTCCAGATTCATACGCTTTTATAATATCCACTGGGACATTGATAGCATTCGCTAAATCTTTTTGTGTTTTGAAACCTTTTGCTATTCTACCATTTTGAATTGTTTTGGAAACAGAAAGAGACACCTTGGGAAGTGTATCAAGTTCTGTATTATTCAACTTCTGTTCCTTTGTCAATTCAAAATGTGGTCGTTTCGTTTCTTTCGCTGTTTGTCCTGATTTTCCGTGAATAACAACAGTGTTCCAATCTTGATGATTCATTTATTATATTGTTGTGATTTATTTTTTAAGTTTTTCAAAACTATTTGTTAATTGATTAAGCATAAATGGATATCCTCTTGTATTTTTAGGATTCTTTAAAATTTCAGATGCTATGCGTTTTTGTAATGGAGTTATAGGAACAAGGATGTTTTTCATTCTATTAATCTTTAAAGGAGGTTTATTGTTATTTTTGTTGTTTCCTTCTAATTGTTTGTGTATTTCTTCTGATAATTTATAAAGGTTCCCAAATTTAACATGTTGTTGTTGATGAATTTTTTTAATAATTTTACATGTATCACAATCATTTAGGTTCTTATCATGAAAGCACTTCATTTATAGATTATATACTAACTTAAAATTTGTGAATGTAAAAAATATAATGATTGTAGCAAAACATTTACCAATAAGAGCAACATACGAGAAGACAAAGGAAAAATTAAAAAGGGATACATTACAATATGGCGTGGCATTGACAAGCGGGTATTTCGTTTGTAAAGGTGCTGCGGAAGGTGTGTCTGCTATGTTGGGTACTGTTTCTTCCCTTGTCTATATAAATACGTTGTCCAAAAAAGTGGATGAAATAGAAAAATCAAGTAGTCCCCCATTCCAATTATTTGTTCCTCTGGGGACAGCAATTTTTGAAAAACTTTGGAACGAGGCTCCATTTTCATTTGATTTTGATTATCAAGCAACCTTATTTGGATTTTTGGTGTACAAGGGGGCTTTGTTAAACATTTTATATGAAATTGTGCGGGACATGTTGATAGAGCGAGAAAATTATGATTTTAAAAAATAATTTATATGTAATAGAGGAGAAATGAGTTTGGACATTATCATGGGAAATATGTTTTCAGGGAAGACCTCTGAGTTAATCAGACAGTTAAAAAGGTATAAAATAGTGGGAAAAAATGTATTGGTTATAAATTCCGCAAAAGATACTCGTTCTTCTGAACAAGTTTTAAAAACGCATGATAATGTCACATTTGATTGTCTAAAGACAAATGATTTAATCGATATTTTTACATTTCAAAAATACCAAGATGCTCATGTCATTGCTGTTGACGAAGCACAATTTTTTACAAATTTGAGATATTTCGTAGAGACCTCCCTCGTGGATGGAAAAAAAATAATACTCGCAGGATTAGATGGTGATTACAAACAGAGACCCTTTGGTGAATTATTGGAGTGCATCCCCCTAGCCGATAGTGTAAAAAAATTAAGTGCTATATGCACTAAATGTAAAAATGGAAACTTGGGACCATTCACAGTGCGCACCGTCCCTAACAACGAACTCATACTAGTTGGTGATACAGATATGTATACAGCAAGGTGTAGAAAACATTTAGTGGCTTAAAGAGTATCTACAATATGTAGATAGGCTCTCATAGTGTAGTTGGTTATCACAGAGGACTTTGAATCCTTTAACCAAGGTTCGAATCCTTGTGGGAGCTTATCCAGCCTTAGCTCAGTTGGAAGAGCAGCTGACTGTAGCAAGCTAAAAATCACTAGTAATATAGTGAAACAGTCTATCAGCGGGTCACCCGTTCGAATCGGGTAGGTTGGACCAATTCCGTCTTAACTCAATTGGAAGAGTGTGAGGCTGTTAACCTCAAAGTACAGGGATCGAAACCCTGAGACGGAGATTACTTTTTTAAATATGTTGTTCCATATTCAAAAAAGTAAGATTTAATTGCAGATACCGAGGGTCTCTTCCGCGCTCTTTTACAGAAACAAACAGGAAATTAATTGTTAACGTAATATATAATATATTCGGATGGATCCGTCAGAGATGCTCCCCTTGGGTGTTTTACTATTTGTCATCGTGCTGTTGATTGTTTTAAGGTTCACCGTTTTTAAAAAGAAAAGTCCACCGAAGACATCAAACACCCAGCCAACAACGACAACATCAAACACCCAGCCAACAACGACAACATCAAACACCCAGCCAACAACGACAACATCGAACACACAACCATCAACGTCAAAACTTATTATTACTGAAAATGGTTCAACCAAAACCGAAAATTATCGAATACGCGGCCGAGAAGGATACATGATTAACCATGATGTGAGAAAATGTCATCAATCTGAACCTGAAGGATGGTGTTCGGAAATAGGATACGCGGTAGAAACTAATGGTATGGCGTTTATCTACGATAAACGTCTTGGACCAAATCCACAAAATACTGTATCTGTATGTAATGAAGATGGATTATGCACAGAAACACCACAAAAATGTCCCGGGGAAGATGGATACGATTGTACTTATATTGAAAAATACAACGAGGAAGGGACACTGATAAGTATTTCAAATAAGAAGGGAGAAGAACTTTTGGATAAAATGGCTGTAGACTGCTGGGCTGGAGAATGGGAAGGTTGGACTGTACTCAACGACAATGTAGGAAAGTTTGAATACAGAGATGGTAAAATTCTATTTAAAGAAGATATCCCTAGTCGCGAAATCAAGGCGGGAGATGAACTCACACTTAGTATAGCAGTGACACATTTTAGTCCAACCCTATATTTTGTAATGTTATTTACCCTTATGAAAAGAGCGGGTGAACCAAAACCTCAAACAATCCAATTAGCCGTCAGGGGTGCAAAAGAAGGATTCAGGAGGAAATGGATTCAAGAACCGACTACCCTTTATAACAATTCTACAAATAAAATGACAACCAGTAATGCCAATTCTACAAATCAACTGATAACCAGTAATGCCAATTCTACAAATCAACTTATAACCAGTAATGCCAATTCTACACCCTGGCTACTAGAACCAGGTCAATACAAATTGTCTTATTATTCAAATGCCTCCAATAACACGTGGTGTTCTGTGCAAACGAATAACGGCAAACTTAGGTGTGGAGCGGAAGAAGATACTGTCCAAAGGTTTACTTTTAGTAAACAAGGAGATGGCTATAAAATAGCACTTGGGAATTCGCCATGTTCAACATTTCCAAGTATTCCAGGTGCAGGTGAAGAACCAGTATCCAGTGGTTTTACCAAGTGTAGATCATACCCTTATGACCCTGATTCAGACCTGTATAAAGTAATAAACTACGCACCGGGTAATAAAAGATTCAAATTGTTGAACGCGAGTCAAAATAAATATTGTCGTATGGTCAATGACGAAGGTTTAAGTTACACTAATTATTTGCGGTGCGATCAGGACAGTGTTGAAAACGGTGACACATTTAGACATTCGTAATTTCCCGTTCTTCTCGGGGAGTAGGAAACGCGTCGGGTTGTATAATGACAGGAGGTGCATCTAATATTTCAGTTTGTAAAATTTTTTCATTTTCAGTTGGTCTCACTGTAACAATTCTACACTCTCTCGCACTTATGTAGTTTTGGGGAACAATAATAATTGGTTTGCATAGTAATAGTGTGCTCATTTTATTTTTACAATATTAATACTTTTTTAAATATGTTGTTCCATATTCAAAAAAGTTTGTGGCCAATCTTTTTTTTCACTACCGTATTGTGTAACCAATTCTTCCTCTATCGTCTCTTTGTCAAGGTATCCCCTGACGTAATCGAGAATATTGATATTTTGTGTTGAGATGGCACCGATCATCGCGGGCCAAGCATATAATGTCATGATATCTTCATAATCTTTGAGATTATATGCGGTGGAGCACGTATTCATGAAAACTTCGAACATTTCAGAGGCGACATCGTGATCTTTGTGTGATGCGATCCAGAAAGTCATGTAGTCCTCATGTTCAATGGAAGCATCTTCAGTTCTTAATTCAATTTCATAGAGGATTTGATGAGAATTGTAACGAAGAACCTCGGGGGCACCGTGTTTAATGGCTTGAGCGGCTTCCATTTTGATTTTTGATTTTCATATGACGTGTGTCTTAGGTATTATATTTTTTTTTATTTTTTTGGGTATATTTATAGCCTTGCTTTTTTTTACTTTATTGCGATTTGGTGTCAAAGGATATTTCTGACCCATCTTGTTTAATATAAACATAATATTTTTGTGAGTTGTATTACCTTTTAAATATGAATTTAACATATTTCTTTTTATTTCTGGTCTAACCGCAAAAGCTTTACGCAATTGTCTGATGAGAATTTTAGCATCTCGAATTTTATTTTCAGTTTCTAACTTTAAAACTTTTGTAATTATATTTTTATTTATGAAATTGTATCTTTTCCAAATGTTGTTATTCATATTTATATAACTAGATATTCTTTTTGTCTTCTTCTTCTTCTTCTTCTTCTTCTTCTTCTGTATCCGATACCGAATTCGAATCAATGATACTTTCCTCTGTTTCGGGTTTTTCTTCACCACAGTATGTATCGACCAATCCAGACACATCATTAGCGACGCATTCAACATAATACGCGGAAGCATTGATAATATCTCTCAAAATATCAAAACCATATTTAAACAAAATGGGTGTATTGTTAAGGGCGCATAATGGAAGTATCCACAAGTAATGTAACCTTGGGGATATGTGTTTCATTTATGTGAAAAATAAGTTTTAAATCTTTATATAAAGAATATAAACTTGTATATATCAGAAATGAACCTTCGTATCAAGAGACTATCTAAAGATGCTATTTTACCAACTCGTGGTTCGGGTGGTGCAGTCGGATACGACCTTTACAGCACGGAGGAACTCATCATCCCAATTTCCCATAGGGCTTTGGTAGGAACAGGCATCGCCATGGTCTTACCACCCGGTGTGTATGGTAGGGTCGCACCTCGTTCTGGTCTATCTGTAAAACAAGGTGTTCAAGTTGGTGCAGGTGTTATTGATCCAGATTACACTGGGGAAGTGAAAGTTCTTTTGTTTAATCACGGTGATGCTCCTTTGACCATCAAAAAGGGTGATAGAATTGCACAACTCATTTTGGAAAGGTGTGAAACCCCTGAAATCGTAGAAATTGGTAAAATCCAAGAAACTGAA
>Ga0208644_1000721_pt1 | contig 29463 bp, 42 predicted proteins | sample VirMetDEL_Nov_18_FD_184517 | JGI IMG/M metagenome (GOLD analysis project Ga0208644, IMG submission 184517) | Aqueous microbial communities from the Delaware River and Bay under freshwater to marine salinity gradient to study organic matter... | ecosystem: Environmental > Aquatic > Marine >...
GGTTTCCGCGCACGATTGCGAACAAAAGCCATGACCACCACCGCAAAACTCACACGCAAAAAGACTTCCAAGGCGCCTGCGCTGCTCACCATTGCCGATGTGGCGCAAAAATTGGACATGAGCTACCACGAAGCCCGCAACTTTTTGGTGCGCGTTCCCATGGCGAAAACCGGCAGCCGTGGCGCTCACCTCTACACGCTGGAGGCAGTTACCGAGGCGCGCAAATCAAGCGCAAAGGAGGCAAGCAACGAAGCACAACCTGGAACCAAAGAATGGCATGAGGTGGAGAAAATACGCCGCCAAGTTGAAAAGCTCGACGTGGAACTTGACGGTATGCGCGGCAAAATGCTGGACCGCGAAGAGGTTAAACGCGCGACGATGGCGCTTTGTATGGAGTTTGCCAAACACCTGGACGAAATGGAAAGCAAGCTGGCGCCCATGGTGGCAGGGTTGACGCCGACAGAGGCGCAACCTGTCATTGTGGCATACAATGCCAAATTGCGCGAAACACTGCGAGCGCATACAAATCCCAAAACAATGCGAGCGAATGCATAGCATCATCAGAGAATGCCTCGAAACGGCGTTTGCCGAAAAACAGACGGCAACGATTCCAGCCTGGGCTTTGGACAACATCCGCCTACGAGAATCGCCCTACGGCAACCAATTTCGAGCATCAGAAACGCCTTGGCTCATCGAGCCATTGACTGCGTTCGCAGACCCCAGCACCGAGGAAGTTGTTTTAAATTGCGCAGCGCAAACTGGCAAAACGGTATCCATGCAGGTGGCGATTGCATGGGCGCTTGCGAATCATCCAGGTCCAACGATGACGGTGATGCAAGACGAAGATGCTGCCAAGGATTTCAGCAAAGAGCGCTTGATGCCAATGCTGGAAAGTTGCGCAACACTGCGCAAACAATTCCCAACTGACAGGCACCGCAAAACAAACACAGAACTGTTTTTGACCACATGCACATTGAAGCTTGGTGCGGCAAACAACAACTTTCTGCGCAGTTGGTCAATACGTTGGTTATTCGGTGATGAGGTCAGCGCATGGCGGCCTGGCATGTTGGCTAGAGCGCGCGCCAGAACAACGCGCTACTGGAACCGCAAACATTGGCTTTCAAGCACACCCGAAGAGGAAGGCAGCGATTTTGATGGCGCATTTCAAGCAGGAACTTGCGAGCATTGGCATTTGCGTTGCATGAGTTGCAACGACCTGTTTTTGCCTGCTTTTTACGAATGCCTGCAATGGGACACAGATGACACCACAAAGCCCAACGGCGTCTGGGATTATGAGGCAGTCAGCAAAACGGTGCGCATGGTTTGCGGGAAATGCGGACACGCTCACGAAAACACCGAAGCCAACTGGCGCGCCATGAGCAAAGGCGGATATATTGCAACCAACGATAACCCAACGCCGCGCGTCCGCTCCTTCTCTTTTAACCAATTAGCCTTGCCGCCTTCTGTCATGCCTTGGGCAGACTTGGTGGTTGATTTTTTGCGCGCCAAGCAACACGCGGCTGGAGGATACATTCAACCATTGCGGGAGTTTGTCACGTTGCGCCTGGCAGAACCATGGAAAGCCACCAACCATGTGGACATCGAAAAAGTTGTTGTGAAAGACTACGAGCCAGGCGCTGAATGGGAAGAAGAAGCCACACGATTTTTAACTGTCGATGTGCAAGCCTACCTTGAGGAGTTTTGGGCAGTTGCGCGCTCCTGGAGCAAAACAGGCGCCAGCAGATTGCTTTCATTTCGCCGCCTGACATCGTTTGAAGAAATCGAGGCAATGCGCAAAGAATACAATATTGCACCACAACGCACATTTTTGGATGTTGGTTATCAACGCGCCAGGGTTTTGGCAGAGTGCGGCAGGTTTGGCTGGATGGGGATGCGAGGTGAAGATGTGGTTGATTACGCGCACAGTGTCAACGGTCACACAGTGCGGCGCATGTTTTCAAAACCAACGCGCGTTAGCGCAACAGGTCGCACTGCGCCGCCTGTTTTCCGATGGTCAAACCCAACGACAAAAGATGTTTTGCAGTTGCTCAAAAGTGGCAAATCTCATCCATGGGAGGTTTGCGACCTAGGCGATTTAGCAGACGAGTATGCGAAACAAATTGATTCCGAGCGCAAAAAGGAAGTCATAGACAAACACGGACGGACCACATTGCGTTGGGTTTCATTTCGCGCCAATCATGGTTGGGATTGCGAATTGATGCAAGTAGTGGCGGCCTCAATCGCCAAACTGTTTCAAACTGGCGAATAAATTATTTAATAAATGCAAACTTGTCAGCGTCAGCGCTTAAGCGTTGGCGCTTTTTTCGTTTAAAGTGCTAGTTTTACACGTTTTACCCATATGGGCAGATGGCGAGTGATATAACCGCATTTCTGAAACTGCAAAATGACGCTTACCTGCTCACCCTGAAAGGGCGGGTTGCGGACGCTATTTTGGCGGGCAGTGTCACCACATCATTTTCAAATGCATCCCAAAGTGGAAGCCAAGAGCTAGTCATGCCGACCGACGAACTTGCCGCGCAATTGACAGCGGTCCTAATTGAAAAGGGGCTTGCAAACGGCGCGACTAAACCAACCAGAATGACATTTGCGAGGTTTGCCAGATGAGCGCATTGCTAGACCACAACGGCAGACCAATTATTGCAACGCCTCAACCGCGTAAACGAGCAACAATCAACTCCCACTATAGGGGCACGGAGAGCAACCGGTTCAGGACTTCGTTGCCATACATTGCCGCTGATATTAACCAGACACTAAACCGTGGAACGCGCCGCCGATTGATGGCGTTTTCGAGGTGGCTTTACGCCAATCATGGCATGGTGCGCGGCGCAGTAAATGACGTTGCCCGATACGCTTTAGGAACAGGTTTGACACCTCAAAGCCAAAGCGACGAAGCCAAAGCATACGAAGATTATTTTGCCGAGTGGGGCAAGGTTTGCGATGTGGCAGGTCAATTCACGTTTGCGCAAATGCAACGAATGGCTTCCATTCGCATGGACGTTGACGGCGACATTGGCTTTTTAATGATTGGACGCCAAGATGCATTCCCGCAATTGCAGCTTGTCGAATCGCACAACATTGCCAGCGAAGGTTTGAAGTGGTCCGATGTCGGTCATGATGGCGTCCAGGTGTCACCGAGTGGCAAGCCTGTAGCTTATAACGTCAGAAGCGGAGATGATTACCGAAGTATTTCTGCGAACAATTTTATCCTGGTTTACGACCCTGACAGAGTTGCGCAACTGCGCGGAGTTTCTGCTCTCACTCACGCAATCGACCACATCAGAGACGCAACCGATATTTTAGAATTTGAAAAAGTCGGCGTGAAAATGAACAGCGCCGTGGGTTTGGCTATTACTACGCAAGGCGGCATTGCCGACGATGGCAGCAGTTTAATCGAGGACGGCTATAGTGCGACCGACACAGGAACCGTTGCTTGGGACACTTTTCAGCCTGGCATGGTTCCAAGGCTCAAAATTGGCGAAAGTATCGAATCCTTTGCGAGCAATAAACCGTCACCGGCGTTTGCTGGGTTCTTGGAATACTTGCTCCGAGATGTGGCTTTAGGTCTTGGCGTTCCATATGAATTTATCGTGGAACCATCAAAACAAGGAACCGCATCAAGGTTCATTCTAGAAAAAGCCGCACGAAGATTTGAAGAACGCCAAGCCCTTATAACAAGCCGTTTTTGCAATCGCGTATGGGGTTGGGTTATTGCTCGCGGAATCAAGCGCGGCGACCTGCCAGCGTCATCTGATTGGTGGCGAGTGAATTGGCAGGCGCCCAAAAAAATCACCGTTGACCTCGGGCGCGAATCCAAGGCCAACCAGGACGCCATCAAGATGGGGCTTCGCACGATGCGCGAGGACACCGGAGAACGCGGGCATGATTGGCAAGACATCCGCAATCAGGTCGAACGTGAAGCAAGCGACTTGCTTGAACGCGCAAACCGTCTTGCAGACACCTACAAAATCACGATGGACACTGCGCTTCACCTACTGAGCCAGAGGACACCGAATCCAGTTTTTAATAATGACAGCGAAACTGACGCATAAACTCAACAATGATGTTTGGGCAATCCTGCCGGATTATCATGGCGCAATTGCGCGACAATTGCAGGAACATGACTATGACGGCAACGGTTACGAATTGCCGCGACCTGAGGAGGAGAGTGGCATTGCCATTATTCACATTCATGGCGCAGTTGGTAAACTATTGACCGATTTTGAGCGCATGTTTGGCATGACCGATTATGACGACATTGCTGAACAAGTTGCTGATGCTGACGCCAACCCGAACATCAATTCAATCTTACTTCACATCGACTCGCCAGGTGGAACCATTACAGGGCTTCCAGAGTTAGCGGCAAAATTGCGCAACGTCAGCAAACCTTTAGTTGCATACACAGAAGGCACAGCAGCAAGCGCGGCCTATTGGATTGCAAGCCAAGCAGACAGCGTTTTGTTAAGTGAAAGTGCCGAAGTGGGAAGCGTTGGCGTTTATGTTGCGCTACTCGACCAGACGGAATATTTGCGCAACATGGGACTAAAAGTCAATGCGGTCAGCGCCGGTGATAACAAGCTTGATTATGCTGATTTTAAACCACTGAGCGAAGAGGCGCGCGAGCGATTGCAGGCGAATGTTGACAAGTGGCACGCAAGATTTAAGCAGGAAATCAACAACAAACGCAACGTGCCAGAGGCAAGTATGACGGGCCAAACCTACGAAGGTTTAGAAGCCGTTGAGGCCGGACTTGCTGATGGAGTTGTGAACGACCTGGCCGATGTCATTGGCCTTATGGCAAATTTATAAACGCATGAAAACAATACTCGATTTGGTAAAAGCAAATGTGGAGTTGAACAATTTAGCAACCAAGCTAGACGAAGCGACTGCCGCAAATCAAACATTGCAAACTCGCCTGGAGGACTTGAGCGCCGCACAGGCTGAGGAAACAGCAAAACTTGGCGCGCAACACGCCGAGGAAATCGCAAGCCTTGAAAGCAAAATCATGGTCTTGGAAGAAGCAAATTTACTTCTTGAGGAGAAACAAAAGAGCGCAGACGAAAAGGCCGTGGAAATTGCGGCAAGCGTTGGCGTTGATACTCCAGTTGAGGAAGCAACCGAAAACGATGCGCCTGATGTCAGCGTTGAATCGCTATGGCAACAATACAATGCCATTGAAGGCAAACAGGAGAGGCGCGCGTTTTACATCGAAAACATCAAAAACAAACTCTAAAAACAAATGGCAAATTCACTCAACGGAATCAACCTGGCCGCCGTGGCGGAACAGAGCCTCGATTATCTATCCACACAGTTTCACCCATTGCGCGCGTTTGCGCGTGATTTCAGTGATGAAATTTCAGGACAAGGCGAAAGCGTCACCACGCGCGTTCCTTCGTCCATGACCGCAAGCGACCTATCGACTGGCTACACTGCCAGCGATGTCACCAGCACTGCCAAGACAATCACCTTGAACAAATTCAAGGGATATTCAATGGCGTTCACCGATATGGAAGTTTCCAAGTCCGGCAACTTTGACTGGTTGTCCAGCGTGTTTTTGGGACCGGCTTTGGAGGTGACGCTTGACGCAGTTATGGATGATTTGCTGGCGTTAGTTTTGAATGCGAACTACACCGCAAACGAAGTCATCACAGCAGCGAATTTTGACGCTGACGAAGTTGCCGATTTGGCAGCCGATTTGACAACTGCCAAAGTGCCAAAATCAGAGCGCGCCTTGGTTTTGCCTCCTTCGTATTACGCCAGCGTCCAGAAGGATGCAATCGTGCAGGACGCTTCCAGCTACGGCACCGCAAGCGCAGTGCAGGAAAACGCTGCCATGCGCGTGCATGGTTTTAACCTCTACGAATACACAGGCATTCCGGCCAACGGTGAAAACCTGGCAGCAATTGCCTTGCACCCAAGCGCTTTGTTGCTTGCCGCACGGACACCTGCCGCGCCTGCTGATGGCAGCGTTGAAGTACAGGACATTGTTGACCCTTCAACCGGGCTTCCAATCCAGCTTCGTACTTTTTATGACAACGTGGCAGGAAAACATTACCTGACCATGGGAGTACTCTATGGGGTTGCTGTGGGTAATTCCGGTGCTTTGAAGCGCATCAAATCGGCATAATTGACATGAGCAACACACTGGCAGGAGTGTCTCTGGAGCAGGTCAGCGAAATGACGCTCGACTTGCTTGCGGATAACTTTTGGATGTTTTCGCTATTTGCTCGCAATTTCAGCGATAGCATCAGGGAGCGCGGTGACCGCACAGTTACACGCGTTCCCTCCAGTGTTTCTGTTTTAGATTTATCGAATGGCTACACTGCCAGCGATGTGTCGACGACCGAAATCGAAATTGAGCTTTCAAATTTCAAGGGCTTTTCAATGGCGTTTTCGGAATACGAAATCGCCAAAGCAAAGAGCGCGACAATCCTTGAAAGAACTTTTATTCGCCCAGCAATTGACGCAACAGCAAAAGCGGTTGCGGACGATTTACTGGCGCTGGTGACGCCTGGCAATTTTCCAACTTCACAAGTCAGGACAGCCGCCAATTTTGACAGTGACGACCTGGCAGATGCCGCTGCAACTATGACGGGCAACAAAGTGCCGCGCGGTTTGCGCAGTTGTATGCTGAACGCATCTTACACATCATCGTTATCCAAGGATGGAGCGATTGGTGTGGCAAGCGCATACGGGACACCGGCGCCCATTCAGGACAACATCATTTCGACGATTCACGGTTTTGGGATTACCGAATACCAAGGCATCCCAACCACAAACAACTTGCAAGGCTTTTATGCGCATCCGAGCGCGCTTTGCATTGCGGCTCGACAAATTGCGCGCCCGAATTATGGCGGCGCCGAAGTTATTGATTCCATCGAGCCGCGCACGGGCTTGCCTGTGCAATTTAGAAAATTTTTCAGCCCGCGCGAGGGCAAATACTACCTGACTTGCGGCATTCTTTACGGAGTTGCCAAAGGTCAATCGAATTCACTTATTAGAATCACCAATATATAAAATGAACAGCAAACCGTCTTTTTGCGTGGGTTTTGATGCCCAGGGAAAACCCAACATAATCGCCGTTGGAGATGCCGAAACATGCAAGCAAGCCTTTATTGCCGAGCGCGACAATCCGAGCGGAAAATTTACAGGCATCAGCGTTTACCGTAAACCGCCATATTGGAAACGCGCCGACATAGCAATTAAGGCAAGCCCTAAAAAGGCCGCCGCCCGCAAGTAACACCTCGCTACCATTGGCGGCGCTCGTTTTTCTTGGTTTTACGGGCGCCGCCTTTCCACCATGGCAAACAATCGCATAATCAATTTGCGCAGTGGGTGGCTGTATGAAAAAGCAGACCACCAAACGCCAACATCGTTTACAACTGTGAGCGAGGGCGCAACATTTGCCGCCGGTGAAACAATTTTCAGAGTTATCGCTGATGCACCGCAATACGATGCGCTTGCTTATACCATACAACGCACCAATGAGAGCGGAAACTACGAAGACGTTTACAATATTCGATTAAATGTCCCAGATGGTAGCGGAACAACGCGCACAGATTGCTTCCACAGTGTTTCACATAATAACCCGATTGCGCACACGCAATTCCAAAGCCAAACCACGGTTGAAAAAGGCGCGCATCACACGCGGGTTGCTTTTGACCAACAGGTAAGCCTGGAGCGCAGTTTAGGAATCGTTTTTGCTTATCAAGGCAACCTTTTCCGAGGCATCTGGAGCGGCAACACCGAAACGACACAGCTTGAGGAAGGTGGTTTATTGGAAGCGTACGATGTGACGTTGACAAGTTCGCGCCTTCAATGGGCCAACGCTTCCATGCGACCTATTGTGGGAGCAACAATTATCAACAACGGCAAGCGCTACAAAATCGAAAACCTGGTAACGCTTGGCAGCGCCTACGAATTTGGGTTAATGAAAAAACAATAATGCAACTTGAAATCAATAGCGCAAGAATCAACAGGGTGCTTGACTCATACATTAAGCACAGCGGGCGCAGTTTCACAAACGAGGTCAACAAGCGTGCCTTTAACATTGCATTAAAATCAGTCAACAAAACACCAAAAGTCAGCGCCCAAAAAATCAAGCGCGACATGTTGAAGGGCGCCAAAGTTCAGCCAACAAAAAGCGGCAAGCGCAAAAAGCGCGCACCTCTTGCAGCAATCTTGACAAACTATTTTCGTGGCAAGCAGGGCAAAAAGGGGCTTTGGGGAGCACCTATGCAAAAAGCGGTTGACCGCGCAATTGAACACAGGGTTGCGGGGCGCGCTTTTATGGCAGCGGCATGGTTGGGCGTTGCGCGCGATATTGGTCCTTTTGTTTACCCTAGGCGCTCCGTTCGTTCCAAAACGCCAGTAATCGGTAGAGCTAAAGGAGACGGGCGACCGGAAAAGCGTTTAGGCTCAACGAAGCCAACGGCAAGCGGGACGCATGGCTCACCTGACAGCGCAAAAATCAGCAGGGTTCGCCAAGCGATGCAGATGGCAATTAACGCAGAAACGCGCGACATGCTGACTTATTTGCGCCGAAAAATCCCAAAGGAAATTCGAACAATAGACAAAACAGCCAGCACCGCATCGCTAAAAATTTCATGAGCTACCGAAGCCAATCAGAAAGCGCGCTAAAAACCTACTTTGCCAGCAAGGTTGGAGTGCCTGTTTACAGCGGCACAAGCGACCAGGTCAAAGGAATGCCTTGTGTTGTGGTTTCCTATGCAGGCGCAACAGAAAATCCACCGCGAACCGGTAACATGGATTTGACTTTAGAGGTGAGCGTGCAGAGCGAAATTGGCGATGAAGCGCAACCAGGCGCAATGGTGACACATGACGAAATCCTGGATGCAATTGGGCAAGCCATAAATTTTGAGGAGATGAGAACAATCAACACATCGGAAACAGATTTCCACATTTTTGAAATCATCGACCAGGGAGGCATTGAAAAGGATTTCGATGGCACAGTTTTGCGCGAGACGTTTACGTTCACAATCGCCTGCGCGTTGGGCAACTTTTAACAATTAAAAAAGAAAACATATGGCAAGATTTACCAAAGGAACGCCGATAACCTACGGCACGCACGGACCAGTTACAGCAGGAAATGTAAACCTTAAAGGCGTTGTTGCGCTCGAAATTATAGACGACAGCAGCGGCAGCGACACCACGCTTTTCCGAGGTGAAATGTATGCAAGCGAAATTCGCTTATCCTATGAGGCGGACACAAATCAATCGACAAACGGTGACGGTGAGATTGTTTCACATTGCACATATAACCAGCGAAAAGTAATCAACCTAACGGGCGTTATTCTTTCGAACAATTCTGCCGTTTCAGTTCCCGCTGGCGCAGCAAGCACATTGGCCAAGGCAAACACAATGTTTGCGGCGCCATTTTACGCAGGATGTCGCTTGCAAATTTCCCACCATGAGTGGAGCGAAATTAATTCGGACCTGCTGCCGCCAACATCAGAAAACAACACAGGAACAGCATCCGGCGGCCTTGGCAACTTCACAATTACGAGCGCCGAAAAAACTCGCTCCAGTGCTTCATATGCGGAATGGAGCATCAGCGCAATAGAGTATCTCAACATCATTCACAGTGGCGGCAGTGATACGTCATCCAATTAATGTCTAACACTTGGGCAGAAACATGTGCGCCAGGTCACCATTATGTGGCTGGCGCCAAATTGCGCCCATTGACATTTGGTCACGCGATGCTCATGGAGCGCGTTGGTTTGTATGAAATACTGACACCATTGGAGTTTCATTGTTTTATTGGTATTTGTTCGCGCAACTATGACCAAGGCATGAATTGGTTGGGTTGGTTTCTTTCGCCAGTTGGGCAGTGGTATTACAAGCGCAAACCAATGCCAAAGAACAAAAACGAGGCGCTTGCGCAAGCGATGGAATACCTGATTCAGGCGCAGCAAATTCCCGAACTCATAGGCAATGACGACAATGTTGCTTGTGGTGCCAGGTTTGGCGCGCCTTTACTTCAAACAATCCGTTCGACCGCGCTTGAGTTTTTGAACTACCAACCCGAAACAATAAATGATGCGCCATTTGGTCAATTGGTTTGGGATATATTGGCGCGCAACGAAATGCGAGGCGGCGCCAAAATAATACACGGAGAGTTTGCCGAAGGATTGGAGGCATTGAAGCAATTGCAAAACAACAAGAAGGAGCCCGTCAATGGGATTGCTTAATTTTAAACTTGGCCTGGACATTCGCGCCTTCAACGCTGGAATCAACAAGGCGCGCGCAAGTTTCAACGGTTGGTCAAAAGATGCAATGAAAGGCATCGGCGGGCAAATCGCGGGTGCAATGGCTTTGGAAAGCATTGTTCGCAATGTGGGAAACCTGTACGCAGACGCCGCCAAAATACAAAGGGAATCCATGGCGCTTGGCATTTCAACTGACGAGTATCAAGCACTGGGGAGGCAGGCCCGTCTGGCAGGCGTTGAAATTCAAGACCTAGTTGATGCCATGAATGACTTAAATGTTCGCCAACATGACGCGCTTGCTGGAAGTAAAGATTTCATCGAAATATTCAAACGCTACGGCGTTGAGTTTGGGACCGAATTGCCATCTTTTATACGCGAACCCAAAGAGCTTTTTATGGAGTTCGCGAGGGGCATGTCTCAAAGTGGTTTAAGTCAGGGGCAAATTTTGCGCGACCTTGACGAGACAATGAGCGACACAGGCAAGCGCCTGGCGTTTGGGGTAATGCAAGGGTTCTTTAATAACTTGGATTTAAACAACGTTAGATACAAAGGGGACCAGTTGGAAATGTATGCAGATGCATATCGAGAGTTTGAGCAAAACAAAGAAAACATCCAAGACACTGCCGCGCTAGTATTGTACAAAACCAACGAAGCCTTAGGAACCCTTTTTGGCAGCATGTATGCAGGAACTATGGGAATTACAGACGACCAACGCAACGTTAAACTTGAGCGCATTCTTCGAGAAAAACAAGGCGAGCAAACCAAAGTACTCAAATCAATTGAGCGCAACACAAAACCACTAGCACAATGAGCTTACACTTTAAAGGCAACACGAATTTAACTGTTGAAAATATCGAGCGCACGTATTCGGAAGCCAACGGTTGGGAGAGCGTCTATGTTTACAAGGGTTTGTGGAGTATCATCGAAGCAGCAAAAACAAATAACGCCTATGTTGCAAACGCATCACGCGTTGAAGTTAAACAAGAGCCAGGCGGATACGGGACTCTTACCGTTACTTTTTCCAGCATTGACAACGAGATTATTGATACTCCAACAAATGAGCCAGAGACTGATGTTTGGACATTTTCGCCGTTTGAGGTGCAGCGCAACATTTGGGAGAGCCCATATTACTCTGTTTTAAAATTTGTAGAGGACCCAGGTCATATCCAAAAAATCATCACATCCGTTGAAAGTTACAATGCAAAAACAAAAACCCAAATGGACGCAGGCACCCGAGTTGGCGACCCTTATGACGTGACGGAATTCATGTATGGCACAAACGGAGATACCAATCCTGATTTGCCTTTTGTTTACAGCCCGGAAATACAAACGAAGTCAACGCAACTTGCGAACCGTCTAGCAGAAGGAACTGACACGTACGCAACAGACAAATATGCGTTGCGCAACACGAGAATTGTGCCAGGGAACACATTGCTTTCAGCGAACACATTTAGAACAGGGTGGCAGTGGTCCAATAATCGCCTGGTGGATTTTATTTTATCACAAAAAACAGAAGTAACAAAGTTTTCAATTTGTGGTGAATTGCTTGTTGATTTTGCCGGAACTTATTGGCTCAAAAAGGCGCCAACAATGGCAGAACTAACAAATGGCAAAATTGAGATTTCAAGCGAATTTGTAAACATGCAAGCGCTGGAGTTGCCGACAGAATTGTTTCCGGTTTATTTATGAGATTTAAACGCCTACATGGTTTTAGTGTGCGCGGCATTTTGGACGCAATCCGCGCCTTGCAAGATGCAGTTGAATCTTTGCAACCAAGGCAATCAAGTGGAAATTTAATAAGCCATAGCAGCACAGGCGTAACTATTAGAGGCGCTCGATTGGCGCGCAAGGTTGGAACATCAAGCGCACCTGCAAGCGACCAACCAGCACGCTGGCAATAACATTTTTGCACATTACATACATATATATATAGAGAATGCTCTAGTTAGAAATAAACACTAAATTTGGAGATATTATGGGAACTGAGACATTTACGGCTTTCAAGTCCGACGGTACTGCCTATAAGCTTAAAGGCAGAATACTAAGACACCTCGACAACGACCCCGTTACAGAAGCGGACAAGTCGAACATTCGCTCAACATTGGGCATAACTGGGCAGGGCGGCCTTGGTGACTTGTTGGCAGCAAATAACCTGGACGATTTGTCAAACGCTGCCACCGCACGAACCAACTTGTCGGTCAACTCTATTGCCGAGGATGCCGAAGCCATCGGCACTAAGTTGCTGGGGCCGTCAGTTTATTTTGACGGGACTAATGATTATGTGGAAGTCGCTGATGACCAGCGACTTAGCTTTACAAATGGGACCGATGACCTCCCATTCTCGGTGTCGGCTTGGGTGAAGATGGAGGACGCTACCAATTTCAGCGTTTTAGGAAAAAATGATGGCTCGATAGTTCGTGAATACCAACTAACGCTAGACGGTTCTGACAAGCTTCAGTTCTCCGCTTACACCGACAATTTAAACTACAGACGCTACGTTACGTCATCGGCATTAACCTCGTACGAGGGGAGTTGGATTCACGTAGCGGCAACGTATGCGGGGGCTGGCCCTAATTCTGGTGTAGCATTCACTGCTGCCCTACCCATATTGTATATTAATGGTCAGTCTGTGGCGCTTTCCGATGAGTCAGCTGGAACATACACTGGCATGTCGGACACGGTAAAAAATCTCTGGATTGGCAGGACAGCGGGCACATACGCAAAGGGCCACATCCGCAACGTCCAAATTTTTGACTATGAACTATCTGCAACCGAGGTGGCAGAGCTGGCTCGCGGAAATGAGCTTGGCTACAGTGACCAGTGGGGAGGTAATACTGTAGGCGCTGTTTACACCAGTGACTTTTCAACTGACACAAACGGCAACACTGGTATTGGTGGCACCACCACAGGCAACATTGATGGGATTGGCGGGCAGAACGATAATTTGCGTCTTGCCATAAATTCTGCTACATCCGACCATTATTTCACTAAAGGCGGAGTATTTACGGTTGGCATCAGATACCGGATGGAGTTTAACTACTACATCCCAAACACGAATGCGGTGCTAGACAGCATTTCCGCTGGTATAGGTGAAGCAGCAGAAAAGGTGGTGGCAGCACCAACGCTAAACCAGTGGAATCATTTTTCAGTGGACAGCGTTGCTGTTGGTGGCCCGGCAACAGGCAGGTCTATTTATATTTTTGGGCGTGATGGAGGTGTTCGTTCGTTCGCGGGAAATGGCACAGATGTCATGTATGTGCGGAACATACAAGTCACCCAAATCGGAACTCTAGCCGACTTCCGCAGTGAGCGTTTTGATAGCTCGACGGGCAAATGGTATGACCTGTCGGACAATGCTTTCGTTGGGACCAACTCCGGTGCCACGCTAGTTGGCCGTGAGGTGCCGGTATATGAGAGCAGTGGCACATTCACTCCGACATTAACTTTTGGAGGTGGTTCCACGGGGATGACTTTTACGGAGCAGGGTGGGTACTATACACGCATAGGTGACACGGTATTTGTGCGGGGAATCGTATTTTTGTCAGCAAAGGGCAGTTCAACCGGTTCTGCAAAGTTGGGGGGCTTGCCGTTTACTTCATCAGCCGCTGGGTCTGCTAGCTCTGTAGTGAGTGTCTACGCCACGTCTATGGCAGCACTTACCAGCTCAATAGTTGGTTTAGTTGATGACGGAGGTACGGGCATTACACTCTCAGACACAGGGGCAGCAGGAGCTGTAGACCTCGATGAAACCAACTTCGGGAACTCATCCATTGTCCGTTTCTCCGCAACCTACCAAATCCAATAATTTATAAACTATGGACCCAAAAATTAATTATCTCAGAGGCCAAATCAGTGGCTTAACCTCACAACTCGCAGCCGACAACGGCAAGTCCGATGTCTTGAAGTTGCTGGGCAAAGCAACCTCGTTGCTCAACGCACGGGAGGAATTGCAAGAGCCCGTCAACCGCGCCAACGTGGAAGCATTGTTGACGCAAGTTGTCGCAGCAGTTGCGGCCTACAATGCCAACAATCAAGTTACAATTGATTCCGTTGAAAACATCATGTCGGGTTTTGATGCGGCTGTTGACGCGCCAGCACCAGCAGATGCATAAAAAATGCAAAGCGGTTGGGCGGAACATTTGAAAGTTGCTCTCGTTGGCGCCGTTGGTTTCAGCATAACCGGCAGCACACTGGACGAATGGATGCGTTTGGGAATTGCCTTTGCAACTCTCATTTATATGGGATTCAAGGCCGCCACCGCCGCCCGCGATTTCTTCAAAAACAAACACAACAACAATGATGAAAAAGTGGATTGAGATTGCCTTTTTATGCGCCGCACTGATGACGTTTAGTGGTTGCAAAACATTTGAGCAAGCCACCGGTTGGGCGTTGCAGCAGGAGGTTCAAACTCAAATTGTCGATGGCAGAGAAATCACCTCGACTAATTGGATTGTCAAACCATCAGTGGAAAACGGTTTGCGCATTACTGGGAGCATAGTGCCAGGCGCGGGCGGTTTGGTCAGTGAAGGCGTTATTGCAATGCTTGCAGCGCTGGCAGCCTGGCGAGGTCGCAAATGGAAAAAAGCTGCAATTGATGCGGTCAGCGCTGGTCAACAATTCAAGCGAGCGCTCGACAAAAGCAACGGAAAATCAAAAATCGCTGGCATTATTGACGGGCTTAAAACGCAACAAAAAAACAACGGCACATTTGGTTTTATCAAAAACATTTTAGAAAAAATTTAACATGGCAGCTTCAACAATTCCAACAAGCGCATTTAGGGATTTTGCAACAAGCGCATTCGGCAACCAGGGATTAAACCTGAGCGACGCGACACAATACACGGTATTGACCAGCGGCGCAGGCAATGGTGTCAAATTTGAGTTCTCAACAGCAGGCTGGATGGTTTTGCGAAATTCATCCGGTGGCAGTATTACATATACCATAATAATGCCGGAGCCGACACAATACGCGAACTTGGGCGTCACATTTGACGACAAAATTATTACGGTTGCTGCCAATGAAATACATCTTGTAAGTTTGGATTCGCGCTACAAACACGCTGACGGTTTTGTGTATGTCGAAACGAACACTGCCAGCGCCGCAAACTTGCAAGTTGTTAAACGCTACCGCATCTCTTAAAATGCGCTTATGGCGCTACAATACACAAGAGCTTCGACGGTGGCAGTTGGCGCGCCGATAACGAGCGCGCAATGGAATAAGCTTGCAACGGCTTTCAATGACCGACTGCTTGGCGGAGTCGGTGACCCAACCTACCGCTTGCATTGGTTTTGGCACTCGATGTTTCGCAATTTGCGAAATCAAAACGGATTGCTGTATGCGCCAGAGGATGAATGGTGGAAAATTTACGCACATGTTCAGCCTGATGAAGCGACTTTTCCTGTAGCGCCAGCGGGCGACCCTGAAGGCGCCTATTTGGGCAACCCTGTCAATGGCTTTGTTTTTGGTAACGGAGACACCATTAAAAGCGAGCCTGGCCGCCTGTCTTGGGATGGCGTTGACCAAACTGGAATTTTGTTGCACAACGTTTCAGGCGCACCGGCAACCGATTCAGAAAAATGGGATATTGGGCGCTACCAACGCGGCGTAGTCGATGGCGCAAACGTCAACGACCTAAGCCTTGCCAATGCATTCCAGGCGGCCCGCGGGCATTTCACGTTTGGATTCTGGCGCTGGTTTCAGCGCTCCTATGGTGGATTTCTTCCCAAACCAGCCTACCTTGGCCAGTGCGCAAACATGCCAGACATGCCAAGTTATGGTTTAAAATTCACGCAGACAGCAGGACCGACCACGACCTCGTATTCAACTTGCTATGGTGACGCTGGAGCCGTTTTTTCCTGGTGGCGAACTGCGCGTAATTACGTGCTTTTGAAATGGGACGGCACAATCGAATATCTACCCACCGATGAATACATTGAGGGACCATACGATGGCGAATTTGACAACGCGTATTTAGAGCATCCAAACGGTGAACAACTAGCAGTTGCGCTAAATTATTTTATAGAGCAATTTCGCGGAACGGAAGCAGAGCAAGCGGCAAGTGGCTACAAGGTTGAAGAAAAGGCTTTCGACTTCCAGGGATTTTTCGCGCGGCAATACTATCTTGCGCCAGCATATGGCGAGGACGATGGCACTGGCACAATAGAGGCAACCTACGAGCGGTTTGAGTTCAACAACGCATACGGCGCAGGCACATATGGCAGCCTGGCGAGCAATGCCGCGCAAATTTACACCATCCATTCCGGTTTTGTTTTGGCTGGCGTTTTGGCGTATCGAAACGCTGGCAGTGGCGCTAAGGAATTTGCGGTCGAAGTCAACGGCGCTGAGATTGGGCGCGTGACAATTGCAAACGGAAGCAATAGCGCCTCTTTATGGTTTGCGGCGCCAGCGGGCGGCCAGGTCAAAGTTAAAACCATCACCGGCATGGGCGCAACAGATGAAACATACGTCGAAATTGCGGAGCTTCTGGAATACAAACCAGAGAACGAAGATGCGTATCTGGTACTACGCTGCGCCAGCGCTGACAATTCCACAAATGACGCCGAAGGGAGCGACACAACGCAACCCAAAGACATTTCAGATGCCTATTTTCGGCACGGCATGATTTACAACGGCACACGCGAGGATTTGCAGGACGAAACTACCGCGCTTAATAAAAACCCTGTTTACCGTAGCGTTGCCGAAAAAGTGCGCGAGCGCTTGCGCATGGTGGACAGGCATGGACTGGTGGGGTACGAAGTAAGCGGCGGCGTCAGTGTTTTGTATTTTAACCGGCGCGCGTTTGGATTGTCATATGCCGACCAGTTTGAAGGCATTGGCCCCTCACCAGACCCAGTTGCCAGCGGCGCAATACAAGCGGGCTATCAATACACGGTCACAGGTGGAACCAGCATTGTCTACAACGGAGCAACCATAGCGGCAGGCGCTCAATTCACAGGCGCGTTTGGTGTAAAAACATACACCAAAACAGCAGGCACGGAATCAGTGTATGAATACGAAGGGATTCGCAACACATCGCCAGAAGGCGGCTATGATAACCGCTGGAGTATGTTTTTGCAAAGTATGAGCTACCAGGCCGCCAGTGGTAGCGCATACAAACCAGACGCATACACTGACGTTGTGGGATGGGGACATGACAGGTGCGCAATGTTTAGCGATGATTGGACAAATATTGCAGGCGCGGGCAATCCGCCAGGCAAGGAAATTTTGCCATTTGTCACGCCGTACCCTGGCGCTTATTTGCAGCGCAGCGAGAACCCAACAGGTTACCGATATTTGCTCAACACTCATGAGCCACCAGATGGATACAATGGCAGTGGCAATTTGGTTGAACAGGCAAACGATACTGATTGCGACACGTTAACAGAATCTGGAGACTGCACAGGGGTTGAAGCGCATTACAAAAGCTGCAAAATATATGAACCAGATTATCGAGTTGTAAGCGTCCGCGATGCAGGAAATAACCAGGTGCGCGTTGAGCTTGACCGGCGTCTGGAATACAACGAGGACGCGCCTGGGACAATAGTAAACACAAGCGCTAGCCGTAGCGCATACATCACCGCAGACAGCACAGGCGCCACCAATGGCGGCTACCGCACGCATGAAAACGCAGTTGTTGAATATTTGCGTTACACTGTAGACGGTGGCGCAGATTGCGGGCAGCGCATCGGAGACTTCGCACCAGACGCATATTCAGGCAGCGGTTGGGACAGTAGCAGCATACAAGGCGCATGTATGCCGCGCTTTTATTTCACGCGCCTGATTCCGAGAGTATACGAGGACAATAACGCAACATATCAAAACACTGACACGCTGATGCGCAGCGATGAGCTGACCTGGTGCGAGACTATATTACGAGCGATTTGCGGCGGCTATGTTGACGAGAGCAGTACGAATTCCCAGCGGCAATATGTTGACGGCAACGGAAAGACGCAATGCTATGACAAACGGCTCTATGATTTCACTTTTGAAAATTTGATGTTTGCCGCAAATGGAACGCAACATTTTCGCGAATTGCCGACAACAATTCGAGGTGATGCTTTCAAGGGTTTTGGCCCATTGCCTTCAATGCTGGCATATGCCGACCATTTCAATCAGCTTGCAAATGCAATCAATAAATTAAACCGCGCGCGCGTTTATTTGCCGGTTGATTTTCAGTACAAACACTATGACTACCTGAGCCAGGTGCCGATTGCAGTAAATAGTCAGACAACGCCAAACTGTGTTTCTGGCGCCGTTTGGGCAGACGGTCAGGTCTTTAGCGCAAACTGGTCACTAGTTTTTAATGATACAAACTGGAGGACCAGCGTCTCTCCAACTGGCAACGCCTACAAACGGTGCTACATTGGCGACGATGGCGCAGGCAATTGTGTTCTGGAATGTGAGAGGCGCGATGTTCATTATCGTTTTGCGCTCGTCAATTATGCGCTACTCTCGATTCCAGATGACCTCAAAACGTTGATTAACTCCAACACTGCTTTGGGTTTTTCATGCATAGACGAATATCAAATTTACGACACGGAAAAAGCAATTGTGAGCAGTGGCAGCGGTTATGGCGCCGATGGCGCTGCAAATGGAGCAGAGGGTGACTATGTTCACTCTGGTAACTACTGGGACTGGACCGAGGAACCAGATGCGTGGGTCGGGGAATGCGTTTTAAGCAGCGGTGGAATTCTGGAAGCTGAAAATCCACCAACCAGCAACTACGTAGACACGTTTATCGGTAGTTATTATCTAGGCGCGGGCAATAACCGCAACATAACGGCAAACAGCATCCAGGCGCTTGTGACGGTGCCGCTGGTATAATATGGCAACCAACCCTTCAAGTTTTACCGCAACCGCAAGCCTTGGCAAAGTGTCGCTTTTGTGGACATCAAGCGGTGCAACCGAATACCGCATTTATCGCGCCACAGGCACAGGTGGGTATGTGTTAGTTTATACTGCAAATAGTAGCACGTTTTCACACATAGATTACGTGCCCAACTACACCGTAAGCGGAGCGCTGCATGATTACGATTACAAACTAGCGGCTTGGGATTCTGGCGGCGAGGCTTCAGGCGTTTTTGACAGCGTGACCATGCCCGCGCTGACGAGTGCAGACGTAAACTCAACCAGCGTCCTTGACACTGAGTTAAGCACCGGTAACGTCAGCAACACCTACAGCAACACAACCACCACCGCGACAATCAACGCGCACACTACCACTATATATGACGGACGAGCAGGGGCAACAGGCATCTACGACACGCCGCGCTAAACTACGCCGACAGCGCATAGGTTTTAAAAAGCGCGAACATGGCGACATGCCAGGCTTTTCCGCAATGGCTAAAAACCTAATTGAGAGCGCCAAAACTCTGGCAACCAAAGGCATCAAAACTGCCAGTAAAGAGGAGCGGGAGCGGCGCTTGACCATTTGCCGCGAGTGCGAACACATCGAGAGCGCAAACACCCAGTTTGAGCGCTGCCGACAATGTGGCTGTGTTTTGGCGTTTAAAAGCGCGTTGGCCGCGCTTGGGTGTCCTCTTAAAAAGTGGTGATTTCCTAAGGCAAAAAAAAAGTCAAAAAAAAGTTGCTTGTTTGTATTGACAAACGAAAATGCGTATGAGACATTGCATCCGTTGACAGCAACGTAAACAAACAAACGTAACAATAGAAAGACACGAAACGAAATGACAGCAATGAAAAAGTCAAAGTCAAGAATGCTAGTGTGCAGAGGATTTGGTGACACAGTGGAAAAAGGATGCAAAGCAAAAGCAAATTTTTTAACAAAAAGAGGGTATCCAACAACTTATGTTTTGATTGATAACACGCTTGAATCCAGCGGCAACCCTCCAATGTTTGATGCATCCGGATTCATTGAAGAGGCTTTCGCCGGTTCTTGGGCTGAAACAAACTAAAAACCAACGGGGCGAGCAATCGCCCCAATAAATACCAAAACGTAAAAACCATATGCAAACACAGATGGACCCATTTAAATACGAAGGACAGGACACACCCGACATTGAAGCTGGGAGTGTCCCCGATTTTAGGGCTTTGCTGGCCCCAGATTTGGCAGCGGGCGGGCGGTTGGCCAAGTATGCCACCGCCATCGAAACCAGACGTTGGAAGATTGACCCGAACCCACACTACCACTGGGGGTGGCTATCAGCCATTGAGCATGTCTTGTCAGACGCGTGCCTTGTCGCCATGCAGTCTGGTGACTTGGCAGAGGCCAAGCAAATTGCCAAGCTTGGCAATGAATTTCTTGTGCCGTTTGAATACGGCACCATCGGCAAGGCAGCGGGGCAAAAAGTCTCCCGTGCAATCCTTAACGCATTCGCGGGAGAAAAACGCCACACGGTCACATATGCCGACCGTGAAGGCTCCGCAGCTACGTCCACACTCGACACTCCAGAGTGGGCCGAATGCCAACAAAATGCCGAAGTAGCAATGAATAACATCCAGAAAGGGTTGGACGCATGAAGCACCTATTCTTTCTATTGCTCACAACCGCGCCACTTCGCGCAGGCATTGTAGCTCTAACGATACTTGCCGAAGCGCGGGGCGAAGGCAAGGACGGCATGGCAGCGGTGGCAGCGGTCATTAACCAGCGAGCCATTAACCGCAACATTGGCGCGGAAGCTGTTTGCCTCCAAAAGTGGCAATTTAGTTGCTGGAACGGCAGAAATGAAGCGGACTTGCTGCACTTATACAAAAGCACAATGGCGCCCTGGGCGCTCTACCTTGAGCGCAACATAACAAGAATGAATCGCGCCAAAATTGGCAATGCAGACCACTATTTTGCTGACACCATCAAACCGCCCTACTGGGCACGCGGCAAAAAGCCTGTGGCTATCGTTGGAAAACATAAATTTTACAAACTGAAAAAATGAAGTTTTCAAGAGTTTGGGCAATGCCCAGTCATAACACTTTTTCAATAAAGCCAATTGGCAACTTTGTTAAAAGTTATTTAAAAAAATCAATCATTTCAGTAGACCCATTTGCAAGAGACAATACGTGGGCAAATTACACAAACGACCTTGACCCCTTAACTAAAGCAACGCATCACATGCAAGCTGAAGAATTTGTTTTCATGCTTCATCGTGAAAACGTTTTTGCTGATTTAGTTTTGTTTGACCCTCCCTACAGCCCAAGACAAATCAGCGAATGCTACAAAGGAATCGGTTTGCCTGTTGGAATGAAGGATACCCAATCAGCGCTGCTTTATCGTAAAGTAAAAGACGCTTTGACTATGATTTGCAAACCGGAAACAGTTGTACTTTCTTTTGGGTGGAACACTGTTGGAATGGGCAAGGGAAGAGGATTTGAAATCGAAGAAATAATGCTTTGCTGTCATGGTGGAGCGCATAACGATACAATCTGTTTAGCTGAAAGATTTAAAAAATGAGAATTGACTGCAACGATTGCGGAAACGAACTCCAAGTTAACACGGTGAGTTGGCCAGACTATATTGACGTAATGCCATGCCAGCATTGCATTGCGTCTGAAAAGGAACAACTAATTGAAGACATCGAAAACGGCCGCATTTTATTAGATGAAATCGGGAAATAAAAACGCGCTTAAAGGCGCCATGCCACTCAACAACCATGTGCAAATTCGCTGCACAACCAGCGACAAACAGCACTGGTGGAGCATGGCCAGGGCAATGGGAATGACTCTTACCGATTGGATAAAGTACAAACTTAAACAAATTTAAGCCGCCACAACTCCGCAAAAACTACAAAATCCTACCGTGTTTCCTGCATATAAAAATCCCACCGGCGGCGCAATTTCGCCCTGCGAGTGCAGGACCGAAAACATAACAATAAATAGCAATGTCTTAAATAGTTGACCCTACGGCATTGCGAAATACGACAAGGGGCGGCGGCATGTTGGATACTAGTCGCCGCCCCACTCGAAAAACAGTATGCAAAACGAAACACCAAAACCAGATTGGGACTACGATACACATGATAACTGGCAATGTATCAGCATGGCAGAAATCAACCGCGCCTGTGACCGATTTTTGGAATCACGAGGAGAATTTGTAGGAGTAGAGGCACAGCAGCGGTTTGCCAGGCGACCATTTAAAAACACCAAAACAGAGTGATATGACAAACACAATGGAAACACTCATCGAATTGACGGCACAAGAATTTGGTGTCACTCAAACCGCCCTAAAGGGGCAATCGAGGTGTCAGGTTTTGGCAATCCCAAGATTTGCCGCATGGCATATTGCCTGGAAACATTTAGGTATGACGCATAAATCAATTGCGGTTAATTTCGGCAAACGCCATGCCAGCACCATTCATTATGGGTACATGCAAGCGCACAGATTGCTGCAAGAAAATGGAACTTTTGCAGAGCATTATCACAAAATTGAGCGCAAATTTGCGCAACAAACTACGGTATGAAACCATACTACCAAGACGACTTTGTGACGCTTTACCATGGGGATTGCAGCGAAACGGTCGACGACAACAATGATTTCTTTGAAAGCGGAGGGGTGGAGTGTATGGAAGGTATGAATTCTGAGTTGGTGAAGTGATGAAATACTCCTATAAATATTTGCTGCAATTGGCGCAGAACGCGAAAACCATACCTCCCATACCTCCGCAAAGCCCATACAAGGCGCTGATGGCGGTTTTGGACGTCGGTTTTGCACTCAAACGCCACCCATCAGGCCGCGGGGTGCTTGTTGTGGACGCCAATGGCGTCGTTCAACCTTGGCCTGAGCCACCGGCGAACATGGAGCGCTTTCTTGAGCTGACCTTTCTGGTGGTTCGCCGGGATGAAGCTCAACTCACCGAATGCTGGTGCCCTGATGAGTTGGTTAAGCAAGAGCTGTTGGCGCTCGGGTGGCAAGAGGAAGCCATTTGGACGCGCGAGGAGTGGAGGCAACAGCATTCAGGATTTTGTCAGAAGGATTGATTTGAACAGCAAAAACAAAGGCAAAGTCGGCGAGCGCGAGATTGCGCAAATCCTGACGCACCAGGGTGGCTGGGAAGCAAGGCGCACCGGATTTATGCAATCGCAACAAAACCATGACGCGGCAGACGTAGAATGCAAAGCGCTGCCAATCCATTGGGAGGTTAAACGCACAGAGCGCGTCAGTTTGCACGATTGGATTGCGCAAGCGAAAGGCGGAGCACATGAGGACCAAATACCAGTTGTGGCTTGGCGCAAAAACAACGCGCCTTGGTATGCAATCGTGCCGCTTGATGACCTAATAGAAATTTTGCAGTGCGCCGACATTGACGCGTTGCGAGTGCGACAAAAAAACAAAACGAAAGAAAACCAATGATAGCAACAAACAACGAACCATATGCAAGGTTTGAAATATGGACACCAGATGCAGCGAAACAAGCACTGGAAGCCAACACGAAAAACAGAAAACTCTACGACATGACGGTATCCTTGTATGCGCGAGAGATGAAAAACGGCAACTGGTCTGCAAACGGCGAAAGCATCAAGTTTGATGCCAGCGGACGACTTGTTGACGGGCAACACAGACTGAATGCAATTGTGCGGAGCAACACAAACCAGAGCATTTGCACAGTAAGGAATTTGCCTCCCGAGGACTCAACTTTTACAACCATCGACTCTGGCATGAAACGCACTACAGCCAGCGTTTTGGCGATGGATGGCGTTTCGAGTTCGCCAGCAGTGGCTTCAATAATTCTTTTTGACTATAAAGTTAAAAACAAAATCATGCGAAGCACCAAATACGTTTTAAGCACTCAGGCGATTGTCCAAATATACAGAAACAATCCAGAACGCTGGAACCTAATCCGAGAATATGCCGACAGCGTTTGTTCGTTTTTGCGCCGCCCGCCTTATGGGGCATTTGCAGAGCTGGCGTTATCTAAATGCGAACAATCGTTTCAATTGTGGCATGACAGTTTGCGAAATGGCACAGGTCTGGACGCTGGACATCCAATTCTCTCGTTGCGCAATTATTTAATCAATCGTAACGCCGAAAAGGCGACCAACAATGAGCAAATTAGACTCCTACAATTCAATGCCTGTGTTTCCGCGTGGAACGCATGGCGGGAAAACAGAAAACTGAACACGGTTAGACCAAAAGCGAACATATACAACACAAACATTATATAAAAAAATGAATACAATATCAGACAAACCATCAAACAGTGCGCGCAAATTGGCGCCCAAAGGAACACACGTGGCTCGATGCATCTCCGTCATTGACTTGGGAACTGGCGAGGAAACATACAAGGGGGAAACCAAAATGCGCCGAATGTTAAACGTCACCTGGGCGCTGCCAAAATGCACGATTGAAATCGAAGGCGAACCAAAACCAATGCACATTTCAAAAAAATTTGCGGCAAGCCTCAACAGTAAATCGACACTGCGCAAGGTGGTGGATGCCTGGCTTGCGCCCAGCGAAAAACAACTGGCAAAATTTGACCCTCTCGAAATGTTAGGCAAAGAAGCGCTCGTTACCGTGACCCATTACGAGCGCGCCAATGGCGATTTGGGTGCATCAATTGGCAGCGTTTCCAGCTTGCCCGATGGCGTAAATGTGCCAGCAATTGATGCAGAACCGTGGAGCTACGACCCAAGCAACCCGAAAGTGAATTTGGACAAGCTATTGGAGTGGCAACGCGAAAGAATCGCCACATCGTTGGAATACAAAACAGCCACTGCCACACAACAACAAGAGGACGACGATGACGCCGATTCAATCCCGTTTTAATTATAACTGTCAACTGACCGGCATCCATGTCGGCATGGACGAAACTGACTACAGAGCGCAACCTGCACTGTCAACGAGTGAGCTAAAACTCATCACCAATCCGCGCCGTTTTTGGCAGCGGGCAACAGGGGAAACTGCCATGCAACGGTCGCCAGCGATGGATTTGGGAACTCTGTTTCACACTTACATCCTGGAGCCAGACAGGTTTGCCAATGAGGTCACTGTCTGTCCTGATGAGTTCTCTGACAGGAGGACAAAAGTGGGTAAACAATGGTGGGAGCAACACGGCAACGCTAACACAATTCGCGAACCGGAATTCGAGCAAATTAAAAAAATGGCAAAGGCCTTTTTTCGGCTGCCAGACACGGAACACATTGCCGAATGGCAAACCGAATTGAGCCTATTTAGCAAGCGCGCTTGGCCAATTGCCAGCAAATGCAGAATTGACGCGTACGACGCGAAAACCGAAACCGTTTACGATATCAAAACCATTGCACCAGGCGGCGCTCATCCGCGCAAATACACCTGGCAAAGCAAGGATTTGAAATATCATTGGCAGCAGTGGAATTATTGCCATTTGGCGCGACATGAAAACCTGCCTGTAAAAAAATGGGTTTGGCTTGTGGTTGAATCTGGTGGCGACTACCTAAGCGCAACATACGAGTTTGACCAAGAAACCGTATTCCAGGCGGGCAAGGAGGTGACGAATGCAATGGATACACTATTGCGATGCATTGACAGTGACACCTGGCCCGACTATACGCCTGACAAACCAATGATAATTGGACTCTATTGAAACGGTTTGACCGCGAGCATTGGCATAAATTAACGCCAATCATGCAACAAGTGGCGCAACGGTTTTTGGTTAAAAAAATAAGCAGCGGAGACGCTGACGATTTACCTGAACTCGTTGCGCCATCTTTGATTAATGACGACGGCGCCGCTTTTGAATTATATGCTCGCAAGATTGCCGCCAGTCGAATTGACCCAGGCAAGGCGCGCTCTTTGTTGGAAGGGCTAAAGATGCGCAACTGCGAGGCTTTAAAGCAGCAAATAAAAAAAGCGGGAAGGTTATAGAAATAACCAAAAAAATTTATACAAACTATGAAAACTAAACATTGCGGAGGCTGCAACCAAATCAAACCCGTCTCAGATTTTGCCAACAACAGCCGCGCAACTGACGGCAGGCAATACCATTGCAGGCAATGTCTTAACGCTTACAGCGTCGTACGCAAAGCGGCAATCAAAACAGGAACATGGAACAAATGAATGCCTACAAAATGAAAAAACCATTTATCCCATCATGGATTTTTGAGCAGGGTTTTCCAGCGCGCCATGTGGCCGTGTTGTGCTACGTGGCAAGCCGCGGCAAGTGTTTGGCGAGCCAGGCAACAATCGGCAAGGCGCTTCACATTGAGCGCGGCGATGTGGGGAAAATATTGCGTGATTTGGTGGCGCACCAGTGGCTCGAAGTGTTGCCATTTGGCTACAATGGCAAATGGATAAAATGCCATAAATTAGCAGCCAAGGAGGGGATTCGTTTTGATGCACCAAAACGGTTTCGATGTAGCCATTTGGCTACACAAACTAATAACCTTATTAGCAATAGTACGCTAATAGGAGAGGAAAAAATGAGCAACAAATCCAAAACAGCCAAGCAATGCTCTCAATTGCCAAAAAATGGTTCAATCAATGTAAAAGGGGTTTCGGAGCATAGCGCAGCGACCAAGGGCGCCGCCGAGAACGCGCAGAAAGGCACCAAGGAGGCATCAGAGCGCTCTGGTAGTATGATGACAGCAGGGGAAACAGAAGCCAGTGTTACAGGGCAATCTTTAACGTTAAAGGAAAGGGATAAGGTTTTGGCGGTCATTTTTAGCGATTTTGAACACATGCGAGGCAAACGGCCCGCAACGAGAAAGGCCGAAAAATGGGCATGAACACAATGCTAATGCCCGCCGAAGTACCCTATGCCCAACGCGCGGAGGCTGGCGCAATTGGTTGCTGTATTCTGGGCGCGTATCAGGATGCAGTTGCCGCTGGCATATGTGAGCGACATTTTTATGGTGAGGCCGCCAAAGAAGCCTGGGGCGCGATGGGCGCAATCGCTGAAAATGGTGATGACATAAACGAAATCAATGTCACGTCAAAGATACCGAAATCCGGCTTGTGGCTCTATGAGGCAATCGAGAAAGCGCCGACCGCTGGCAATTTGGGGTTCTGGCTTCCAGAATTGCAGGACACTGCAACAAGGCGCATGATTTATTTGCGATACTATGACGCATTGCACGCGGTCAGCGACCCCGAAACTGACACCAAAGAACTGCTTGCCAAGCTTGAAAGCGATTTCTTCGAGATTACAGCAGGGCATAGCGGGAAGGCCAGTGACCAGAAAAAGCGCTGGCGTGATTTTATCGAGTTACTCGAAACAGCATACCCGAGCGGTTTGCCGTCAACTGGCATCAGGACAGGCATGGACGCAGTGGATGACATATTGCGTGGATTTAAGCCCGGAAGCATGAACACGCTCGCGGCGCGCCCAGGGTGCGGAAAAACTGCGCTCGCATGTCAATTAGCGCTGAACGCGGCGCTGCAAGGCAAACAAGTTGTTTATTGGAGCTACGAAATGCCATTCGAACAAGTCATTAGTCGAATGGTTGCGAACCATAGCGGCGAGGATTTAGGGCATTACATGGAGACGGGGCAGGGCAATACTGCCAAAATTATCGAAAGCACAAAAATAATTGCGCAGAGCAAACTCATAGTTGAAGACCAAGTTGATACCAACATTACGCAACTGCGAAGCCAGGCTCGGACACATGCTCGTGAGCGCAACGCGGAGCTGTTTGTTGTCGATTACCTGGGCTTAATTCCCCCAGCGTACAGGGGCAAGGACCGTGTAAGGGAGGTTGGCGAAATATCCCAGGCGCTGAAAAAGGCGGCACTTGAAACGAAAGTGCCTTTTTTGGTTCTTTGCCAGATGAACCGGAGCATTGAGGAACGCAGTGGTGAACCGAGACTGTCTGATTTGCGCGAATCGGGCAGCATTGAACAGGACAGCGACACCGTGAGTTTTCTTCATATGGACCCAAACGAGGAGCAGTTGACACAGTTGCTAGTCAAAAAGAACCGGCACGGAAGAACTGGCAAGGTTGGCTTGAACTGGACAAAATGGAACGGACGCTTTGACTCATACAACGAACCAAAAACGGAAATCATATGATTATTGGAATCTGTGGAAAAATGCATTCTGGCAAAAGCACATTTGCCAGATATTTAAGCAAGGAGTTGCCAAACTCACAAATTGTGAGCCTAGCGGCACCAATCAAAGAACTGGCGCATTCGATAACATCGCCACGCAATGGCAACGATGCCAACGATAAAGAAAAAATTAGACCGCTATATCAAGCCATAGGGGAAACCATGAAACAACTATATGGACAAAACTATTGGCTTAATATATTCGAGCATCATTATGCGCGGTATTTTGACGATAATAAAAAACATATAATTATTGACGACATTCGATTTCCGTTTGAGGCGAAGTTTATACAAAAACGACAGGGATACGTTGCAAAAATTGAAAGGGAGACTGACATGACCGACAATTCAAATCACGTCAGCGAATTGATGGTGAGTGAAGTTGTCGCAAATTGCGTCATTCGCAACAGAGGAACAATGGATGCGCTCAGGGAAACCGCTGTTTATCTCGCAAAAAAATGCCATGGAAATACAAACGCTGCTTGATGACGCATTCAAATCAGGAATTCGCGACCCAATAAAATGGATGCGCAGTCGGGGACTCCAGATGTTTCACTGGCTCAAAGGTGCGTTTCCGCGCGGCATTCTGCCAAGCGATTGTGACGGGGAAATTGAAATCAACGGCAAGTTTTTGCGCCTTGAATTTAAGCATGACGAACTTGTGCGCAACAACATGATTCCGAAGGGGCAGGCAAGGCAGTTTCAGGCGCTCGTAAATACAGGAGTATTCACGATTTTTATCGTTGGGCATGATGATACAGGCAAACCGACATGCCTGAGGGTAATGCGAATGATAGACGGCGAGACGCGAGAGGACTACATGGATGAATGCGACACAGACCAACTCAAAGCCCTGGCTGAAAAGTGGAGCAACAAGGCGAGAAATCTATGATACATGAGCCGCATACGTATGACGAACCAATCGAGCGTAACTCGCCAGATTGTGCAGAGCAATGCAGTGCGGCTCTGTTGGAAATAATAAACTACATACTAGAGCCAGGCGGCAACTGCCAGAAAACACACATTCGATTGAGCGCCATAGCGGTTGAATTGCGAAGATTAAAGCCAACAGAAGCAGTTGAGCTATATGGAGTTAGCAGGAGTTCGATATGGCAGCACAGACATAAGTTTCGCAAGCATTTGGGGACGTTATGATTGCAATTTATACATATATTAAAAGACTGCATACCCCCCTGCAAAGGAATCTCTTGGAAGGGGTTACAACGCAGGTTTCCGCGCACGAT
>Ga0208644_1000723_pt1 | contig 29356 bp, 31 predicted proteins | sample VirMetDEL_Nov_18_FD_184517 | JGI IMG/M metagenome (GOLD analysis project Ga0208644, IMG submission 184517) | Aqueous microbial communities from the Delaware River and Bay under freshwater to marine salinity gradient to study organic matter... | ecosystem: Environmental > Aquatic > Marine >...
CAACGGTTAACCAAGCTGGACAACCACCACAAGTTACTGTAAAAAATAGTTATAGTTTTACAGTTAATTCAGCTGCAACATCAACAGAAACAGGAGGAGGATTTCAAAGTATTGTAAGTCCTTTAAACGATAGAGCATGACATATTTAGAATTAAAACAAAAAATTTTAGATTACACAGAAGTTAGTTCAACAGTGTTTACCGATACTATCATTCAAGGTTTTATTGAAGATGCTGAATTTAGAATTTTAAGAGATGTTGATTCGGATAATAACAGATTTTATGCAACAGCTAGTTTAATCGTTAATCAAAGATATGTTTTAGTTCCTGAAAATACCTTAGTTATTAGATCAGCTCAGATTGTAAAACCGCCAAGTGGCAGCGAAGACAGAGGCTTTTTACAGTTTAGAGACACCAATTTTATGAGCGAATATAACCCTACGGACGCTACAGGAGAGCCAAAATACTATGGTTGGTGGGATGCGAACAATATTGTATTTGCTCCTGTTCCAGATCAAACTTATGAAATTCAGATAAATTACATCTTGAAACCCACTGGATTATCCGCTACAAATAGTACTTCATATTTAGGTACGAACTTTCCCAACGGACTTTTATATGCATGCCTAGTCGAGGCTTACGGATTTTTAAAAGGCCCACAAGATCAGTTGACACTATACGAAAATAGGTATAAACAAGCTGTAGAGGCCTTCTCAATCGAAGCGATGGGAAGAAGAAGACGAGATGAATATCAAGCTGGTGTTCCTCGTATAGGAAAACAATAAGGAGTTTTATGGCAATTACACAAGCAGTAGCAAATAGTTTTAAGAAACAACTATTAGAAGCAAAACAAAATTTTTTAACATCAGGATCTGGTGGAAATAGTTTCAAGTTAGCTCTTTATTCTAGTTCAGCAACTTTAAATTCAGCAACAACTGTTTACACAACAACAAACGAAGTTAGTAACTCAGGATCTTACTCAGCTGGTGGAGGAGCTTTAGTAAACTCTGGAACTTCAATTTCAGCTGGTGTTGCAAGAACAACGTTTGCAAATTTATCTTTCACGTCTGCAACAATTACTGCAAGAGGTGCTTTAATTTATAACACATCACAGTCAAACGCTGCGGTTTGTGTTTTAGATTTTGGTGGAGATAAAACAGCAACATCTGGAACGTTCACAATTCAATTCCCAGCAAACACATCAACTGCCAGTATCTTAAGGATATCAGGTTAATTAGGAGGTAGCCTCCTATGGCCGATAAAACATATACAGTCACTGTCGCAAGTGGAAACTTATATGGTGGTGGTACAGGTAATGTTTTTTATTTAGACGGAGTTAGAAATGCGACAGGACCCGGTGAAATTGATTGGGTTCAGGGAGCCACTTTAAGATTTAATCAAGACGATTCTTCTAACGTTAATCATCCATTATTATTTACAACTGATGCATCCTCACCAAATTCCTATAGAATTACAACTGGTGTAACTTATAATTTAGACGGATCTACAGTTCCTGAAAGTGATTACATAACCACAGCTTCTTTTAATGCTGCAACCACTCGATACGTAGAAATTACACCTGCCAATAACACTGACTTTTATTATTTTTGTTATGTGCATGGAATTGGAATGGGTGGACCTGTTGATATTCAACAAGATGTTTGGGGAGCTCTTTCTTGGGGAGAAGGAGGATGGCAAGATCAAGGTTCTATATCCGTAACTCCAACAGGAATTGGAACTACTTTTACTTTAGGTTCCATAACTGTAAACGCAACCGTCGAGGAAGGTTGGAGTAGAGAAGCTTGGGGTCAACAAGTTTGGGGTGATAATGAAAATTTTGTAGAGGTTGATTTAACAGGAATTGGTTTAACAGCTAGCCTTGGATCAGTAACAATTAATGCTGAAGTAAACACCGGTTGGGGAAGAGCTAACTGGGATGATTTAAGTTGGGGTGTGAGTTTTGCTAATCAAACTGTACAACCAACTGGAATAGGAATGACTGCAAGTATTGGAACACTTTCAATATCAGGAGAAGTAAACACCGGTTGGGGAAGATCTAATTGGGGTGAATTAGGTTGGGGAATTGCTTCAACTTTAATACCTACTGGATTTTCAATGTCATTTTCTTTAGGCACAGTAACGACAACCACTGAAATCAATACTGGTTGGGGAAGAAACGAATGGGGTCAAGGCTTATGGAATAATGATGGTGATCAATTAATCGTTCCAACAGGATTTGGAATGAATGTAATTCAGGGTAACCCTAGTATTCAAACCGAAATTAACACTGGTTGGGGTAGAAGCACTTGGGGCGCATTAGATTGGGGTGGTTTCTCAGATTCTATAATTGTAGGTGTTTCTGGAAATCCTATAACTGTGTCATTAAACAGTGTTACAGCTACGCCAAATACGATAGTTACACCCACTGGAGTTAGCACAACAGTTAATTTAGGGACACTTGACGTTTCTGGAACAGCTGATATAACACCTACAGGAAATAGCTTGACAGTAGCCACAGGATCGCTTAATGCTATTATCTGGAACCAAGTTGATACAGGCACAGCACCCACTTGGAAAAATGTTGACACAGCTGCTTAATTTTAATAAAATACGAACAAATAAGGACTTAAAACTATGGCAAACAGTACATCAAGCTTTTTAAAACTTACCGTACAAGCAACTGGTGAAAACTCAGGTACGTGGGGTACAATTACAAACACAAACTTATTAATTCTTGAGCAAGCATCAGCTGGTTATGAAGCAGTAACACTTAATGCTACAACAGGAGCAACTTTAGTTGCAACAAATGGTGCTGTTTCAAACGCTAAAAATATTGCGTTAGAATTAACAGGAACAATTACAGGAGCAGTAGATGTTATTGTTCCAGTAACAGAAAAATATTACATTATTAAAAACTCAACATCTGGAGCTCACGCAGTAACAGTTAAAGTATCAGGTCAAACTGGTGTAACTTGGGCTGCTGCTGATAAAGGAACTAAAGTTCTTTATGGTAACGGAACAGATATGGTTAACTCTAATTTAGAGAAATTATCATCTGACTACGCTCCTCAACTTTCAGCTAACTTAGACGCAAATGGTCAAAACATTTTAATCGATGGTGCTAATTTTATCGGAGATGAAAATGGTAATGAACAAATTATATTTGCAACTACAGGATCAGCTGTAAATGAATTTTCAGTAACTAACGCTGCAGCAGGAAATGCTCCAGCATTAGCAGCTACTGGTGGTGACACAAACATTGATATGACTTTGACTCCAAAAGGAATTGGTAGAGTTGTATTAAATGGTGGTGGTAAAATCCAACAGCTTGCAGAAAAAGTTACAACATCTGCAACAGCAGCCACTGGAACAATTAACTACGATGTTATTACACAAGCAGTTTTAAATTACACAACTGATGCAGCAGCAAACTTCACAGTAAACTTAAGAGGAGATGGATCTAATTCATTAAACTCTATTATGGATACAGGTGAATCTATTACTGTAGCATTCATTGTTAAAAATGGTGCTTCACCATATTACAATAATGCTTTTCAAATTGATGGATCTTCTGTAACTCCAGAATGGCAAGGTGGATCAGCACCTTCAGCTGGAAATGCTAACTCATTAGATGTTTATACATACACAGCGATTAAGACTGGTGATGCTACGTTCACAGCGTTAGCAGCTCAGACTCAATTCGCTTAATAGGAGGATAGAAGAAAGATGCCAATATTAGGATCATTTGGAGCAGCAGCAAAAGGCGGCTTTGGCCGAGGCGGAAAAGTTATTGAATATCCTTACGATGCAGAAATGTTAATCATTGCTGGCGGAGGAGAAGGCGGCAATTATAGAGGTGGAGGTGGCGGAGCAGGAGGCTTTCGAACTTCTACGCAGACAATCTCTGAATCATTTGATATTACTGTTACTGTCGGATCTGGTGGATCTGGTGGTGCTACAATAGGAACATCTGGTGGGTCTTCTGCAATAAGTGGACCAAACTTAACTACAATTACATCTGCCGGAGGCGGCGGAGGCTCTACGGCCGCTACACCTGGACAATCTGGTGGTTCTGGTAGTGGCGCTGGAGGAAATAATACACCTCAATCAGGAGGAGCTGGTAATACTCCAAGCACAACTCCATCTCAAGGAAACCCTGGAGGTGGAAATAATAATTCAAGTTACTCTGGTGGTGGCGGAGGAGGCATTGGCGGTACTGGAGGAAATGCTGGAGGCCCTGGAGGATCTGGAGGAGCTGGTACTGCAAATTCAATAACTGGTGCATCTGTAACATACGCTGGAGGCGGCGGAGGCGGAGGCGCTGAAATCGGAAACGCTGGAGGCCCTGGAGGATCAGGTGGTGGCGGAGCTGGCGGAGGTCCTGGCCAACCTAATACTCCTGGAACCGATGGTTTAGGTGGCGGTGGCGGAGGAGCCCAAAATGGCGGTGGCGACGGTGGAGACGGAGTCGTTATTATAAAATTACCTACAGAAAAATATAGTGGAAAAAAAACAGGTTCACCAACAGTAACTGAGTCTGGTTCAGATACTATAATGACATTTAATGGAGCAGGGACATATACAACATAATGGCTTATTTTTCTAAATTAGATTCTAACAATAAAGTAATTGATTCAATAAAAGTTGAAGACGATGTAGTAACTCAAGATGGCTCTCTTAATGAAGAAAAAGGTCAGGCTTTTTTAAGAAAAATTTTTAATGAACCCGATGCTGTTTGGAAAAGATCAGTAAAAGGAATGTGTCTAGGAGCTCATAAACATGGTGGTGAAATTTTTAGAAAAAATTATGGAGGAATAGGTAGTACCTATGATGCAGCTCGAGATGCTTTTATACCTCCTAAAACTTTAAACCCTGATGGAACTGAATCTACTACAGTAGTTTTTAATGAAGACACATGCGGTTGGGATTACCCTGTTTCAAGACCCACAGAACCTGCAAACTCTGTTTGGGAGTATGGAGATATAGGCGGCTGGCAAAGAATTGATGAAGTCTCTGAAGGTAAAACATGGCAATACAACTCTACTGATGGTTGGGTAGAAGTAGATATTTAACAATTATTTAAAATTTTTCCCTGATATCCAAGCAACTAAAGAATTTCTTTCACCTTTTGAAACTGGTGTAACTTCGTGCAATACATAACTTGGAAACATAACTAAAGTACCTTGTTCTTTAGACATTGGTAAAGGTTTATCTTCAAAATATAAATTTAAATCACCTCCTTTATATTTTTTAGGTTCGGTTAATTGGACAGATAAAGATAACTTTCTTATTTTTGTATTGGTGCCTTTATCAACATGTTTTCCATAATATGATCCGACAGCTTTATAATTAGTAAATTGTAATCCCTCTAAAAAACCCTCTACATCAAATTTAAAAAATTGATCATTTAAACTTTGTGATATGTCAGTGAGTCTTTTAAAAATCCAATCTGTTTTTTCATCTGGTTGAATCCAATTAATTTTACTTTTTCTATACTTTTTTGTTTTTGCAGGATTAGCAACTTGTCCTGTGATTAAATTTTTTTTACCTAATTCGATAATTAAATCGCATTCTTCTTTTGAAAAAGCGCTCTTCCAATAAGCCCATTCATGAACGTGATCTAATTTAAATGGCCAATTACTACTCATTAAAAATAATTAAAGTTTATGTTAAATCTTGCTTTTGCATTTGTACAAGTTGAACTAGCATGAGGTTTATTTGCATCAAATAATAATAATCTATTTTCAATAGAATCAATTTTTTTTCCATTATTTAATGAAGTAAAACCATCACACGTATTTAATGAAAATATTGCTCCTTGGTGTTCGAAGTCATAATCAATGTGTTTTTTGTTAATTCTTATTTTTTCTGTAGAAGGATAACAGTTGCATTTAATTCTTATCAAAGATTTTATTTTTAATTTATTAAAAAATATTTTTTTAATGAAAGGATAAATGGAGCTATTACTTGTATCTTCGTAAATAAGATGAGTAAAATAACTTGTAGAATCATTTTTAGCATGATTTCCATTTATTAAATCTTGAAAATACCAAGAAAACTCTTTGTTAATGATAGAGTTTTTTAATGTAATAAAATCTTCTTTATGAAGAAAATTATCTATTATTTTATATTTTAATTTCATTCTCTCTTGCTTTTTAAACTATACACTATTATAGTATATTACATATAAAGATGCAAGAGACATTTATAGAAAGCTATCAAATAGACACAGAAGTTTGTAAAGAACTTATAAAATATCATAAGAAAAATAAGGAGTATAAACGACCTGGAGTTGCTTATGATACAGATGTAAAAAACACTGCAGTAAATACAGATATTAAAGAGTCAATTGATGTTACTTTTTTTAATATGTCTAGTAATAAAACTATAAAAAAATATTTTTCAGAGTTGAGTAAATGCGTACGTCAATATGTTAGTAAATATAAATTAGGAAGATATCATACCTATGATTCAAATTTAATACAACACTATCCACCAGGGGGTGGTTTTAAAGTTTGGCACTGTGAAAGATATGTTGGATATGTGCCAGGTCAATTCATAGCTCAAAGAGGACTCGTTTATATGACGTATTTAAATGATGTTACTGATAAGGGAGAAACTGAATTTTATTATCAAAAAGTTAAAGTTAAACCTAAAATAGGTAAAACTTTAATATGGCCAACTGATTTTACTCATTTACACCGAGGTATTCCATCACCTACTCAAGAAAAATATATTGTAACAGGTTGGTTCATATTAGTTTAATATGATGTTATTACATAATATTCCTATCATACATAATTCTATTTTTTTATATCAATTAGATATAAGAAAAAATTATAATAAAATATTTGAAAAACAAAAAATAAAACAAGAAGCAAATGGTTTTTTAACTTATTCAAGCACTGAATATAATATTTTAAATGAATTTAAAGATTTAAAAAAAGAATGTGAAAAATCAGTAGGTTCATTAATCACTGATAAATTATCTTTTAAAGATAATAACTTTAAAATTTTTAATAGTTGGATTACTAAAACAAAACCTAAAGGTTATTCTGAACCACATACACATTCAAACTCTTGGATTAGTGGTGTATACTATCCTAAGTTCTCTGAAGATTTTAAAATTAGATTTTATAATGATTTTTTAAATCCCTTTCATACAAAAGTAAAAAATTATAACATCTATAATTCTAAATATTGGGATATAACTCCAATGTCAAATTGTCTTGTATTATTCTTTAGTAATATGAGACATAATATTTTACCCAATAATTCAAAAGAAGATAGATACTCTTTGGCTTTTAACGTTTTACCCAATGGTTCTTTTGGTACTGAAGATTCTTTTTTAAAATTAAATATAAAATAATGAACGTATTAAATTTAAGAGCTATTCCTATAGCAATTTCAAAACTAGACTATTCTTTAAATAAAAAACAAAAAGAATTTATAATGAAACAAAATTATCAAGAAGGAAAAAATGTAAAAGTTTCTAAGAGTAATTATATCTTTAATAATAAAATATTTAAAAATATTAAAAATCTTTTTGATAAAAAAGTAGATCAGTATTTAAAAGAAGTTTTACAAATTAAAAATGAAGTCTATGTTACTCAAAGTTGGACAACCATTAATGATAACACTGTTCATCATTCTCATAGTCACAAAGGAGCTTTTTTAAGTATTGTTTTTTATCCAGAAAGCAAAGGAAAAAATACTATTTATTTTGAATTAAATAAAAGCAGTATTCAAGAAGCATTTGATTTTTCATATAATCCAATTCAATATAATATATATAATAGTGAAACTTGGCATCTTCCTACAAATGAAAAAGATTTATTTATATTCCCTGGTTGGATAAGACATCATTCAGTAAATGAAGGGAGCAAAATTATGGTAGGAGCAAATTACTTTTTAAAAGGTAATTTAGGAGAAAAAAATAGAAAAGATTTTCTCTATTTAAAATAATAGGTATTTAAATTGGACTCAATTGTAAAAAGATTTTCTGAGCATTTAGAGTCTATAGAGTATCCTAAAAGTAAAACATCTTGGAATATTGCAGGTATTATAAAAGGTCAAAATGCCTTTTACAGATTTGATATTAGAGAAATGATAAAACTGTCAGATGGCACACCTGCTCAAAAATTTAAAACAAATATTAAAGCTGATAAAATGGTATTAGAAATAGGTAATAAGTGGATTATTCTAGATTTAGAAGAACTACATAATTACTTAAAAAAGAATAGGTTAAAAAAGGTCTACGTAAATGATTTGATACCTAAGCTAGAATGGACTATATTTTTGCCTAAAAACTAGTATAATAGATCCCATGGCATTAAAAGAAGTAAAATTTCAAGCAGGTATTGATAAACAAAGCACGCCTTCAGCCGCTGCAGGTAAATGGGTTGATAGTGATTTTGTTAGATTTAGATATGGAGTGCCTGAAAAAATAGGTGGTTGGGATCAATTAACCACTGCTAATAATACTCTTCCTGGTGTAGCTAGGGCTCAACATACATTTACTAGTTTAAATGGTACAAAATTTTCGGCTATTGGAACAAGCTCAGGTTTATTTATTTTTAGTGGTGAAAGATTTTATGATATTACCCCTTTAGCTGGATCTCCAGTTTCAGGAGGAACCTTTACTACTTCTGCAGCAGCTGGTTCTACAGTAACGATAAATTCTACAGGTCACAGTATTCTAGTTGGAGATTACGTGGTATTTACTTCTGTATCTGTGGCTGGATCTACAACACTTACAGCACCTGATTTTCAAACCTACGCTTTTGAAGTATTAACCGTCCCTAACGCAAACTCATTTACTATAAGTTTATTGAACCCTGCTGCAGGTGTAACGACAGCGGAAGGTAATTCCGGAATGACGGCTCAAGGATCATTTAACTATCAAAGATACATAAGACCAGGACCCACTTTTCAAACTTTAGGTTTTGGTTGGAGTACTTACCAATGGGGTCAGGAAGCTTGGGGAGATGCTAGATCAACTTCAAACGTAACGCTAGATCCGGCTAACTGGTCTTTAGACCATGCGGGTAATACTTTAATTGCAACACTTAGAAATGGAAATACTTTTCAATGGAATTCTGCTGGAGCTTTAGCAACTAGAGCCACTGTAATTGCAGGGGTAGGCAGTGAAGTTAATATGGTTTCAACGTTATCTTTATTCTCAGACAGAGATAGACATTTATTTCAGTTTGGTGCTTTAACGGATATGACTGATGCAACGACACAAGACCCTATGTTTATTAGATTTACGAATCAAGAAACATTAAACGTATACACACCAACAGCAACAAACACTGCTGGTACATTTAGATTAGATACGGGAAACAGAATTACTGCTGCTGTTCAAGGTAAAGACTATGTTTTAATTTTAACAGATCAAGCTGCTTATGTAGCTCAATTTGTAGGACCACCATTTACATTTAGTATTAGACAAGTGGGGACTAACTGCGGATGTTTAGGACAACACGCTGTTGTTTTTGCTCAAGGTGCTGTTTACTGGATGGGTCAAGCAGGTGGGTTTTTTGCATTTGATGGAACAGTAAAACAAATACCTTGTTTAGTAGAAGACTTTGTATTTACTACAGGTGATGGTAATCCAGGTCTTAATTTTGATGCCAATGAAATTATTTATGCAGGCCACAATAGTTTATACACTGAAGTAAATTGGTTTTATCCATCAAAAAATTCACTACAAGTTGATAGATGTGTGACTTATAATTATGCAGAAAATAGCTGGAATACAAGTACATTAGATAGAACCACTTATGTAGACGCAGCTGTTTTTGAAAGACCTTATGCTACTGATTATATTCCAAACGGATCTACAGATTCTAATAGTCCTTCGGATACCCCTTTCTTTCCAATATCAGGAATTACTAACAGAGATGGGGCCACAGTTTTATATGAACATGAAAAAGGTGTAGATCAAGTTAACAGCACGGGTACATCTGCTATTCAAGGGTTTATAAGATCTGGAGATTTTGACATTGCTGATGGTGAATTTTTTGCTTCAGTAAGCAGGTTTATTCCTGACTATAAAGAGATTGTGGGTAATAACCAAGTTACTTTATTTATATCAGACTATCCATCTGACACTCAGACTAGTTCACCTTTAGGACCCTTTACAGTTACCTCAACCACTGATAAGATAGATACTAGAGCAAGAGGAAGATTAGTAAGTGTGAAATTTGAAAACACGGCAGTAGGAGAGTCTTGGAGATATGGTTCTCTTAGATTGGATACAAGACCAGATGGTAGAAGATAATGGCTAAAATAATTAATTATATACCAGAACCGGCGCCAACGTATGATCCATCTAATCAACGTCAAATTTTAGAAGCATTAGATACTTTAAAACAACAACTTAATTTTTCTTTTCAACAAGATTTAAAAGAAGAACAAGATATTTATAATTATTTTTTATCATAATGGCAGTATTATATAAAAGCGCAGTAATTGATTTAACCACTACAAATTTAACAACAGTGTTAACTATTAACACTAGTGCCTATGCTATTGTTAAAACTGTTCAAGCCAGTCATGAAGCGGCATCTAACGTTGATGTAGATCTTTATTTAAAAAAATCTGGTGGTAGTGATACTGAAATAAGTCATGCACAGCTTAATAAAGATTTTAAAAATATGCTTTCTAATACCTTGAATTTAGAAGCGGGTGATGTTATAAAAATGCAAGCAGACACTGCAGACACTATAACGGGATTTGTAAGTTATGCTCTAGTAAATAGAGAAGATCAGAATGGATGATATAACAAAGATTAAGTGTATAACTAAATATACTTATCGTAATAAAAAGACAGGAGAAATCTACAAAGAGAAAGTAGAAGGTCCTGACATTGTGGTTGATTGTGAAGTTACAGTTGACCCTAAGAATTTAGACTTATTTCAGAAAGTAATGAATAATGATAATAAATCCAACACCTAAAGGTGGAACGGAATTACAACTAGAATATCTAACCCAATACGTAGATCTTCAACTATTAAGTAAGGTACAAATTACAACATCTGTTCCAGAAAAAATTCCATTATCAAAAGATAAAATAAATATTCTTTGGCAGAAAAATTCTTGGGATCAACCTAATATTTATCCTTGGTTTAAAGATAAAAAGAATCACACTAAATACGATTGGTATGTATTTAATTCACATTGGAACTTTGAAAATTTCACTAAAAAATTTGGTTTAGATAGAGGCAAGTGTATGATTATTAAGAACGGTATAAGTAAAATAGAACCTGCTCCTGTTTACGAAAAAGATAAACCTATAAAAATTATACATCAAATAACCCCTTGGAGAGGGTTAAATGTATTGCTTGGGGCTATGCAATTAGTAAATCATCCCTTAATTACTTTAGATGTTTATTCATCTACAGAGATTTATGGCAAAGCTTTTTATGAACAGAATGATAAAGAATATAAAGGTTTATACGAACAAGCTAAACAATTAAAAAATGTAAACTATATAGGTTATAAACCTAATACTTACATTAAAGAACATTTAAAAGATTATCATATGTTTGTTTACCCGAGTATCTGGGAAGAGACATCTTGTATTTCAGCTATAGAATCTATGGCAGCAGGACTTTATACAATTGTGACAAACTTAGGGGCTTTAGCGGAAACATGTTCTGAGTTTGGTATTTACGTACCTTACGACAATAATCATAGAAGGCTGGCTTTTAAATTTGCACAAGCTATTAAACAAGGGGCAGAAGCGATTACTCATAAACCTATTCAAGATCATTTAAAAAGACAGAGTGATTTTTACAATCTGTATTATAGTTGGCCTAAACAAGCTGCAACTTGGACACAATTTTTAACTGGAATAACAAGTGATGCAAGAAAAATCTAATGAACCTATTTGGTTTGATAAGGAACCTGTGCAAACAATAGATCTAACAGAACAATTAAAAGGACATACATTACCACCTCAATCTAAGTATAGAATTATGGTGGCTACACCTGTACACAGTGAAGTAGGTATTCATTATGTTAGAGCCTTACTTAAATTTCAAATGGCATGTATGACTAAGAATATACTAGTTAGTTTTCATCTTATTAAATCGTCTTTAGTCCAACAGGGTAGAAACATATGTGCTGCTGATTTTGTTTCTGATAAAGAGAACTACACCCATATGTTATTTATAGACTCAGACGTAGATTTTGAAACAAAAACAATATTTAAGATGTTAGAAAAGGATAGAGATATTATAGCTGCTCCTTATCCTATGAAGTTTATTAATCAAGGATCTGTTTATAGAAGAATGAAAGATGAAGATTTTAAGAATGATAAAGATTTTTTAAAATATGGTTATACATTTCCTATCAAAGTACCAGATGTTTCAGCTATTGAAGTAACCGATGGAGAAACAGAGGTTACTCATGCACCAACGGGCTGCATGCTTATTAAAAGAGGTGTTATTGAAAAGATGATTAAAGCTTATCCAGATCTTGAAATAGTACAAGATACTTATTTAAATGGTGAAAAAGTTAGAAGACCTAATTTTTATAACTTCTTTGATTGTGTACACGATCCTAAAACAAAACACTTCTACGGAGAAGACTTTGGTTTCTGTAAAAGATGGACTGAAATAGGGGGTAAAATATACCTTTATATTGATGATGAATTAGGCCATACTGGTGAATATAGGTACGCTGGTAGGTTCATGGATGACCTTGTAGCTACAAGTAAAGTCGTTGACGAAGACGAAAAAATCAAATAAAGTGCTAAATTACAGGATTTCTACGCCTGCCTTTACTAACAATTATTTATAAATTATGGCAATAACAAGAACACAAATAGCTAGACAATTACAAAACAGAGGTGGCATTACTAATATGTCAGTAAGACAACACTACGGATTAGGTAGTATTGTAAAGAAAGCTGTTAAAGGTGTATCTAAAGCTGCTAAAAACATAGTTAGTTCAGATCTAGGAAAAGCAGCATTATTAGCAGGTGGAGCGTATTATGCGGGTGGCGGTAATTTATTTGGATTACAGAGAGCTGGTTTATCTACTCCAGGGTTTTCTCTTAGTAATTTACCAGGAGCTGGATTTTTTACAGCAGCTGGTAACCCTGCTCAACAGGCAGCCCAAGGAAGTAAATTTAGTCAGTTGTTAAATAAGTTCCCTGGTGGTGGAAAAGGACTAGCAGGAGCTATAGGTCTTACAGGATTCTTATCTAGTCAAGGTTTGGAAGAAGAACAAATAGAAGCAATTAAACAAGACCCTGAAGCATTAAAAGTTTATTTAAGACAATACTATAAAAACATGAATCCAAATGCGGAAGAAACAGAAGTAGAAGATTTTGTTACAACACAAACTTCTGAATATAGCTCACCGTTCGCTAAAGGTGGTAGAGTAAACAGACGTCTAGGATCACCAGAAGAAGGTGAAGGTATTATGATGATTGAACAAAGAGAAGAGATAGCCGGTGGACCATACACAACAGGTAATGATGTTAAAGATGCATTTGGTGTTTGGAACAATAGTGATCAAGGTGTTAAAGAATTATACGAAGGCTTTATAGACTTTTTCAAAAGCGGCGATTGGAGAGATCAAATACAAGGAAGTAAAATTAAAACAAAAACAAAAAGAATGGCATCTGCACCAGATCCATTAGCTGAATTAAACAATTTATCTATGAGTGTATTTAACAAACCTTATAATAGTTTAAATGAGATGGAGATGGAGCAACTAACTGAATTTATGAGTAATAAAAAAGCAGAAGGTGGTCCAATAAATAATATAGATAGAATGGATTTTAAAGTAGGAGAAGATGTAGCTAGTTTACCTATCAGACAAAACAAAGCTGGTGTTAAAGAATTAGATTTAAGAAGCAGAGGTGGTTTTATACCGCCAATTGGAACTAAAGAAAAAGCAGACGATGTTCCTGCAATGTTATCTAACAACGAGTTTGTATTTACAGCTGATGCTGTAAGAGCAGCTGGTGGTGGTAACGTTGAAAAAGGAGCACAGCGTATGTATGACACAATGAAAAAATTAGAATCGAGGGTTGGATAATGGCTGATGATGTTTTAAAAGACGAATACGATAAATACGTATTTGAGATGGAAGAGCAAGGAATAAAACCTATGTCTCTTGAAGAATTTAGAAGGCAAGCTGTAGCCGGGATGGCTACCGGTGGTAGAGTAGGATTTCAAGAAGGAACACAGAGAGTAGCTCCAGCTGAATTTATAGAAGCAGCTGGTAAAACGTATTTAGATGATCTAACAAAAGCAGCAGGTGGTATCAAGACTCTTGATATGTCTACTATATTAGGTCCACAATTTGTGGCACCACAAACAGCTATTCAAGCTGAAGCTGAAGCATTAAGAGGTGGACTTGGAAGTTTCCAACCTTTCTTAACAACAGCTGCAGCATCTTCAGGACCACAAGCTTACCAACAATTTATGTCACCGTATCAACAAGATATTATCGATACGACATTACAAGAGTTTGATGTTCAAGCTGCAAAAGGTATACCTGCATTAGCAGCTCAAGCTATTGGCGCTGGAGCATTTGGTGGTGGTAGAGAAGGTGTACAAAGAGCAGAGTACAGATCAGCATCAGATAGAAACAGAGCGGCATTACAAGCTCAGTTGTTACAACAAGGATTCCAACAAGCACAAAATTTAGCAGCTCAACAGTTTGCACAACAAACTAATTTAGCTCAGTTGTCTCCACAATTAACAGGTCAACAGATTGCTGGCCTATCAACATTAGGTGGTCAACAACAAGCACAACAACAAGCAACGTTAGCGGCTCAACAACAATTAGCTCAAAGACAAGCATTCCAACCTTTAGAGGCATCACAAGCTTTAGGTCAAGGTGTTACATCATTAATCGCAGGATACCCTGGAAGAAATATTGTAACAGAATCTACAGCAGCTTCACCAAGTCCATTAGCAACTGGATTAGGAGCAGCTTCAACATTGGCTGGTATTTACAGAGCGTTTCAACCTCAACAAACAATAATTAAAACACAATAATGAGTAAAATATTAAAAAGACCAATGTTTAGAAAAGGTGGGCCAGCAATGTCTGGTATTATGTCTGGTATCAAACCTAGACAAAATTATGCATTAGGGGAGGACGTACAAGCTTACAGAGATGAGTTTACAGAAGCATACGGTAGTGTGCCTAGAGGTGGTGCGTTTGATCCTCTTACACAATTGTTGATTGGTTTTGGCCAACAAGCTATGACTGAACCATCTAGTGGTAACGTATTAAGAGATCTTGTTAAAGCTTCTAAAAAACCTTCTGAAACTTTTTTCAAAGCAAAATCTAAAGAAGCAGCAGATAGAAGAAATGTACAATTAGCTGCAACTAAATTTGGTTTAACAGAAGCAGGTAAAGATAGACGTTTAGATAAACAAATCTCAGCATATGCTGAAAGAAACAAACCAGATGTAGCTGCTGAAAGAAACGCTGAGATAAAAGATTTAATGGCAAACAATCCTCAATTTCAAAACAATCCTGTATTAGCTGGTAACGTAGTTGACTTTAATAACACAGAACAAGCAAAATTAGTTGAGGCTTTAGAGGGTATGAAATTTCCTAAAGAAGCACCCAATGGTTTAATGACAAGCGAAAAACAAATTAGTAAAATGGTAAAAGCAGCTGAAAAAAGACCTGAAAGATATAAGGGTAAAGGTTTTTATGACGCTATATCAGGAAAATCTTTTCAATTTTTAGAGGATGGAAGTATTGAAGAAATTAAATTTAGTACCAGTGAAGAAGTAATAACTCCAGGTTCTGAAAGTAATCAATCTACAACTGGAGAAGAAATAATAAATCAAAAAACAGGTGAAAAAGTAGACTTAGAAGAACGAGATACAACTTATAGTTATCCAAGAGGTTCTGCAGATTTTACACAACAAAGAAAAGATATTTTAGAAGCAAATCGTAAAGCAAGAGGAACAGTTCCAGAACAAAGAGAAGGTAAAACTACCCTTAACACTAGAATGTCACCTGAACAAAATAAAAGATATTTAGAGATATTAAAAGAATACGGAATAGAGTAAGGAGGTTAAATGGCTGAAGACAATCTTCCCTCATATTTATCTGCCAGTGCAGAAGAAGATGAAAGCACAAGCTGGTACACAGCTGGAGCTGCTGGTATTGCGTCTGGTGTTTTAAAAATTCCTGAAGGAGTTGTATCTCTAGCAGCAGAACTTATTGATCTTGGAGCAGATACAAATACAGCAGCTAGTGTAGAAGAATTTTTTGACAAGTTAAATCCATTTGAAGAAGTTGCTGAAGAAAGAGCTATTGGTAAAATAACAGAGACTTTAGTATCTTTAGGTGTTCCCGCTACTGCTGGTTTTAGACTTGGAAGTAAAATGGGAGCTAGAGCATTAAAAGCAGCTAGAGAAAATAGATATGGTAAAATTGGTCAGAAGAAAGTTTACAAAAATCTTCAAGCCACAGATAGATTAAATAAAAGTGCAGGAAGAATAAAATTTGCAACTGGAGTTTTAGGAGGCGCAGTTGGAGAAACGTTTGTAGCAGATGTAGAAAAAATAGGAACGTTTGGAGATATCTTTGATTTACCTACAGCTTTAGATCAAGAAGAAACTGGAGGAAGTGATGAAGCTCTTAGAAAACTAACAAACAGATTAAAGTTTTCAACAGAGGGTTTATTTATAACTCCTGTTATTGCTGGTGTAGGTAAGACAGCTAAAGCTTTAGCAACACGATCTAGCGCTGATTTAGCGTACGGAAGTAAATTTGATAGATTTATTAATAAATATTTTAAAGCTCCTTTTACTCCTAAAGGAAACTTAACAACAGAATTAAAAGCTTCTCAAGATGTTTTAGATTCTTTAAAGGTTGCAGATCAATTAAAAGCAAAAGAAATTGTAGAAAATTTTACTGTGATTGCTAATAAAATGTATCCTCAAGTTGATAATATTTTGGGCAAATCTGTAGGTAAAACAGAACAAACCCAATTTTTAAACAAACTTACTGATCTTATGTTTGAAGGAGATTTAGCTAAAGGTTTAGATCTAGGAGCTCTTAGATCTTTTAGTTCTAAACTTGGCGTTAAAAACTTGTCTAAAAATTATCAAAAGGCTTTGTTAAATAATGTCAATGAAGGTAGACAAAAATTTACAGAATTATTTCAAATTTTAGATAGAGTTAATCCTGCACAAGCTAAACAAGCTAAGAATGATTTTAAAAAATTATTAAAAAAAAGAGTGGAAGGTTGGTTAGGATCAACTTACAAAATTTATGAAGACAAAGGGTTATTTGGTTTTAAAGCTTATAAACCTACAGATGAGGCTTATGATAGAGCTGTTAATATATTTAGAAGAATGTATAGAAACCAAGCAGAAAAAGGTTTGCCTCAAAATAAAAGAACTAAATTAGTAAATTCTGAAACAGGTAAACCTGTGCCTATGAGAAAAGATGGAACATTTCCTATGAAAAGAATGGAAAAAGGTATGTTAGTTCCTGAAGGTGATGCTTATTTAATGAAAGCTAAATCTCAAGTGGATGGTATTTTAAAAAGCGTAGCTCAACAAAAAAAACCAGGGTCCTTACCAGATTTTAAATACGCTGCTAAAACAATGGAAGGTATGGACACAACTAATACAAAATCATTTGAAAATGCAATTAAAGGTGTAGATCGAAAAGTAGCAGGTAAAGGTAGCAAAGCTTTTAGAGAATTATTTGGAGAAATACAAGATGCTAGATACAAACTTTATAATGGTGTTACTAATTTATCTGCTATCGCTAGAACGGCAGCATACTTTGATGATGTTGTAGCAAAAAATAATCAAGTTCAAGCAGCTGGTGGTAGAGGATTTTTTTGGGGAAGTGAAGCAGCAGCAAAAGCTGGTGTTGAAAGCGGTAGAACAGGAATAGAAGTTGTTTCTCTTAGAGAACTTGTAGAAGATTTACCCGGTGGTAAATTATTAAATAACGATTTAGCTGAAAAATTTACAACAAAAGAGATAGCTGAAGCTATGGCTAGCGCAAATGGCATTGCATCAGGGTTACAAGGTTTTGTAAGAGGAGAAACTGTTGAAGGATCTGCAAAAGCTGTAAGTGCTTTGTATAGAAATTTATTATTATTTCCTAAAGGAATATCTCAAATGGCTAAAACTATTTTTTCTATACCTACACATTTACGTAATATGTTTAGTGCGGTAGGTTTTTCTGGAGCTAATGGTATTTTATTTGAAAATCCTAGAGTTGTAGCTCAAGCTTTTAAAGAAGGGGTAAATGTTTCAGGTCTATTAAAACTAGGACCTAAAAGTCCAGAGTTTCAAAAAGCTTACAGAGAATTAGTTGAATATGGTGTAGTAAATTCTCAAGTTCAAATAGGAGATTTAGCTGCAACGTTTAAAGATTTAAAAGGTGGATTAGCTGTTCATAATGTAGATTCTTTTTTAAGTCCTTTTATGAGAAAAATGAAAAACTTAAAAGAGTTTGCACAAGGTAAATATGTTGCTGAAGACGATACATTTAAAATTACAAATTATATGGTGGAAAGATATAGATATAATAATGCTTACAAAAAAGCAGGAATAAAACCACCAAGAGATTTATTAAATGCTATTCCCGAAGCTGAATTAGGAAGAAGATTTCAAGTAGCTAAAACTGGAACAAATGCTTTTAAAGGCACGTATGAAGAATTTTTAGATGAACAAGCACTTAGATTACAAGCGGCAGACATTGTTAAAAATACTGTACCTAATTATAGTTATGTTGGACCAGCAGTTAAAACAGCTAGACTATTACCAATTGGTAATTTTATGTCGTTTCCATCTGAAATGATAAGGACTACAACTAACATTGCACAACTTGGTTTAAAAGAAATGAGACATTCTAGAGCAACCATAGGATCAAACGTAACCCCTTTGGTTTTTGATAAAGCTTTAGGTAGATTAGTTAAAAATGATAATCCTCTTTACGGTATTGGTGTAAAAAGATTAGCGGGTATGGCTACGTTTACAACAGGTGTACCCATTGCTTTAACAGAAGGTGCTAAAGCATTGTACGATGTGACTGATGAAGAACTGGCTGCATTAAGAAGATTTGTACCTGAGTGGTCAAAAAATTCTACAATTTTACCTTCTAGAGATGAAGACGGTAATTTAAGATATACTGATTTTAGTCATAGTAATGCTTACGATGTAGTGGCTAGACCTTTTAGAACATTGTTTAATGAAGTTATGGAAGGTGAAAAAAATGATAGGTTATTATTACAAAGTTTTGTAAGTGGAGCAGGTCAAGCCGGAGCTGAGATTATGAATCCATTTATATCTGAATCTATTTGGACTGAAGCTGTCGCTGACATAACAATTAGAGGCGGAAGAACTGAAGACGGTAGACAATTGTACACGGACCAAACTTCTGCGGGTGATCAAGCTGCAATAACTTTCTTACATTTAGGTGCAGCATTAGCACCTGCTTACAAACAATTTGTTAGATTGGGACAAGCTTCTTTTGGTGTTCCAGATAAACGAGGAGATGTTTTAGATATTGGACCAGAGTTAGGTGGTCTTATGGGTTTCAGAGCAATTAAAGTAGATCCTGAGAGATCTATGGGTTTTAAAATTGGTGATTATCAAAGAGGTATTAGAAACTCTAGAAGAGAATTTACAGGTGGATTTTTTGGATTATTAAAAGGAGGAAGTATTGATCCTGATGATATTGTAGATCAATATATTAAATCTAATAGAGCTAGGTTTAATGTACAAAAAAATATGTATAGAGACATTGAAGCAGCTGAAATATTAGGAGCTTCTACTGGTAATTTAGGTCAAATATTTAAAGATAGACAAGTTGGATTAAAGAAATTTAATAGTTTAAGACAAGGTATATTTGATCCTTATTTTCCTTCAAGAGATATTCTTTTTAAATTTAATGAGATAGCTAGAAACTTAGGCGAGCCTGATGCTTTTGTTACAGCAAGTCCGGATGTATTAGATATAAGAAGACAATTACAGTCGGCAGGATTAGACGGTAGATTTGATTTTGCAGTAGGTGGTCACGTTATTGGTTTACAATTAGAAAAAGCATTGCAAGACACTTATCCTGTGCTTCAACAAATAGACAGAGATTTACAAAAACTTACTCTTGATGATGAATTTGACATTGATGTTACTGATTATATTGTACGAGAAGAAATAGCTACACCACCATTACCACCACAACCACAACCCAATCAACAAGTGGTCATGCCGCCTAACCCTTTACAGCCCATAAATGATGGATTGACACCAACGGAGAGAGCTTTATTATCTCCTGAAGAACAAACTATGAGATTAAAACAAAGAGGATTTATAACGTAATGGAAGGTTTTTTAAGAGCATATTATACAAACTTAAACCCTAATGCTACAGAAGCAGAGATAATGGCTTTCTTAGAATCTCAAGGCTTTGGTGGTATGGGTAATCAACCTATTGAAGGTGGTATAACTACGTTACAACAAAACCCTATGTTGTTGCCTCAAATGGGAGGTGAAGATCCAAATACTCCTTTTAGAGGAACTGGAACTGGAAGCATACTTGATTTTATAAAAAGCGGTGGTCTTTTTGGAGCTGCTACAAGAGGTATTGGAGACTTATTTCAAAATTTTGCTGATAAAAGAGCAGGTAGGTTAGATATAACACCAGACTCTGCAATTATGCCAGGTAGACCACAAGGAGCAGCAGAAGGATCAGATGCTGGTTTTGAAAATACGCAGTCAAACGAAAGTTTTAATGCAGACGCTAATTTAGGAACATCAGATTTTGGGTATATTTAATGGCTAAAGACAACGCACTACAACGAATAGACTCACACGAAAAACTTTGCAGAATAATGCAGAAACAAACTCACGACAAAATTCAAAAATTAGAAAATCAAATTACTAGAGTAGAAAGAATATTATTAGTATCTATGGGAGCAGTCATCACAGGTATGGGTGGTGTTATTTTAGTTCTCTTACAAAAACTTTAGATCCAAGCTTTCAACTCTTCACCCATAACTTCAGACGCAATATTAATTTTTTTACGTAACGATTTTACAATCTTTTCATCCACAGTTTTTTCAGCAAGTATATCAATATAGGTCATAGGTTTTTCTTGACCGATACGATCTATTCTAGCTTCTGATTGTTGTCTCTTTTCAAGATCATAACCATTAGAATAATAAATCATTGTTGATGCACCTGTAAGTGTAATACCATAACCACCTGTTTGAGGTGTACCAATTAAGAATCTAACTTTACTATCTGGGTTTTGAATATCCTTAATTGCTTTTTGTCTAGACTCTGTATCTGTATCACCAAAATAGGTAGCTGTGCTGCCAGGATATTTTTTCTCAATTGTTTTAACCAACGTTTTAATATCATGACGATAGTGGGCCCAGATAACAGCTTTACCTTCTATCTCTTCCAACACCGACATTAATTCATCTAACCTATTGTTTTTTATTTCTTGTACTTTACCATCGTCAGAAACAAAGTGACCACAAGTAATTTGGTGGAGTCTCATCATTTGAGTTATAACATTTGCTGTAGTAACCATTTTACCATTTAATTCTGCTAGCGCTAACTCTTTCATTTGTCTATAAACTTTCTCTTGTTCTTTCGTTAGCTGCACCATACGTTTCATAAACGTTTTCTTTGGTAGATCTAAACAATCATCTTTTAATACTCTGTATGAAAATTTCTCTAGCTTCTCTGATAGCTCACCTAAATTTTTATAACCTGTCACAATATTTACCGATCTTCCTGATACATTAATACTTCTCATGTAAGCATATCTTGTTCTAAAAGTATAGTATGAGTCATGGCCTAATAACCAAGGATCAAGGAAATGACATTGTGTATATAAATCTAAGGGTGATTTAGTTACAGGCGACCCTGTTAATATTCTACGGTAATCAGCTAGATAAGACCATTTTAAAATATTTTTAGTTCTTTGTGCACCTGGGTTTTTAATAGTTGTAGATTCATCAATAGCCATTATAGTTTTATGACTAGATAAAAATTTAGAAGCAAACTCAACTCCTTTTGTTGTGGAGAAAGCTTCTACATTCATAATCAAAATATGAAGATCTGTACCTGTTTCAAATAAAGTATTTAATTTTTTCTCTTGAGTCTTATTAATATTAGCTTGCCATAACACTACTTTTTTAACTATGTGATCAGGTAAATGTGTAGGTATTTCAGACTCTTGCCAGTTTTTGTACACACCTTTTGGAGCTATAATTAAAGCACCATTTATCTCGCCTTTATCATAAAGCATAGAGATATTGTCGATAAGTACCTTAGATTTACCAGTACCCATCTCCATAAAATACGCAAACACCTTCTTATCCCATGACTTTTTCAAAGCAGTCAATTGATGCTCGTATGGCTTGGTTTTAAACTTATAAAACATATTTGCTTTTGCTTTCTAAAACAGTTATAACATAGCGACAGGAGAAAGTCAAATGTTTAGTTCTATAAATAAAGTTGGTGGTAATAATACTAACAAAAGTAAAGTATATCTTATTCAGGAAATACCTGGGACAAGCCAAGGTATGCCTAAATATAATATTATGGGTGCACAAAAATATGGTGAGTTAGTAACACTATTACCAGAACACTCACAAATTATATTGTCACCAGGACCTTTAATAATAAAACTTAGAACGCTTCTAAAGAACATTACACCTGATGATCATCTTCTACTTACAGGCGATCCAGCTATCATAGGAGTTGCATGTTCTATTGTTTCTGACATTACTGGCGGAAAATATAAATTTTTAAAATGGGATAGACAGGAAAAAATGTACTATTCTATAGAAATTAATCTTTATCAAAAATAAGGCTTGACATATTATAATTATCCTATATATGTTCTTGTATGAAAGAACAAATAGGAGTCAAACATGTCAATTAACTTTGAACAAGATCAATCGCATGCGATTGAAAAAGCTAGTGATGCTAAAGATTTAGCAACACAAGTTACTAAACTACAAGAACTAGAGGATTTGATTAAAGCTAAAGAACAGCAAGTCAAAGATTTAAAAGCAACAGCAGAAAATATATCAGGTGAAGTCATCCCAACTATGATGACGGAAATGAATATTAAAACACTTAAACTAGCAGATGGATCTGCAGTAGAAGTGAAACCGATTTATGGTGCTTCGATTCCAAAAGATAAACAGGAAGAAGCATTCAACTGGCTTCGAGAGAACGGCCTTGGCGATCTTATTAAAAATGAGATCACCGTTGCCTTTGGTCGTAACGAAGACAACAAGGCGAGCGATTACGCAGACCTTGCATCAGAGCGTGGGTACCAACCGGTTCAAAAACTTAAAGTGGAACCCATGACTCTTAAAGCACTAGTGAGGGAAAGAATTGAAAACGGCAAGGATATTCCGGCTCACTTATTTAACGTGTTCGCAGGCAACAGAACAAAAATAACAAGGAAATAGAAACATGAAAAATGAACCAATAAAAAAACAAGCTGCAGGTGCACTAGCAACTGTTCAGTTTGAAGAAGACGCAGCTCAAGGTTTAGGGCAGTTAGGTCAACAAGATCTAGCATTACCCTTTTTAAAAATCTTGGGTCAACTATCTCCAGAAGTAAACAAGAGAGATGGTAAGTACGTACAAGGAGCAGAACCAGGAATGATATTCAATTCTGTAACTGGCGAATTGTACGACGGTGAGAAAGGTATTGAAGTAATACCTGCTTACTATTCATTAAAGTTTGTAGAATGGAAAGACAGAGGAGAAGGATCTGGAGCACCAGCAGGTGTACACCCATCTACTTCTGACATTCTATCTAAAACTACAAGAGGATCAGACTTTAAAGATAGATTACCTAATGGAAACTATGTTGAGAAAACAGGTAACCACTTTGTAATTATCAAAGGTGATTCACCTTCTACTGCATTGATTGCAATGAAGTCTACTAACTTGAAGATATCAAGAAAGTGGAATTCTATGATTGCAAGCATTAGAATGAAGGGGAAGAACGGTTTGTTCACTCCAGCATCTTTTAGCCACGTGTATAATCTGAGAACTGTACAACAGCAAAATGATAAAGGAACATGGTTTGGTTGGGAAGTATCTAAACTTAGACAGTTAGATCCATCAACTGAAGCTGATCTTTATTCACAAGCTAAAACATTCTCAGAGAGTGTATCCAAAGGTGATGTCGAAGTTAAATATAACGACGGCAAAGAAACTAAGGATAGCATTATCTAATTCCCAAGGGAATGGTTGCAACATTGATGGTGCTGGGGAGACTCGGCACCATCAGCTAATTGTATGAATGATAAGTTTATAAATATATTTACAGGGTTAGAGCGTAATTTTGGTTATTGCAATATTGAAAAAGGTTTTGTAGGCCAGGATGGTAAAATAGAATTTGATCCTAAAGATTTGGGTTGGTCCAAAAGAGCTATTACTTCTCAAGATTACGAGAATCATTTAACAGGTAAGCAGTCTATTGGAATACAACCATGCACTGAAGAAGGTATGGCTAAGTTTGGAGCCATAGACATTGACGATAAACAACACAGCTACACAGATTTTCCATACAAAAAATATTTAGATCTTATAGCTAAACATCAAATACCTGTAATACCAATCAAATCAAAAAGCGGTGGTTTACATTTATTTGTGTTTACAAAAGAGTTTGTAAAAGCATCTGTCATTAGAACTTTTCTACAAGATATATTATTTTTATTAGGGTTACCTCAAGAAATAGAAGTTTACCCTAAACAAACAGAACTTGGTGAATCATCAGGTAATTTTATTAATCTTCCATATTATAAAAAGACTGAAAGACTTGCATTTAATTTTGATGGTAAGTTTTTTGATTACGAACAATTTTTAAAACTTGTAGAAAATAATTTACAGACTCCAGAATCTTTAGATGCATTCACTAAAAAAATTATACAGGATGAATTAACAGGCGGAGCTGTTGAATTTGCAGATGGTCCACCTTGTTTAGCCAGACTTACAAAAGAAAAGATGACAGATAACCGAGAAAGATTTCTTTATAATTATTCTGTGTTTGCAAAGAAAAAATATCCTGACAACTGGGAAGATAAAGTTAAAGAAGCAGCAAGAGAATATTTTGTTTATGATAGCAAGTGGGACGATAGTAAAGTTGAAGGTAAGATTAGAGATTGGAAAAAAAGTAAAAGTGATAAAGGTTATACTTGTTCTCAAGACCCTATCGCTCCTCTATGTTTAAAACAAACGTGTTACAAAAGAAAGTATGGAGTCTTAACAAATGTACAAATATCATGGCCAACTTTATCAGGTTTAACAAGAATAGAATACAGACCTGATCCAGAGTTTTGGTTGACAGTTCAAGTTGATGAAGAAAATACAAAACAAGTTATAGTAAAAAATATAGATAAACTTGTAGAGATGAGAGAGCTTAGAAAAGTAATAGCAGCACAAACTTCTCTTATACCTCCAAAGATTAAAGACGCAGACTTTCAAAAAATATTAGACCCATTGTGGAAGAACCTAGAAACATTAGATCCACCAGAAGGAACGAGTGACATAGATATATTAAAAGCCCACATTGTTAGTTATGTAAACGAAATGAAAGCTACAAGTCATGCATCATTAGAAAGTGGAGCAACATATGATGACGGTGAATATTTTTATTTTGTTTATGATAAATTTTATGATCACTTAAAAACAAAAGAATGGAAACTAAAACAAGATAGAACTGGAGTAATGATTAAAAAACAATTCAAAGGTGAATTAAGTGTACAGGTCAGATATCCTCATAAAAAAGGAGCTAAGATGAACCCTAGAATAAGATGTGTGAGATTACTTAAAAATAAATTTATACAGGAAGATGCACCTGACGAACAAATACAAATGAGAAACGTTGATGAACTTATGTAAGATATACGGACCACCAGGTACCGGTAAAACATACAGACTTATTAGTAGAGCAAGAGCTTATGCACGGATCGGCTCCCCGTTGGATAAGATAGGTTATTTTGCTTTTACTAAAAAGGCAGCGAAAGAAGCAAAAGAGAGAATGCCTTTTCCTCCAAAACGTTTAAGGCATTTTCAAACTCTTCACTCGCTGGCATTTAATACCCTAAGTCTAAGTGAGGATAGAGTTATGCAACCTTATCACTACGAAGACTTAGGGAAACTTTTAAACATTAGAGTTAGATACCAGGATAAATTTAACAAAGAAGAAACACATTTTTTGACTTGTGATAATCCCTATTACCAGCTGATAGGTAGAGCTATGAATAAAGATATATCTATTGAAGAAGAGTTTAATTTAAATGAACATAATAGAAATGATGTGAGTTGGAATACTTTAAAACATATCTCCACTAATTTAGTAGAGTATAAAAAAAATAATAACCTTATTGATTTTAACGACATGATTCATCAGTTTATAAATAAGGCTGAAAAGTGTCCAGAATTTGACACCGTCTTTATTGACGAAGCTCAAGACTTATCAAAGCTACAATGGAAAATGTTTGAAGTTTTAAAACAAAAATCAAAACATATTTATTTAGCGGGTGATGATGACCAAGCAATCTTTAGTTGGGCTGGAGCTGATGTAGATAGTTTTATAGATGTTAAAGCAGATAAAGAAATAATACTAAATAAATCAAGACGTATTCCAAAGAACGTACAAACCTATGCATTACAAATCATAGACAGAATACAAGGGAAAAAAGTAGCCAAAAATTATAAGGCAAGAGAAGTTGATGGTAAAGTAGAAAAAATTAGTGATTTATCACAAATTAATATAAAACAAGGTAAGTGGTTGATTCTTGCAAGAACAGGATCAAGATTAAGAAATATAATGGATGAATTAAAAAGACGTGGAATTTATTGTGCTACTAAAAAAGAAAAAAGTTTTAGCGAAAAATTATACAGAACTATTTTATTATATCAACGTTGGTGTAAAGGGGAACCATTAGAAGAACATCAAATGAAAGAAATAAAAGAATACACTGGTGAAGAACAGTTAGATAAAGACATACCTTGGTTTGATTCTTTTGTTGCTGCTAAGTACGAAGATAAATTAAATATAAGAAATTTATTATCTAACGGTGAAAAATTAAGTGATAAACCTAGAGTCTTTTTATCTACGATACATTCTATTAAAGGTGGTGAAGAAGAAAATGTAATTGTTGCTTTAGATTTAGCGCATAAGATTAGAAAAGCTTTGCAAAGAAGTCAAGCAAAAAGAGATGAAGAGCATAGAGTATTTTATGTTGCGTACACAAGAGCAGCACAAAATTTATATTTATTAAAATCAAAAATAGAAAGAAAGGGTTATCAAATATGACAGACAATAGTATATTCAAAGATATAGCACCGCAAGATAAGCAGATAGGTGGCAAGCATTATAAATCTTTTTACATTCAGCCGTATGAATTTATTTCAAAAAATAATCTCTCGTTCTTCCAGGGGAACGTTGTGAAATATGTTTGTAGATATCTTACAAAAAATGGTATAGAAGACTTAGAAAAGATTATACATTATTGTGAATTAGAAATTAAAAAAATGAAAGATATGAAAAAGAAATGAAGGTACCTTTATTTACAGCACAGACTGAATGGATAGAGCCGGAAGAATATCCAGATCTACGTCCATATGATGAAATAGCAATTGACTTAGAAACTAGAGATCCTGATTTAAAAACAATGGGATCTGGTTCTGTTATTGGTAATGGTGAAGTTGTTGGTATTGCTGTGGCTGTACCAGGACGTAAATATTATTTCCCTATTGCTCATGGATCAGGGCCAAACATGGATAGAAAAAAAACTATTGAATGGTTTAAAGATGTTTTAGCTTCTGATGCCATTAAAATATTTCATAACGCAATGTATGACGTGTGTTGGATTAGACAAATGGGTTTAAAAATAAATGGTTTAATCGTAGATACAATGATAGCTGCATCTCTTATCGATGAGAATAGATTTAGATATGATTTAAATAGTTTATCTTGGGACTATCTTGGACATGGTAAGAACGAAGTTGCATTAAACGAAGAAGCAAAGTCTAGAGGACTAGATCCTAAATCTGAAATGTGGAAACTACCTGCAATGTATGTAGGTTCTTATGCAGAGAAAGATGCTGAATTAACTTTAGAACTTTGGCAAATATTTAAAAAAGAAATTATACACCAAGACATTGAATCTATATTTAATTTAGAGACTGATCTTTTTCCTTGTCTTGTTGATATGCGCTTTTTGGGAGTTCGGGTAGATTCAGATAGAGCCACTCTCCTAAAGCAAGAATTAGAAACAGAAGAGAAGAAACTCCTATTAGCAATAAGTAAAGAAACCACAATAGAACCTCAGATATGGGCTGCCAGAAGTATTGCAAAAGTATTTGATAAACTTTCTTTACCATATGAACGTACTGTTAAAACTAATTCTCCTTCTTTTACTAAAAACTTTTTACAGGAACACAAACATCCTGTTGTTAACATGATAGCAAGAGCTCGTGAAATAAATAAAGCTCACACTACATTTATAGATACCATATTGAGATACGAACATAAAGGAAGAATACATGCTGATATTAACCAAATAAGATCAGATCAAGGTGGTACAGTTACAGGTAGGTTTAGTTATTCTAATCCTAATTTACAACAACTACCGGCAAGAAATAAGGATCTTGGACCAATGATTAGATCTTTGTTTTTACCTGATGAAGGTAGAACCTGGGGATGTTTTGATTACTCACAACAAGAACCAAGATTAGTAGTTCATTATGCATCGCTTTATAAATTTCCATCAGTCAATGATGTAATAGATAATTATGAAAATGATTCGGCTGCAGACTTTCACCAGACTGTAGCTGACATGGCAGAGATACCAAGGACCCAGGCCAAAACAATTAACTTAGGTTTGTTTTATGGTATGGGTAAAGCTAAGTTACAAGCAGAGCTTGGTGTATCAAAAGATAAAGCTGCAGAATTATTTGATCAGTATCATGCTAAAGTTCCATTTGTAAAACAAATCATGAATGCTGCATCTAACAGAGCGCAGGAACGAGGACAGATAAGAACATTACTAGGTAGATTGTGTAGGTTTCATTTATGGGAGCCCAATCAATTTGGTATGCATAAAGCATTGCCTCATGAAGAAGCGCTAAGGGAACATGGACCAGGAATTAAAAGAGCTTACACATACAAAGCATTAAATAAATTAATACAAGGATCTGCAGCTGACATGACAAAGAAAGCTATGTTAGATTTATATAAAGAAGGCATTGTAGCGCACATACAAATACATGATGAGCTCTGTGTTTCTGTTGAATCTCCAGAACAAGCTAAAAAAATCATTGAAGTAATGGAGAATGCTGTTAGT